>Ga0335071_10007980_pt1 | contig 10880 bp, 8 predicted proteins | sample Lox_Sample_15_FD_206724 | JGI IMG/M metagenome (GOLD analysis project Ga0335071, IMG submission 206724) | Soil microbial communities from Loxahatchee National Wildlife Refuge, Florida, United States - Lox_Sample_1.5 | ecosystem: Environmental > Terrestrial > Soil > Wetlands | place: USA: Florida...
CTGAAGGGCTCGACCGAAGAGGCGCAGTTCGAGAACGCCGGGAGAGCCAAGCCTGCCGTCATTCGGCCCGTGCCGCGGCATGCCGGGATGCAGGCTCCTGCGGCGGACTGATCCACGCGAGGGCAACCGGCGTCGAGCGCATCCTGGACTGCAGTTCGAGAAGCCACCCCGCCCCTGCGGCGCGAGATGACAGCGCTGCGGGGGCTTTCCTTTAGCGGGGCGCCCACGGCAGTAGTGGCGAGCAACTCGGACTTTTTCCGCCGCATCCGAACGGTTACAATTAAAAGTTTACGAGGATTCCAACCTCGGGAGTGTGGATGAACCGGGTACGGCGCTTCCTGACATGCGGTCTTGTATGTTTGCTGGCAGCCGGAATGGCGGCATGCGGCAGCAGCTCCAGTTCCAGCTCGGGTGGCACCGGAACGGTGAGCGACACGCTGAGTTCGATCACAGTGAGCCCAGCATCGGTGAACGGGGGCGACACTGCCTCGGTCACGGTGTCGCTGACGGGCCCGGCGCCGCCGGGCGGGCTGATGGTTACCCTGTCGGCGACGAGCGATAGCGTCATTCTTCCCACCGTGCAGACGGTCAACGGCACGTTCCAACAGTTCAAGATCCCGCAGGGCAACGTGAGCGGAACGTTCAAGATGAAAACGCTCGCCGTCGGGGCCAATCAGTCGGTGGTGATCCGCGCGACGTATCTGACGACGGGGACGGTTCAGACCACGTTCATGCTCGTTTCCAAGAATCCGCTGACAGTACAGTCATTCACGGTGAGCTCTTCCAGCGTGACCAGCGGAACCACCCTAATCGGCACGGTGACGCTAAATTCTCCCGCCTACTCACCGGGCCAGCAGGTATTTGTTTCCTCCAGTGATCCCGCGGTTCAGCCGGAAAGTCCTGTAACCGTGCAAACGAATGGGACATCGGCAGGGTTCAGCATCTACACATTTCCGATCAACACTCAGCGAACCGTGACTGTGACCGCATCGCTGAATTCGAGCACGGCTTCCGTGACGATCACGGTGCTGCCCGCCCCTACTTCGATCAGCTCGCTGATCGTGGTGCCGTACACCGCGGCGGGGGGGACGAGCATGACGGGCACGGTGACGATCACTCCGCCCGCCCCTGCCAGCGGCGAAACCGTGACGCTGAGCACCGCGTTTACGAACCCGGCGACTCCCACAGGAACTCCAATGCCGGTCTCGGTTCCGGCGACGGTGGCGGTTCCGGCAGGAGCCACGCAGGCGCAATTCACGGTGTCGTCCTCATCAGTGACGAAAACGACGGACGTAACGCTGTCGGCATCGCTGAACAATTCGGCGGTCACTTTCGTGGTCGAGATTGTTCCTTCGATCAGCCTGGCGGGAATCAATTGCCAGCAGACTTCGGTGACGTCGGGCAACTCGCTGCTGTGCAGCGTGTCGCTGAGCATCCCGGCGCCTGCGGGCGGGCAGACCGTCCAGTTGATGAGCAGCAACAGCACGGCGCTGCCGGTTCCGGCGAGTGTAGTGGTGCCGGCAGGGTCGCCGAGCCAATCATTCATCCTGGTGGGCGGAACCGCTGGTGCATCCACGATGGTGACGCTGACCGCAAGCCTGTCGGGCTCCACGTCGGGCAACGTGACCACGATGATCACCATGAACCCGGTGAGCGCTCTCACGGTCTCCGCGCTAACTCTGAGCGCCACGGCAGTGCAGGGGGGAGTGGGGAGTTGTCCTGCCGGCAGCCTTACGGGAACTCTTACGATTACCGGCGCTGCTCCGCCCGGAGGCTTGACGGTCAATCTGACGAGCAGCGATCCGAGCGCGCAGTTCTGCAACGGGGCTTCGCCTGTGTCATCGACTTCGGTCGTGGTGCCCCAATATTCGACGACGGGTGCGTTTTCCATCGTCACGACAGCGGTGGCATCCACAGTTAATGTGAGTATTACGGCGACTGTGAATTCGACTCCGCAGACGGCGATGCTCGCGGTCGTTCCCCCGCCTCAACTGATGAGCGTCACCCTGGCCGCGACGTCGATTGTCGGAGGGAACTCGGTGCTGGGGACTGTGACGCTGGTGAATCCGGCTCCGGCGCCGGGGGCGACGGTGACGCTGCAAAGCGATACAAACCTGGCACAACCAGGAATGACCGTGACAGTCCCGCAGGGAAGTACCAGTGCGGGGTTTGTGGTGACCACACTGCCCGTAAGCACGCAGCAGATTGCGACGATCACGGCCACCCTCGGGACGTCTTCGCAACAGGTGATGCTGACGATCACGCCGCCTGCTCCCGATTTGAGGCTGGTGTACTTCAATCCCTCGGCGGTCATTTCGGGGCAAAGTTCGACGGGCACGGTGATCTTGACGACGCCGGCGCCGGCGTCGGGCACGACAGTGACACTGTCCAGCGCCAATTCCGCGGTTACCGTTCCCGCCACGGTCGTCGTTCCGCAAGGGGCGACCAGTGCGACGTTTACGGCGATGTCTTCCACGGGGATTTCGATCGAGACGGGGGTACAGATCACAGGGATGGTGACCGCTTCGGCGGGAAACACGCTGACGGTGGTTCCCGCGCCGACCGGCACAATCAGCGAGCAACTCGTGACCACCGGGGAGACGAATTCCACGGATTTTCCGGTGCACAGCGCATTTCAGGCGACGTTGCCGGCCGGCGACGATACGGGATTCGTGACGAGCATCGGGCTGAGTACGCCGGCGAACGGATCCACGACATCGTCGTTCGGCTTTTCCACCTATTTGGGCGGGATGTCGACATTCGGGCAAGTCCGTGACGTCTACGTCGATACAGCAGGCAATGTGTTTGCATGCGGGGTGACGACGGATGGCACGCTGGCTACCACCAGCAATGCCGCGCAGACGACCTACGGCGGAGGGAAAGACGCTTTCATCGCTGAATTTAACTCCAGCGGGACGTTGCAGTACCTGAGCTATCTGGGCGGCAGCGGAGATGAGACTTGTTCCGCTGTGACCGTTGACAACCAGGGCTATATCTACGTGCTCGGCAGCACCACCAACAGTACGGCTATGAATGCCATGAATTTGACCGGCACGTTCGGAGCATTCCAGACGGCAAACAACGGCGGAAACGACTGGTTTGTGGCGGCGATCAATCCGAAGGGAACATCAAACGTTACCCGGCTGTTATGGCTCACGCTGGTGGGAGGCAACGCAGACGATTTTGGAAATGGCCGGATTGCGGTGAGTACTACAGGACAGGTCGCGGTGAGTGGGTCGAGCCAGTCCACCGCGCAGGCCCCGGCGCCCAAGGGATTTCCTATCCCGGCCGGCCAGGGCAGGCCGCTGCTGGCCGGTGTGGGAACATTCGGGGTCGTGGTGGAGTTGAGTTCGGATGGAACCGCTCTGCTTTCCAGCACCTTCCTGTACGGGAGAACGAACGGAACCACGCCCGGGCAGCCGACCGTCACCACGGCGACCGGAGGCTTAGTCTTCGTTGGGAACGGCAATCTGTACGTGTGCGGACAAACGGATGCAAGCGATCTGCCGGTTTCGAAAAATGCCTTCCAGGCCACACTGAAGGGCCAACAGGACGCGTATCTCGCCATTCTGAATCCGAGCGGCGTGATAACGGCAATGACCTATCTGGGCGGAACGAGCACGAGCGGCATTCAGTCGTGCAAGGGGATAGTCGTGGACTCCGAGTTGAACCCGGTGATTGTGACGCCGACGGATGCGTCCGATTACCCGGTGACGACCGGTGGATCCCTCTCCGGCCCGTCCGATGTTGCGATCACGAAACTGACCAGCGACCTGAGCACGGTGATCTTTTCGCGGATGATTGGGGGGAGTGGAAGCGAGTCCATAGATGGAACGGCATTGAGGATAGACACTACAGAGAACTTCTACTTCTCGCTGGCCACGAACTCCGTGGATTTTCCAACTACCGCGAACGCGGTACAACCGATGTTCGCGGGCGCCCCGGGAGGCGCCAATACGAATGTGGCAGTGGTGAAGCTCTCCTCCGATGGTTCCACGATCCTTTACGCCACGTATCTGGGCGGCACGCAGAACAATTCCACAACCTCCATTTTCTACCATAAGAACTAGAAGTATGGAGACCGCGGGCATTGGTCAGGAGTGTCTCGCGCCCCCAGCCGGCTCAAACAGGTAGTGGCACACAACCCATTCGGAGCCGCCGCGGAATCCCCAGAGTTCGGCGCAAGCCATGAAGAACAGCCGCCAGCGCAGCCACCACTGATGGGCATTCTCCTCACCGTAAGTTTGCGCAACGACGGGACGCAGCCGGGCACGGCTCGCATCCATGCGCGCCAGCCAGGCCTCGGCGGTGCGCTGGTAGTGAGTTCCATCGAGCCGCCACTGCTCGATGCACCGCACGTGCTGGTCGAATCCGGGCAGCAGGTCTTCGCTGGGCATCATTCCGCCGGTGAAGAAATGCTGAGCCATCCAGTCGTCCGGGCCGCGGACTTCGTAGGGGTAGGCAAATCGCGCATGGGCGAATACGTGGACGAAGAGCAGCGCACCGGGCCGCATCCAGCGGGCGATGCGACGGAGTAACTCGCCGTAATTGCGCATGTGCTCGAACATCTCCACAGAGACCACGCGATCGAATCGTTTCCCGGGATCGAACGAGTTCATGTCGGCGGTGATCACCTCGACGTTTTCGAGGCCTCGGCTCCGGGCGCGGGCGTCAATAAACTCTTTTTGCGAGCGTGAGTTGGATACAGCAGTGACGCGGCAGCCGGAGAACCGCTCCGCGAGGAAGAGGGTCAGCGAACCCCAGCCGCATCCCAGTTCCAGAATCTGCTGGCCGGGGGCGATGCGGGCGCGCTCCGCGGTGAGGGCGAGCATGGCATCTTCGCTCGCATCGAGGGTGGTGACCCCGGTCGGCCAATAGCCGCAACTGTACTTCATGCGGCGTCCGAGCACGTGCTCGAAAAACCCGGCGGGCACTTCGTAATGCTGGGCGTTGGCGGCATCGCTGCGGACAGCGATGGGGCTCGCAGCGAGCTGTTCCAGCAGCCGGCGGCGTCGCTCGCGCTGGGCGGCGGGTCCGCCCGCAGCTTCCTCGCGCAGGCGCGCGGCGCAGATTCTGCGGATGCCCCAGCGGAGAAGCCAATCGGGCAGCAGGCCGGATTCGACGAGCGGGGAATACCAGGAAGCGGCCGTCTGCGGCGGAGGCTCCGAGCGCAAATCGCTCATCCGGCACTCTGCTTCTTCGGAAACCAGGGTACAAACGCGCTGGTGGTCTCCTGATACCTCCGGTATTCCTCGCCGCGCGAGCGCAGGGCCTGCGCTTCGGTGGCGGGAATGCCGGTAACGCGGAAAAGAAAGAACAGCATGAGCGCGGGGCAGGCAAGCGCGAGCCAGCCCCAGGGAGCCGCCAGGGCGTAAATCGCATACGCGACCCAGATGAGCCATTCGAAAAAGTAGTTGGGATGCCGGGAGTAGTTCCACAGCCCGGCGCGGCACGTTTTTCCTTTGTTTTCCGGATTCGATTTGAAGCGGCTGAGCTGCGCATCGGCCGCGGCTTCGCCGGCGAACGCGACGGCCCAGAGCGCGGCGCCTGCGTACTCGGACCAGCCGAGCGCGGGACGAGGGTCGAGCGCGGCAAGCAGGAATGGAATTGAAAGCAGAACGTCCAGCAAAGCCTGAGCCTGGAAAAACATGAAGAACTTGAGCGGCAGATTTGTTTTCCACGACTGGCGCAGCTCCACGTAGCGGCCTTCCTCCGGATGGCCGACGATGCGCGTGAACAGGAGGTAGAACGCCAAGCGGTATCCCCATATCGCGGCCATCGCGGCGATGAGCCACCGGCGCGGCGCGTAGCCGGTTCCGGCAACCGCGTAGAGAAGGGCGATGGTGGGGAGAAGAAATCCCCATCCGAAGTCCACGATGGCCGCATTGCGGATGGGGAAATGGATCAGCCACAGAATCGTCATCACTCCGGCGGCGACGATCCAGGCGAGGAGGAGAAGGTGCGGAGCGGGCGTCACAATTGCGTCTCCGCGGTATCTCCATCCGCGGGGGAAGGGGCGCGGCCTTCCGGTTCCCGAGGGAGCGCGGGAACGAGGCGGAGCACGGGAACAAGAAGCGCGTACATCAACAGCACAGCCACGGGAGCGATGACCGCCCAGCCCAAGGTGGCGCGCAGAATCGAGCCCCAGAGGCGCTCGAGGCTGCCCCAGAAGTCCGCGCGGAACATTGCAGTAATTTGCGTAATGGAAAGCGGCAACGGCTTTGCGCGCGTGAGGAATTCGCCCGCGCGCATGTAGGGAATGAAGAGCAGGACCTGCAGGGGCGCCGCAGCCCAGTTCGCGGCCTGAATGGCGGGCAGATTCAGCCGGAACACAATGGCGGCCGCGGCGCAGAGTGCGGTGCCGAGTCCGAAGGAGATGGGCACGGTGCTGATTGCAATGCCCATCGCGAGACAGAGCGCGATTTTCTGCGGCGAGAGTCCTTGGCGGAGCAGGTCGCGCAGAAAGGCGACGACTTTGCGCAGCAACTTCATGCCGTGCGCGGCGCCAAAAGAGACGAAAGCGGCTCGCCCGGTTTCAAAGAGAAGAGCTGGAGGAGCACGTAGAACGACATGGCGATGTTGCCGAGCAACAAGATCAGCACGAGCCAGAGAATTTTCAGGCCCAGCGCGCGCTCACGATAAGCCACCCACACGAAAAAGGTGATGAACCCGCAGTAGGCGTCAAACAGCGTGGCGACGGCCCAGGGCTGAGCATTGAATGCGGCGCGCACGGCGGGATCGAGCAGGCTGGACCGCGAAGCGGACCACAGAGTGACGCCGATCATTACCACGAAGATGGCGCCGAACAGCCCTATCAGGATCGATCTCATGGCTCCTCCGTGCGGGGTACGCGCCGTGCGTCCAGACGACCCGCCGCCCATGGCCAACTTCTTTGACCAGCGCGGCCGATGGAGGTAGGCTACACAGCTTCCAGGTCGGTTGCCAGCGCCCCCAGCCTGGAGGGGCTACGGCAACGGTCTGCCACGCCAGGGGTGGAGACGTTCTGGGTTGAAAGAGATAGCAGTCATCGGTTCCGGTATCTCCGGCCTCGCCGCGGCGTACTACTTGAGCCGGCGGCACCGCGTCACACTCTACGAACGCGATAGACGGCTGGGCGGACATACCCACACGGTCACGGTGGAGACGTCTGCGGGGCCGGTTCCGGTCGACACCGGCTTCATCGTCCACAACACGAGGAATTATCCGAACCTAGTGCGGCTGCTGCGAGAGCTGCAGATCCCGACGGTGGAGAGCGACATGTCGTTCTCCGTGCGGGACGAGCATACAGGATTCGAGTACAGTTCGCGGGGCCTGCGGGGATTCTTTGCGCAGCGCGCGAGGCTGCTCGAAACGAGGCAATATGCGCTGCTCGCGGAGATTCACCGCTTCAACCGCGCGGCGCGCCACCTGCTGGCGAGCGAGCGGCCGGAACAGCCGGACGAAACGCGGCTGGACGAATTCCTGGGGCGGGGCCGGTTCAGCCGGGCGTTCACGCGGGGGTATCTCTACCCACTGGCTTCGGCCATCTGGTCCACGGCCACCGGCCAGATTGGCGCGTTTCCGGCCACCACGCTTTTTCGTTTCTTCGAGAACCACGGAATGCTGCGGCTCACGAGGCACGTCCGTTGGCGGACGATTCCGGGGGGATGCTCGCGCTACATTGCGCCCCTCAGTGCGCCGTTCCGGGACAGAATCGTGCTAGGCGCACGGATTCGCGGAATCGAGCGGCGTGAACGGAGCGTGCGGGTGACTTTTGCCGAAGGCGCGCCCGCGGAATTCGACGAGGCCGTGCTGGCGTGCCACGGCAATCAGGCGCTCGTCATGCTGGCGAATCCAAGCGAGACGGAGCGTTCGGTGCTAGGAGCGTTCCGAACCACGGCGAATGAAGCGCTGCTGCATTCGGACGCGAGCCTGCTTCCGCGCACGCCGTGGGGACGTGCCTCGTGGAATTGCCATCTGGACGGCGATGCAGCGCCGGGCGCCACGCTGACCTATCACATGAACCGACTGCAGCCACTGCCGGTGCAAGAGGATTACTGCGTCACGCTGAACGCCGAAGGTGCAGTGAATCCCGCCAAGGTACTGCGGCGATTCGTCTATCATCATCCGCTGTACACGTTGGAAGCCGTGCGGGCGCAGCGGCGGTGGGGGGACATCAGCGGGCGCGACCGGCTGCATTACTGCGGCGCATACTGGCGGTACGGGTTTCACGAGGACGGCCTCGATTCCGCGCTGCGCGTGGCGCGGGCGCTGGGAGTGGAGTGCTGATGCAGGCCGAGCCGGCGATCTATACGGGAACGCTGCGCCACCGGAGGTTTCGTCCGGTGAACCACGAGTTTTCCTATCCCGTGTTTCAGGTACTGCTGGACGTGGACCGCATCGCGGAACTGATGCGCGTGTCGCGGGTTTCGAGCTACAACCGCTGGAACTGGGCAGGGTACGACGAGCGCGATCATTTCGGCGATGCGTCGCTTCCGCTCCGCGAGCGGCTGGGCCGCGATGCCGCCACGCACGGAGTGACACTGCCGGCCGGGCCCATCTTTCTGCTGACCAACCTGCGCTATCTGGGCTATTGCTTCAATCCGGTGTCGTTCTACTACTGCTACGGGGCGGGCGGCGGGTTGGAGATGATGCTGGCGGAAGTGAACAACACGTTCGGTGAGACGTGCAATTACTGGCTCACGGCCGACAGCGAACCGACGAGCGCGGCGGAAAGGCGGGACGAGAGACCCGACGCGGAGAGCCGCGCGCGGCGTTACGAGACGCGGAAAGTGTTCCACGTTTCGCCATTCATGGATCTGAGCCAGCATTACACGTGGATATTTACGCCTCCGGGCGAGCGCCTGGTGGCGCATATGAAGGCCCGGCATTCGGACGGAGTGCTGTTCGACGCCACGCTGTCGCTCGCGCGCCGGCCATGGAACGCTGCAGAACTCCGGCGCACGCTGGCCGAATATCCCTGGACGACGGCGAAGGTGATCGCGGCGATTTACTGGCAGGCGCTGCGGCTGCGGATGAAAGGGGTGCCATACGTGCCGCATCCGGGCGCAGCGAGCGAGGGGACGAGGCGGAGGACGATCTGGAAATATGTCTGACGCGCCGGCCAATCCGGGACGCGGGACGCGCGGGCGGTGGGACGCGCGGCTGGCATGGCGCTTCGCACGGAAGACGCTCGAGAGTTTCCGCCAGGGCCGGCTGGAGCTGGTGTGCGGCGATCAGACACATTCCGGCGGCGACGCGGCGACGGGACCAAGTGCGACGATTGTGGTGCACGACGAGCGGTTCTTCTCGCGGGTGCTGTGGCGCGAGGAAATCGGGATGGGTGAAAGCTACGTGGACGGTGACTGGTCGTCGCCGGACCTTGTGGCCGTGGCGCGGTTTGCCATCCGGAATATGGAGGAGCTGAATCGCCGCAACCGCATCGCGTCCGCCATCAACCGCTGGCGGATGCGCCTGCTGCACAGCCTCCGGCCGAATACGCCGCGGGGCAGCCGGAAAAATATCCGCTACCATTACGACCTGTCGAACGAATTCTTCCGGCTGTTCCTGGATCCCACGATGGCCTACTCGTGCGCTTATTTCGCTTCTGCGGAGGATTCCCTGGAAGAGGCGCAGCAGGCGAAATACGACCGCATCTGCCGGAAGCTGATGCTAGGGCCGGAAGACCGCCTGCTGGAGATCGGGACCGGGTGGGGCGGCCTGGCGCTGCATGCCGCGGAAAACTACGGCTGCCGTGTGACCACCACGACCATCAGCCGCGACCAGCATGCCTCGGCGCGCGAGTTGTTCCGGCACGCGGGCCTGCTGGGCAACCGCATCGAACTGCTCTTGGAAGACTACCGCAATTTGCAGGGGGAATACGACAAACTGGTCAGTGTCGAAATGTTCGAGGCCGTGGGCCACGCGAACTATGACAAATTTTTCGGCGCGTGCGACCGCCTGCTTACCTCCGACGGCTCCATGCTGCTGCAAACCATAACCGTGCCCGACCGGCGATTTGCCGATTACCTCAAATATGCGGACTGGATCCAGACCTATATTTTCCCGGGCTCAGAACTCTCCGCTGTGGGGGAAATTCTGAATTCGCTGGGACGCGTCACACGGCTGGAACTGCACCATACGGAAGAAATCGGGCAGCACTACGCGCGGACCATCGCGTGCTGGCGCGAGCGTTTTCTGGCCGCACTGCCGGAGGTGCGCGCGCTCGGTTTTGACGGCCGCTTTATCCGCATGTGGGAATATTACCTGGCGATCTGCGAAGCTTCCTTCCTGGAGCGGAACACCGGAAACGTACAGCTACTTCTAGCCAAGTCCGGCACACGGAAACCGCTGTGGGGCGAGCCGGAAGAGCATTGCGAGGCGGAAGAATTTGCGACGACGGACGAGGACCGGAACCGCATCGTATTGCATTCCCGTGCTCGCTGAGCACGCGTGATCCTCTCGACTCAGTCCGTCTCCGGCGACGGCTCGCGGGCGGGCATCTGCCAGCCGTTTGGCCTCACGAGCGCGCTGAACCAGTAAATCAGCATCCCGGCCACAATCAGCAGCAGACCGACGGCGAGAGCAGAAACGCCGAGAATCGTCTCATGCTGGCCATGAACTGCGGCCAGAGTAAGAAGAAGCATCGGACACGCGCCCGCCAGCCATGCGCCGGTGATTCCACCCGGCACACGGAAGGGCCGCGGAAGTTCGGGTTCGCGGTAACGCAGGGCAACGAGCGCGGCGAATTCGAGCAGAACGCTGGAGCCGGTGAGCAGGATATCAATCGTCACGAGGCGTTCCAGATCGAGACCGACGCATGCGCCCCAGCCGAGGGCGCACACCAGAATGGCTACCCAGGGCGACCCGGTGCGCGGATGGACTCTGGCGAAGACCGGAGG
>Ga0335071_10007981_pt1 | contig 10877 bp, 8 predicted proteins | sample Lox_Sample_15_FD_206724 | JGI IMG/M metagenome (GOLD analysis project Ga0335071, IMG submission 206724) | Soil microbial communities from Loxahatchee National Wildlife Refuge, Florida, United States - Lox_Sample_1.5 | ecosystem: Environmental > Terrestrial > Soil > Wetlands | place: USA: Florida...
TTCCGCAAGGTAGAAATTCAAGCCGACGGTGATGCGCCCGGTGGCATGCAGGAAGTTCGCCAGGGCGTGAAAGACGGCGACGAGGTCGTCACCAACGCCTTGGAGTTTTCTACTGAGGTCGCGGAGGAAAAAGAATGATTCGCGGCCTGATCGATTTCGCCCTGCGCAACCGCCTGATGATTCTCGGCGGCGCCCTGGTGCTGTTCGTCTGGGGCATCATTTCTTTTCATGCCCTGCCCATCGAGGCTTACCCCGACGTCGCCGACACCTACGCGCAGGTGATCACGCAGTGGCCCGGTCATGCCGCCGAAGAAGTCGAACAGCAAATCACCGTTCCTCTCGAGGTTGAACTCAACGGCGTCGCCCATCTCACCCACCTGCGCTCTGTCTCGCTGATGGGACTCTCCGTCATCACCATCATCTACGACGACGACATCACCACGTTCAACGCGCGTCAGGAAGTCCTCGATCGCCTGCAACTCGTAGCCTTGCCTCCCGGCGTCAATCCCGGCATCGGCCCCGACTACAGCCCCACCGGGCAGATCATGTTCTACACGCTCACGAGCACCAACCCGAAGTACGACGTGATGGAACTAAAATCTCTCAACGACTGGTTTGTGGTCAACCAGTTGAAGTCGGTGCCGAACATTGTCGACGTGAATCCGTTCGGAGGTCCCACCCGCGAATATCAGGTCCAACTCGATCCCGGAAAGCTCGTTTCTTACGGACTTTCACTCGCAACGGTCGAGAACGCACTCATCGCCAACAACATCAATGCCGGCGGCGGATTCATCGAGCGCGGCGAACAAGCCTTGAACGTTCGCGCCGTCGGCCTGATGGAGACTACCGACGACATCGCTGCCACCGTCGTCAAAGTGCAGAACGGAACTCCAGTCCGCGTGCGCGATCTCGGCAACGTCGTGCAAGCCCCGAAGGTCCGTCTCGGACAACTCGGCAGAAGTGTTCGTAAGGAGGACGGCACGATCCTCAACGAGGACGATGTAGTCGAAGGCATCGTTCTCCTGCGCAAAGGAGCGGTCGCCGAAACGACCCTCACTGCGCTTCACAGCAAGATCGACGAACTCAACGGCGCGAACGGAAAACGTGGCCTGCTGCCGCAAGGCGTGAAACTCGTCCCCCATCTCGATCGCAGCGAATTAATGCACCACACCACGCACACCGTCCTGCGCAACCTTACCGACGGTGTGCTACTCGTTACCCTGATCCTCTTCTTATTTCTCGGCAACGTGCGCAGCGCGCTCATCGTCGCCATCACGATTCCGTTCTCGCTCCTCTTCGCAGCCATTCTTCTCGACCTGCGCCAGATCCCGGCCAATCTCCTCTCGCTCGGTGCGCTCGACTTCGGTATGGTCGTCGACGGATCCGTTGTCATGGTCGAGAACATTCTGCGGCACACGTCCTTCGGCGATCGCAAAAAGTCGTTCATGGAAACCATCGCTATCGCCGCGCACGAAGTGCAGAGACCAGTCTTCTTTGCCCGCGTCATCATCATCGTTTCCTATCTGCCCATCTTCACCCTTCAGCGCGTGGAAGGTCGCCTCTTCAGCCCCATGGCATGGACCGTTGCCTTCGCCCTGCTCGGTGCGCTCGTCTTCGCCCTGCTCATCGCTCCCGTTCTCTGCAGCATGATCTTCAGTTCTGAGATCAAAGAGTGGCGAAACCCCGTCCTCGAATGGCTCAATCGCAGTTACGCGCGCTCGCTCGACTGGTGCTTCGACCACATGAAGTTCACGCTGGGTATGGGGCTGCTCGGTCTCGCAGTCATGATTTTCATGGCCACCAGCGGAATCATCGGCTCCGAATTTCTCCCGCACCTCGACGAAGGCGCCATCTGGGTGCGCGGCACGCTCGCTCCCAGCACCGGTCCCACCGCGAGCATCGAAATGTCGCGAAAGGCGCGCATGATGCTCGCCGGATTTCCCGAGGTCAAACAGGTCGTCAGTCAGGTCGGGCGCCCCGACGACGGCAGCGACGCCAGCGGTTTCTACAACACCGAATTCTTCGTCGACCTGCACCAGCGCGAGCAGTGGCGGCCTGAATTCCATGGCAGCAAAGACGAGCTCATTGCCGCCATGGATAAGCAACTGGAGCAGTATCCCGGCGTCGATTGGAACTTTTCCCAGCCGATCTCTGACAACGTAGAAGAAGCCGTCAGCGGCGTAAAGGGCGAGTTGGCAGTGAAGCTCTTCGGCCGCGAACTCAAAACGCTGGAACAGAAAGCCGACGAAATTCAGGGTGTGATGGGTCAGATCCCCGGCGTCGCCGATCTCGGTACTTTCCAGGTTCGCGGCCAGCCTAACGTCAACCTTAACGTCGATCGTGCGGCCGCCGATCGCTTCGGCATCAACGTCAGCGATATTCAGGATGCCGTCGAAACTGCGGTCGGGGGCAAGGCCGTCAGCCAGATTCTGATTGGCGAACAGCGCTACGACCTCACCGTCCGCTATCAGCCGCAATATCGCCAGACCGTCGACGACATCGGCAACATCCGCCTTGTCGCTCCATCCGGCGAACGCGTCGCACTGTCGCAGCTCTGCAAGATCACGCTGGACGATGGCGCCTCGACCATCTACCGGGAAGGGAACTCACGTTACATCGCCATCAAGTACAGCGTCCGCGGACGCGACCTCGGCTCCACCGTCCGCCAAGCCATCGATGAAGTCGGCCGCAAAGTAAAACTGCCTGAGGGATACCACCTCGACTGGACCGGCGAATACGAGAGCCAGCAGCGCGCCAATCGCCGTCTGTCAATCATCGTTCCCGTCACACTGCTTTTGATGTCGTTCATCCTTTATTCCGCCTTCAGTTCGTGGAAGTGGGTCGGCCTTATTTTGGCCGTGGTCGCTCTCTCTCCGCTCGGCGGATTCATTAGCTTGCTCATCACCGGAACCCACTTCAGCGTTTCCTCCGGTCTGGGATTTCTTGCGCTCATCGGCGTGTCCGTCGAAATCGGCGTGATCATGGTCGAGTACATCAACCAATTGCGTACGCGCGGAATGCCGGTGCGCGACGCGGCCAAGGAAGGGGCCGCTCTACGTCTCCGCCCCATCATGATGACTATGCTGGTCGCCACGCTGGGCCTGCTTCCCGCCGCCATGTCCCACGACATCGGCTCAGACTCGCAGCGTCCCTTCGCGATCGTGATCGTAGGGGGCCTGATCGTTGAACTATTGGTCAGCGTAATCCTTTGGCCCACGTTGTACGTGTTCTGGGCAAGGCCGGGCGACCGTCTCCCGCCAGCCGAACAAAGCTTCATGTCCGAAGGAGAGCACGTGGATTAGCGGCTGGGCCTTGGTCTTGGTTTTTAGGTCTTAGGATTTGGGTCTTGGGATAGGGCCCTGGTCTTGAGATCAGGGACTAGGGCTCACGACTCGGGACTCGGGACTCAGGACTCAGGACTCAGGACTAAAACACAAAGAGAGTTCCGAGGTGATGTGGGGTCCATTCGTCTCGGCCAGTAGCTCGCGTTTGACCCTCGCTTGACCTGCTCTCGCTGCCTCCCTTGCGGGGCGCAGCGCGCGATCTTCGCTTGGGCTCCGGGCTCACCGCCAACCGGAAAAACCTACCCTACGCCTCGGAACTCTATCCTGCCTTCGACTGGGCTTGCTCGTTCTCCTCGACCAGCGCTTTGCTATAGACCCTTGCTTGCCCTCCTTCCAATCTTTCGATCAGAAGGTGACTGCGCTTGAGCCCCGGACGCCGCACCAACCGGAAAAACTTAAGAAGCTGTCAAAGAACGATCTTGTTGTACTCCTTCCAGAAATAGAGTCAACGAAAAACACGCGATTGTAAGTACATGGATTTTCAATCGAGTGCAGCTGGTTCACAGCCCACTGCCCGGAAATGGGGCAGTCCCCGGCTTCACTTTTCACAAACCCCGCGCCCGATACGGCTTTTCGCAGCCTTCATTCATGGGAATCGATGTGAATGCCGCCGTGCTGATCTGTGACTGGCTTGTGAAAATCGCTGACTTCCCTTGCCACGCATGCGATTTGGTGGTGTCTGCAAAAATCCCCACTTCTCCCAAAATCGGGGAGAAGTGGGGCACCCGCGGCGTTGATGGCCGCCCTGTGCATGTTGAATTCGAAGTGTCTGATATTTCAGGAAACTTCTATTCGTTCATTCACGAGCTGTTTGTTGGATTCGTCGGTGCCCGCTAGTTCGAAGGAGTTGGTGATGGCGGCCTCTCCCTTCTCCACGGCGGTGATGACGTAGGAGCAGCCGATCCAGTGGGCTTCTTCGAAATCGGTCTTGGACCATTGCGCCGGATGGTCGGGGTGGGAGTGGTAGAAACCGATGATGTCTTCGCCACGCTCGCGGCCTTCGCGCTGGATGCGGACGAGTTCTTTGGGATCGATGTTGTACCGGTTGTGGGCGGAGTCGGTGCGGGTGTTGCCGGCGCGGGCTGTTGAGGTGACAACGCGGGCGCCGTCTTCTTCGAAGCGCCCGAGAAGAACTCCGCAGCACTCGTGCGGGTAAGTTTCTTCGCCGTGCTGGCGGATGGAGTCGTAGTCTCTGCGGGTGAATTTCAGCATCTTGGGAATGCAGAAGTTAGAAGTAAGAATGCAGAAGTAAAGGCATGGCGACTTACTTCTGCATTCTTATTTCTTCCTTCTGAATTTGTTTCTATCCTTCGTTCCAGAAGCGCTCGCTTAAATATTTTTCACCGGAGTCGCAGAGGATCGTCACCATCACCGCTTCCTGGCCTCGCTTCAATTGAAAATCTTGCGCCAGTTTCAGGCATCCGACGACGGCGGCAGCGGCTGAGATTCCTACCAGCAGTCCCGCGCCGCGCGATAAATTACGCGCCATGGCGTAGGCATCTTCTGTGGCGATTTCTACGTTCTTGTCGGCTAATTGTGGATCGTAGATCTTCGGCACGATCGCTGCGGGCATGTACTTTGCGCCTTCGATGCCATGAAAGGCCGAATCGGGCTGGAGCGAGATGCACTGCACGCGCGGGTTCAGTTCTTTGAGGCGGCGCGTAGTGCCGACGAACGTGCCGCTGGTGCCGAGCATGGAGACGAAGTGGGTGACCCGGCCTTGCGTCTGCTGCCAGATTTCGTTGGCGGTGCCGTTGTAATGAGCCATCCAGTTGGCTTCGTTCGAGTACTGGTCGGCGTAGAAATACTGGTCGGGATGCTTTGCCGCCAGGTCGCGGGCCAGGCGGATCGCGCCGTCGGAACCGTCGGAGGGATCGGTGTAAAGGATGTTGGCACCGTATCCCTGCAGGATTTGCTTGCGCTCCCGGGAGACGTTCTCAGGCATGCACAGCGTGACCGGGAAGCCCTCGGCTGCGCCCAGCATGGCGTAGGCGATGCCGGTGTTGCCGCTGGTGGCGTCGAGGAGGATCTTGCCTGGGCGCAGTTGGCCACTGCGGCGGCCCTCGGCGACGATGTTGCAGGCAGCGCGGTCTTTGACCGATCCGCCGGGATTGCACCATTCGGCCTTACCCAAAAGTGTCACACCCGGCAGGTCGCGGGTGAGGGCATCGAGGCGAATCAGTGGCGTGTTTCCGATGCGTTCGGTGAGGCTGTGGCCGAGCGTTTCGCCCAGTCCTGATGCGGGGTTTCGCGCTAGCTCAGGTTTCATCTCTGTCGAAAGTGCCGCCGTTTTGGTAGACGTCTGTGGCATCGCTGAACCGGAAATCCATGACCAACGTAATGTGCTATGCGGTAAGAAACACGATATGTAGTATTTTGATTAGATGAATAAGGTTCGCCCGGCGATGCGTATTCTGTAAAGTTACGCTGGTCTTTATATACCTTGCATCTAAGAAGTTGGACGCGCGAACGCCGGCAAGGAAAGGTAATCTTAACGATAATGGCTAAAGAAATGGAAACACGAACCTACGAGGAGGCGCTGGCGTACTTGCGCGACCATGGGTTCGACATGACGGACGCGCCGGGGACAACCGCCCGGGTCTTCCTGCGGAAATACAACGTGTCGGCAGCGATCCAGAAGGGGCCGAACGACAGCGTGCAGATTTTCGCCTATCCCGGATACCTGGTGGGCAGCGAAATCTCGAAGCTGGTGAACCGCGGGTACCAGCAGTTTTTGAAGACTTCGAAGAATGAACTCCCCGCGACGGCGGATCAGTTGAAGGCCCTGGCTACGTTTGCCGAGGAGTTCAAGGTGGCGTTAGGGCTGCCGAATCTGTACAACGAGTCGCTGGGCACCGTCAGCGAGTCGTACCACTATGACCGCGTCGTAGATCGGGATAAGGCGGTGGTGGATCGTCCGAAGCGGCCTTGGGAAGTTGCCGGGAAGGCTGCGGCGGCTGCGGCTAAGAAGGGGCGGGCGTAGAAGCGGTCAGCGGGTCCCGGGCTACGAAAAAATCTGGGCGGCCTTTTCGGGCCGCCCTTTTTAATTTGAATCGATTGCTTGATTTACGCTGTGGCTGGGCGCTCGCCGCCTTTGGCACGGCCCGGTTGTAGTTCGGGCTTGATCACGTGCTGTACGCCGTCATCTTTCGACGGAGTCTGCATGGGCGGAAGCTGCTGGCCATCGACTAGCAACTTGATTTCGTTGGCGTCGAGCACTTCGCGCTCGATCAGGGCTCTGGCGATCCTTTCGAGCGTGTCGCGATTGTCGGTCAAGATCTGCTTGGCCGTGGTGTAGCCGTTGCTCACCAGCTTGCGCACTTCCTGATCGATCTTGATAGCGGTGTCTTCGCTGTAATCGCGGTGTTGGGCGATTTCGCGCCCGAGGAAGATCTGCTCTTCCTTCTTGCCGAAGGTCAGAGGACCGAGATCGCTCATGCCCCACTCGCAAACCATCTTGCGAGCCATGTCGGTGGCGCGTTCAATGTCATTGCCGGCGCCAGTCGACATCACGTTCAAGAACATCTCTTCCGCGATGCGTCCACCCATCAGGATGGCGATCTGCGTTTCGAGATAGTTCTTGTAGTAATTGTGACGGTCATCCGTGGGCAACTGCATGGTTACGCCCAGAGCCATGCCGCGCGGGATGATCGTGACTTTGTGCAGAGGATCGGAGTGCGGCATTTTCGCGGCGACCAGCGCGTGGCCAGCCTCGTGATAAGCCGTGTTCTTCTTTTCCTCGTCGGTGAGCAGGAGCGACTTGCGCTCCACGCCCATCAGGACTTTGTCTTTCGCCAGTTCGAAGTCGTACTGCAGAACCGCCTTGCGGTTCTGGCGGGCGGCTGCCAGCGCGGCTTCATTGACCATATTGGCCAGGTCGGCGCCGGAGAATCCCGGAGTTCCACGAGCCAACACGGAGAGATCGACATCCTCAGCGAGAGGAATCTTGCGAGTGTGTACGCGGAGTATTTCTTCACGTCCGCGAACATCGGGACGGCTGACCACCACGCGGCGATCAAAACGGCCAGGCCGCAGCAACGCCGGATCGAGCACGTCAGGACGGTTGGTCGCGGCCATCAGGATGACGCCTTCGTTAGACTCGAAGCCATCCATTTCGACGAGCAGTTGATTCAAAGTCTGCTCGCGCTCATCGTGTCCACCGCCGAGACCAGCACCGCGGTGACGGCCCACGGCGTCGATTTCGTCAATGAAGATGATGCAGGGAGCATTCTTCTTGCCCTGCTCGAACAGGTCGCGGACGCGGCTTGCGCCGACGCCGACGAACATCTCGACGAAGTCGGAGCCGGAGATCGAAAAGAACGGAACGTTGGCCTCGCCGGCAACCGCACGGGCCAGCAAGGTCTTGCCGGTTCCCGGAGGCCCGACGAGCAGAACGCCCTTGGGAATGCGCCCGCCAAGCTTCTGGAACTTCTGCGCTTCGCGCAGGAATTCAATGATCTCGCGCAGCTCTTCTTTGGCCTCTTCCACTCCAGCCACGTCTTTGAACGTGACTTTCTTTTGCTGCATGGAGAGCAGGCGGGCGCGGCTCTTGCCGAACGAGAGCGCTTTATTGCCTCCGGTCTGCATCTGGCGAATCATGAAGAACCACAGCGCGCCGAGCAGGATAAGTGGCGCCCAGGTGCCGAGAAGCTGAAGCGGAAGGCTGCCGCTGTTCACGTCGCGGAACGACATGCTGACGTTCTTATCTTTGAGCGCCTTGATCATATCGGGATAGTTCGCCGGGGCGGTGGTGTGGAAGGCGCTGCCGTCGGTGTACTTTCCCTTGACCTGCATGCCATCGACGAGGATGTCCCGGACCTTGCCGGCATCGACATCCGACATGAACTGCGAGAAGTTGATTTCTTTATCTTTTTGGCTCTCTTTTGCGCCTTTGACTACGGTCCAGAGCAGAAGGGCGGAGATGCCGATCAGCAGCCAGAACAGCACTGTCTTGACAGTTGAATTCACCTAGAGGACTCCTCAATTTCGAAACCGGGCTGCCGCCTACACTAAATCTCCCAGGCTTCTACAGGAATTAGATGCCCCAGCAGAGATTTTCGATTGGCGAAATCCGACTCCTTATTCTACCTTTTCCCCACAAAAAAGGCTCACACGGTTGTTCGTGACTTAAGTCACTGGGGCTGAAACGTTTGCTGCCACCAGGTACGGGAGGTTTCGATTGGTTTGCTCGACCGCGCCGAGGCCATATCCAATCAGAAAAGTCTCGTCGACCAGGAATCCGAAGTAGTCGGGTTGAAGCGGGACACGGCGGGCCGCCTGGCGGTCGAGCAGCGTCACCAGCTTGACCGAGGCCGCGCCACGGGACCGGAGGTCGCCCATCAGGAACTCGCTGGTCACGCCGGAGTGGACTAGGCCCTCGACGAGGAGGATGTGCTGACCGCGGATATCGGGCTCGTGGCTGAAAAAGATCTCCATGACATCGTGCGTAGCGCCGGGCTGCGGCTTGGTGTACTTCGGCTTGATGAACTGGCACACGACCGGGACATCAAGGGCACGCACGAGATCGGCGAGGAACATGAAAGCATTCTCGAGGACGGCGAGGACCTGAACGGTCTGGCCTTTGTAGTCATCGGAAATCTGGCGGCCGAGTTCCTTGACGCGCTTCTGAATCTGCTCCGTGCTGATGACTTGGCGAAGGGGCTCGACTCTCGAACCGGTCATGAAGTGTGTGCGCCTCCCCGGCGAATGGATGGTCCATTCTAGTGCGAACCGGGGTCGTTGAGCGGACTTTCTACGATCAGGATGGCGTCGTGGCCTGGCTTGGCCTGAAACTTCTTGGCGACCGGGAAGCCTTTCATCCAGATGATCTCGTTGCCCGAGGTGATGACGGGCCAGAGTTTGCGGGTGGACTCTGGCAGGTGGAGTTCCTGCAACAGCTCCTTGACCTTCTTGGCAGACTTGGTGTGGGCGGGCCAGAAACGGTCTCCGGGGCGCCAGTTGCGGAGTTGGAGGGTCGAGGGAAGGTCAGATGCGTTGAGCAACGCGTCGGGATTTTGGTTGGCTTGCTCGGCTGGGGAGAGGCGGTGGAGTTCGATGGTTGAGCCGATCTCGCTGACGATCGCTTTGCCGGGAATTGCTAGCTCGTACTCGTAGTTTTTCGGCGGCTGGGGATTGCGCAGGTCGGGTGTGACGAAGATGAGTTCGTGGGAGCGAAGTTGCAGGCTCCATCCGAGTGGGAGGGAGAGTTCTTTGGCGGAAGCAGCCTCGGCGGCGAAGCGCAGGATTTCTTCGACATGCTTGAATTCGAGCGAAATGCCGGCTTCTTCGCCGATCGCCTTGATGAGGCGGCGCTGCACGGCAATGGGCTCCGACATGAACCAGACGCGATCGACCGACGCGTTGAGGACGAGGCTGGGGGAGTTTTCGATGCGCTCTTGCAGGTCGGACTGGGTATCGAGCTGCGTCGATTTCGACGGAATCGCGATCTGCACCAAGCTTGGCTGAGCTGCGGCTCGCGCCCATTCCGGCTGGGACCAGTGAACGGCAGTGCCCATCCATCCGGCGACCTCGTTGTCCCAATAGTCTTCCTCGGCGCATGCGATGTCGGCGAGCTCGGAAAGATTTTCGGCGACCGCGGGATTGAATTCTTTTTCGAGCAGCGGGACTACCAGTTTACGCACGCGGTTGCGGGTGAAGTGGGTTTGAGCGTTGCTGGAGTCTTCGCGCCAGGGCTGGTGGATCTCGCGGAGGTAGGTTTCGAGTTCGCGGCGGCGGAACGGGAGCAGCGGGCGGATGATTTCGCCGGTGGCCTCGCCGTCTTCCGATTCGACCGGGATACGGGGATGGATTCCGCCGAGACCGCGGAGGCCTGAGCCGCGGATCAGACGCATGAGAACGGTTTCGGCCTGATCGTCGAGGGTGTGGGCGGTCGCGAGTTTGTCGAGCTTTGAAAGGGCGCGGCTTACAGCCGCACCGTCGGGTGCGAATTCAGAGTTGAGATTTAGCCCCTGAGGATCGCTTCCCTCCACGAGAAGATGCCGAAAGAATCCGTAGCGCAATTCGCGGGCGGCGGTTTCGATACTGACATGTTGGTTGGCGGCGTGCTGCGCCACGTCGTCACTATCGACGCGGAATTCGAGGTCGTACTGGCGGGCGAGATCGGCGACGAATTCCTGATCGTCGTCGGATTCTTTGCCGCGCAGCTTGTGGTTGAAGTGCACGACGGAGAGGACGATGCCGAGTTCACTTCTCAATCCGAGCAGCAGGCGAAACAGCGCGACCGAATCGATCCCACCGGAGACAGCGACGCCGACGCGGTCTCCGGGATGGAGAAGATCGTCGCGCTGAATGTGCTTGAGGACGCGCTCGGCTAGGGGGTGCACGAAGACATGGTACAACGCGATCCTACTGGGGGCAGCCGACGCGGCGGTCTCTACATTCGTGGCTCCCATGTCTCGCAACGGCGGCGAGACGGAGGCATCCCAAGCCCACGAATCATAGCTCCGCGAGCTTAGTCGAGCCCCGGCTTCTTCCCTTCGATCAGCGTTTTGATCTTGGCCACGAAGTCCGCTG
>Ga0335071_10007983_pt1 | contig 10876 bp, 6 predicted proteins | sample Lox_Sample_15_FD_206724 | JGI IMG/M metagenome (GOLD analysis project Ga0335071, IMG submission 206724) | Soil microbial communities from Loxahatchee National Wildlife Refuge, Florida, United States - Lox_Sample_1.5 | ecosystem: Environmental > Terrestrial > Soil > Wetlands | place: USA: Florida...
GCTACTGGGTCTCCAATTACATACGGCACGAATGGACGGGGACCCGATTTCACTCCTAAATAATCAGCTCCTTGATCTTGTTCAAACTAGCTCCAGCCGTGGCATCCAAGTTAGCTTCGCTGCCCCCCCCACGCAGGGGAGAGCACATTTCATAAGCAACATACCCGTCAAATCCCCCGTCTTTGAGCCCTGCGAAAAACCTCTTCAGGTCAATGAAACCTTCGCCCAAGGGCACTGCGCGAACCATTTCGGTTAAGGGTCGATAATTGACCAGCCCCGGTATGTAGGCGAACCGCTTGAGCCGGATGTAATCGGCGAGTGTGGTCTGAACCATCCGCGGGGCCAAGGATCTCGCGCCGAGGTAAAGGTCTTCCCCCATGAGGGCTGGTGACCACGGATCGTACATGGCCCGACAATTGGGATGGTTCACGTCGTCGAGAAACTCAGCAAATGTACTTGAAGCGATCCCGATATCGTGATGATTCTGGAGCCCTAGTATGATCCCGAAATCGGCAGCAACGGCCGAGCATTCCCGGATGTATTTGACACACCGGGTCCAATCGTCCAAGTAACTCGCTTCCTCAGTTGTATAACCGGTAAAGACTCGAACAACCCTGGCACCTAGACACTGAGCCATGCGTGCCAACTCGCGGACATACGCTACCTGTATCTCTCCAAAAGGAACTTCTTGGGAACTCTTCCCTCCTGTGAAATCCGTATAGCCCGCGAGTGTCGCAATCTCGATGCGATGCTCGGCGGCACATTCTTTAATCCTCCGCAAGTCACTCTCGCTCCAATCCAGCGTTGACAAGTGCGGCCGCTTCCCCATGAGTTCCACAGCTGAGTAACCGAGATCGGCAGCTCTGGCAATGCAACTCAACACACCGAGCGAATGTTGGCCCCAGAGGCCGGCATAACTGACAGAAAACAGGGTAGGAATCATAAATCGCAACCTCGGTTGCCGGGCCGGGTTCTTGCTTCACTGCCAGGCCCTTCGGGTCAATGAATGCTGGGCTTCCTCCTGCCTCGTGCTGATGCTATCACGTGCTGGGCCTGCCTCCCAAAAGCCGGGCCGGAAGCAAGATCAGGGCTCGTAATAGTTCAAACACCCCTGTGGTAGCGATGCCGAGTAGCCGAAACGGTAACAGGAGAAGCCACACGAATGGATACAGGATCAACGCCAGCAACGCCAATGGCCAGCACAGCACGAGCAGAATACACCAAAGCAGGAATTTGAGCATGAGTCATCCCCCACCCGCGGCAAAATTACGAGAAGATCGATAATCTAAGAGCTAACCCGCAGGAGCCCTGGAGCTTTAATGAACCGTCGGCGATTGATTCTCCAAGAACTTCTCGGACTGGCTGGTAATCAAAGAAGCTGCGGCAACTTGGTCGTCTTCCCCCAAGTCGATCAGCTTTACGCCTTGGGTGCTTCGGCCAGCTGCCCGGATGGCGGAGGCTTCAAGCCGGATGACCTTTCCCTGGGCTGTGATGAGCATGACCTCGGATTCGTCATCCACCTTCATGATCGCGACCACCGGCCCGTTCTTCTCCGTAGTCTTGACATTGATGATCCCTTTGCCGCTACGTGCCTGGAGTCGATACTCCCCGATCCGAGTGCGTTTTCCATATCCGTTCTCGGTTACAGAGAGAATGAGCCCTTCATCCCCGCTGATAGTCATTCCGACCAGGTAATCCCGTTCAGCCAGCTCGATTCCCCTAACTCCTCTGGCCTGGCGGCCCATGTCGCGCACATCATCCTCGTGAAAACGAATACATTTGCCTTGATGGGTACCCAGGAAAATCTGGTTCTTGCCCGTGGTCAGCTCCGCCGCAATGAGTTCGTCCGCCTCGTCCAGACTAATCGCAAAGATGCCTCGTGCCATCGGATTGTTGAAAGCATCCAGCCGCGTCTTCTTGACCACCCCTTTGCGGGTGGCGAACAGGACGAAGCGTTCCTCGCTGAAATCCGTTACTGGAACGACGGCGGTCATCTTCTCTTCTGGAGCCAGGCTGACCAGATTGACAATAGCTTTGCCCTTCCCCGTGGTCCCGACGTCCGGGATCTCGTAAACCTTCAGCCAATGGACCTTTCCCAGATTGGTGAAGATCAGGATGTAGCTATGGGTAGAAGCCACGAACAGGTGTTCGACGAAATCTTCTTCGCGGGTGCGCATGCCGATTCGTCCTTTACCGCCGCGTTGCTGCATGCGGTAGACGTTGACCGGAGTACGCTTGGCATAGCCGCTGTGCGTCACCGTGACTGCCACGTCCTCTACTGTAATCAGGTCCTCCAGCTTGATTTCAGCATGTTCGTCGACGATTTGTGTTCGCCGCTCATCTCCGTATTGTTTCTGGATCTCTTTAAGTTCCTTGACAATCAGTGCCTTCAAAACCTTGTCGTTGACCAAAATCTCCTTCAACTCGGCAATCCGTTTGATCAGGTTTTGATATTCCTCCAGCAGCTTCTCGCGCTCCATGCTGGTCAGTCTTTGCAGCTGCATGTCCAAAATGGCCTGGGCTTGGACCAGGGAGAAAGCAAATTGCCTCGTTAACCCGTCCCTCGCCTCCTGGGGAGATTTGGAGGCTCGAATGAGTTTAATGACGGCGTCAATCTTATCCAGGGCTTTGGTGAGGCCTTCCAGGATATGGGCCCTCTCTTCGGCCTTGCGCAGTTCAAATTGCGTGCGGCGCCGCACCACATCGATTCGGTGCTCTACAAAATGACGAACCGTCTCTAAGAGGGTGAGGATGCGCGGCTGCCCGTTGACGATAGCCAGCATGATGACCCCAAAGCTGGTTTGCATGGACGTTTGCTTATAGAGGTTATTTAGAATCACCTCCGGCTGCTCGTCGCGCCGCAGCTCCAGGACGATGCGCATGCCTTCGCGATCGCTTTCATCGCGCAGGTCTGTGATCCCCTCTATCTTTTTTTCCTGAACCAGCTCGGCGATCCGCTCAATCAGTTTGGCCTTGTTGACCTGATAGGGGATCTCGGTAACGACAATCATCTCCTTATCGCCGCGTGCCTGCTTTTCAATGGCAGCGCGGGCGCGAAGAACTATCGAGCCCCGACCCGTGGCATAGGCTTGCTGGATACCGGCGCGCCCGTAAATAAACCCGCCGGTGGGAAAGTCTGGGCCGAGGATATGCCGCGCCAAGTCTTCGGTCGTGGCCTCAGGGTTGTTGATGAAATGAATGACCGCATTGATGACCTCGTTGAGGTTGTGCGGGGGAATGTTGGTGGCCATACCCACCGCAATCCCTGCCGAGCCATTCACCAACAGGTTAGGGATCTGGGCCGGCAGATAGGCCGGCTCAAGCTGGCTTTCGTCGTAATTCGGAACAAAGTCGATCGTTTCCTTCTCAATGTCCGCCAGCATCTCCACGGCGATGCGGGAGAGCCTGGCTTCGGTATAACGCATCGCCGCAGGGGGGTCACCGTCCACAGATCCGAAGTTCCCTTGCCCGTCGACCAGCGGATAGCGCATCGAAAAATTCTGCGCCATGCGAACCAACGTGTCATAGATGGCTGCATCGCCGTGGGGATGAAAGTTGCCCATCACTTCGCCCACAATTTTCGCGCATTTCCGGTAGGGTTTGTTGGGGGCCAGCCCCATTTCATTCATTCCGTAGAGAATGCGTCGGTGTACGGGTTTCAGCCCATCTCTGACATCCGGGAGCGCCCGCCCAATGATCACGCTCATCGCGTAGTCAATGTAAGAGCGCCGCATTTCGTCTTCAATGTTGACCGGCGTATGGTTAAAAGAGAGCTGCCCTTCCATGGGATTCCTGTTAAACGTCGAGATTTTTTACATCCAGAGCATTGTCCTCGATGAACTTGCGGCGTGGTTCGACAGCGTCACCCATCAGGACCGTGAAGATCTCGTCGGTCTCGACCGCATCGTCGATGCGCACTTGCAACAACGTGCGGGTCTCTGCATTCATCGTGGTTTCCCACAATTGCCCGGGATTCATTTCACCCAATCCCTTGTAGCGCTGGATGCTGAACTCTTTCTTGCCCGAGGCCAGGATGTGGTCCAGCAATTCTTCACGAGTGGTCAACTCTTTCCTGGTTCCTCCCTTGGTCTCGCTCTTCTGCTCGATTGTGAAGGGGGGCTTGTCATACTCCTTCAAGGCATGAGCCAGCGAGACGGCCCGCTTGTACTCCGCCAGGGAGATGAAGCTCAGGTCGAAGACGCGGCGATAATTCCCGTTTTCCGGCCCCCCCGAGATGACCAGATTGTAGAGACTGTGTTCTTCGTCGAATACAATTTCCGTCTCGTAGCCGAGGTCCATCACCTTCCCTGCCGCGGCTTCCAGCATTCCCTTCTGGGCCAGATGCGATTTGGCCTCTACCCCGCTTTCCATCAAGATCTGTGCAAGCCTCCGATCTCTGAGCCGTTTCTCCAGCTTGGCGAAAAAATTCCTGTAGTCAACCAGGCTGTTAAGAAAGGACGACAACTGCCGGGCTTGTAAGACCTGACTTTCATTCCCGATTTTGACCTCAATATCTTCCGTGGCGCTCCGCATTAGCTCTCGGGTGAGTCCCTTCTCGTCCCTGATGTAGTCTTCCTTCCTGCCTTTCTTGATTTTGAACAAGGGCGGCTGGGCGATGAACACATGCCCTCGTTCGATCAGTTCGGTCATTTGCCGAAAGAAGAAGGTCAACAGTAGGGTTCGAATGTGAGAACCGTCAACATCCGCATCGGTCATGATGATGATCTTGTTGTAACGCAGTTTGGCAACATCAAAGTCCTCATTACCGATGCCGGTTCCCAGTGCCGTGATCATGGCGCGGATTTCCTCATGCCCCAGCATCTTGTCATAACGGGCTTTCTCGACATTGAGTATCTTTCCCTTCAGCGGCAAGACCGCCTGGAATCGGCGGTCGCGACCCTGCTTGGCCGACCCACCTGCCGAGTCTCCCTCGACGATGAAGATCTCGCAGCGGGCAGGATCCCTTTCCTGGCAGTCTGCCAACTTTCCCGGCAGCGAGGCAGAATCCAGAGCCCCCTTGCGGCGAGTCAGATCCCGCGCCTTGCGAGCTGCCTCGCGAGCCCGGGCCGCTTCGACGGCCTTGGAGATTATCTTCCGCGCCACTGAAGGATTCTTTTCGAAACTGTCCGACAGTCTTTCATTGATGAAGGTCTCTACCAGGCCCTTGATGTCACTGTTGAGTTTCCCCTTGGTCTGACCTTCGAACTGGGGCTGAGAAAGTTTCACGCTGATGACAGCGACCAGGCCTTCTCTGACGTCGTCCCCCGTCAGGTTTTCCTTGACATCCTTAAAAAGCCCCGAAGCTTGGCCGTAATTGTTGATAGTACGAGTCAGAGCGGAACGGAATCCCGAAAGGTGGGTACCTCCGTCTACCGTGTTGATGTTGTTGGCAAAGGAAAAAACGTTTTCCGCATAGGTATCGTTATATTGGATGGCAAGTTCTATGTTGACACTGTCTTTGGTCGACTCAAAGTAGATTGGTGGTTCATGCAAAACCGTTTTGTTCTTGTTGAGGTGTTTGACGAATTCAGAGATTCCCCCCAAATATCGGAACTCGTGCCTCCTATCCGAGCGCTCGTCCGTTATGGTGATGACCACGCCCTTGTTGAGAAACGAGAGTTCCCTCAGTCGTTGAGACAGCGTGTCAAAATTGAATTCGCTGGTCTCGAAAATGGTCGTATCCGGTTTGAAAGTGATTTTGGTTCCTCGCCGGTCGGTGTGACCCGTTTCCTGCAAGGGTTCCAGGGGCTTGCCCCGTCGGTAGGACTGCTGATAGACCTTAGAGTCACGCCAGATTTCCAGCTCCAGTTCCTCGGAAAGTGCATTGACACAGGAGACGCCCACCCCATGAAGCCCACCCGAGACTTTGTAGCTGTTGCTGTCGAATTTTCCTCCTGCGTGGAGCGTGGTCATTACCACTTCAGCCGCCGATTTTCCCTCCCCCGTGTGGAAGTCCACTGGAATTCCTCGGCCGTTATCCACCACAGTAACTGAGTTATCGACATGGATGGTGACTTCGACCCGATCACAATAGCCGGCCAAGGCTTCATCGACCGAATTGTCGACCACTTCGTAAACAAGGTGATGCAGACCTAACTCGCCGGTCGAACCGATATACATGGCTGGTCTTTTGCGAACGGCTTCCAACCCTTCCAGCACCTTGATGCTCGAGGCATCGTAAGTGGGGTCATCATGATTCATGGTTGTATTGGCATCATTGCCATGGTTGCTCGGCTTGACCGCTTCTTTTTCTTTCATGCTTTTTTATTGACCGGCCTGACTCACAGAATCTGCTCGCAGTTAGGACTCGGCCCTGGGCCCTTGCAGGGTCGCGAGAACTGGTTTCCGGTTTTGTCGGGAGAGAAAATAGACAGCCTTCTTGTCAGAACTTGAATCCTAATCGTGGCGTCAGAAGCTGGGATAGGTTCCCTCGTTCAAACCCGCATGGGCATTACGATATAGCGGTACAGATACTCTTCTTCCGTGGCTGGCCTCAACTGTCCGGCACTCTGCTCGTCCTTAAACTCAAAGCTGACAGAGGCGTCTTCGGTGACCCCAAGGAAGTCCAAGAGGTATTGACAATTGAACCCGATTTGCATGGGACCTGCGCCATAGCTGGTTTCTAGGGTTTCCTTGGCTTCCCCTAATTCCACGTTGCTAGAACTGATCTCAAGCTTGTTATTGCTCAGGAGCATCTTAATCGCTCGAGACTTGTCGTCGGCCAGAAGCGCAACTCGTCGAATCGCCGCAGTGATTTCCTCCCGATTCAGGACCAACGTCCGGTTATTCTCTTTTGGCAAGACTGCTTCGTAGTTAGGGAATTGCCCACTGAGCATCCGCGAAAACATCAAGCGGTTTTTTATGCGGAAGAACAGGTGGGTGTCGTCCTTCCCAAAACTGACCAGGTCCTCTTCACCACATTCTGCCAACAACCGCTGCAGTTCAGCCAGGGCCTTTCGGGGTATCAGCACCCTTACCTCACTGGTCAGGTGGTCAAAATTCTGTTGTTTCTCAATGAATGACAAGCGGTGCCCATCTGTTGCCACCATCGTGACACTTAAGGGCCTAACCAAGAGCAACGAACCATTCAGAGTGTAACGGGATTCCTCACTGGCAATTGCAAAAATGGTTTTATTGATTAAATTCAATAACACCCCGGAAGGAAGATCCACCACTGGTTCCTTCATTTCCGGTATGGCTGGAAAATTGTCTTTTGGAAGCCCAACCACCTTGAACGAAGACGACGCGCAGTTGATCTGCAGCCAGTTGTTCTCCAGTTTCTTGATTTTGACCTCTGCATCAGGAAGTGAACGAATGATGTCTAGAAAACTCTTAGCCGGAGTTGTGATGGCGCCTTCCTTTTTCACCTTAGCCGGGCAGGAACTCCGAATTCCAACATCCAAGTCAGTGGCCGACAGTTGAAGTCTGTCACTCCCGGCATCCAATAACAAGTTGGCAAGAATTGGAATAGTTGTCTTCTTCTCGACAACTCCTTGAGCCAAGCTAACTTCCCGAAGTAGATCAAACTTCTTCAGAGTCAATTCCATAAGCTAATATTCCTGGCTTTTCTAAAAATAACTCATCAATCTAAATAGAAGTAACAGTGGACGCCACCAAATAGCGGAAATTCGTCTAATATATTTCCATTCTGCCAATTAACCTGTGGAAAACTCACGCACCCCATTTAGAATTGTACACTAAACGGTCAACGTTTCCAAGAGCGATCAAGAATGCACAGCTTCCAAACAGGCCAGCCAGCACTGGGTGTGGAAAAAGCCCCCTTCTTACTGGAAGGATTCCAAAAACATGCTGATGAGGTTGTGGAAATCCTTGTTCTTATTTTTTAATTCTTCGATCTTATGGATTGAGTGAAGTACCGTCGTGTGGTGCTTCCCTCCAAACTCTCGGCCTATTTCGGGTAGTGAGGCTCCCGTGAGTTTACGACATAGATACATTCCTATTTGACGTGGATGCGCGATGGCTTTGGAATTGTTCTTAGACTTGAGTTCCGCAATTTTCAAGTTGAAGTATTCGGCGACGATCCGTTGGATCTGCTCAATACTGATGTGCTTTTCCTGAGACTTGAGGATGTGCTTCAAAACCTCCTGTGCCATAGACAAGGAGACTTGCTCTCCGCGTAAAGAACTGAAAGCCATGAGCCGAACCAGGGAACCTTCCAGTTCGCGGACGTTCGATTTGATCTTACTACCAATATAGAAAGCCACATTATCTGGAATTTCAAAATTCTCACTTTCTGCTTTCTTCTTTAGTATGGCCACCTTGGTCTCTAAGTCAGGCGGCTGAATGTCGGCGATCAATCCCGACTCGAATCGAGACTGAAGCCGCTCCTGAATCGATGGAATCTCTTTGGGAAGCGCATCACTGGAAATGACAATTTGCTTTTGAGCATCGTAGAGAGCATTGAAGGTGTGGAAGAACTCTTCCTGAGTAGCTTCTTTCCCTGCAATGAACTGGATATCATCAATGAGGAGCACGTCCACATTGCGGTACTTTTCCCTCAGGGCCAAGGTCTTGTCGTACCGGATTGCGTTAATAACCTCGTTGGTGAATTTCTCCGAGGAAACGTAGTTAAGACGGACACGCCGGTCAGTAGTTTTGATCTTATGGCCGACGGCCTGCATTAGGTGGGTCTTTCCCAGTCCCACCCCCCCATAGATGAACAACGGATTGTACGCCTTCGAAGGAGCTTCGGCGACAGCCAGCGCTGCCGCGTGGGCGAATTGATTGCTGGATCCCACAACAAAACGGTCAAAGGTATACTTGGGATTTAAGAGGTATTCCACCGAATCGAAATTAAGAGTGGTCTGAATAGGAGCAACTGGGGCTTCCTTCTTGGGAGGCCCTTTCTGGCTAAGAAACACGATTCTGAGCTCTCCGAGTTGCAGTTCCCGGAGGGCAGCTTGGAGTAATTCCGAGTAGTGCCTGCTCAGCCAGTCTTCAAAAACCTGGTTGGGGACCCCCACCACGAGGGTGTCTTCGTCGATAGCTCTTAACTGGGTAGGCTTGAACCACGTGATAAAGTCCTGCCGATCAATCTTTCTTTCTATGAATTGGAGAATTTCCTGCCACGCATCCATGTTAAAGGCTCACGCACAACCCCCCGCTACTGCAAGTAGAAGGGCGCCAATTTCGGTGATTATGATCCAGGGCGATGAGTTTCGATTAGGTGAACTTTATGGGTTCTGCTATCGTTGATTGTCACCTATGACAGGACCTCAATATACCATATAGGCAGGGTCGATTCAATTGCAAATGGGGCATTTGGATTGACAGGGTAGGACCACTATGCTATACGTGATAGTTTGCAATTTAGATCGGGCGGCTATGCATCACGCCATTGGTGCCTGCTCGATTTGAAGTCAATCTGCTCTTTCTGGAGTTTGTTCACAATGCTGCCGACTTTCAGGCCAAATAAAAGGAAGCGAGCCAAGACCCACGGGTTTCGCGAGAGGATGAGCACCCGAGCGGGTCGCCTCGTGCTCAAGAGACGTCGCAATAAAGGACGCAAACGGCTTATTCCGTAGTTCACTGGCATTGAGCAAAAGCCCTGACAAGATTGGCCGGTTGTTGCGATCACGGGATTTTCAAAAGGTCCATGCCGAGGGCTGCAAAATTTCAGGCCGGTGGGTGCAATTGCTTTATCTCCCCAATTTGTTGGAGGTGTCCCGTTTGGGGTTGGCAGTGGGCAGGAGACTGGGGAAAGCGGTCGAAAGGAATCGGCTGAAACGGTGGCTACGAGAGATCATCCGGCGAAACAGAGCTGCCATCGTTAATGGATTCGATGTGGTTGTCTTGGTAAGGCCACAGGCCCGGGATGCGGACTTTTCCTCGATTACTTCGGATTTTCTTGACTTATTAGCGCGCTTAAAGAAAAGAAAAGTTGGAAGCCTTTAAACTAGTCATCCTGGCAATTCTTAGACTCTACAAGGGATTGGTTTCTCCCTGGTTGCCTCCAGCCTGCAGGTTCTGGCCGACGTGTTCCGAGTATTCCTATCAAGCTGTTAGCAAGTACGGAGTCTTGCGAGGCGGTGTTCTCGCAGTCAAGCGAGTCTGCAAGTGCCACCCCTTCCACTCCGGAGGGCTAGATCCCCTGCTTTGATTCTGGAGGATCGAGCGTAGACGTATGCAAATGGAAAGACGCCTCTTAATAGCTTTTGCGCTGTCGTTCTTGGTGATCATGCTCTCTCGCTCTCTCTGGGAACCCGCAAGGGTCCCTAGCTCAAAGGCTCCGTCGGCCCCTGTTTCTGGCCCGCCCAAAAGGAATTCGGAGACCCTGCCTAGTAACTTGGCAGAAGTTGCGGTTCCTGAAAGCCGCTCGGCCGGAAGCGAGAAGACATTCGAAATTGAAACCGATCTGCAAAAGCTGGTTATTTCTAACAAAGGCGCTGAGGTCAAGAGCTGGATTCTCAAACGATATCGGGACAACAACGGGAGAGCTCTGAACCTCTTGGATGCGAGAAAAGTCGAGTCTTTCGGGGCTCCGTTTGTCGTCAGGGTGGACCGTGAGGAGTCTGTGACTAAAGAGTTGGCCGGCGCTCTGTTTGCCTGTGAGAGTCCCGTGCGAATTAATCTGGCTGGACAAGACTCTTTGGCGCAATCTCTCACTTTTGAATATGCCAATGGCAAACTCCGCGCGACCAAGTCAATCCGCCTCGTGCCCAATTCCTATAAAGTCCAAGTCATTAGCCAGGTCTGGATCAACGGGCGGCCCAGCGATCACTTTCTGATCTGGCCGTCGGGCTTTGGTGACTCGGCAGCGGATGAGAGGACCTCACTCCACGCCGCTCTGTATCGAAATGCTCAGAAGATCACGCGACTCAAGGCCGACAAGATCGAGGCGGAGCAGGAGATCTCC
>Ga0335071_10007985_pt1 | contig 10875 bp, 8 predicted proteins | sample Lox_Sample_15_FD_206724 | JGI IMG/M metagenome (GOLD analysis project Ga0335071, IMG submission 206724) | Soil microbial communities from Loxahatchee National Wildlife Refuge, Florida, United States - Lox_Sample_1.5 | ecosystem: Environmental > Terrestrial > Soil > Wetlands | place: USA: Florida...
CCGACCACGGATGAACGCGACGGAGCACTCGTCCGCACCTTCAAGATCTTCCAGCGGCGGCCTGAACTCATCGCGACGCATGTGGCGAGGTTTCGATGATCGTCAACCCAAGTGAAGGTGTTTAGATAGGTGTAGAAACGAGCTGTCCACGCCTGACGAGCGTGACGATCAGGTGACAGCGGTGACCCTGCGCAAGTCGTGATCACCGGAGGAAATGGCTGCTTCGCGCGGACAAACTGAAGCCGCTTCTGCGGCATTGCGGAGATGCCGTATGCTGCAGCGCGGGTATGGCCGGCGAGGCGTCTCGCTGGCCGAAGAGCGAAGATGGAGTCGACATGCAGATCGGCGTAGCCGCGATGACCTTGAGCGTAGGGTTTCAGGGGCTCATTTACTCGCTCCTCAAGAAGCACCTACATCCGGGGGACACCTTCGTCGAATGTTCTATGGTCCTCGAGAAGACCCCAGAGCACGTCCGCTCGCGGCTCACGGCGTTGCTCAAGGGTGCAACTCCCCCAACCGCTCTGATCTGCATCTGTCTCCGGCCCGATCCTGAAACGGTCGCCGCCTACCGCTCGGCGGGGATCCCGATCGTCCTGATAGATGAGGAACAGTCCGGTGCCTCCACTGTGGCTTCGGACAACTTCGCCGGGGGCCTGCTCGCTGCTAGGCACCTAATCGTGTCCGGGCGAAGATCCCTCGGTATCGTCTGCGGCCGCAGGCGCATCGAGGGCGGGTACAATGCGGCCGAGCGGATGAGGGGTTTCGCCAAGGGCCTGTCCGACAACGGCCTGTCGCTCGGTCCCGAACGTGTGATCGAGGTGACGAACTACTCGCGCAAGGACGGCATCGACGCGATGGCGCAGCTGTTGAACCGCGGGGACCCCCTCGACGCCGTCTTCTGCGCGGCCGGGGACCTCTGCGCCAGCGGTATGTTGGTCGCTGCCCGAGAGCGGGGGGTGAGGATTCCTCAGGAGGTCGCCCTCCTCGGCTACGACGATGCCCCGGTGGCCGTCAGTTGCGACCCGCCTCTCAGCACGTTGCGGCAGCCCCTCGATCGTATCTCGCGAGAGGCGTACCAGCTCGCCACCGAGGAGGCCGCGGCCATCCTGGACCGGCCCCGTAAGCTCCTCTTGGAACCGCAGCTCGTCGCACGCGCCTCGACGCCGGCCGGACCGGCTCGCCGAACTTGATCCGGAGCCGTCAAGCGTTGGTGCAACAACGCCTCCCTTCTGAGACGGTTCGGTGGTCGGATTCGATGGAGCAGGTGCGGCCCATCCGTGTCGGACATGGACAAGGAAGTTCTCCGCGGTGGGCCTTCCGCGGCCGCTCCAGCCTCGAACCCCGACGCTCAACATCGCCTTGTTCATCCGCCGCTCGACGTCCAGCCAAGCGACCACACCGTCAGCGTGATAGTGGGTGGAGCCGGTCACTTCGTGCTGGCGGCAACCCGTATGGCCCAGAGCGAGCCCCCGGCAGGCGTGCGGGTCGAGAGTGCTCTCGCCGACCCACCACGTCCCCTTAGGGTAGCCCCCCGAGAACAAGCCCCGTTGGGCGATCCCACGCGTACCGTACGGCAGGAGGGCGAGCCGTGAAGCGAGAGCGGTTCTTCGAGTGCGTCTTCGCCTCGAAGCAAGCAGAGTACCACCTACACGTCCGCGCCTGGACGCCGACCGACGCCGAGCTAGCGTTCGTACAAGCCCTTCGCGCCAACGGCGTGAAGTCGAACGGCGACGTGAGAGTCCTCGACGCACACAGCCGGGTAGCACTGCGTTCCAAGTTCCGAGGAACGCGCCACGCCGCCGGCTCAGTGCCCCTCAGCACCGTCTAGGCCGCGACGAACGGGGCGTGAACCGGCCCGCAGCGCGCTGCCCCCGGGGTAACAGCTGCGTTACCCCAGCGGCTCGCCCGTCGCGGGATCCAGCAGCAGGACAGCCCGCGGCGCACCCTCGAAGTCGAACAGCGGCCAGAGCTCGGAGGCCTGGGCGTCGGCGCTCTGATCGCCGATGCGCCCCAGCCCCCAGTTGTCCTCGATGAAGCGTAGAATGGACGACTGGTCGGTGACGCGGTGATCGACGAAGTTCACCCGCGCCCACGGCGAAATGACGAGCAGCGGCAGGCGTGGACCGTAGCCGCACCGCCCCTGGTAGTCGCCGGGCCGGGAAACCCCACAGGAGCCCGCACCGGTGAGGGCGTCCTGAGACGTGGCCGACGTGCGAACGATGGGGCCGAGCACATGATCATACCAGCCGTCGGAGTCGTCGTAGGCGATGACGACCGCCGTCTCCCGCCACTCGGGTCGACGCTGCAAGCCGTTGAGGGTCTCGACCAGGAACCGTTGCTCGGCAAGGGGATCGGAGTACCCGGCATGGCCATCCTGGTACGCCGGAGCCTTGAGGAAGCTGACCGCGGGGAGCTGGCCGATCGCAACAGCGTCCCAGAAGTCGGAGAGGTCGTACTGATGACGAGCCTGGTCGAGGTGCCCGATGGCGGCGACGGAGGTCGGCGCCAGGTGGTGCGGGTTCGCGCCCTGTGGGAAGTACTGGAATGGCTCGTGGTGAGGGACGTAGTCGTCCTTCGGCAGGCCATCGCTGCCCGGGTGTGCTGCGTCGCACACGGCCGACCCGTCGGCCCGCCGGCCGGTGGGCTTGAATCCTCCCTGGAACCAGCCCCAAGTCACTCCAGCAGCATCGAGAAGATCACCGACGGTCCGGCCAGCCATCATGATCTGCCCCGCCCGGTGCCCGCCTCCGGGCGAGCAGTCGTCGAGGAAGGGCCGCGCGTCCCCCACGACCGTGCCGGCGATGAGCTCCGATTCCGGCACGCCACCCTCCGGCGCGGTTGCTCCGTGCGTGTTGCCCGAGACGAGGTTAAGCGCGCCGGGTGTCGAGGGGCCGAAGGTTGTCCCGAAATGGGCGTCGCTCATCGCGAAGTGCTGGGCGTAGTTCCAGAGCGCGGTGACGGTGTTGCCGTCGAAGTACCCCATCACGTCCCGCCGATGGCAAGAGAGCTTGCCGTCGGTGCTTCCGTCCTGGTTGCCGAACTGCCCGAACCCATCCAGGAGGCCGGCGTGGTAGGCCGCCTGCTCGTCCCGGTAGGCGTGGTCTTGGTCGCAGGTTGCGGCCTGCGCGCGGCCCAACCGGAAGGGCGCCAGCGCGCCGGGCGCGCCGCCCACGAGAGCCGGAGGAATGCCGTTCACCGAAGGTGTTCTAGGATGGGCGTGAAACCCAGGCTCGCCTGGCGGGTTGGCTGCTTCCGGGTAGGTCGCGAAGTAGTGATCGAATGAGACGTTCTCCTGGAAAACCACAACCAGGTGGTGGATCGGACTGCGCAGGGTTGCGGAGGGGACGGCCAACGCTGCCACGGCGAGCGCTGCGGTGAAAGGTGCGGGCATGAGAATTCCTCGTAACCGAACCCGCCGCCCGGCGCAGTCGCTGCCCGGTCTCGACGCTTTGGGGCGAGAGCACGGGCTTCCGCCTAGATGCCGCGGCGGTTCCAACCAGCGCCACGAGCACGGATTGTGAGTGGCGTGATGCTCCTGGCACCCGTCGGCCACCCCTTCAGGTTCCATCGACTCCAGCCCGTGAAAGGAGAGGTACGTGGCAGCAGTGCCACCGCGAGGCCGCGCACGGCTCAGGAGGTTTGCCTACCCATATCTTGGAGCGGCGTTCCGATCGTACTCTCTACACTCGCACACCGGGGCTTCTTCTGGACAGGTGCGCATCTGCTCCTTGAATGGTCTGTCGAACTTGACCCGGTGATGAGGGCGCGCATCATCGCCGACTCGCTCGCACCTGCTCCTCTCGCGAACTCTCGAAGTCACCATCTGTTCACGCACCCCTTGCGGGACCCCGGGCATTTTGGGGGACGTGCGGCTCGTCACGCTTCAGCCACCAATTCACCCCAGGGAAGATACCAACGACCTCGGCAGATCAGGAGCCAGTACTGTGGGGGCATTGCTGGCCTCCGACCTGGCGGTGGAGGCCGATGAACTCGTCCACGAGGTGGGGGAGCGGTTCTTCCGCACACCCCAACTCCAAGCAGTCGCAGTGGTGCGCCAACGCAAACCGGTGGGGCTCCTCACGCGGGGACGCCTCCTTCTCAAGCTGGCGCGCGGCTTTGGGCACGAACTCTACGGGCGGAAGCCAGTCGCCCGCATCGCCGACAACGCGCCCCTAATCGTGAGCGAGCAGTGCTCTGTCGAGGAGGCGATTGCGCTGGCGCTCAGGCGTGATCCGACGTCGGTCTACGACGAGATCGTCGTCATCGATAGGGACGGATGCTATCTCGGCTTGCTCCCGGTCCGCGATTTGATTGTTCAGCAGAGCATCGCTTATGCCCGGCGTACCGCCGAACACGACGCCGCGCTGGAGCGAAGCCGTGATCTGGAAAAGCTCGACCGGCTGCGAAGCCAGTTCCTGGCGCACGCCACCCACGAGCTGCGATCGCCCGTGAACGCCATCGCGGCACTGGCCGAGCTGATTCGAGACAGCGGCACCCAGAGTACTTCACCGACCGTGGGGAGTCGACTCACGATGTTGGTCCAGTGCACCGCCACGCTTCGCACTACGGTAAACAACCTGCTTGACCTCTCACGACTAGAGGCGGGACGGACCGAGTTGGCGCTCTCAGATTTCTCGGCGGGGGAGCTGCTCGAGGAGGTCGCGACCACTGCCCGCCTCCTGGTCGGGCAGAAGCCGGTCCTGGTCAAGGTCGAGACACCCGGTGAGCTGTGGCTTCAGACCGACCGGAATCGCCTTCGGCAGGTGTTGGTGAATCTGGCCTCAAACGCTGCTAAGTTCACGGACCAAGGTGAGATCGTCCTCGCCGTCGAGCGGCACGTGGTCAGCTGGTGCCTTACCGTGCGGGACACTGGGTGTGGGATCTCCAACGAAGATCTGGCTCGCCTCTTCGTTCCGTTCGGCCAGCTGGAGGACGCACTCACCAAGGCGCATGAGGGCACCGGTCTCGGCCTAGTCATCTCTCGCTCGCTGGCAAAGCTCCTCGGCGGACGAATTGAGGTAACGAGCAAGGTGGGAATGGGCAGCGCCTTCTCAGTCTATCTCCCCATCCCGAAGGACCAGGAGGTTCCATGAGCAAGGGGAGGAAGATCCTCATCATCGACGACGACGCCGTCCACCTCTACTGCGCGAAGGAGATCCTAGAGGACGCCGGGTACTCGGTGGTATTGCACACCAACGGCTTTGGCGCCACCGAAGCGGTGATGACCAATTGCCCTGATCTTGTCCTCTTGGACGTGAACATGCCCGGCCTTCCCGGCACGGCACTCGCAACCGTGCTCCGAGGCCGCGAGCAGACCCGAGAGGTGCCCATCCTGCTGTACTCCTCGAACGACGAGGACTCGCTCCGGCGCGACGCGAAGCGACTTGGCCTTGCCGGGTGCGTGAGCAAGGGTGACCCGTCGGAGCTGAGAAGGGCGGTCGCGCGGACGCTGGCGGCGGCCACGGGCAGCAGTTCGGCACCGCCCGGTGAAACGACTGCTCCCACGCGGGGTCGACGGCCTCCGTGATCCGGCGTCGCCAAGAGCGCGGAGGAGTCCGGCAGCCCTATTTGCTCGCAGCTTCGCCACGAGCCCTCGGAGCCGGGCTCCGCTCCGAGGGTCGGCCCGTCGCTCACATTGCCGTCGGGGACGACTCCTATCGTCGGGGGACGCTGGTCAGCTTCGCACCTGCGCGGTTGACGCCCGCCCGTCCCTCTCGCTCTCCGATTCTCTTCCTGACCAGCCCAGCGAGCGTGTCGTTCGAGGCACCGTCTCTCTCGAAGGCGGGGTCGGCCGTGTCCAAAACGAACGGCGCGCCGCCGTGTAGGCGCAGTAGCCGGGTAGTGATCAGATCGGAGCAGGGCTCCCGAGCGCATCGGGCGATCCCCCTTCGCTCGCTCCTACCCCCACCCGGCGGTGTCGCCAGGCCCGATCCCCCCGGACCACTTTCTCGATGGAACAGCGCAGGTACGGGTCTCGACCGCTCCACGCTCATCGACGCGGCCGGTCCCGCGCTGCCAAGCCCACCACACGTCCCGATCGGACGAGCGCGATCACGGCAGCGAGGAGCCCGAGCAGGACCACGAACACCAGGACGGCGAGCGAAAGCGGAACCTGTTCACCGCCAGCCATAGAATAATGATGTGCCGCGTTGACGATTCGCAGGTGAATTCAGGACGACGCTTGCGTGACGATCGCGGGTCGGCTCTTGCGACCAGTTGCGGCCTTCTTCTGGAACGATGGAGCGAACAAGATGCCATGAAGGGCAAGGGGTTGTTTTCGCGACCGAAACGGCTTGTCACGTAACCGACACACGCCCAGCGGGTCGGATCCAGTACCGTCACACAACGAACGAGCGCCTTTGCCGCGAGGCGAGCGGTTGGCGGGCGGCAGAACTTCCCTGGCGGGGCTAGCATCTCTCTGTACCGCGCTGAGCATCGAACCACATGACGCTCACGCTCATCACTGTGGTCGCGCTCATCGCTGTCGCGCTGTTCTTCGACTTCATCAACGGGTTTCACGACGCGGCCAACTCGATTGCCACGGTGGTCTCGACGCGCGTGCTCTCGCCGCTCGTGGCGGTTGGCTGGGCGGCCTTCTTCAACTTCGTGGCGGCCGCCCCGGTTCTATGGGGATCAGAGTTGAGGGTCGCGGCGACGATGGGCAAGGGGATCGTCGAATTCTCCGCGCTCCAGGCTCGCGGGCCGCGGTTCGTGCTGGTCTTCATCTTCGCAGCGTTGCTGGGCGCCATCCTCTGGAACCTGCTCACCTGGTGGTGGGGCCTGCCCTCGTCATCGTCACACGCGCTCGCCGGAGGCATGATTGGCGCGTGCCTGGTGAGTATCGGGCCGAAGGGCCTCGTCGGGGCCGGCATCTGGAGGGTCGTTCTTTTCATCGCGCTTTCGCCCATCATCGGGATGGTGCTCGGCTCGATGAACATGGTCATAACCACCTGGATCGTTCGAAGGAGTACTCCGGTCCGCGTTGATCGCTGGTTCCGCAGATTGCAGCTCCTCTCTGCCTCGATCTTCAGCTACAGCCACGGGACGAACGACGCGCAAAAGGTCATGGGCATCATCACTGTGATCATCTACGGAACGATCTGGACCGATCGCGCATCCATTGCCACCGGCCACTTCTCCGTGCCTTTTTGGGTGGTGCTTGCCTGTCACGCCTCCATCGGACTGGGAACGCTCTTCGGTGGGTGGCGCATCGTCAAGACGATGGGCCACCGTCTCACCAGGTTGCAGCCCATTGGTGGCTTTTGCGCCGAGACCGGAGGCGGTGTGACTATCTTGGCCCTCGCTCACGCCGGTATCCCCGTCTCCACGACACATACGATCACGGGTGCCATCGTCGGCGTGGGGGCGACCCGGGGAACGCGTGCGGTGCGCTGGGGTGTGGCAGGCCGCATCGTCTGGGCATGGATCTTCACGATTCCGGCGTCGGCGATCTTCGCGGCACTCACGTACGGCATGGTCCGTCTCCTGCTTGGACCGTACTAGAGTTGGGCCTCGGCACCGTCGCCAGGGAAGACGCCGGTTGATATTGGGCCTATTGCGTGCTGCGCGCCCAGGCCGAGCTGCGCAAGGCCGTTGCAGATTTGGGGATTGTGGGTGAGCAGCGTCACGACCGAGGACTTCGCTCGGTTGAGCGGCCTCGCCCTGGCGCGCTTGGCGATGGGGCGAACGCGGTCGCCGTGTTCGCTCTGCTACTCCGCCGTGACAGGAACCCCAACCGTGCGTGGGTGCGGGTTGGTAGCCGAGCCTTCGCGGGACCACGAACCGGCGGCTCGATTACGCGGTCAAGTCCAGCTGGTGGTGCGTCTTTTCGACAAGCCGGCGGCAAGCAGTCCCGGCGCGTCTACTCCTTCCAGGATACCGTCGCTTTGCGCGTCGCTGCCGAATCCCCCGCTTCGGTGTTGTGTCGCATCGGACTGAACGGGAAGCGTCAGCTCCGGGCGGTCTTCATCGGCGCGGAGGGATCGGAGAGTTCCTGGAGCGAGTTACTGGCGCCGCTGATGGAGCGGGGCCTCTCAGGCGTTCAACTCGTCATCGCCGATGCACCTCACGCCGAGTGCGACTCCGGGCCGCGCATTCTCGCATTGTCCCGTCCCCGACTTCGACCCCGGCGAGTAAACCGTCTCTGTCCCCGAACCTCCCGGACGCTTCCGCGAGGGGGACTCCGGTGGCCAAGCGCACAGAATGGCCCGAGCCCCGACCGAGTTCGGGCTCGAGGCGACCGAAGCCCGTGATCATTAGCCGGCTTTGCGCACCCTCGTTGACCCACCGATACCAGCCGGATGCCGCCAGGAGGCCCTCCTGGCGGCGCTGGTCGTGCCTGTGACCAGCCTCGCCAGCTCCCGGCGAGCTCGTCCGTGAGCTCGCTCCCGCCTCGCAACCCGCACTGCTCCGCCGCCTCGTAATACCGCCTTACCGTCTTGCGGTCGGCGCCGCGCGCTCTTCGCCGGCCTGCCGCCGTCTCAAGAGCTCCCGAACATCGATCATGGTCAGCTCCCGAAATCCCTCCTGGCGCACTCCAGGCTGCCCGGAGGGAGCGACGTCCTTGATTTCGGTCGCTGCGCGCGAGGCCTCTATGCCATCCATCTCATGGGTGGTCCCATGACCCTGAGAACTCAACGGCACCTCACCCCCTGGGGTGGTCCCATCACCCTGACGAGAGGGTGGTTCCTTGTGCCTGGCGAAAACTGCTCGTGCCGGTCCCTTGTGGCTGGAAACCGACAAGCCGCGCTCTTCGCCAGCCCCACGCTTTCGTCACGGCACATTCCGCGAAACGTTGCCACCGGGTTGAAGCCTGGGGGCAGAGACTGCATCCACTCAGTGCCCGGAATCGCCACATGGACCGACCCTAGCTGCAGGGTCGATCGGGTGCGCGACCATCGACGCAGTTCGTGAATCGCCGCTTGTTGAAGAAAGGGAATACACGATGCCGACTTGCACCAGGGCGCTCGCGCTGTGTACCGTTCTCCTCGCCGGCGGGGTCGCCACCGCCGACGTGCCGGACGCCACCTCTTACCCGAACGCGTGGCTCAACATCACGCCGGGCAGCAATCCCTCCCACCTCGAGATCTCCTGGGCGACCAAGAGCTCAGACCTCACTTCCTTCATTTACGATCTGCAGGACGACATCCTCTCGACCTCTACCATCAGCTACGACCTCCCCGTCCCCCAGGTTCAGATTGTCAAGCTCGCCAGGCACCAGAGCCCCGCCGGTGTCAGCTTTGATGGCAACCCGCTGACCAAGACGTTCCAGGGCGTCACGCTGAAGGCCTACGTCACTCAGTCGGGCAGCACCTCGGCCGCGGGCTGGTTCCAGAACAAGGTGACGGTATCCGGCCTTGAGCCGTCCAGCACCTACGCCTACCGGGTTGGCTACGGCACGACCTGGAGCGGGACGTACAGCTTCACGACCGGCAACCCTGAGGCCTTGACCTTCATCGCCGTCGGTGACCCGCAGATCGGCGCTAGCACCGGTGGCGTTCACGAGCCCCCCGGCCAGGCGGGGAACGTGCTGCCTTACGACATCGCCACCTGGCAGTCGAGCCTGACCACGATGGTCCAGTCCGTCCCCAACGCCGCTTTCCTCCTCTCCTTGGGTGATCAGATCGACAACACCTCTTCCCAGGCGGGTGCCGATGCGCAGTACGACGGGTACTTCAGCCCGGCTCAGCTCCTCGGCCTGCCGGTGGCCACTATCGACGGCAACCACGACTACGGCTTGGGCCAGTATTACGGCTACCACTACAGCCTCCCCAACCAGTCGGCGCAGTACGGCGCCACACAGTTCGGCAATGACGGCGACTACTGGTTCCGCTATGGCAAGGCCCTCTTCATGGTGCTGAACAGCAATACGCTCAGCGCCTCCACTCACGACGTGTTTCTGAGAAAGGCGATCACTTCGAATCGCGACGCGATCTGGCGGATCGTCTGCTTCCATCACGCGCTGTATAGCATCGCTGAGCACGGCTTCGACAACGACATCCTCTTCCGGCGACCCGCCTATTCAGCAATCTTCGATAAATACGGGATCGATGTTGTCCTCTCCGGCCACGACCACTCCTTCACCCGGTCGTTCCAGCTCATCGGCGGCGTGCCCGTCTCGAAGGAGCGAACCCGCACCGCGAAGGACGGCTCGGTCGTCGCCGTCAATCCCGAGGGAACGCTCTACATGACCCTCAACTCCGGATCGGGCAGCAAGTTCTATGACCTGAACAGCGCCTACGTCGACGCGAGCGGCAACGTCACCTACCCTGTGTTCGTCGCCAACTTCTGGCAGGGATACCTCCCCTCCTTCTCCCGCGTGAGCCTCGATGAGCACTTTTTCTCCATCGTCACCTATTCCGTGAACGATGTATCCAAGCCCATCGACAGCTATACCATCGTAAAGGACGGGCACGACCGCGACCACGGCGGATGGTAGCCGCCAGCGGCTAAGCCAGCGCGGAGGCTCGAACCCACGCCCTGGCACCAAGGACAGCGGTGCCAGGGCATGGGTCGTTTCGATTCGATGTTAAGCATCCGTCTTTGCATGGATCGGGCCGTGCAAATCGGGACCTGCCTCGGCGGCAGGGCGTCCGGCATCTTGGCCGCCCTCGTCGCGCTGGTGCTCTACCTGGGAGCGATCGCCTACCTCCGGACCGGACACGACACCTACGAGCGGTTCAGCTCGAGCCCCTCGGCCCATGTCCACTACGAACGGGCCACCGTCGTCGCCGTGGAACGGGAGGACGTCCACCCCGACTCGGCGACCGGTCTCTCCCTCGGGCTTCAGATGGTGAAGCTCAAGGTCCTAAGCGGGGAGCACCGCGGCGAATTCATGACCGTACGAAATCCCCTCGGCTATGCCGGCAATGTGAA
>Ga0335071_10007986_pt1 | contig 10873 bp, 9 predicted proteins | sample Lox_Sample_15_FD_206724 | JGI IMG/M metagenome (GOLD analysis project Ga0335071, IMG submission 206724) | Soil microbial communities from Loxahatchee National Wildlife Refuge, Florida, United States - Lox_Sample_1.5 | ecosystem: Environmental > Terrestrial > Soil > Wetlands | place: USA: Florida...
CGCTGCCAGCTCTCGCGCGCCTGAGTGGCGAGCCCACGATCGTCGGCCCAGCGTGCGAGGGCGACCCAGCCCTGCACGTCTCCGGGCCCGAGACCGGCCGCGCGCTGGCGCCAGGCCTCGAGGGAGGAGGGGGCCTGCGAGATCTTCTCGACCCGCGACAGCGGGAGGGTGACGCGCCCCGGCGAGCACTCGATGCTCACGGTGGTGTCGGTCTTGTCGACGACCACGCCGCTCAGGCGCCCGCCGTTCTTCAGCAGGATCTCGTCGGCGCGGGCAGCCTTCCCCGCAGCCGTGAAGGCGAACGCCGTCAGCAGGATTGCCACCGTCCGGGCAGCCGCGAAGCGGTCCATGGCTGCGCCTCCCTCCAGCCGAGACACGAAAACGTGACGAGGATACACCCGTGGCGTTCCTGCACGCCTCCAACCAGGCGACGAGGACCGCGTCTGCGGGACGCCCCTGGACATCACCCGCCTGGCCTTCGTGGTCGAGGGGGTGGTGCCTCGGCCCGTAGTGCCGGGCCGGTCCGGGGTGCTAGGATCTGCGCGCCATGGTCCAAAAGGACGAGCCGCAGACCACGCGACGTTTCACCGACACGCCCTTCGCCACGGTGATCGGCCCGGGCCTCTCGATCCGGGGCGAGCTGAGCGGCGAGGACGCGGTCGACCTCGGCGGTACGCTCGAGGGTCCCTCCAACCTCGCGGCGCACTACCGGGTCCGCGCGGGAGCCCGGGTGAGCGGAGCGATCGAGGCGCGCAGCGTGGCGCTGGAGGGCAGCGTGCAGTCGCCGAAGATCGTCGCCGACAAGGTCGAGATCGGTGCCTCCGCCCAGGTCGTGGCCCGCATCGAGGCGCGGGTGGTGGCGATCGCCGAGGGCGCGCGCTTCGACGGCGAGCTGCACATGGAGGGCAACGACCCCGAGGGCGGGGCCACCTTCTTCAAGGAACGCCGGCGCGAGACGCCCTGACCACGATCCCGACGGCTGCCGCGCTCAGGGAGCGGTCCTCTCGCCCGTTCGCGCTGAAATGCTGCGTCTGCCTGCTCTTCAGGTGAGAGCGATGACCCGCATCCACGAACACGGCATCGTCCGCGCCCTGGCGGCGGCGACGCTGCTGGCGTCGACCGCGCAGCCGGTCGCCCGCGCCCGGAACGCGCCTGCCACCCGCCAGCCCCTCACGCCGGAGGACGTGGTGGCCGTGCCCAACCCGTCCGACCCGCGGATCTCGCCGGCGGGCGACCGCGTCGCCTTCGTGGTGACGCGTCTGCTGCCCCCGGGGCGGCGGCAGAGCGAGGTGTGGCTCGCCGAGACCGTCGGCGACGGCCAGGAGCGCGTCCCGCTCGAGCAGGCGCGGGCGCCGCGCTGGGCGCCGGACGGCCGCACCCTGGCGGTCCTCGCGCCGTTGCCGGACGGCGTCGCCGCCCTGCACCTCTGTGATCCGGCGCAGCCAGCCTGCCGCGCGCTGCCCGAGACGGCCGGCGCGCAGGACGCGGCGTTCTCGCCCGACGGCCGCATCCTCGCCTTCCTGCGGGCCGACCCCGAAGCGAAGGCCCCCGACCCGCTGGTGGTCGACCGGGAGGTCCCGCGGCAGACGCGCCTGTGGATCGTGGCTGCCGGCGGCGGCACGCCGCGTCGGCTGCTCGAGGAGGACCTGACGGTCTGGAGCTTCGGCTGGTCCGCCGACTCGACGCGGCTCGCCGTGCTCGCCTCGTCCTCTCCGCTGCCCGAGGGCCAGGAGTACGGAAGCCGGCTCCTCTCGATCGGCGTGGCCGGGGGCAGGTTTCAGGTGCTCGCCGAGCGCACCAGCCCGCAGTCGGCCCCCGCGTTCTCTCCGGACGGCCGAACGGTCGCGTACCTCGCGCCGCTCGGCGACTTCAAGGAGCGCGGCGTGCTGCAGGTCGTCCCCGTCTCCGGCGGGACGCCGAAGCCGGTGGCGGGCGACTTCGCCGGGACCTTCTGGCAGGCCTCCTGGCGCCGCGACGGCAAGGGCCTGCTGGCCGCGCTCGGCCAGGGCGCGACCCACGCGCTGGCGTCGGTCGATCTCGAGGGCCGCGTCACGCGCCTCCTCGAGATGCGGCACTCGATCATCCCGCTGTGGGAGTCGGTGTGGTCGGTGGACGCTGCCTTCGACCGCGTCGCGTACCTCAGCGAGGCCGACGGCGGCCGCGAGGTCTGGACGGCGCGGCTCGCCGGCGGTCCGCCCCGCCGGCTGACCCGGCTCTCGGCCCCGCTGGAGGAGCGCGCGCTGGGACCGGTGGAGGCGGTGCGGTGGGCGAACGGCACGGCCGTGGTCGAGGGCGTCCTGGTCTCGCCCGTCGGCGCCGGCAACGGCCCGCTGCCGCTCGTGGTGTGGCTGCACGGAGGCCCCGCCTACGAGTGGGGGGTGGGCGCGCAGGTGCAGAGCTGGGCGCAGCTCTTCGCCGCGCGCGGCTACCGCGCGCTGCTGCCGAACTTCCGCGGCAGCACCGGCTACGGCCAGGCCTGGCTCACCGCCGACGTGCGCGACTGGGGAGAGGGGCCGATGTCGGACGTGATGAGCGGCGTCGACGCGCTCGTCTCCCGCGGCCTTGCCGACCCGGAGCGGCTCTTCCTCGGGGGCGGCAGCTACGGCGGCTACCTCGCCTACTGGATGGTCGGCCACACCGCCCGCTTCCGCGCCGCCTACCTGCGCGCCGGCATCTGCGACCCTCTCTCCGCTTACGCGCTCACGGACGAGCCGTCGTTCTTCGTCGGCTACATGGGCAAGACGGCCTTCCAGGACCCCGACATCTACCAGCGCCTGGCGCCGCTCGCGTCAGTGAACGACGTGCGCACGCCGTTGCTGATCACGCACGGCGAGCGGGACGCGCGGGTGCCTCTCGGCCAGTCCCATCTCTTCCACGCCGGCCTGCGCGAGCGGGGTGTCGCCACCGAGCTGGTCGTGTACCCGCGCGAGGGCCACTCGATCGCGGAGCACGACCACCAGCTCGACCACATGCGGCGCGTGCTGGACTGGTACGCCCGCCATTAGCTGCCGCGGCTCGGCGCCGCGTCGGCGACGAGCCCGAGCACCGACAGCGTGAGCGCCCGCGGTCGAGTCCGAAAAGCAGACGGCGGACAGTCTCCTCCACGGCCTCGTGTCGGCTCCCCGGGCTGTGCCCGAGGCTGCAAGTCGTTGACGTCGCGGGAGTGCCGTCCGCGGCACCCGCGGCACGAGGCTTGCTCGATCCTGGGGCGAGGCGCGGCATGACACTGTACGAGCTGGAATGGGCGTTCACAGCGTGGCACGACGGCCATCCCGACATCGAGCGGCGGCTGATCGACGCCGTGGCGCAGCGGTGGTTCCTGCTCGGTGCCGCACACGATGACGGACGTCCCGTCCGCTTCGCGGGCGGGGTGCTGGTGCCGCTCGGCGCTCCCAGTGGCGCCAGGCGCGCGCTGTGGCGCGACGAGACGGAGCTCCTCAGCGAAGCCGTCCCGATGCCCGCCTGGGCGACGCGGGTCCCGTGCTGGACGCCGCTGCTGGCGACGCGGCGTCCTGCCAGCGCATAGGGGCGGACCGGTCGGAAGCTGTTCTCCGGACCACCGCCGGCAGCGGCGCGCCTGATACTGGCCGGGTGCGCCGGGCAGGAGAGGTCGGGTGACGCGGCTCGCCGAGCTGCCGGTGCTCGTCCTCGACGCGCAGGCGACGGCGGCCGACCCCGCGGGCGGGGCGCTCCTGGAGATCGGCTGGGCCCGCTGGTCGGCGGGCACGGCAGGCGAGCTGGCCGGCGCGTCGGTCACCGCGCAGGTGGTGGCGGCGCCGCCGGGCGGCGCGGTACCGCGGCCCGTGTCGCGGGTGACGGGCCTCGGGACCGCGGAGTGGGTGCGGGGCGTGCCGCCGGCGACGGTGTGGGAGCGTCTCCTGGCCGCGGCCCGCCGGGTGGCGCGTGTGCCCGTGCCCAGCGTCGTCCACTACGCGCGCTTCGAGCAGCCCTTCCTGCGCCGTCTCCACGCGCTGCACGGCAGCGGGCCCTTTCCCCTCGAGCTCGTCTGCACCCATGCGATCGCCCGCCGGCTCCTCCCGGAGCTGCCGCGGCGGACGCTGCGCGCGCTGGCCGGCTATTTCGGGGCCGGGGTGCCGTCGCTCCGCCGGAGCGCCGACCACGTACGGGCGACCGCGCTCGTCTGGCGCGAGTTGGTGACGCTGCTCGCGGACAGTGAGGGCATCTGCGACCTCGAGGCGTTGCGGGACTGGCTGGCCGGTCCCGCTCCCAGGGCCGCCCGTCGGTTCCCCCTCGCCCGCGAGCGGCGCCTCTCGCTGCCCGATCGGCCGGGCGTGTACCGGCTTCTGCGCGCGGGCGGTGCCGTGCTCTACGTTGGCAAGGCCGCCTCGCTGCGTCACCGCGTCAGCGGCCACTTCCACGCCCGCCCGGCCGGCGAGCGCGCGCTGGAGCTGCTCACCCAGGTCCGCGACGTCTCCTGCGCCGAGACGGTGACCGCGCTCGAGGCGGCGCTGCTGGAGGCGGACGAGATCAAGAGGCTGGCGCCGCCGTTCAACCGGGCCCTGGCTACGGGCGGCCGCCGGGTGTGGTTCGCCTCGCCGGACCTCGCCGAGGTGCAGGAGGACGCCGACGCCGCCCACCCGGTGGGTCCCCTCGTCTCGCGCGCCACGCTCGAGGCGTTCACCTCGGCCCGCCTGGCTCTCGCCGCCGCCGAGGCGGTCTCGCTGCCCGTTCGCGCCCGCGCGCTCGGCGTGGCTCCGGCGTTCGCGCCCTCCCCCGAGTGCTTCGAGGCGGGCCTCGCGCGGTTCGCCCGCCAGCACGGGCCCGCGGCCACGACCCCAGGCCTGCTCCGGCTCGGGTCGCGGCTCTGGGCCCTCCGCCGCGTTGCCACGGTCGTCGACGACGACGCGGCAGCCGCGCCGTCCCGGCCGGCGTGGGACGAGGGGCGGGTGTGCCAGGCACTCGAGGAGACCGTCGTCCGCGCCGCCCACGCGGTCCGACGCGCCCGATGGCTGGTGCGGCTCTGCGAGTGCGCGCTGGCCTGGGCGGAGCCCGAGGCGGCGACCCGGCGGCTGCTGGTGATCCACGGAGGCGAGGTGGCCGAGCGAGGCGACCTGCCGCCGGGCGCTCCACTGCCGGTCCCGCCCGGCCACCGGCGGCCGCCCGCTGCCCGCCGCGCGGCGTTCGACCTCGCCTGCTTCGACCGGCTGCGCGTGCTCGGCACGGAGCTGCGGGTGGTCGCGGCTGCGGCCGACAGCGTGGAGCTGCGCCTGGGGGAGCACGCGCGGCTCTCCCGGCGGCGGCTGCAGGCGGTGCTGCGGTGGGTCTGACGTCGCCGGCGGCGGGCCTGCGCGTGCTCTTCGTCTCCGACACCCACCTCGGCTTCGACCTGCCCACGGCCCCGCGGGTCGACCGTCGCCGCCGCGGTCCCGACTTCTTCGCCTGTTTCGAGCTTGCGCTGGCACCCGCGCTGCGCGGCGAGGCCGACGTGGTGGTGCACGGCGGCGACCTGCTGTTCCGCAGCCGCGTGAAGGCCGCTCTGGTCGCGCGCGCGCTGCAGCCACTGCTGCGCGTCGCCCAGTCCGGCGTGCCGGTGCTGCTGGTGCCCGGCAACCACGAGCGCTCCGCGCTGCCGTACCCTCTGCTCGCCGCGCACGAGGAGTTACACGTCTTCCGGCGGCCGGGGACGGTGGTGATCGAGCGGCGCGGGCTGCGGGTGGCCTTCGCCGGCTTCCCGTACGCCCCTGACGTCCGCCGCCGCTTCCCCTCCCTGCTCCTCGCCACCGGCTACCGGCAGGTGCCGGCGGACGCGAGGGTCCTCTGCCTCCACCAGTGCGTGGAGGGCGCCACCTGCGGGCCTCCGCCCGGGTACACGTTCCGCGACGGCGACGACGTCGTGGCCGGCTGCGACCTGCCGCGCGACGTGGCCGTCGTGCTCTGCGGTCACGTCCACCGCCACCAGGTCCTGCGCCGCGACCTGGGCGGCCGGCCGCTGCCCTCGCCGGTCGTCTACGCGGGCGCGGTCGAGCGGACGTCCTTTGCGGAACGTGAGGAGAGCAAGGGCCACATCGTGGCCGAGGTGGCCGCCGGCGGTCCCGGCGGCCGGCTGCTCGCCTGGGACTTCCGCCCGCTGCCGGCGCGCCCCATGCGCGTGCTCGACGTCCCCTCGACGGCCTCGGCCGACGAGCTGGAGCGACGGATCCGCGGGGCGCTGGCCGAGTCGCCGGCGGACGTCGTCCTGCAGCTGCGCGTGCCCGAGCGCCTGCTCGCCGCCGCGGCGCTGGACGCCGCCCGGCTGCGGGCGCTGGTGCCGCCGACGGCCAACGTGACCGTGACCGCCTGCTGCCCGCGGTAGGCTATCAGGCGATGGACACCGGACTCTGCCGCTGGGGCATCCTGGGCACCGCTCACATCGCGCGCAAGAACTGGCAGGCGATCGCCCTCGCCGGCAACGCCTCGCTGGTGGCGGTGGCCAGCCGCTCGCTCGAGCGCAGCCGGCAGTTCGTGGCCGACTGCCTGGTCTCCTGTCCCCTGCCGGCGGCGCCGGCGGCCCTCGCCGGCTACGACGAGCTGCTCGCCCGTCGCGACGTCGACGCTGTCTACATCCCGCTGCCGACGGGGGTGCGCAAGGAATGGGGGCTGAGAGCCGCGGCGGCCGGCAAGCACGTGCTGGTCGAGAAGCCGGTCGGGGTGACGGCGGACGACGTTCGCGAGATGCTGGCGGCCTGCGAGCGCCACGGCCTGCAGTTCATGGACGGGGTCATGTACCTGCACGGCCGGCGGCTCGAGGCCCTGCGGCGGACGCTGGACGACGGCGAGAGCGTGGGCCAGGTGCGCCGAATCGCGGCGCAGTTCAGCTTCGCGGGCGACGACGGCTTCTTCCGCAGCGACATACGCATGCACAGCGCCCTCGAGCCGCACGGCTGCCTGGGCGACCTTGGCTGGTACACGCTCGGCTTCGCGCTGTGGGTCATGAACCACGAGCTGCCGGCGCGCGTCAGCGGGCGGCTGCTCGCCGAAGCCGGACGGCCGGACAGCCCGGGGAAGGTCCCCACCGAGATGTCCGCCGAGCTGCTCTTCGCCGGCGGTGCCTCGGCCAGCCTCTACTGCTCCTTCCGGACCGAGAACCAGCAGTGGGCGAACGTGAGCGGGACCAGGGGCTCGGTCCACATCCCCGACTTCGTCCTCCCGTTCTTCGGCGACGAGACCTGCTTCGAGGTCACCAACTCCGTCCTGGAGACCCACGGCTGCGACTTCGACATGCGCCGCCGCACCCGTCAGGTTCGCGTCGCCGAGCACGGCAACAGCCACCCGAGCTCCCAGGAGGTCGCCCTCTTCCGCGACTTCTCGGCCCTCGTCGTCAGCGGCCGGTGCGATCCGCACTGGGGCGAGGTTGCCCTGAGGACCCAGCGGGTGCTCGACGCCGTCCGGCGCTCCGCCGGCGAAGGTCGCGAGGTGACGCCCGGCTGACGTTCGCTCAGCCGCCTTCCTTGAGGCGACGGATGGCGCGCCGCTCGCGGCTGCTGGGCGGTCTCGAGGCGGGCGGGCGCAGGCCGAAGGCGCGGCGCAGCCGGCGGGCCTCGATCTCCTCGGCGGTCGCCGGCGGTGTGCGGTCCTCGTAGAGCGTGCGCGCCTCCGCCTTGACCAGGTGGTGCAGCGCCAGGCCTCGCACCACCACCACCTGTCGCCACCCGCCGCCGCGGCTGATGCGCAGCTCGTCCCCAAGGTGCAGCATGCGGTGGGGGCGGGCGACCTGCCCGTTCACCTCGACCTTGCCGCCGCGGCAGGCGCGCTGGGCGAGAGAGCGCGTCTTGAACAGGCAGGCGACGTCGAGCCAGAGGTCCAGCCTTTCGGAGGCGGGCTGGTCCTGGTGAGGGAGCTCCCCGGCCATTCACCGGCGATCTTCCCACGCCTGCGGCTGCGCGGCGCCCGCGACCCGGGTTATCGTTCGCCCATGGATCGCCTGCGACGCCAGATGGGGTTCCTGCTCGAGGCCGACAAGCTGAAGACGATCGTGCGCCGCAACCACCTCTCCGACGGCTCACGGCGGGAGAACGACGCCGAGCACTCCTGGTACTTCGCGCTGGCGGCGCTGGTGCTCGCCGAGCACGCGAAGGAGCCGGTCGACCTGGCGAAGGTGCTGCGCATCGCGATCATCCACGACCTGGTGGAGATCGACGCCGGCGACGCCTTCATCTACGACGCCGCCGCCACCGCCGCGCAAGCGGAGCGGGAGGAGCGCGCGGCGGCGCGGCTTTACGGCCTCCTCCCGGACGACCAGGCGGCCGAGCTGCTGGCGCTCTGGCGCGAGTTCGAGCGGGCCGAGACGAAGGAGGCGCGCTACGCGAAGGCGATCGATCGCCTGGCGGCGGTGATCCTCAACCACGCCTCCCAGGGCAGGACCTGGCGCGAGCACGGGGTCTCGAAGCGGCAGGTGCTGGCGGTCAACGAACGCATCGCCGCCGGCGCGCCGCCGCTGTGGGAGCACGTGAGGGCGCTGATCGAGGACGCGGCCGCACAGGGCTGGATCGAATCCTAGCGGGCGGGGCGCGTCAGATCTCGAGGAAGATCTTCCCGCGATAGAGCAGCCACATGGCCGCCGCTGCTGATTCGGGACGTGGAGAGGGAACAGCCCCTCAGCGGGCCCTCAGCCGCAGCGCGACGTCGAGCCCGTACTGGGGCGTGTGCAGCGTGAGGTCGCCGCCGCCCCAGGCTCTCTCCTCCGTGCCCAGCTCGCGGCCGCTCGCCGGGTCCGTCCACACCACCTGGTAGCGACCGGCCGGGACGCTCCGCAGGGTGATCGCATCGCGGTAGCGACCCGGGGTGGCGACGAAATGGGCGCCCCACTGGCCGTCGTCCCGGGCGTGGAACAGGTAGACCGCGTACTGCCGCCCCGGCTCGGCGAGCGCGCTCGCGAGCGCGCCGTCGGGCAGGCCGCTCACGCCCGCGAAGCGCTCCAGCCGGGCAAGGTCGAGGCTGGAGACGAAGTCCTTCAGGACCCGGCGCTGCGGGAGGAGGACCTGGCGGGTCGAGGTGCCGCCCTTCTCCTGGCCGCGGTGGAACTCGCCGTTGAGGTTGATGGTGCCGGCGCCGCCGCCGAGCAGGAACCACCAGCCTTCCAGCCGCACGTCCTCGACGCCGTAGGGCTTGACCAGCCCGTGGCCGAAGTAGTCGGACTCGACGTCCACGAGCGGCTTGCGCACGGCGTAGTCCTTCTCCAGCGCGTGGCCGGCCGGCCGGACGTACTCGGTCGGGAGCCAGTCGCACCAGGGCTCGGCCGAGAGGTCCGGCGAGAGGCTCTGGACCGTCTGTCCCAGCACGTGCTTCTTCGGCAACGGTCTCTCCGCCGCCAGGAACGCGTCCCTCATCGCCAGCAGCCACGGCACCACGGTCTCGTCCGGGTGCATGCCGATGCTGCCGTCGGGCTTGCCGTAGAGCGACGGCTCGTCGCACAGGTCGTAGATCACGTCCTCGTAGCCGTTCAGCTCGGCGGCGATCTTGGCCACGTAGGCCTGCTGATAGCGGACGACGTCCTGGTTGCGCGCGTCGCGGGTGGTGAAGAGACCGCACTCCTCCGCCTCGTAGCGCCCGACGCCCTGGCGGTTGTTGCGGTGGTGGAAGGCCATCAGCGGCCAGCTGTCGGCGTACATCCCGTTGAAGAAGGCCACCTCGACCACGATCCCGCGGCGAGACGCCCGCGCCACGAAGTCGCGCAGGCGGGCGAAGTAGGCGGGGTTCCAGCGCTCGAGGTCGTACTTGTACGAAGGCTGGCCCGCCTCCGCCAGGGCGGGGTGCGCACCGGGCTCGTTCGATCGCGCCCAGGGCAGGATCTGCCTGCCCGGCCTCGGCCCCAGCGGGTTGCCGGCCACGTACTTGTCCGTCGCCTCGAACATCCCGCCCGGGTAGATCCGGGTGAGGTTCATCCCGCTCGCGGCCAGCGCGTCGAGGAAGCGTACGTAGTCGAAGTCGGCGTCGATCACGGCCCCGTAGTGGTGGTCGGAGGTGACGAAGACGATCGGCCGCCCCTGCCGCTCGAAGTAGTGCGGGTTCGCCCGCCAGACGTGCACCGGGTCCGCGACCGCGCTGCTGGCCAGAAGCAGCGCGGCGACCAGTGAGCCTCGAGACCAGTCCATGGCGCCTCCTCGCGTGCGCCACGGATCATGCCACGCCTCAGCCGAGCCGGGTGGTCCCCAGCAGCGCCTGGGGGTCGAGCGTCGTCTTGAGAACGCGGCAGACCGCCCGCACCAGCTCCGGCGTGTAGCGGTCGTAGAAGGGCTGGTTGTGCGGCCCGATGCCGTGCTCGGCGCTGAAGCTCCCGCGGAAGCGCCCGATCGCCAGCTCGTAGATCCGCGTCTGCAGCGCCGCCTTCAGCTCCGCCGCCGGACGTGCCGCCGGGGTCGAGCTCCAGACGAGGTTCAGGTGCACGCCGCCGTCGCCCCAGTGGCCGAAGTCGCAGACGCGGACGAACGGATACTCCGCCGCCAGCATCCGGCGAGCCTCGTCCAGGAGCTCGGGCAACGCGGAGCGGGGGACGCTGATGTCGAGGCCCAGGACCTCGCCGAGGTGGCGGTGGCTCTCCGAGACGTGGTGGCGGACCTCCCACAGCTCCGCCGGCTTCCCCGGGAAGACGTCGGTGATGCCCTCCCCGGCGCTGCCCTCGCACGCCCCGCCCAGGGTCGACTCCAGCAGGGCCTCCAGCGCAACGTGCTGGCCCGGCAGCGTCGTCGACAGCTCGACCAGGATCGTGAAGGCTGGCAGCGCCGCCCCGAAGGGGTTGCGCAGCCGCGCCTGGTGCTGGAACACCGGCGCCAGGGCGTCCTGGCTCATGACCTCGAAGGCCGTGAGCAGCTCGCCGACGCTCGCCTCCAGGTGGCGGAGCACGGCGAGGACGGTCGCACCGTCGGTCGCGCCGACG
>Ga0335071_10007987_pt1 | contig 10873 bp, 10 predicted proteins | sample Lox_Sample_15_FD_206724 | JGI IMG/M metagenome (GOLD analysis project Ga0335071, IMG submission 206724) | Soil microbial communities from Loxahatchee National Wildlife Refuge, Florida, United States - Lox_Sample_1.5 | ecosystem: Environmental > Terrestrial > Soil > Wetlands | place: USA...
TTCCTTCGCTCAGGATGACGTTCACTACAAACCAACTACCAACTACTCCCCCATTACGGCTTCTTCGCTCCGAGCACGAGAGTCAGCACGCCTACGCCGATCAGCGTGACACTGGCGCCTACGGGAACTCTCTCACTGCTCCGGGTCTGCACGCCGATCTTCGCATCCCCGATCTTTACGCCGTGATCCTCGGTGTGCGGGATCGGAATGACAAACGACAGCACGCCCAGAATAATCAGCACTGCCCCAATCATCGTAATGGTTTTCATGTGGCCTCCGCGGCAAGTTTGTGTTCGTCTAAACCGGATTTCGGCCCTGAATCACGCGAATCAGGACCACCACGATCGCGATCACGAGAAGAATGTGAATGTAACCGCCCAGCGTGTAGGAACTGACCATCCCCAAAAGCCACAGCACGAGCAGAATCACGAAAATTGTCCAAAGCATTCTCGACAGCCCTCCTTGCGTGGTGTGTTCGCGAAACAATAGGGGTTGAGGCTGGACCGTGAACATACGGGTAATCGAGTAGACAACTTAGGAGGAAATCTCTAAGGAATGTGCGTCCGGTCGGAGCCGTGGGCTGCTACCGCGTGGAATTTCAAAGGATTAAGAACTAAGCGAGGGGGCATTTTCCGCCTGTGCATAGAGTTCGTCAATTTGCGAGCGGTAGCGCTCTTCGACAACACGGCGGCGGAGTTTGAGCGTGGGCGTCATGATGCCGCTTTCGGGCGTGAACTCGTCCGCCACCAGCATCACGCGCTTCAGTTTTTCAAAACGGGCGAGGTTCTGATTGACCTCTTCGACTGCCCCCTCGTAAAGCGCCTGCACTTTGGGATGAGCGACCAGTTCCGCTGCTGAGGCGAAGGAAATTGCGTTTTCGCGGGCCCACGCTTCGAGGCGCGCAAAATTGGGCGAAACGATTACGGCTGCGAACTTTCGCTTGTCCCCAATGACGGCAGGAACTCCGACGAACGGGTTGAGCTTCAGCGCGTTCTCAATCGGTTGGGGCGCAATGAACTTGCCGCCGGAAGTCTTGATCAGTTCTTTTTTGCGGTCGGTGACCGAGAGGTAGCCGTCGGCGTCGACCTGACCGATATCGCCCGTCTTGAACCATTGTCCTTCGAAGGCGGCTTTGCTTTCTTCTGGCCGGTTCCAATAACCCTTGAAGATCGAGGGACCGCGTACCAGGATCTCGCCGTCTTCCGCGATGCGCAGCTCGAGATTGGGAAGAACCTTTCCGACAGTGCCAATGCGGTGGTTCGCAGGAGTATTTACCGCGATGACCGGAGAGGTTTCCGTCAGGCCGTAGCCTTCGTGGATGCGAATGCCGGCCTCGGCATACCACTCGGCAAGTTCGCGCCCCAGCGGCGCGCCTCCGGAGATGAACGTGCGAACTCGTCCGCCCATGCCTTCGCGAATCTTGGAAAAAACGAGCTTGTTTGCCAGTCTCCAACTGCGTGATGTCGGGATTTGTCCGGCGAGAATCTCGGGCTTGTGACTGCGTCCGACCTGGAGGGCCCAATCGAAGATTGCGCGCTTGGGAAATCCTTGTGTTTTCAACACAGCCTGCGCGTAGATCTTTTCATAAACGCGGGGCACGGCGATAAACATGGTCGGCCGCATTTCGAGCATGGTGGCGGGCAGGCGGTCCATGAAGGGGCAGTAGGCCAGGGTGACACCGTGATAGATCAGCGCGAAATCCACGTGGCGGGCGGTAATGTGGCAAAGCGGCAGGAAGGAAATGCTGATGTCGCCCGGGTGAATGCCGAAACCTAACAGCGAGCAGGAGATGTTCGACGCGATATTGCCGTGCGTGAGCATGGCGCCCTTCGATGTTCCCGTGGTTCCGGAGGTGTAGACGATGGTGGCGACATCGTCGGGACGGATCGAGCGGGCGCAGGTTTCGATCTCGGCGCCGAGGACGTCGCGGGCCACCGTGTCGGGCGTGGCCGTCGTGATCTGGTCCATGGTGACACACTTGGCCGCCACGGGAGCAACCTCCCCGGCGAGCGTCAGCGGATCCATCACAACGACTCTCTCGATACGGGTGCGGGACAAAATGGAGGCGACTTTCTGCAATTGCAGATCGGACGAGAGAAAGATCACGCGCGCGCCCGAGTCATTCAGCAGGAATTCCGTCTGGTCGGATGTCAGGGTGGTGTAGAGCGGGACTGTCACGGCGCCGAGGAGAAGGCTGGCCATATCGGCAACCGACCATTCGGGCCGATTCTCGCTGAGAATGGCTACCCGGTCGCCTCGATGAATGCCACACTCATGGAGAAAGTGCGCGACACGGGATACCCTGCGGCCGAACTCGTGCGATGAAATCGATAGCCACTTGCCTGATTGCCGGTAGAGCTGCATCTGGTCGAGATTGCGCTCGACCGCGGTGAAGAAGATATCGTTCAGGGTGGAAAGGCTCATGGCGCTTCGCTGGTGGCGATCGTGCAAGTCGGCGCTCGCTGAGCGGGCCAATGGGTCCGTTCCGACGCATGCCGGGACGGACCAATGCATCCGTCCTTACACGAGCTGGATTCTGAACAGACTGTACTGTTTTGTCGCCAGTTCGGCAATGTGGAAGAAGGCCAGTGCGTGACTTTCCGGTTTACCGGCTGCCATGATGGACGGTATTCTCTTTCACACAGGGGAGGATTCTGATGAATCACAAACGCTCATGGGCGGGCGTGTTGCTGGCATCCCTGCTGCTTGCGGCCGCCTCAGTATCGGCGCAGAAAAAAGACAGTCCTAGTATGCCGAAGGTGGGTGACACGGCTCCGGATTTCACCTTGAAGTATTTCGATGGCAACGACCTGAAAGACGTGAAGCTAAGCGACTACCGCGGCAAGAAGAACGTCGTGCTCGCATTCTACATCTTCGCGTTTACCGGTGGTTGAACCGCACAGATGAAGGCCTTCCAGCAGAATCTGAAGACGCTGGAAGCGGCCGACACCCAGGTCCTGGGTGTGAGCATGGATAGCGCGTTCGCCAACAGAGCCTTTGCCGACCAGATTGGAGTTACCTTTCCCCTGCTGAGCGACTGGGGCGGCAAAGTCACCCACGAGTACGGAATCTACAAAGACGAATACCAGGCGCCGCGCCGCGTGAACTTCCTGATCGGAAAGAATGGAAAGATTCTCGAGGAGCAGGTGGACAAGGACGCGATCGATCCGAAGAAGATCGTGGATGCCTGCCAGCGGCCGAAGATGAAGAGCTAGCTGTCCGTAGTCGTGAGTCCAGAGTTCTGAGCGCGTGATTGTGATTTTGATCACGCGCTTCTCAATTTGCGACGAAATCTTGTCAAGGGGGGTCTGGAGCGTATTTTTCGCTAAGTGGTTGGATTTGTTCGGAAAATATTTTTGGAAAAATGTCCGCTTTGCCTGGGGCATTTTGCTATTCTGGAAATATAGATGAGAAATTTTGGCGCGGCCCTTCGGGTCGCGCTTTTTGTTTGAGGGGGAGGTGCGCGGTGATGTTTTGGTGCGGAATGGCTCCGGGAATGGACGCTTGGAGGCTTTCTACTTGTATGTCCCTTTGCATCCTTCCATTCTCCTTCGCTCGCTTGGTGTGCGGACCGATGGATCCGCACCTACTTGGGCTTGTAAGTTCGCAGGGAGCAGGGACTTCCGGGTGGCGGGGAAACTAAATTGTCTCTGTCGGGTTAGAACGCTTGCGAGTAGCATTTTGGGGATGTCGGGCGGTACTTAGGGGCGACTTATGAAAAACCGCAAGTGGTGGACGTACACGCTGCTTTTGGCAGGTTTGGTTTTTGCACTTCAAATGACGAGCATTGCGCGAGCGCAGGATCAGGACTACGACAACGACGATCAGGCGCAAGATCCGCCTAGCCGCGTCGCGCGGCTAAATTATTCGCAGGGATCGGTTTCGTTCCGGCCTGCGGGCGAGGACGACTGGGTGACCGCGGTGCCGAACCGTCCCATGGTGACGGGCGATGATCTGTGGGCCGATCAGGATTCGCGGGCGGAAGTGCACGTGGGATCGGCGGCGCTGCGGCTTGGGGCGCAGACTGGGATTACGTTTCTCACGCTGGACGACAACAACACGCAGATCCGACTGGCGCAGGGCGAACTGATCGTGCGCGTGCGTCACATCGACGATGACGACACGTACGAGATTGATACTCCGAATATCGCGTTCAACCTGCTGCAGCCGGGTGAGTACCGCGTTGACGTCAGCCAGGACGGAAGCCAGACCATAACCACCGTTTGGCATGGGCGCGGGCGAGTGACTGGCGGTGGATTCAGCTACAACGTGATTGCCGGGCAATCGGCGACGTTCAACGGTACGGATCACCTCGATTACGACCTGGGACAGATACCGCAGCGCGACGATTTCGATGAGTGGGCTTTCGACCGCGACGATCGGGAAGACCGAGCGGACTCGGCGAACTATGTTTCGCGAGAGATGACCGGATACGAAGACCTGGATGAGTACGGCGATTGGAGCTACGTGGCGGGCTACGGGCCGTGCTGGCGTCCACGCGGGGTGGCCGTTGGTTGGGCACCGTATCGTTACGGGCATTGGGTGTTCGTCGGGCGCTGGGGGTGGACATGGGTGGAAGATGAGCCTTGGGGATTCGCCCCGTTCCACTACGGCCGCTGGGCCTTCACGGGTGGCGGATGGTGGTGGGTGCCGGGACCGGTGGTCGTGCGTCCGGTGTGGGCTCCGGCTCTGGTGGCCTTCGTTGGCGGCGGGCCGGGATTCCACTTCTCAGCAGGCGTGGGTGTGGGGTGGTTCCCGCTGGCTCCCGGTGAAGTGTATGTGCCGGGATATCACGTGAGCCGAACGTACGTGAACAACGTGAATATCACCAACACGACGGTGAATATCACGCGAGTCACGAATGTCTACAACACCGTAATCGTGAACAAGACGACGAACATCACGTATGTGAACCAGCACGTGAATAACAGCGTAACCGTGGTCTCGCACGATACGTTCGTGAATGCGCGCCCGGTTGCCGATCACCAGATGCGCGTGGACGCGCGTGAAATCGCGTCGGCGCCGGTGAGCCATGTTGTCGCCGCCGAGCCGGTGAAGACCAGCGTGATCGGCGTGGGACGTCCGGTATCGAGGCCGCCGGTTGCCGTGATCAGCCGTCCGGTGGTTGCGGTCAGGACGCCGCCGGCGCCGCCGCGTCCGATCGAAGAGCGGCAGGCGATGGCGGGCGGGCGGCTGGGTGAGCAGACGCTGGTGAAACCTGTTGGTGGATCGCAGCCGGCGCAGATGAATCATGGCGGGAATCCGCAAACGGCACAGCCGGGCTTCCGTCCTTTCGGGAACCAGAATCAGGGCAACAATACGGTGAAGCCCATGCTCAAACCGCAGCCGAGAGTTTACGAGCAGCAGGGTTCCTCGGAAGACGAGACGCGGAATACGCAGCCGCAAAACCGGAATCCGCAAATGCCGGAGAACCGGAACCAGGAGCAGACGCAGCAGAACCGGTTTGAGCAGCAAAATAACCGCGGATTCCAGCCGCCGCCGCAGCAGAACCGGTCATACCAGCAGCAGTCGAATCCACTGGTGAGGCCGACGCCGCCGGAACGGCCGCGGAACGAGCAGCAGGAACGGCAGCAGGAGCAGAAGTTCAACCAGTGGCAGCAGCAGCGTCCGTCGTCGCCGCCTCCGGCGCAGCATCCGCAGCAGTCGCGGCCGGAGCCGTCGCGCTCGGAATCGCCGAAGAAGAAGTGAATGGAAGACCCCCGTCTCGCAACTGCGGCGAGACGTGGGGCACCCCACTTTGTGGTGCGGCCCGGACTTACGAGGTCCAGGACAATGTGATAGGTTCGCATGGGTGCCTGCGAACGGAACGAAAATCAACGCCGGGAGCGGGCGACCTCTCCCGGCGTTCTTTTTGGGGGAGGAGGTTTGGTTCCCACGTCTCGCAACTGCGGCGAGACGCGGGGCACCCCGCTTCGTCCCACTGTTTTGTGGTGCGGGCCTTTAGCGGTTCACACGGAGATCCCTCGGGTCACTGGTGAAAAGCGCCGGCTTACGGGATGACGCTTAGCGAAGATGGCGGAGAAACGGCACACTACGAACTGGATGGATGCGCTCTGGCTGATTTTTCTGCTGGGGCTGGCCCTGCTGCCTCCGATCGAGGAGTATCACAAGCACTTCATCCTTCTCGCCATCGGGATCGTACAACTGGGCGAGGGATGGCTGGTCGAGCGGCTTTCGAAGCGAGGGCCGGTCTATGTGGTCTTGCTGAAGACGGCGCTGGCCACTTTCCTGATCGGGCACACGAGTCCGGAACACTTCGTCGAGCCGAGCATCAACAGTCCCTACTACCCGATTTATTACTTGCCGCTGGTGACGGCGGCGGAATATTTCGGGCCGTGGGGAACGTTGCTCTGGACTACGCTGGCTTCGTGCGCATATTGCTCATATCTATATCCCGCGCTGCAGGAATACGAAATTACTGCGGGAGATTATGAGCTGCTGGCGATCCGCATCCTGTTCTTCTATCTGCTGGCGATGATCGTGAACCGGTACGTGGTGGAGAGCCGGCGGCAGACGCAGCTTTACCAGGAACTGGCGGAGACGCTGGCGGAGACGAACCGGCGCCTGGAGCAGGCACAGGCCGAAGCGCGGCGGTCGGAGCGGCTGGCGGCACTGGGCGCGCTATCGGCCGGGCTGGCGCACGAGATACGGAATCCGCTGGGCGTGATCAAGGGATCGGCGGAGATGTTGAGCCAGAAACTCGGCGACTCGAATCCGCTGGCGACCGAGCTGTCTGGGTACATTTCGACTGAGACGAACCGGCTGAGTGCGTTGGTCACACGCTTTCTCGATTTCGCGCGGCCGCTGCATGCCGATCTCGCGCCGCAGGAGATCACGCCGATTTTGGACCGCGCATTGTCGGACGTGGCGAGCGTGTGGAAAGGGGAACCGGTGCGGGTCGAGAGGTCGTACGGGGCAAACTTGCCGCCGGTCGCCGTGGATGAAGGGCTGTGCGAGCAGGCGTTCGTGAATATCGTGCAGAATGCTTATGACGCGATGAGCGGGAAGGGGGGCGGCACTCTGCGGGTCGTGGTGGAGGTTGCACAGGCGCGCGGGCAGGATGGGCTGGAAGTGCGGATTGAGGATACCGGTCCGGGAATTCCGGCGGAATTGCGGGAGCAGATATTTAATCCGTTTGTGACTACGAAGAAGACTGGAGTTGGGTTGGGATTGTCGATCGTGTCGAAGATTATGGACGGCCATAATGGGTTTGTTCGAGTGGAGGATGCTGGCCCGGGGGCGCGGTTTGTGATGTTCTTCCCCGCATCGAGTGAGCGGGCGGGAGTGGGGAAGAGCGCGCATCTGGTGATTTCGTGAGGGGAGAAGTAGTCAGTCAGCAGTAGTTTGTAGTCAGCACCTCCGGTAGATCGAGATGCACTTGGACTTACGCTGGAAGATCTCTGAGCCCGCTGATTACGGCGTGGGCTTCCAGATGACGGTTTTGTAGTGATGCGAGCGGCAGATTAGGAACGGAATGGCAGCGATTCTTATTGTTGAAGATGAAGCCAAGATGCGGCGGCTGCTCGAGTTGAATCTCGGGGAGGACGGGTTCACTACGTTCTCCGCGGGGGACGCTGAGAGTGGGCTGAAGCTGCTGGGGGCGAACCCGATCGATCTCGTGCTTACCGATCTCAAGCTTCCCGGCATGGATGGGCTGGAATTTCTGCAGGCCGTCAAGCGGCAGAATGCGGCCTTGCCCGTGGTTGTCATGACCGCGTTCGGTTCGGTCGAGACTGCGGTTGAAGCGATGAAGGCTGGGGCCAGCGATTATGTGTTGAAGCCGTTTTCGCTGATCGAGATGCGGATGGTTATTCACAAGGAGCTGGACGTCCGCAATCTGCGGGAGGAAAACCGGTCGTTGCGGGAGGCGCTGGGGCAGAAATATTCGCATCCGAATATCGTGGCGCGCAGCCCGAAGATGCAGGAGGTGCTGGCGACGGTGGAGCGCGTTGCGCCAACGAATTCGACGGTGCTGCTGGGGGGCGAGAGCGGCGTGGGCAAGGATCTGATTGCGCGCGCGATTCATGAGAAATCGCGGCGAGCGCACGGTCCGTTTCTGAAGATCAACAGTACGGCGATCCCGGAGAATCTGCTGGAAAGCGAATTGTTCGGATATGAGAAAGGTGCGTTTACCGGGGCGGCGGCAAGCAAGCCGGGAAAGTTTGAGCTGGCCGATAAGGGGACGTTATTTCTGGATGAGATCGGGGATGTGCCTCCGGCGATCCAGGTGAAGCTGTTGCGCGTGCTGCAGGAGCGCGAATTTGAGCGGTTGGGCGGTACGAAGACGATCAAGGTGGACGTGCGGCTGATCGCGGCGACGAATCGGGATCTGCGGGCGGCGCTCGAAGACGGGACGTTCCGGGAGGATCTTTATTACCGGCTGAACGTTGTGCCGATCGATATCGCGCCGCTGCGCGAGCGGAGGGAAGATATCCCGGACCTGGTCAACCTGTTTATCACGAGATTCGCGGCGGACTCGAGCAAGCCGGTGGAGGGGATCACGCCGGAAGCGATGCAGATCCTGGTGGATTATCACTGGCCGGGAAATGTGCGCGAGTTGCAGAACATCGTGGAACGGGCATGCGCTCTGGCGAAGGGCAACATGCTGGAGCCGGCGGACATTCATCTGGATACGCGCCCGTCGAAAGGCGGCGACGGTGGGGGAGGATTTCTTCCGGAAGGCATGACCTTGGAGCATTGGGAAGATGAGATGGTGCAGGAGGCGCTGCGGCGGGCGAATGGGAACAAGAGCCAGGCGGCACGGCTGCTGGGATTGTCGCGGAATGCATTGCGGTACCGGTTGTCGAAGATTGGGATTGCGGATGAAGAGAGGGACGGTTAGGAGCAGTACCCGGTACTCAGTACTCAGTCCGTGCTGTTTCGAATCGCATTTATGCTCCTCAGTCATCCGGGGGTTGCTGCAGGATGGAAGCTGCCTGAATTCCTGTCGCAAGTTCGGGGATGATTCCGATGCGCTGATAGATGGGGCGGATCAGTTGGCGGAGTGTGCGTAGTTGCAAGGCGAACAGGGCTCCGCCAAACACGCAGAGTGCCCCGCCGATGATCAGCGTTTTCGGGGCTCCGATCCTGCTGGCGGCGGCGCCGGCGATCAGGCTTCCGAAAGGAGCTACGCCTTGAAAAGCCATGGCGTAGAAGCTCATCACGCGCCCGCGCTTTTCGTGTTCGACGATGGTTTGAAGAACGGTGTTGCTGGAGGCCATCTGCTGCATGAAGCAGTAGCCGGTGGCGACCAGAAACAGCATCGAGAGCCAGAACCAATGGGACGCCGAGAAGACGATAATGCCGGCGCCGAATCCGGCGGCGGTCAGCGGGATGAGGCGTCCAAGGCCGAGCACGGAAGGGCGGGCTGCTAGTTTCACGGCTCCCGCCAAAGCACCGACTCCGACTGCGCCCATCAGAAAGCCCAGGGTGTGCGCTCCGCCGTGGAGGATTTTTCCGGCGAAGATCGGCATGAGCGTTGTGTACGGCATTCCTACCAGGCTAATCAACGCGAGCAAAACAAGAATCGACCAGATGGGGCGGAAGCCTACCACGTAGTCCCATCCTTCGCGCAGTTCGGCGGTGACGCTGCGGCGGGCACGCTCGATTGCTTTGGGTGCGACTGTCATCGCGAGGAGTGAGGCAATGACGGCCATATAGCTGAAGCCGTCGATGAGAAAGCAGTAGCCTTCGCCCAGGGCGGCGATGATCAGGCCGGCGATCGATGGGCCGACCAGACGGGCCGCGTTGACCAGCGAGGAATTGAGGGCGATGGCGTTGCCGAGGTCTTCCGGGGCTTCGACCATCTCGATCACGAAGGCTTGGCGCGCGGGCATGTCGAAGGCGTTGACTGCGCCCTGGAAGAGGTTGAGCAGGATCATGTCACGGACAGTGATGATGTGCGCGAGCGCGAGAATCGCGAGGGCGAACGATTGGAGCATCGACAGAATCTGGGTGATGACGAGAACGCGGTGTCGGTTGAGGCGGTCAACCCAGACTCCGGCGAATGGAGCGAGCAGGAGGATGGGGATCTGGCTGGCGAAGCTAACGAGGCCGAGCAGGAAGGCGGAGCCGGTGAGGCGGTAGACGAGCCATCCGGTGGCGACGCGGGTCATCCAGGTGCCGATGAGGGAGATGCCTTGGCCTCCGAAAAAGAGACGGTAGTTGCGGTGGCGGAGAGCGCGGACGATCAGCTGCCAGTTGATGCGGCGGCGAGCTTGTTCGGAGTTGTGGTTTTCTGTGGGCACGCGGTCGTTGGTCTGATTCTGATGATATAGGGAGGAGAAGGAGCGCCCCGTGACCTGCTTATGAAGGTAGGGATTCTTCGACTCCGCTTGCGCGCGCTGGGCGCGGACAAGCGCCGTTCAGACGACTGACGTGGCGGTGGCTGAAAAGCACCACCTGCGGTTGTGGTCGGCCAAAAGAGCCGTTTCCCTCTGTCTTTGCGAAGAAGACCATCCACTTTTCCGCTGAAAACAAACGACTTGTTCTGGTCCCGCTGAGGCGATCTTTGGCATGGCACTTGCCTTTACCGCTGCGAGCGTTTCGTCTTCATGGGTCCGTGGTGTTGCTTTGGGAGGTGGGTTATGAAACATAAACTATTATCCAATTTAGCGGTGCTGAGCTTGGCGCTGGCGAGCGCGTTTTCTTTGAGCGTCATGGCTCAGACTACCGATGAAGGCTCAGGACCTTCCGAGCAGCCCAGCGCGCCGATGGAAGTGGGACAGCAGCAACCCCCTGATCCATCAGCTTCGGCGGACATGCAGGCGGACATACAAGAGGATCAGTCCGATGCGCAGCCTACCGAGGCGCAGCCAGGAGGGCCGACCGGTGAGGCGCCGGCGAAGACGGA
>Ga0335071_10007988_pt1 | contig 10871 bp, 5 predicted proteins | sample Lox_Sample_15_FD_206724 | JGI IMG/M metagenome (GOLD analysis project Ga0335071, IMG submission 206724) | Soil microbial communities from Loxahatchee National Wildlife Refuge, Florida, United States - Lox_Sample_1.5 | ecosystem: Environmental > Terrestrial > Soil > Wetlands | place: USA: Florida...
TCACCGAGGGCCGCCGGTTCGGCGGGAGCCTGCACGACCTCGAGGCCGTGCGTGCCGCGGTCGACGTACCGTTGCTGCGCAAGGACTTCATCGTCAGCGGCTACCAGCTGTGGGAGGCCCTGTCGGCCGGTGCCGACCTGGTCCTGCTCATCGTCGCGGCGCTCGAGCAGCCCGCCCTGGTCAGCCTGGTGGAGCGGGCGGAGTCCCTCGGGCTGACGCCGATCGTCGAGGTGCACGAGGTCGAGGAGGTCCAGCGCGCCGTCGACGCGGGCGCGCGCGTGATCGGCGTCAACGCGCGCAGCCTGAAGACCCTGGAGGTCGACCGCGGGACCTTCGCCCGCCTCGCCCCGCTCATCCCCGACAGGTGCGTCAAGGTGGCCGAGTCCGGCGTACGCGGTCCCCACGACGTCATCGAACACGCCCGCGAGGGAGCCGACGCCGTGCTCGTCGGCGAGACCCTGGTGACCGGCAAGGACCCGCGCTCGGCAGTGGCGGACCTCGTCGCGGCGGGCGCCCACCCGGCGCTCAAGCACCATCGGAGCGGTCGGTGACCCAGCTCGACCACCCGGCCGACCCCCCCAGCTTCCTGCCCGACACCCGGCCCGGTGCCCTGCCGGACGCGACCGGCCACTTCGGCCCCTACGGCGGGCGCTTCGTGCCCGAGGCCCTGGTCGTGGCCCTCGACGAGCTCGCGGCGGCGTACGAGGCGGCCAAGACCGACCCGGCCTTCCACGCCGAGCTCGACCACCTGCAGCACACCTACACCGGCCGTCCGTCGGCGCTCACCGAGGCGCGCCGCTTCGGCGCGCTGGCCGGCGGCGCGAACGTGCTGCTCAAGCGCGAGGACCTCAACCACACCGGCTCGCACAAGATCAACAACGTGCTCGGGCAGGCGTTGCTCACCAGGCGGATGGGCAAGACGCGGGTGATCGCCGAGACCGGCGCCGGCCAGCACGGCGTCGCCACTGCCACGGCGTGCGCGCTGCTCGGCCTCGAGTGCGTCGTCTACATGGGCGAGGAGGACACCCGGCGCCAGGCGCTCAACGTGGCGCGGATGCGGCTGCTCGGCGCCGAGGTGATCCCGGTCAGCGCTGGCAGCCGCACCCTGAAGGACGCCATCAACGAGGCGATGCGCGACTGGGTGACCAACGTCGCCACCACGCACTACCTGCTCGGTACGGTCGCCGGGCCGCACCCCTTCCCGGTCATGGTCCGCGACTTCCATCGCGTCATCGGGGTCGAGGCGCGAGCCCAGGTGCTCGAGCTGACCGGGCGCCTGCCCGACGCCGTGGCGGCCTGCGTGGGTGGCGGCTCCAACGCGATCGGCATCTTCCACGCCTTCCTCGACGACCCCTCGGTTCGCCTGTACGGCTTCGAGGCCGGCGGCGACGGGGTCGAGACCGGCCGGCACGCCGCGACCATCACCGGGGGCGCGCCCGGCGTGCTCCACGGCGCCCGGTCCTACCTGCTGCAGGACGAGATGGGCCAGACCATCGAGTCGCACTCGATCTCGGCCGGCCTGGACTACCCCGGGGTCGGCCCGGAGCACGCGTGGCTGGCCGACACCGGCCGGGCCACGTACCGCCCGGTCACCGACGCGGCCGCCATGGAGGCCTTCGGGCTGCTGTGCCGCACCGAGGGGATCATTCCGGCGATCGAGTCCGCCCACGCCCTCGCCGGCGCGCTGGACCTCGGCCGCGAGCTGGGCCCGGACGGCATCGTCCTCGTGAACCTCTCGGGGCGCGGCGACAAGGACGTCGACACGGCGGCGAGGTGGTTCGGCCTGTGAGCGCGGCCACTCGCGGGGGCCACGGCCGCGGGGTCGCTGTGGGCGCTCCGTGAGCCCGCTCGACGAGCTCTTCGCCCGGACCCGGGTGGAGGGGCGTGCGGCCCTCATCGGGTACCTGCCCGCGGGCTTCCCCACCGTCGAGGGCGGGCTCGAGGCGGTCCGCGCGATGGTCGCCGCCGGGGCGGACGCGGTCGAGGTCGGGGTGCCGTACTCGGACCCGCTCATGGACGGTCCGACGATCCAGGCCGCGGCCGAGCGCGCGCTCGCCGGCGGGACCCGGATGGCCGACGTGTTCCGGACGGTGTCCGCCGTCGCGTCGGCCGGTGGCGTGGCGCTCGTGATGACGTACTGGAACCCGGTCGAGCGCTATGGGGTGGACGCGTTCGCGCGCGACCTCGCGGCCGCCGGCGGGTCCGGGGTGATCACGCCGGACATCATCCCGGAGGAGGCGGGGGAGTGGCTGGCCGCCGCGGCGGCGTACGACCTCGACCCGGTCTTCCTCGTCGCGCCGTCCTCGACGGAGGCGCGCGTGCAGCGGGTGGCCGCGGCGAGCCGGGGGTTCGTGTACGCCGCCTCGACGATGGGCGTCACGGGGGCCCGCGAGCAGACCAGCTCGCTGGCCCCGGGTCTGGTCGCCCGAGTCCGGGCGGTCAGCGACCTCCCCGTGTGCGTGGGGCTCGGCGTGGCGAGCGGTGACCAGGCCGCCGAGGTGGCCGGCTACGCCGACGGCGTCATCGTCGGCTCGGCCCTCGTCCGCTGCCTACTCGACGCCCCCTCTGCCGCCGAGGGCCTGGCGTCCCTGACCGCCCTGGTGCGCGACCTCGCCGACGGCGTCCGCGCCCCCGCCGCCGACTGACCCCTCCCCGCCGACTGACCCCCCTGCCCTCTTTCGAATGAACGCGGCGTTCCTCCAATAGGACTGTAGGAACGCCGCGTTCATTCGAAGGGGTGGGCGGGGGGGACGTACCCTCGTGGGGTGCTCGCGTCGATCCCCAGCCCGCACCAGGGGGTGTGGCACCTCGGGCCGATCCCGATCCGCGGATACGCGTTGTGCATCGTGCTCGGCATCATCGCCGCGGTCCTCATCGGCGACCGTCGCTGGCGCTCCCGTGGCGGGGCGGCCGGCACCGTCGGCGACATCGCGATCTGGGCGGTGCCGTTCGGGATCGTCGGGGGGCGGCTCTACCACCTGATCACCACCCCCCAGCCGTACTTCGGGGCCGGCGGGCACCCGATCGACGCTTTCAAGATCTGGAACGGCGGGCTCGGCATCTGGGGCGCCATCGCCCTCGGCGGCGTCGGCGCCTGGATCGGCTGCCGTCGGCGCGGCATCCCGCTCCCGCCGCTCGCCGATGCGCTGGCTCCGGCGCTGGCCATCGCCCAGGCGATCGGGCGGTGGGGCAACTGGTTCAACCAGGAGCTCTTCGGCCGCCCGACGTCGCTGCCGTGGGGGCTGCGCATCGACCCGGCCCACCGGCCGGAGCGCTACCTCAACGACGCGACCTTCCACCCGACGTTCCTGTACGAGAGCCTGTGGTGCCTCGGCGTGGCCGCCGTCTGCGTGTGGGCCGACCGTCGGTGGCGGATGGGGCACGGGCGGGTGTTCGCCCTGTACGTCGTCACCTACGTCGTCGGCCGCGCCATGTGGGAGATGCTGCGCGCCGACCCGGCCAACGACATCCTCGGCCTGCGCGTCAACCTGTGGGTCTGCATGTTCGCCTTCATCGGCGCCGTGACCTACCTCGTCGTGTCCGCGCGCAAGAGACCGGGCCGCGAGACACCCGAACAGATCGCCGCGTGGGACCCGCCGAGGCAGGGCACGGACCCGACCGTGGAGGTCTCCGCCGAGGCCTGACCGGCCTGCTGGCCACGCTGGCGCGAGGCGCTCGGCGGGCGCTCGCTCTGTTACAGTCGTGCTACGCCAAGGGCCAACGTCGTCCCCTGCACACGCACCACCATCCGCAGGACGAGACGACGGGAGATTGTCGCCCCATGCGCCCCGCCCCCGAGGGTTTGTACGACCCGACGTACGAGCACGACGCCTGCGGCGTCGCGCTGGTGGCCACGCTCACCGGCGAGCCGAGCCACACGATCGTCGAGCAGGGCCTCACCGCGCTGGTGAACCTCGAGCACCGCGGCGCGTCCGGCGCCGAGGTGGACAGCGGCGACGGCGCCGGGATCCTCGTCCAGGTGCCTGACGCGTTCCTGCGCGCGGTGCTGCCCTTCTCGCTGCCGCCCGCCGGCCACTACGCGGTCGGCAACGTCTTCTTGCCAGTGGACGACCCCGAGGAGGCCGCCGCGGCGGTCGAGGCCATCGCCGCCGACGAGGGCCTGAGCGTCCTGGGATGGCGGCTGCTGCCCACGACGCCGGGCCTGGTCGGACGTACGGCGGCCTCCGTGATGCCCGTCTTCCGCCAGGTCTTCGTGTCCGGTCCGGGCGCGGAGGCGGCGGGGCTGGACCTGGACCGGCTGGTGTTCCGGCTGCGCAAGCGCGCGGAGCGCGACACCGGGGTGTACTTCCCGTCGCTGTCCAGCCGCACGCTGGTCTACAAGGGGATGCTCACCACCGGTCAGCTGGAGCCGTTCTTCCCGGACCTCTCCGACCCGCGCTTCGCCTCGGCCCTTGCGCTCGTGCACTCGCGGTTCTCGACGAACACCTTCCCGTCGTGGCCGCTCGCCCACCCGTACCGCTTCATCGCCCACAACGGCGAGATCAACACGGTGCGCGGCAACCGGAACTGGATGCAGGCCAGGGAGTCGCAGCTGTCCTCGACGCTCATCCCCGGAGACCTGGAGCAGATCTTCCCGATCTGCACCCCTGGCGCGAGCGACTCCGCCTCCTTCGACGAGGTGCTCGAGCTGCTGCACCTCGGCGGCCGCTCGCTGCCGCACGCGGTGCTCACCATGATCCCGGAGGCGTGGGAGAACCACACCTCGATGGACCCGGCCCGCCGCGCGTTCTACAGCTACCACGCGACGCTCATGGAGCCGTGGGACGGTCCCGCGTGCGTCACCTTCACCGACGGGACCCTGGTCGGGGCGGTCCTGGACCGCAACGGCCTGCGCCCGGGCCGCTTCTGGGTCACCGACGACGGCCTCGTCGTGCTCGCCTCCGAGGTGGGCGTCCTCGACATCGCCCAGGAACGCATCGTGCGCAAGGGCCGGCTGCAGCCCGGCCGGATGTTCCTCGTCGACACCGCGTCGCACCGCATCATCGAGGACGAGGAGATCAAGGCCCAGCTGGCCGCAGAGCGTCCCTACGACGAGTGGCTGCACGCGGGCCTGATCCACCTCGAGGACCTGCCCGAGCGCGAGCACGTCGTGCACACCCACGAGTCGGTGCTGCGCCGCCAGCAGACCTTCGGCTACACGGAGGAGGAGCTGCGGGTCCTCCTCGCGCCGATGGCCCGCGCCGGCGCCGAGGCGATCGGCTCGATGGGCACCGATACCCCGCTCGCCGTGCTCTCCGACCGGTCGCGGCTGCTCTTCGACTACTTCAGCCAGCTCTTCGCGCAGGTCACCAACCCCCCGCTGGACGCCATTCGCGAGGAGCTGGTCACCTCGCTGGGGACCACCATCGGGCCGGAGCAGAACATCCTCTCCGCCGACGCCGCAGCCTGCCGCCAGGTCGTGCTCCCGTTCCCCGTGATCGACAACGACGAGCTCGCGAAGATCCTGCACATCAACGCCGACGGCGACCTTCCCGGCTTCACCTCCGAGAAGGTCTCGGGCCTGTTCCGTGTCGGCGGCGGGGGAGCGGCGCTGGAGCGGCGGATCGAGGAGATCTGCGAGCAGATCACCGCCGACATCGCCCGCGGTGTCCGCTTCTTCGTGCTCTCCGACCGCGACGCGGACGCCACCTTCGCCCCCATCCCGTCCCTGCTGCTGACGGCGGCGGTGCACCACCACCTCGTACGTACCAAGCAGCGCACCGCCGTCTCGCTCCTCGTCGAGGCGGGCGACGTGCGCGAGGTGCACCACGTCGCCCTGCTCATCGGGTACGGCGCGGCCGCGGTCAACCCCTACCTCGCCATGGAGAGCGTCGAGGACCTCGTCGCGCAGGGCGTCATCGACGGGATCAGCCCGGAGAAGGCGATCCGCAACCTCATCAAGGCGCTCGGCAAGGGCGTGCTCAAGGTGATGTCCAAGATGGGCATCTCGACGGTGGCGTCGTATCGCGGTGCGCAGGTGTTCGAGGCCGTCGGGCTCTCCGAGGACGTCGTCGAGCGCTTCTTCACCGGTACGTCCTCGAAGCTCGGCGGCGTCGGGCTGGACGTGCTCGCCGAGGAGGTGGCCCGCCGTCACGCGGTGGCGTACCCGCGCAACGGCATCTCGCCCGCGCACCGCAGGCTCGCCGTGGGCGGGGAGTACCAGTGGCGCCGCGAGGGCGAACCGCATCTGTTCGACCCGGAGACGGTCTTCCGGCTGCAGCACGCGACCCGTGCCAAGCGCTACGACGTGTTCAAGGATTACACCCGGCGCGTGGACGAGCAGTCCGAGCGGCTGATGACCCTGCGCGGGCTCTTCAACTTCAAGCAGGGCCTGCGTCCGCCCATCCCGGTGGACGACGTCGAACCCGTCACCGACATCATCAAGCGCTTCTCGACGGGTGCGATGTCCTACGGCTCCATCAGCCAGGAGGCCCACGAGACCCTCGCCATCGCGATGAACCGCATGGGCGCGCGGTCCAACACCGGTGAGGGCGGCGAGGACCCCGAGCGGTACGTGCCGCTGCCCGGAGGCGACTCCCGCCGCTCGGCGATCAAGCAGGTCGCCAGCGGCCGCTTCGGGGTGACGAGCGAGTACCTCGTCAACGCCGACGACCTGCAGATCAAGATGGCGCAGGGCGCGAAGCCCGGCGAGGGCGGGCAGCTGCCCGGACACAAGGTCTATCCCTGGGTCGCGCGCACGCGTCACTCCACGCCGGGCGTGGGACTGATCTCCCCGCCGCCGCACCACGACATCTACTCCATCGAGGACCTCGCGCAGCTCATCCACGACCTGAAGAACGCCAACCCGCGGGCGAGGGTCCACGTCAAGCTGGTGGCCGAGGTCGGGGTCGGCACCGTCGCCGCCGGAGTGGCGAAGGCGCACGCGGACGTGGTCCTCATCTCCGGTCACGACGGCGGTACGGGCGCCGCGCCCCTGACCTCGCTCAAGCACGCCGGCGCACCTTGGGAGCTCGGCCTCGCCGAGACCCAGCAGACGCTGCTGCGCAACGGGCTGCGCGACCGGATCGTCGTGCAGACCGACGGGCAGCTGAAGACCGGGCGTGACGTGGTCATCGCGGCGCTGCTCGGTGCCGAGGAGTTCGGCTTCGCGACCGCGCCGCTGGTGGTGAGCGGCTGCGTGATGATGCGCGTCTGTCACCTCGACACCTGCCCGGTGGGTGTCGCGACCCAGAACCCCGAGCTGCGCCGCCGCTTCGCCGGCCGGCCCGAGTTCGTGGAGACGTTCTTCACCTATCTGGCCGAGGAGGTCCGCGAGCTCCTCGCGTCACTCGGCTTCCGCAGCATCGAGGAGGCGGTGGGTCACGCCGAGCTGCTCGACGTCGACCGGGCGGTCGACCACTGGAAGGCCAGCGGGCTCGACCTGTCCCCGATCCTGCACGTGCCCGACCTGCCGGTCGGGGCGGTGCGCCACCAGGTCGTCGCGCAGGACCACGGGCTGGGCAAGGCCCTGGACAACGAGCTCATCGCACTGGCCACCGACGCGCTCGAGGACGGTACGCCGGTGCGCGCGCAGCTGGCCATCCGCAACGTCAACCGCACGGTCGGGACGATGCTGGGCTCGGAGGTGACCCGTCGCTTCGGTGGCAAGGGCCTGCCGGACGGCACCATCGACGTCACCCTCATCGGCTCGGCGGGGCAGTCCTTCGGCGCGTTCCTGCCGCCCGGGATCACCCTGCGCCTGGAGGGCGACGCCAACGACTACGTCGGCAAGGGCCTGTCGGGTGGCCGGGTCGTCGTACGCCCGGACCGGCGGGCGGGCTTCGTCGCCGAGGACAACGTCATCGCGGGCAACGTGCTGGCGTACGGCGCGACGTCCGGCGAGCTGTTCGTGCGCGGGATCGTCGGCGAGCGCTTCTGCGTGCGCAACTCCGGCGCGACGGCCGTCGTCGAGGGCGTGGGCGACCACGCGTGCGAGTACATGACCGGTGGCCGGGCGGTCATCCTGGGCCCGACCGGACGCAACCTCGCGGCGGGCATGAGCGGCGGGACGGCGTACGTCCTGGACCTCGACGAGCTGAGGGTCAACCGCGAGATGGTGGAGCTCGAGGCGCTCTCCGAGGAGGACCGCGCGCTCGTCCACGAGCTCGTCCGCGAGCACGCCGAGGAGACCGGCTCCCCGGTCGCGGAGACGCTGCTCGCCGACTGGGACGCCACCATCGCTCGCTTCACCAAGGTGATGCCCGCCGACTACAAGCGGGTGCTGGCCGCCCGCGAGCGCGCCGCGCGCGAGGGCCTCGACGTCGACACGGCAGTGATGGAGTCCGCTCATGGCTGACCCGAAGGGGTTCCTGCGCTTCGAGCGCGAGACGCCGACCCGCCGCCCGGTCGAGCTGCGGCTGCTCGACTGGCGCGAGGTCTACGAGCCGATGCGGCCGGGCGCCATCGAGCAGCAGGCGACGCGCTGCATGGATTGCGGCATCCCGTTCTGCCACAACGGTTGTCCCCTCGGCAACCTCATCCCGGAGTGGAACGACCTCGTCCGCCGGGACGACTGGGCAGGCGCGATCGAGCGCCTGCACGCGACGAACAACTTCCCCGAGTTCACCGGCCGGCTGTGCCCCGCTCCGTGCGAGACGGCCTGCGTCCTCGGCATCAACTCCGACCCGGTCACCATCAAGCAGGTCGAGGTGTCCATCATCGACCGGGCGTGGGGCGACGGCCTGGTCGTCCCGGCCCCGCCCGCCCGACTGTCGGGTCGCACGGTCGCGGTCGTCGGCTCCGGGCCGTCCGGGCTGGCCGCGGCGCAGCAGCTGACGCGCGCCGGCCACACGGTGGCGGTCTTCGAGCGGGCCGACCGCATCGGCGGGCTGCTGCGCTACGGCATCCCCGAGTTCAAGATGGAGAAGCGGCACCTGGACCGGCGCATCGCGCAGATGAAGGCCGAGGGCACCCGCTTCCGGCCCGGGGTCGACGTCGGCGTGGACATCACCGGCCAGGACCTGCGGCGCCGCTACGACGCCGTGGTCATCGCGACCGGTGCCACGCTGTGGCGCGACCTCTCGGTGCCCGGTCGCGACCTGGGCGGGATCCATCAGGCGATGGAGTTCCTGCCGCTGGCCAACCGGGTCCAGCAGGGCGACCTCGTCGAGTCACCGATCAGCGCCGCGGGCAAGGACGTCGTCATCATCGGCGGCGGCGACACGGGGGCGGACTGCCTCGGGACGGCCCACCGCCAGGGCGCTCGGTCCGTGACGCAGCTGGAGATCCTCCCGACCCCGCCCGAGCAGCGTCCGGCCGGCCAGCCGTGGCCGACGTACCCGCTGGTCTACCGGGTCTCGAGCGCCCACGAGGAGGGTGGCGAGCGCCTCTTCTCCGTATCCACCAAGGAGTTCCTCGGCGACGAGGCCGGACGCGTACGTGCGCTGCGCCTGGTGGAGGTCGAGCTCGTCGACGGCACCTTCACCGAGGTCGAGCGAAGCGAGCGGGTGATCCCCGCGCAGCTGGTGCTGCTCGCGATGGGCTTCGTCGGCCCCGAGACGGCGGGCCTGCTCGAGCAGCTCAAGGTGCAGCTCGACGCGAGGGGGAGCGTCGCGCGCGACGCGTCGTACCAGACCAGCGTCCCCGGCGTGTTCGTCGCCGGCGACGCCGGGCGGGGGCAGTCGCTCATCGTGTGGGCCATCGCCGAGGGCCGCTCGTGCGCGGCCTCCGTCGATGCGTGGCTGACCGGGTCTACCGTGCTCCCGGCGCCGATCCCGGCCACGGCTCGGCCGCTCGTCGTGTAAGGCTGGACACATCCCCATCCCCTCGATCGATTGGCTCGAGTCATGCGGCGTGCCAAGATCGTCTGCACCCTCGGTCCCGCGACCTCCTCGCTGGACCAGATCCGCGCCCTCGTGGCCGCCGGCATGGACGTCGCACGGCTGAACCTCAGCCACGGCAGCTACGCCGTCCACGAGCAGGTCTACGCGAACGTGCGGCAGGCGTCGGACGAGTTCGGCCGGGGCGTCGGCGTCCTCGTCGACCTGCAGGGCCCGAAGATCCGGCTCGGTACCTTCGCCGACGGCCCGCAGCTGCTCGAGGCGGGCGCCCGCTTCACCATCACCGCCGACGAGGTACCGGGTGACGTGTCGGTGGTCGGCACGACGTACGCCGGCCTGCCCGGGGACGCGCATGTGGGCGACCGCATCCTCATCGACGACGGCAAGGTCTCGGTGCGCGTCGTGGCGGTCGAGGGCTCGCAGGTGGTGACCGAGGTCGTCGAGGGCGGCATGGTCTCCGACCACAAGGGCCTGAACCTGCCCGGTGTCTCGGTGAGCGTCCCGGCGATGAGCGAGAAGGACGTCGAGGACCTGCGCTGGGGGGTGCGGGTCGGGGCGGACCTGATCGCGCTGTCGTTCGTGCGCTCCGCAGCCGACGTCGACGACGTCCACCGCATCATGGACGAGGAGGGCGTCCGCCTCCCGGTCTACGCCAAGATCGAGAAGCCGCAGGCAGTGGATAACCTCGAGGGGATCGTCACCGCCTTCGACGGGGTGATGGTCGCGCGAGGGGACCTGGGCGTCGAGCTGCCCCTCGAGCAGGTGCCGCTGGTGCAGAAGCGGATCGTGGCCGCCGCGCGCGAGGCGGCGAAGCCGGTGATCGTCGCCACCCAGATGCTCGAGTCGATGATCGGGGCGTCGCGCCCGACGCGCGCCGAGGCCTCCGACGTCGCGAACGCGATCCTCGACGGCGCCGACGCGGTCATGCTCTCCGGTGAGACCTCGGTCGGGCACTACCCGATCGAGGCGGTGGCCACCATGAGCCGCATCGTGTCCGCCGTCGAGGACGGCGGCGGGCTCGACGTACTCCCCGCCCTTCGCACCGCGCCGACGACCAAGGCCGGCGCCATCTGCGAGGCCGCGGCCCGGGTC
>Ga0335071_10007989_pt1 | contig 10871 bp, 7 predicted proteins | sample Lox_Sample_15_FD_206724 | JGI IMG/M metagenome (GOLD analysis project Ga0335071, IMG submission 206724) | Soil microbial communities from Loxahatchee National Wildlife Refuge, Florida, United States - Lox_Sample_1.5 | ecosystem: Environmental > Terrestrial > Soil > Wetlands | place: USA: Florida...
CCCCGGTCGGGTTGTGGCAGGAAGCATGCAGCAGCACCACATCGCCCGCCGGCAGGGCCTCGAGCGCCTGACACATGGCGGCAAAATCGATGGCGCCCCGGGCGGCCTCGTAATAGGGGTAACGGCCGAGCGTCAGACCCGTGCCCGTCATCAGCGGCACGTGGTTCGCCCAGGTCGGCACGCTCACGTGCACCGTCGCCTGGGGCGCGGCCAGGCGAACCAGTTCGGCACCCAGCCGCAGGGCGCCACAGCCGCCCGGACCCTGGATGGAGCGGACCCGCTCGGCCGCGAAGACCGCGTGTCCGGGGCCGAAAACGAGTCTTTCCATGGCCTGGTTGAATGCCGCGTTGCCCGCCGGGGCCACATAGGTCTTGCTCGTCTGGCGCGCCAGCACGGCCTTTTCGGCCTGCCGCACGCACTCCAGCACCGGCGTGTCGCCCTTGGCGTCCCGGAACACTCCCACGCCCAGATCCACCTTCTCGGGATCGGGGTCGGCGCGGAAGGCGGCCATGAGGCCAAGGATCGGATCATCGGGGACGCGGTCGAGTCGCTCGAACATGGCTGTGCTTCACGAGTCAGGGGCGGCAAGTGTACCCGCAGCCATGGCGGCTGAGAAATTCAAGCACAACCGCCCGCGAACGGCGAAACTACGCCCCGAAAATCCACTCTCCACCTGAGGTGTTTCGTGAAATCAAGGCATTGCGCAGCCACGAACGGGTCGCGCGTCAGCAAGGCGGCGACGGGCATTGCCCTCGCCGCAGGTACCCTGCTCATGACCGGCGCTCTGACGGCCCACGCCCAGACATCCGGCAATACCACCCCGGCCAAGACCGTGCCGGCGGCCAAATCGAGCGCACCCACGCCCGTCGGCGTCAAAGCCGAGAACAGCTATAGCCTCGGGGTTTCCTTCGGCACGCAGCTGCATGGGCTGGGCGTGACCTCGGATTCGGTGGCGTACGAGCGGCTCATTCAGGGACTCAAGGACGCGCTCGCCGGCAAAGTCGTGGCCGGACCCGCCGATGGTCAGCGCGTGCAGAGCCTGATCGAAGGGGCCCGCACCTCGCAAGGCACCTCCAACAAGGCCGCGGCCGCGAAATTCCTGGCCGAGAACGGCAAGCTGCCGGGGGTCATCACGACCGCGAGCGGCCTGCAATACAAGGTGGTGCGCCCGGGCACCGGCGAGACGCCGAAGGCGACGGATGAGGCCACGGTGAACTACCGCGGCACGCTGCTCGATGGCACGGAGTTCGACAACTCCTACAAGCGCGGCCAGCCGGCGAGCTTCCCGGTCAGCGGCGTGATCAAGGGCTGGCAGGAAGGCCTGCAGCTGATGAAAGTCGGTTCGAAGGTCGAACTGTACGTGCCACCGGATCTCGCCTACGGCATGCAGTCCCCGCCGCCGATCCCGCCGGGCTCGCTGCTGAAGTTCGAAGTCGAGCTTCTCAGCGTGAAACCTGCGGCCGCTGCGGCTGCCGGTTCGCACCCGAAACAGTAAGGCTCCCGGGTAAGCCGGGACGCGAGTCCCGGCCGACCTCAGGGCCGGACGAAGACGTGGCTCTGGGGCCTGATTCCCAGGTCGCGTTGGAGGTTCTCGGCCGGACAACGGGCCGTGCCGCCACCCTCATCCATCGATGGCGTCGGCGAGCCGCAACGGCTGCAGAATGAACGCTGCTCGGCGGGCTGCTCGGCGCTCGCCGTGTAGTGCGTCACGAGCTCCTGCCCGGCGATCCAGCGGAATCGTCCCTTCGGCACCGACACGTACGTCGCGAAGGCCGTGCCCTGCTGCATGCGGCAGATCGAGCAGTGGCAATGGGACATGACATCGAAGGGTCCGTCGATTTCATAGCGAACCGCGCCGCAGCGGCAGGTGCCGTGCGCCACTTCGATCTCCCGCCGCAGCACCGACTCCGGCGCATGCGGCTCGGCCAGCGCCGCCAGCAGCAGCTCGATGAGCTCGCCATCCCACATGCGCTGCTCGGGACCGTCCCCGGCCGTGGCCGGCACTTCCAGGCAGGCGAAAATCATCGCGCAGGCGGAGTCGACGTGGCGCAGCGCGAGGGATCCGTCCTGCTGCCCCTTCATCAGGATGCGCTTCAACCGCGTGAGCAGCATCAGCTCGCGCTCGCGTATGCGCCGGCGCTGCCGTTCGGGCAGGTCATCACTGACGCGGAACGAGAGAAAGGAGCCACGCTCGCGCCGGATGTCGAGGGCCGCGACCAGGAAGGCCGCGAGCTTCTCCAGGGCCGTTCCGGGCGCCGTCTCCCCGACGAGCAGGCTCTCCTCGAGACCCTGCGCCGTGCGCGAGTAGCACTCGTCCAGCAGCGCCTGCAGATCCGGATACCAGTCCCAGGCCTGCGATACCGAGGGGCTGCCGGCCTCCTTGACGATGGCCGCCCAGCGCAGGGCTCCGGGCCCCTGGCGCGCCACGACGCGCGCGACCGCATCGATGACCTCACTGCGGGACAGTGCATGCGCGCCGGGTGCGCCGGGCGCGGCACCCTGGGGAGTCAGATCCGGATCACTCGTCACAGCCATGGTGTTACCTCTGCCTGGGAATCGAGCAACATTCGTGCCAATGATGCATCTTACGGCTTGCGCGCCTTGAGCGCATGGCGGTCCACGGGCTCCAGGTCCCGCTCATCCGGCGGCACCGGTGTGTACTGGTACAACCAGGTCTCCGTCAGCGGCTGTCCGTTCTGGGACAGGTACAGCCGCAGGTTGATGGGCTCCACGCTGTCATCCGTCAAACGCAGGTCGAACATCGCGCGCCAGCCGTTCAATTCGCGAAACGGCCGGGCCGAGGTGATCTCGACGATGCCGCGCGAGGCGGAGATCACGGGCACGACGTCGGCGTGCGGGCCGAGCAGGCCGAAATCACCGCCGGCGAAATCCACCACGAAGCGCCAGGAGAAGTGCGTGCGCTTCTGGCCGACGATGCCGCCGATGCCGGTGCGCGTGGCGCGCACCGTGGCGAGCCCCGACGCCACCGGTATCTCGCGGCACCAGTACAGCTTGTAGCCGAACAGCAGTTCCTGGCCCTTCTGCGGCTTCTCGGCGGGATTCCAGAAGGCCACGATGTTGTCGAAGGTCTCATCGACCGTCGGAATCTCCACCAGCATGACCTGGCCCGCGCCCCAGCGGGCCTTCGGCTCGACCCACACGGACGGGCGCTTCTCGTAGAAGACCCCGTCGTCCTCGTACTGGCTGAAGGATCGCTCGCGCTGCATCAGTCCGAAGCCCCGGGGACTGTTGTCCAGGAAGCTGTTGGTGCGCAGCACGGCGGGATTCATCAGGGGCCGCCAGATCCACTCTCCGGTGCCGGTCCAGATCTGCAGGCCGTCCGAATCATGGATCTGCGGGCGCCAGTCGACGGCCATGCGCCGGTCGTTCTGGCCGAACAGATACATGCTGGTGCCGGGGGCGATGCCGATGCGTTCGATCTGCCGGCGCGGGTACAGCGCCGCATCGACATCCATGACGAGCGTGTCGCCCACCTCGATGACGAAGCGGTAGGCGCCGGCCACGCTTGGCGAATCAAGCAGGCCATAGACGGTGAGCGCGCCGGCGGCCGGCTGCGGGCGCTCCAGGTAGTAGGCGACGAACTCCGGCCATTCCTCCGGATACGGCATGCCCGTATCCACGGCCAGCCCGCGCTGCGACATGCCGTACTGCAGGTCGCCATCGATCGCGCGAAAATACGAGGCGCCCTGGAAGGCCGCCATGTCGGTCTGCCAGTCGGTGTGATAGTTGACCCGAAAGCCGGCAAATCCGAGATTCTCGGGCACGTCCTGGGGTTTCAGGCCGCTGCGGCTGTAATCGAACATGTCGCGGTCGAAGCCGAGCTCCTGCACCTGGCCGTTCTCCACGACGTACATGCGCACCGGTTTCTTCATGGTGAAACCGAGATGGAAGAACCGCGCCTGGAAGCGCAGATGATCCTCCCCCCACAGTGACTTCTCGTTGCGGAAACGGATCGACTGCCAGTGGTCCCAGTCCATGCCCGCGATGGCCGGCGGCAACGCATCCGGACGCGGCTTGTAGGGCGTGTTGCCGAGCTGGCGGGCGGTTCCCTTGAGCCTCGCGTAGTCGAAGGGTTCGGGTTTGCCGAGCCGGCGGACGGGGGATGCCGGGGCGGCGGCGAAGGCATCCTGCAGCAGCGGCCCGAAGGGCAACCCGGCGGCGGACAGCGCCGCCGCGGTCCGTTGCATCATGTCTCGTCTTCGCATCAGATCATCCTCATTCCATCTTGCGCGCTGGTCGTGCAGGCATTGAACCAATTCGGTGCAATTCGCCGGCACGGCGTTCGCCTGCCACGGCCGCGCTCACCGACAATCAGTCACTTACGCGCATCGCAGCAGAACCGAGCCGCTGGCATCGCATTTGCAACAAGGACCTCGAGCGTCAGATCGTGACGCAGCGGTCGGAATGATCGCAAGGTTGCTAGCAACGCGGTGCGCGCTTGCCGTGACCCCCTCTCGGCAGGGGCGCACCGCGGTTCTTTGCTCAGTAGCTCTCATCACTGGATGGGAAATTCCCGGACCGGACATCCGCCGCGTACTGGCGGAAGGCCTGCGTCATCACCTCGTGCAGCTGTGCATAGCGGCGCAGGAAGCGTGGCGAGAACTCCCGGTTGATGCCCAGCATGTCCTGCGTGACGAGCACCTGGCCGTCGGTGTGGGGGCCTGCGCCGATGCCGATCGTGGGGATGGTCAGCATCTTCGCGACCCGCAGGGCCACCTGCGCCGGAATCTTCTCCAGCACCATGGCGAAGCAGCCGAGGTCCTGCAGCAGCTGCGCGTCGCGCACCAGCTGCTCGGCTTCCTCCTGGACCGTGGCGCGGGCCACGTAGGTGCCGAACTTGTAGATGGACTGCGGCGTGAGTCCGAGATGCCCCATGACCGGGATTCCGGCCGAGAGAATGCGCTTGATGCTCTCGGCGATGATCGCGCCGCCCTCGACCTTGACGGCGTGCGCGCCGGATTCCTTCATGATCCGCACCGCGCTCTGCAGGGCGAGCTGGCTGTCGCCCTGATAGCTGCCGAAGGGCATGTCCACGACCACCAGCGCCCGTGACACGGCGCGCACCACGGCGGTCGCATGGTCGATCATCTGGTCGAGCGTGATCGGCAGGGTCGTCTCGTGGCCATGCATGACATTGGAGGCGCTGTCACCGACCAGCAGGACGTCCAGTCCCGCGGCGTCGAGGATGCGCGCGAAACTGTAGTCGTAGGCGGTCAGCACCGCGATCTTCTGGCCCTGCGCCTTCATCTGCGTGAGGCGCGCGGTCGTCACGGCACGGCTCGCGGTGTTCACTTGCCGCCCTCGTTCTTCGGCACGCCCTGCCATATGGCCAGCATGTCCGGCGAGCCCTGCGCGCGCACGCCATTGTCGGTCAGGATGCCATCCGTCGCCGCGACCATCTGCTGGCGCGGAAACACCAGCGCCTCGCCGCTGCGATTGTCGAACTCGAAGACCACGTGCTCGTCTTTCAGGTCCCGCAGCACGCTCACCAGGTGCGCGAGACTCCTGATGTGCACGCCATTGACCGAAGCGACGACCATGGCGGTCGGGTTCGAGTAGCCTTCGGCCAGCTTGCTCGGGAAGAACGGCGAAGCGACCACCACCAGCTCCTGGCGATCCGGAGTCGGCCTCGCGCCGCGCTCGGTCACCAGCGGGCTGCCCATGTAGCCGAACACCCCCATCAGGGTCGCGTTGCTGGTCAGGAACGAGGCGAACAGCGCGTTCGCGCGGGAGAACACCAGCGGGCCGTATATGAAGTACGGCGGATACTCGCCGCCCAGGTCCGGCACCAGCTGCGGCCGCTCGCGCACCAGCGGCAATGAGACCTTCATGACCTTGCCGTCGCGGACGATCGTCAGCGGCACGTGATTGTCGCGCCCGAGCTTCTGCACCAGGTAGCGGAAGTTGACGCGAAGGTCGGAGCTCACGTTGACCATGCCCTGGTCATCGATCGGTGTGTCGCCGATGCGGGTGATGACATCCCACTCCTTGAGCGGATAGCCGGCAGCGGTCTCGTAGGGCTGGTGCACGACGAGCCCGGATACCGACCGGTCGAGTTTCAGGTAGCTGCGCAGCGCCGGATTCTCCAGGGTCTGCAGCTCATCGTAGATGGCCGGCTTGCCGTCATAGTGACCGTCGGCGACGTCCTGCAGGAACAGCTCGATCTCCTCGTTCGGGATGATATACCCGATGTTCTGAGCATCTCCCAGGCGGCTGAACGCGAGCCCTATCATCCTGTCGCCCGCGATCGCCGGCCCGCCGCTGTTGCCGGGGTTGATCGCCGCGTCGATCTGGATGCGCAGTCCCGCGGTGGGGAAATTGTAGGCCACGAACTCGATCCGCGACACGATGCCCTTGGTGATCGACAGCGAGCTGCCGCCCGTCGGAAAGCCGTAGGCGAGCACGGCGTCCTTGATCTGCGGCAGCGCGCTCGCGCGCGCGATCGGCGCGTGGCTGGCGAAGAAGCCGTCATCGTCGAGCTTCAGCACCGCCAGGTCGATACCCGGGGCGACGAATTGCACCGTCGCCGATATCTTGTCGCCGGCGCCGCTCGCCTGGATCTGCACCTGGCTGGCATAGAGCACGGCGTGGGCGTTGGTGAGGATGCGGTGCCCTTCGATGACGACACCCGAGGCGGTGATGTCCTGGGGCGCCTGCTTCGTCCAGGGCCGGTACGGATCCGGCAGCCGCAGCGTCGCGAACACCTTCACCACTGCATTGCCGAGATTGGCCGGAATGGGCGGTGCGCCCTCGGCGTCGCCGGCGGCACGCGCGATCCCCGCGGCGCCGAGGCCGATGAGGAGGCCCGCGATCAGCACTGTCGGCAGCGACGGGCAGGGACGGGGGCTTCGGTTCATTTCTGTCATGACATCCAGGCGGGGGTACAGGCTCGGGAGTGTGCTCAGGAGCGCGATTCTGACAGCCTTCGCCCGCAGCCGTCGAATTGACAGCGCCGCAACGCGCAAGGACACTGCCGGACCGCGGATCCCGCATATGACAAAGAGAACGCCGCAGGGATGATTCCGGCAAGAGAAGCTCTGCAGCGGCTGCGCGACGGCAATGCGCGCTTCGTTTCCGAAACCCGCAAAGGCGATTCCGCCAGCGGCCGCCGCCGTATCGAACTGGCCACCCGGCAGCTCCCCTACGCGATCATCCTCGGGTGCTCGGACTCGCGGGTGCCGGCCGAAATCGTCTTCGACCAGGGCCTGGGCGACCTGTTCGTCATCCGCGTCGCCGGCAACATCGTCGCGCCATCGCAGATCGGCAGCGTCGAGTTCGCGGCCGAACGCTTCGGAACCCGGCTGGTGGTGGTGCTCGGGCATTCCAGCTGCGGGGCCGTCGTCGCGACCCTCGAGGAGCTGAGCCGCAACTCCCGCGAGCAGTCACCCAACCTGCGCAGCATCGTCAATCGCGTGCGGCCCAGCATCCAGCCGCTGCTGTCGACCTCGCTGGCCGCCGATCCGGAGGCGCTGCTGCACCACTCGGTGCGCGCCAACATCCGCATGTCGGCCGATCATCTGCGCCATGGCTCGGAACTGCTGGAGCAGCTGATCCAGAACGCCGGCCTGCTGATTGTCGGCGCCGAGTACAACCTGGAGACCGGCGTCGTCGAGTTCTTCGACGGCATCGATGACTGACGGCGCTCAGGGCGCCGGCGCGGCGATCGGGTAGTCGACGTTCACCGGCTCCATGCGCAGCGGCGCGAGCGCCGGAGTCTGCAGCGAATCACCGGGCAGCCCCGGCGGGCGCTCCCCGGCGGCGAGGCCGCCGCCGCCCGCGGGCAGCTGCAGGGCGCGGTGCATGGCCGCGAGTTCCGGCGGCGGCGAGGTCTCCTCCGGCGTCAGCAGCAGCCCGTGCCTGCGCAACGCCAGGCCGGCCTGCACCCGGCTGGAGAGCGTGGTCAGGAAGGCGGACAGCAGCAGCCCGGCCAGGACCGGCGTCATCCACCAGATGAACCGCGGCGCGAGCATCAGGATCACCGTTCCCCACGCGATGCCGAGCGCGATCTGCCAGCGGTGCCGGGCCAGGGCGTCGCCGAAGGTCACGCCGCTGTCGCCGCGATCCTGCGCATGCCAGGCCACGGGCTTGCCGGCGAGTGTCGTGACCACGAAGGTCGTGTGAAAGACCATCATCGGCGGCGCCAGCAGCATGCTGAAGAGCTGTTCGAGCAGCAGGCTCGCGAGCAGCCGCGCGGCACCGCCGAAGGCGCGGCGCCGCGCCCCGTTGACCAGCGCCAGCGTGGCGCCGAGCACCTTCGGCAGCAGCAGCACGACGATGGTCGCCAGCAGCAGCGCGGCGATCTCGCCATCGCGGTACTCGGGCCACACCGGGAACAGGGTGTGCGCGCCGGACTCGAAATACTGGTAGCCCTGCACCGCCTCCTGGCAGGTGATGATCGAACTCAACACCAGCACGGCGAACCACATCGGTGAGGTCGCGTAGGAAAGGATGCCCGTGATCATGTGCAGCCGGTTGAGCCAGTGCAGCTGCGGCATGATCAGCACCTGCATGTGCTGCAGATTGCCCTGCGCCCAGCGCCGGTCACGCGCCGCGAACGCGATGATGTTCGAAGGCACCTCCTCCCAGCTGCCCATCAGGTCCGGCACCAGCCACACCTTGTAGCCGGCGCGCCGCATGAAGGCCGCCTCCACGAAGTCGTGGCTGAGGATCTCGCCGCCGAGTGGCGCGCGGCCCGGCAGATGCGGCAGATCGCAGTAGCCGGCGAAGGCCTGCAGCCGGATGATGGCGTTGTGGCCCCAGTAGTTGGCCTCGCCGAGCTGCCACCAGGCGAGCCCGCTGGAGAGCATCGGCCCGTTGAGACGGGCGCCGAACTGCACCATGCGCGCAAACAGCGTCTCGCGGCCCACCGGCAACGGCGCCGTCTGGATGATGCCCACGTCCGGGTTCGCGTCCATGAGCCGTGCCAGGGTCACGAGCGCCTCCCCGGACATCACGCTGTCGGCGTCGAGCACGATCATGTGCGTGTAGGCGGCGCCCCAGTTGCGGACGAAGTCGGCGATGTTTCCGGACTTGCGCCCGACGTTCTGCGCGCGGCGGCGGTAGAAGATCCGCCCCTGCGCGCCATAGCGGGCGACGAGGGTGCGCCACGCGGCCTCCTCGGCCGCGGCGACCTCGCTGCGGCGGGTGTCCGACAGGATGAACAGATCGAAGGCGGCGCTTTCGGCCTGCGCGGCGAGGGAACTCCAGATGGCATCCAGGCCCGCGGTGGTGCGCTGCGGGTCCTCGTTGTACACCGGCATGACCAGGGCGATGCGGCTGTGGATCGCCAGTCCGTCCGCGTCATGCGCCTGGATGACCTGGGCATCGCCGCCCTTCAGGCGGATGACGAACCCGGCGATGGCCGTCCAGAAGGCCCCCGATATCCAGGTGAACAGCCCGAAGAACAGCACCAGGCTCAGCGCCTCGAGCAGCGTCAGGCTGTTGGCGCGCAGGATGTCCAGCATCAGCAGGCTCGCCAGCACGCTCGAGGTGAAGGTGAGCCCGAAGAACAGCAGGCGACGGCGGCGCGCGGTGCGCCTCAGGGCCTGTGGGGAGCGGCCTTGCGGCATCATGTGGGGAGCTGGTAGGTCCAGGTCTCGGACAGCGACTCGCCGTAGAGCTGCAGGAAGCAGTGCAGGTCGACGGTATCGTGCGGATGGGTCGGCATCACCAGGAAGCTCACCCGCCATACGCCGCTGTCGGCCAGGCGCTCGACGGTCACGTTCTCGGCCGTTCCGCCGTTGGCGGTGAGCAGCGCCTTCAGCGGCTGGGTTGCATCCAGCCCGTCGAGGTCGCCGCCGGCGAAATCCAGGATCACGCGCCGCGCGTCGCCGCGCACGAGGTCACGCTGCTCCGCGGCCGTCGCCGTGGTGATCCGGGTCGCGAGCACCTTGCCGCCCGGCGGCCACTGCGGCGAATCGGCGTGTGCGGACAGCAGGTAGGAGAACTTCAGCTCCTGTCCGGCGGCGACGGGTTGCGTCGGCACCCAGTACAGGGCGATGTTGTCGTGGATCGCCTCGTCCGTGGGGATCTCCACCAGCTCCGCGCCGCCCCTGCCCCAGTCGCCGAGGGGCTGGATCCAGTAACTGGGCCGGCGCTGGAAGCGCGCCACCGGATCCTGGTAGTGCGTGAAGTTGCGGTCGCGCTGGATCAGGCCGAATCCCCGCGGCCGCTGGTCCATGAAGCGGTTGATGCGCAATTCACGTGGATTGCTCAAGGGGCGCCACAGCCACTCGCCGTTGCCGGTCTGCGCCATCAGGCCGTCGCTGTCGTGCACCTGCGGACGGTAATCCTCGAAGCGGTGCCCCGACGGGTCCGTGCCGAAGAGGAACATCGACGTGAGCGGGGCGATTCCGAGCTTCTGGATGTTCCGGCGCGGATACAGGGCGCTGCTGACTTCCACCTGCGTGATGGCGCCCGGCCGCACGTCGAACTGATAGGCGCCGGTGATGCTCTCGCTGTCGAGCAGCGCGTACAGCGTCAGCGTGCGCTGCTCCGGATCCGTCGGGCGCACCAGCCAGAAGTCCGTGAACCAGGGAAACTCCTCGCCGGCCTTGGATGCGGTGTTGATGGCGAGCCCGCGCGCGGTCAGCCCGTAATCCTGGTTGCGCCCCAGCACCCGGAAGAACGAGGCGCCGAGGAATACGATCAGTTCGTCCTTGTAGGCCGGCGTGTGCAGCGGGTAATGCACGCGAAAGCCCGCGTAGCCCAGGTCCCGTGGCAGTTTGCCCGGCTGGCGGACCACCCGGCCGAAGTCGAACCAGGCCGGATTGTAGGGCACCGGATGCGCGGCGCCGTCGACCACCTCGGAAATCGCCACGCGCCGGTCGAAGTTGAAGCCGCGGTGGAAG
>Ga0335071_10007990_pt1 | contig 10871 bp, 10 predicted proteins | sample Lox_Sample_15_FD_206724 | JGI IMG/M metagenome (GOLD analysis project Ga0335071, IMG submission 206724) | Soil microbial communities from Loxahatchee National Wildlife Refuge, Florida, United States - Lox_Sample_1.5 | ecosystem: Environmental > Terrestrial > Soil > Wetlands | place: USA...
CGGTCTTCCCGATCGCGGCCGGGGCGCGCACCCCGGCGGCGGTTGAGAGATCCAGGTATAGCACAGATGGCGCGCGATGGGGATGGGGGCGCACAGGAGTGCCCGCCGAAACCGGGCTTCACTGGCAGCCTGACCATGACACGAGAGCCTTGTACACCGAGGGCTACGAGGCCTTCCGCGGTTCCTCCCGCTCACCCTCCAACCCGGCGCGCAGCCCGGGATACCAGCCGGCGAAGGTCTGTCGCAATTCGTCGTTCACCCCCTTTGTCCGCACCGCTAGGAGGTGGTGTGCCCCGCGCTGACTCCACCGCATCTGCTGCCACTTCACCATTCTCTTACTCACGACCTGATTGATCGCCGGCTCGGCGAAAGCCGTGGAGATCAGTTCGCCGTGCCGGTACCGGTCGCCGTAATTCGGGAGATAGGTTCGGTTCAGGGCGATGTAGCCCTGGAGCTCTCGCAGGGCCTCCAGGAGCTTCCGGCTGCAGGCCCCAGGGGCTGGCAGAAGGTCGAAGTCGTCCCCGAGATCGTCGAAGACCTCCAGGGCCCGTGCGACGTTCCCGTGCCAGAGGAGCCACTTCACGCGCTCGAGCTGCGAGGCCACCGCGGAAGCGATCTGGAAGACCCAGTGGCGGGCGGCGACTGCGTCCATTGCGGGATGAGTCTATCAGCTCAGGCCACCGTCATGAGATCGCCGCAAACGATTCGTCCATAATTTGCAGCGCTTGATCGATCTGTGCCGTCGTCATCACCACGGGAGGAATCATCCGGATCGTGTTTCCCAGCCACCCCATGCCAGCAGGCAGAAGGAGGCCGCGTTTCGCGGCCTCTGCCTTCAGTCGGAGGGATTCCTCTTGCGCAGGCGCTTTGGTCTTCCGGTTTTTGACCAATTCGACTCCGATCATTACGCCTTTACCTCGGACGTCGCCGATCAGATCGTACTTGTCCTGCAGTCTGCGGAGACCCTGCATCCAATAGGCCCCCAGGGTCGCTGCTTTCTCCCACGGCCGCTCGCGTTCGATGATCTCTAGTACGGCCAGCGCGGCCGCCGCCATCAAGGGATTGCTGCCATAGGTTGTGTAATATTGGATGGGCTCCGGTGGCGCAAACGCCTGCGCGATCGCCTCCGTGGTCAACAACGCCGAAATCGGGAGCCCGCCGCCCAGGGTCTTGGACATGGTCATGAGATCGGGCACGACTCCATCATGCTCGAAGCCGAACTTCTTACCGGTATTGCCGAACGCCGTGAAGATCTCGTCCATGAACAACAGGATCTGATGACGGTCCAATATTTCTTTGAGGGTCTGGAAATATCCCGGCGGCGCGGGAATGTTGCCCGCCGTGCCCTGGAGCGGCTCCGCCACGAACACGGCGACCTCTCCCGCTGTGTCGTATCGCAGCGCATCTTCCAGCAGCTTGGCACATTGGAGTCCACAGGCGGGATATTGCGCCCCCAGGGAACACCGGTAGCAGTAATAGGCCGGAATGCGCGTCACACCCGGAACGAGAGGCCCCAGGCCCGTTTTCAGGGGCGCATATCCTAGCAGGCTGCGCGCGCCGTGCGTCCGGCCATGAAAGGCACCGTACAAAGAGACGATCTCAGGCTTCCGCGTGTGCTTCTTCGCCAAGAAGAGTCCCGCCTCGACGGCTTCCGCCCCGGCGCTGGCGAAAAACACCCGACGGAGCGGGTCCGGGGTGACCTGGAGGAGCCGCTCGGCCAGCGCGATCACTGGAGCGGTGGGGTACTCCATCGAGAGCGAATACAGCGTGCCGGCCTGTTGCTTCAAGGCCTCCATCACCGCGGGATGGTTGTACCCGATGAGACCCGCAAAGCCGTGAGAGGCCAGCAGGTCGATGTACTGCTTCCCTTTGTTGTCCGTGAGTACCGCGCCCCGCGCGTCTACGAAGAGGACCGGCTCCTCCCCAAGGAACCGCCGGACATTCGGGATGAAAAGGCCAGCGGTTGCTGCGATCTTTGCATCCGAGAACTCAGCAGATGGCATCATGTCTCCCCCATTTGAATGCGCAGAGCACACGCGGTTTTTCAGGCGGGTCGCGGCGCGCCCCCGAACGGTGGGACCACGCTGAGCCCCCCATCGGTGACGAGCGAGACGCCCGTGAGCCAGGAGGCGTCCTCGGAGCTGAGGAAGATCGCTGCGCCCACCAGGTCCTCCGGCTGGCCGATCCGGCCCAGCGGGATCGTCGCCAGGCGGTGGGCGCGTTGTTGCGGCTCTCGAAATGCCGGCCGCGACATGTCCGTGTCGACCGAGGCTGGACAGATCTCGTTCACCCGGATTCCGTAGGGCCCCAACTCCATTGCCATGGACTGCGTCAAGGACGAAACGGCCGCTTTACTGGCGTTGTAATGGGCCGCGTTCAGGAACGGCCGCGTCGCCACGAGTGAGGACACGTTGAGAATAGAGCCCCCGGTCTTGCGAGTAATCATGGCCTTGGCCGCCGCCTGGGAGGCGTAAAAGACTCCCGCCACGTTAATGGTCATGATCCGCGAGAAATCCTCTGCCCGGATCTGCAGGAACGGCGCGGGCGCATTCACCCCGGCGTTGTTCACTAGGATGTCGATGCCCCCATAGGCCGCAGCAACGGCGTTCACCATGGCAGCCGTCTCCGCTTCCGCGCTGAGGTCCGCCTGGATGATCATCGCCCGACCGCCCTTCGCCTGGATGGCTGCGAGGGCGGCCTCCGCTCCCTCTTTGCTTCTGCTATAGTTGATCGCCACGGTTGCGCCTGCACCGGCCAAGCCCTCGGCAATGGCGCGGCCGATTCCGCGTCCGCCGCCGGTCACCACTGCCACCTTGCCTGTAAGCTTCATGCTCGCTCCCATTGAATCGGGCCTTCAGTCAGCTCGGCGGTCTCCGCGGCCGCACTATCTTTGCCGGCGCGCACGGGGATCGAGCCAATCCCGCAGGCCGTCGCCCAGGAAATTGAACGCCAGAACCACACTCAGGATCGCGAGACCCGGCATGCCCGACACCCACCACTGCGTGATGAGCAGTCGGCCCGCCGAGACCATGGCCCCCCACTCTGGGGTAGGTGGCACGGCGCCCAATCCGAGGAACGACAGCGAGGAGAAGGTGATGATGGCATTACCGACGTCCAGGGTGAGCAATGCGATCAGAGGGCCGGTCGTGTTCGGGAGGATATGCCGGAGCAGGGTCCAGACCGGGCGGTGGCCGAGCGCGCGGGCGGCCTGGACGTATTCCTGGTCGCGCTGGACTAGGATCAAGCTCCGGCTCAACCGCGCGTACTGCGGCCACCAGATGAGGATCAGGGACAGCATGGCGTTGCCGATCCCCACCCCGCGTGCGGCGGCGATCGCCATGGCCAGGATCAACGGTGGAAAGGCCAGCACCACATCTGCTGCCCGCATCAATGCCTCTTCTACGCTCCCGCCCGCAAATGCGGCCACTGCGCCAATCGCAATGCCCACCGACCCACCGATCATCACGACCGCAATCCCAATTGGCAGGGAGAGACGGGCCCCTAGCAGGACCCGGGAGAACACATCGCGGCCGAGGTCGTCGGTCCCGAACAGATGGGTCCAGGAGGGGGCTCGAAGCCGCGCGGTCAAATCAACCGCTGTGGGACTATACGGAGCCAGCGCCGGGCCGACCACGACGATGGCCGCCCAGACAGCGATGATCGCGGCGCCGATCAGGGGCAGCCAGTACCGTTTGAACTGCCGTCTGGGGTGGCTCTGGACGGAGGGCAGGCGCAATGCCGGCGCCGCAACCTCTGCTGTCGTCATCGCCGCACCACTCGCGGATCGATGACTCCGTAGGTCAGGTCCACCGCTAGGTTGACCAGCAAATACGTCAGCCCGACCACCAAGGTGATGCCACTGATCGCGGGGAAATCCAAGATGACCGCACTTTGAAACGCGTAGCGGCCCATGCCGGGAAACGCGAAGATCGTTTCGGTCATGACCGCGCCGGAGAGCAACTGGGCGTACGCCACCCCCCCCAGCGTGAAAATCGGAATGAGGGCGTTGCGGAGGGCATGGCGCATGAGCACCCCCCATTCGCGCAGCCCTTTGGCGCGAGCGGTGCGGATGTAGTCTTGCCCGAGCGTTTCCAGCATACTGGCCCGGGTCGTTCGGGTGATCATGCCGGTGGTTGTCGCAGCCAGCACGATACTGGGCAGGAGCAGGTGTGCGAAGGCACTCGCGAAGGTGTGGAGGTCGCCGCTCCAGAGACTGTCAACGAGATAAAGCCCGGTGAGCGGGGCCGGGGCCAAGGCGCCGGCGTCGAGTCGGCCGGGCGAGGGTGCGATCTCCAGCCCCCCGTAAAAGAGAGCGAGCGCGATGAACGCCAGCCAGAACGTGGGAGCGGCTACCCCCACCAGGGAAATGCCGCGGGCGAGGTGGTCGAGCCAGGAGTCCCGCTTCACGGCCCCCAGCACACCAAGCGGGATGCCGACGGCGAACGCGAGGATGATCGCGACTGTGCCCAACTCGCAGCTCGCCGGTGCATATTGTTTGATGTCCTCCAGGACCGGCCGCCGAGTGGCGATCGACTCGCCCAGATCGCCGTGGCTCAGCTTCTGCAAGAAGATCAGGTACTGTTCCCAGAGCGGCTTGTCCAGCCCCCAGTGCGCGCGGTAGCGGGCAACGATCTCCGGTTTGCTCGATGCTAGGTCGCCAAGCTGGGTCTGGATGGGGTCGACCGGGACGAAGTGGGCGACGAGAAAGACGACCAAGGTGGCCGCGAGGGCCATGACTGCGGTCACGCCGATGCGCGCAGCGACGTAGGTTCGAGACATGGCGGTAGGGTCTCGCGGCCGCTCTGGGGACGATTACCGCGGTTTAATGTCGTAGAGATCCACCTGCCATCCGGCCGCCGTCAATTGATAACCCGTGATGCTGTCGCGGATGGCCTGGCTGTACACCGGCTGAAAGAGCACACACAAGTTCGCCTGGTCCGCCAGGAGCTTCTGGAACTGCACATACAGCGCATCCCGTTTCTGCGGGTTCGGCTCGGCGTCGGCCTGTTTCGCCAAACTGATCGCGGCCTGGTCCGGTTCCCAGCGGACGCGCTTCGCGACCCGCTCGATCGTCGGATCGGCCCAGAGGGACGGATCGATCGCGTCCGGATTCCAGAAGGTGATCGTGGCTGCCAGATCCCCCTTCCGGTACGCGGTCCGGAGATTGCCCTGCTCCATCGGCTTTAAATTCGCCTGAATTTTGACGCGGGCCAGATCGGCTTGCAGCTTCTGGGCAATCACCTCGTAACTCACGCCGCCGACCTCCGCGCCCGAGCCATACGAGAGGTCGAATGAGAATCCGTTCGGGTAGCCCGCTTGCCCCAGCAACGCGCGGGCCTTGTCCAGGTCCTGGCGGTAGCCGATCTCGCGCGCCAGCTCCGGGGTAGAGCCTCCCAATCCGATTGGAATGAACGCAGCGGGCCGGATCGCGTTCCCCCCGATCAATCCCTTGATGATGCCGTCATAATCCAGGGCATACATCAGGGCCTGGCGCGCCAGCTTGTTGCTGAGCGGCTGCGATAAGGCGGCAGCGGATGTCAGGGCCACATACATGAAATCGAGGCTCTGCCCTTTGGCGATGCTGATTCCTGCCGTTCCCCGGAGCGCATCCACCTGATCGAAGGTCAGATTGAGCGCCGCGTCGATGTCCCCGCGCTTGATCTGCAGCACCTGCGTGGCGCTATCGGGAATGTGCCGAATCAGGATCCGCTCGAAGCCGGCCGGCTGCCGCCAGTAGGTCGGATTACGGACCAGCTCGACTTCCGTGCTGCGCGACCATTTCGTGAGGGTGTACGGTCCGGTGCCCACCGAGTGCTGATCGAGATACCCGGTGGCTTTGTCGTTCTTGTCGGCGTCGGGGGTACTGATCCCGCCCTGCGCCTTAACCGTCTTGGCATCCACAATGCCGAAGCTCGGCGCGATCAGGAACGGCAGGAGCGGCTGGTTCTTGTCGGCGAGGACCACCTTCACCGTCAACGGATCGATCACGTCCACGCGGGCAATATTCTCCGCGAGGGCGCTGGCGTCGTCTTTCAAGTATTTCAGACGCTCGAAGGTAAACTTCACATCGTCAGCCGTTAGCGGATTCCCGGTGACAAACTTGACGTTGGGCCGCAAATGGAAGACGAGCGCGCCGCCGCCATCCACCGTCTCCCATTTTGTCGCTAGCAGGGGCTTCACGTCCTTGTAGTTTCCGGGCGTCATCGTGACCAGCGTCTCGTATACGGCATGCATAATGAGCGGCGTGACGTACTCGAACTGGCGCTGTGGATCCAAGGAATTAGCGTCGCTGATGTCGGTCCCGATGACGAGCACGGTCTTGGTGCCTGCCGCCGCCGTTCCGCCCCATGCCATACCGAGGCTGACGACCAGCAATCCGATCAGAAGAGTAGCCGAGCGAAGGCGCCGAAAGATGTCGCTGAATTTCATGTTTTCCCTCCTCAGTGTGGACATTCGATCGCCTGGGCAACTCAAGTGACGATGGACCTCATGGTGCCCCAAATGCGTGGCAGCCGGCCTCCGTTATGACCCCGCGGAGGATTCCAATTGCTCGCGCGGACCGTACGTCAGCGCTTGCTGCACGATGTCCAGCCCCACGGCCTTGCTCCATGCATCGAGCAGACGTTGGACAATTGGCCCCGGAACCCCCTTCCCGATCTGCCGTCGATCCACGCGCGTGACGGGTAGCACGCAGGGACTGGTGCTGGAGAGGAAGACTTCGTTCGCATTGTAGATGTCGTACGGCTGCAGTTCGCCCTCAACAACGGGAATGCCGAGCTCTCTGGCGAGGTCAAAGACCATCCCCCGCGAGACCCCCTGCAGGACGCTGTGATCGCTCGCGGTATAGATCGTCCCATTCGCGGTCATGAAAACGTTGTAGCCCACGCCTTCCGTGACATTCCCGCGACTGTCCATCAGAATGGGCCAGCCGGCTTTATCGATGTCGCCGGCCTCCAGTTCGGCCATATTGAAATTCATCCGGCTGAAATTCTTCACTTTCGGATCCAGCGCGTCCGGGGAATAGCTTCGGCTCCGCACGATCACGCCGTGCGCACCTTCCTTGTAGAGATGGTGAAACCGGCCGAGCCCGAGCGATCGGATGAACACGCCGACGGCAGGCGGCCCAGCGCTGTGCGCCCAACGTCCGCGGCCGCGGGTCACGAATTGCCAGATCGCGAAGTCGCCGACCTCGGCCCGCAAGGGCTCGTTCCGGCGAATGACCTCCTCGCTGATTTCCACCAGCTCCTCGGGCGGTATCCCCAGATCGATCCGAACGTATTTTAGCGACCGGTACAACCGATCCACGTGCTCGCGGAGGCGGAAGCTCTTGCCGCTGAATGTGCGGAAGACATCAAAAACCGCATCGCCGACGAGGAACCCTCGATCCATGGGGTCGATCTTGACCTGGCTGGCCGGCATGTAGGTACCGCAAAAATACGTGATGTAGTCTGGCATGGTATCCTCCTCACCTCACCGGGGTAGATCCAAAGGTTTCCAGATCTTCGGCCGAATCCCACTGCACAGTGCGCAACATCCCCGAACATGGGCGAGCGGCATCACGCCCGCAGCTCTGGAGTAAGACGCAACGTCTTTCGCAACGAACCACTTCTCGAGAAGATGGGTCGAGCATCCGACGGTTATCTATCAAACAGAAACTCCATGTCAATAGAAGATATTTGCCAGCCCCGTCTCAGCTTCGGACTCTTCGCCAGCGATGATTTGGTGGCTTACCCGGCCGGTGTAGGGGATCGGCAATTATCAACAGGGAGCCGATCCGTTGCGCTGCCTCATCGCACTCCAGGCTCAGGCCGCCCCACAGGGCTTCCTTGCCCTGGATGTAACCACCACCCAGCCCACCCAAGCTCCCCACCGCGTTCTCTGCATGGCCGTGCGGCCTCGCTCAGGGGGTCCGCGTAGGGCTGAGTGTTTTGGTGAAAAGCCCAGACGTCGTGTTACACGGTTGCTTGCTTCGGTTCCACGGGCACGGCAACCCACGAAGAGGCGATGTGGCGTGTCTCCCCTTCCCTGCGAAGGCCGGTGGTGATAGCATGCCCTCGCAGGTAGAGGTAATTGCCTAGGTGATGGCGGTTGGCAGCACGCGCGGTGTCTTTTTTCAAATGTGGCACCTCTCAAGGCCGTAAGGGCGAGTGCAGACAGGGTGGAACGGATGAAAGGCTTTTGACTAAGTACGCGAGACATACTTCTTCGAAAGGCAAGCTCCCGAAACGAGGTGGGACATGGATTATCGATTTACGTTACACGGCGGATACGCGAATTTCTCTGTGCCTGACGAGCATCACTTGTTTACGGCGACCATCGGATCACTTCCGAAAATTCTCGACGAAGCGAGCGCGATCTGCCAAGCACTTCGGGCCCCGATTGAATCTCGTCCACTTGCAGAGATCGTCAAGGGTAAGACGAATATTGTGCTCGTATGTGACGATCTGACACGCACCACACCCCAAGAACGAATCCTCCCGATTCTCCTTCGCGAACTCAACGATGCGGGTGCCCTTGATAGCATGATCACCGGGATTATCGCCTTGGGGACACACCGGCGAATGACTCCGGCAGAGATCCGTCGGCGGTTTGGCGACGAGGTTGTGGAGCGGATTCGAATCGAGAACCATGACTGCGGTATGGAGAATTGTGTGGACTTGGGCACGACGCCAAGCGGGACTCCTATTTACATTAATCGGCACGTCTACAAGGCGCAGGTGCGAATCTGTGTGGGAACAGTTGTTCCCCACCCCCTTGCGGGATGGGGAGGCGGAGGCAAGATACTCCAACCCGGAGTGAGCGGGGAGATAACAACCGACTCGACGCATTACTTGGGAGGAACGTACGAACGCCCCTTGGAACTCGTCGGGAATCCAGGAAATCCTATCCGCCAGGAGATGGAACTCGTCGCAGGACGGATCGGGGCAGATTTTATCGTCAACACAGTCCAGGATGTGGATGGCAATTTCGTCGGCATCTATGCGGGGCATTTTATCGCGGCGCACCGGCGCGCCGTGGCGTGCGCGGAGGCGATCTTTCGGCCCATCATTCCGGCTCGGGCGGATATTGTCGTTTGCAACGCGTATCCCGCGGACCAGGATTACTGGCAAGGATATAAGCCTTTCGTGTACTCGCAACTGGCCGTGAAGGATGGAGGAACGATCATCCTCCTGATCGCCGCGCCAGAGGGGGTTTCTGGCGGGGCCCCCATACATCGAGATGTCCTGTTGACGTGGGCGACGAAGGAGCCGGAAACGATATTGGAAGCGCTCAGGGCAGATGAAATTAAGGACCGGAATAGCGGGGCGATCTGCGTGGCTCAGGCGCGCCTGCTCAAGCGTGCCCGTGTGATATGCGTTTCATCTGGGATGGCCGACGAGGAAATCCGAGGCTTAGGATTCTCGCCGGCCAAGTCGATTGACGAGGCGATCCACACGGCACTGCAGATCCACGGTCGAAGCGCAAAAATAGGCATCATTCCCTATGGAGGGGAAACTATCGTCAGGGTGAAGCCCGGGGCATGAGTTCGGCGGGTTGCTGATGCCCCGGTGGCACCTGTCGTCCGCAAAAACTCCATCCGCTGTGCATTCCATGTTGATAGACTCCCCGTCTGCTCTTTGCCCCGCTGACAATGGCGTGAGGCCCCAGAGCCGACCCCAAGCGGAGGAGTCCGCATGTTTATGCACCATGTCGAGCCGTGTCTTCAGCTTGGCCGGGTGGTGGCCGGGCTCGGGATAGACCTCGAGCGTTTCCTGGGCGCCAGCCTCCGGTCCCGGACCGCGCTGGCCGCCGAGAACTTATTCCTCCAGAAACAGCTGGCCCTCTACCGGGAGCGGCAGGTGAAGCCCCGGCGGGCGGCGGACCCGCTCCGCCTCACGCTCGTCCTCCTCGCCCGCTACTTTGCGTGGCGGGAGACGCTCACGATTGTCCAGCCGGCCACGCTCCTCCGGTGGCACCGCGCGGCCTTCCGCCGCTTGTGGCGCTGGCGGTCTCGACGCGGACGGACGCGGCTCCCGTCGGATCTCCTGTCGTTCCCGATTATTTGAACACTTGAGAACGACAGATATTCTTGAAGCCCGCCAAGCGGGCGGACCCGAACTCAGCCCGACTCGCCCTCCGTCTCTGGGCCCTGTGGTCCGAAACACTCAGTGATGCGCGCGCTCGCACACCGGCAGCGTCGGAGCAGCACGCGGGACCCCCAGCGCTTCGCCCCGGTGCTCGCCCTTGCACCGGGCAGTGGTGCGAACGGGTGCGGTGCAAAAACCCCTTGCCGGGCGCGGGAATTCCTTGACGAGTCCCCGCACACCCCAGTGCAGTACGCTGCAATCGCATCCGTGCTCACGCCGGGCGCGGCACACACAGGAGGGAGCGATGGAGGGGAACGTCATGACGAAGGCCCAGGTGGTGGCCCACCTCGCAGAAGAGAGTGGCATCACCAAGAAGCAGGCGGCGGCCGTGCTGGAGGGGCTCGCGGCCATCACCGCGAAGCAGGCCAAGACGGCGGGGCAGGGCGTGGTGCCGGGCATCGGCAAGGTGGTCAAGGTGGCGCGCAAGGCCCGCATGGGCCGGAACCCGCAGACCGGGGAGGCCATCAAGATCCCGGCCCGGACCGTGGCGCGGTTCCGCCTGGCGAAAATGATGAAGGACGCCGTCGTGCCCCCGAAGAAGTAGCCTCCCCTTCTCGCAACACCAGGACCCCGAGTCCCAGGGATTCGGGGTCTGTTTTTCGCTGCAGTCCATCGAGCCGCTTCCGGCAGGTCCTGCCTCCGCAGACTCTTCCCTTGTCTATTCCCAGTGGAGTCCGCCAAGCACCGGCCGGGGCACCACGCGCCGGCAGGCGGAACGTCAGGGGCGCTGAGGCGGGCGCGGAA
>Ga0335071_10007991_pt1 | contig 10870 bp, 7 predicted proteins | sample Lox_Sample_15_FD_206724 | JGI IMG/M metagenome (GOLD analysis project Ga0335071, IMG submission 206724) | Soil microbial communities from Loxahatchee National Wildlife Refuge, Florida, United States - Lox_Sample_1.5 | ecosystem: Environmental > Terrestrial > Soil > Wetlands | place: USA: Florida...
GTCGCGAACCTCGCCGCCCTCCTGCCCACCGCGCCGGCCTTCGACTCCCATCAGGTCCTCCGCTCCACCCGCACCGTCGTCGCCGGCCGGGCCCAATCCCTGGCAAGCGGCGTCGCCGCAGTCGCGGACCACGAGGGCACCTCCGCACTCATGCCCCGCTGGGCCGACCTGCGCATCTTCATTACCGCTGACTTTGACATCGGCAGCGGCATCACCATCGCCTTCGGCGTCTCCGGCCGTTGGGCTGCCTCCACCGCCCGAACCAACGCGGGCCAGCAAAATTCGCACATCTTCAACGCCGAGGTGTACCCGGTTGACCAGCGCGACTTGCAAACCGAACGCCGAGAACTCCTCCGCCTCCTCGCCCGCATCCGCCAAATGATGGACATGACCGAGCAGGCAATCCAAGACGCCACAATTCAGGTTTACATCTGGGACAGCGTAACCTTCGACCACCTCGTCCGCGTCATTGGCCGCCACCTCGCCCATATAATCAATTCCCCGAACTACCGCGACCTCGCCTGGCTCTTTCCCCCAGAGAACATCGTCGCCAACCCAGCCACCTCGGATCGCCTCTCCCCCATAACCATCGTCCGCGACATCGTCCGCGCTCTAGTTGCCCTCCCGGTGACCCACTACTACAGCCTCCTCAACACCGCCAGAAACTACTACCCGGCCACTATCAACAACCCGGGCGGCGCGTTCCACGTGAACCCCTTTTTCGAAGACCCCTTCTCCGACCAGGTCCCCTCCGAACGCGCCCACGAAATTTGGTCACGCGCCACCGGGGCCTTCCCTTGGAACCAGCAACTCCAGACGCTACAAGAAACAGTCAGCAGAAAACTCTTCGCCCTCGGCGCCGTAGTTCAACGCCTAGGCGACGATCTCCAAGGCCGCCTCGGCCAGACGGCACCCGAAATTGACGAGATTGGGCCGCCAGTCATGCCCAATGCCATGAGCGACGACTCCCGGCTTTGGTACACCTTCACCAGCCTGAACGTCGCCTTGAGCCGGCTCGACGTCCAGCTCATCCGCGCTATGCCCCCGCACGAGCGGGAAGCGCGCTTCGACAGCGCACACCTGGTGACCCGTCTCGATGCCACCGCCGCCGCCCCGATTCTTGCCTCTCTCGGCCTAACCCCATCACCGGGCCACTAAGTGTACAAACTCGGCTCCAATTCTTGCGAAGTCCGGGCCCGCGAGGGTGACTTCAACTTCGCGCTGTCGCCCCGCAATGACGGCGACTTCCTCGACCGCCGCCTCAGCGCGGTCCTCAATGGTGCAACCGTCCCGCTTCCCCATTGGTTAAACTACCCCAGCGTCCGCATGGAAAAAGTGACCGGAGTCACCATCCGTGGGATTGATCGCGACAACCGATGGATCGCAGTCCAATTCGGCTCCGCGTGGCTCCCCACGCTGAATGCCATGACCCAGGCCGGCCTCCTCGACCTCTCCCTGGACGTCATGCTTGACCCAGTCCACAACGACTTCCTGCTCAAGCGCCTGGAGGCGACCCTCAAGGCCATCGGAAACCCCGTCCTTGCTCTTAACAACTCCGCGGTGGTTCAGGCTCTCGGCATCCAACGTCGCGCCACCCGTCGCGCCACGACGCCACCGGCTGAGCTGCTCTGGGATGCTCCGCGCCTGCACACCGTTGCAGTGAACCGGACACTAGCGCCCATCCGTACCGCACTCATCAACGGCGGCTTCAACCTCAATGCCAGCCAATGGGTCGCATGGGACCGTGCTCTCAGCTATCGGCTCCGTCTCATCTGGGGTCCCCCTGGAACCGGTAAGAGCCGCACTCTACACGCCGTCATCCTTGGCGCTTTCCTCGAAGCCATCGCAGCCAACCGTCCTCTCCGGGTGTTGATAACCGGATTCACCTACGAAGCCATTGATAACGTCCTGATCCCACTTCACGCCCATCTGGCCGGCCCGGGGCCATTCGCATCGCCGCAAGTCCAAACCTTCCGCCTACGATCGGAAACGCGCCCCCGCACTGCTGACATCCCCCTGGCCATAGACCTACCGAAAACCGACGCCACCTCTTACCGGCCGTTGCTCACTTCACTCTCGGACAACCAGGCCCTCATTTTCGTCGGTGCCACACCCCAGCAAGTGTACAACCTGGCCACAGCCGACAACCAGCCACCAGTCCGGGCCCTGTTCGACCTCATTCTGATTGACGAAGCTTCCCAGCTCGATGTCGCCACCTCCGCCCTCGTCCTTGCCCCCGCCGCCGCCGATGCCGCTCTGATAGTTGCTGGCGATCCGAAGCAACTTCCCCCGATCCACCAGGCGGAAGCCCCACTCGGCCTCGAAGAACTTGTCGGCCCCATCTTCACATACTTCTCCGAGCGCCACGGCATCCACTCGGAGGTACTGGAAGAGAACTACCGCTCCAACGGCGCGATCGTTGACCTGGCCCACATCGCCGAGTATCCGCCCTCCCTTCACGCCTTTTCTCCCAACCTGGAAATCAACCTTCTGCAAACCCCGCCCACGACCCGACCCACGGCCTGGCCCGCAGGCCTGCAATGGTCCCCGAACTGGGCGTCATTCCTCACCCCCGCCAGGCGCGCGCTCGCCTTCGTCTATACCGAAGGCCGAAGCAGCCAATGGAATCAATTCGAGGCCGACGCTACAGCCGCCCTGGCTGTCTCCCTCTTCGGCATCCTGGGCAGCCAGCTCGCCAATGAGAATAACCCCGCCACAGGGAACCCCATACCGCTCACCACCACGCCCTTCAGTGCTCAGGCGTTCTGGTCCACTGGCATCGGCATCGTCACGCCCCACCGCGCCCAGCAGGCACTGGTAACCACACGCCTCCAACACGTCTTCCCCACCCACAACCCCACACTCATCCGCCGCGCCGTTGACACCGTAGAACGCTTCCAGGGCCAGCAGCGCGACATCATGATTGCCACCTTCGCCCTGGGCGACCCCGACGCCATCGGCTCCGAGGAGGAGTTCCTCCTCAGCCTCAATCGTTTCAACGTCATGGCCTCCAGAACGCGCGCTAAGCTCATCGTGCTGATCTCCCGCGAGGTGGTGGATCACCTCGCCTCCGATATGACCGTCCTCCGCGAGTCCGGCCTCCTGAAATCCTTCGTCGAGACCTTCTGCAACCACACCCAGGCGATGACCCTGCCGTACCTCCGCGGCACCACCGTCGTCAACGTCCCCGGAGAACTCCGCTGGCACTGACGCCACCATGGACAAGACCGAACTCGAACGCTTCTGCGACTGGGTGAGAACCGCCCTGCCCAAGCACCAGGTCCACTCCGCCTTCCAAACATCCCTCCGCTCGCTCCTCTCCGCCGAGTTCCCGGAAAGCACAGCGATTGCCGAAGTATATGCCGCCCCCGGCGGTCGAAACGACCTCGTCCAATACGCCCAAGACGGCAAACGCGCCGTCTTCGAACTCTTTTGCTCCCCCACGCAAGTCCCGCAGGACCTCCGCCTCCTCGAGCGTGCGGAAGCCCACTGGAAAATCGCCGTCCTCCTGGACCAAGAAGTCAACCCAGCCCTTGCCAGCACCTTCTTTCATAAAAAACCCGAAGGACTGCCCTTCCTCTGGCTTAGCCAAACCATCATGCCCTCCAAGGCGGCCGAATGTCGCTTCAAACTCCGCCAACTCCTCACCATGCCGCCCCTGCACGTCGTCGGCACACCCCCTTCCGTCGTCCAGGTTGCTCACGCCCAAGACAGCATCGTCGCCCAAACCACCGATGGCGACATCCACATCAACCAAAAGAAAGTCGTCCGCCCGCAAATCATCCGCGAGCCCGGCGACATCACCGAGGAGACGGCTCACACCATCCAAGAGCTTATCCGTCAGCTTTCCGACCTCGGTGAGCAAGCCGGCAAAGCCCCTTCCTTCGGCGAGTACCACCAGCGACTGAAGAACCGTTACAAGGTTGCTTCCTATCGCAAGTTGTCCGTGGCGCAAGGCGAGGATGCCACCCTGTGGCTCCGGCAAGAGTTGGGCCGCAAAATCCCCACACTTCGCCGCACCAACAACGCCGAGTGGCGCAAACGCATCTACGCCGGTATCTGGGCCGCAGCCAAGGAACTTGGCTGGGATCGCGACCAGGTCCACGCCTTCGCCACCTCAGAGCTCAGTCCGCAAAAGCCGATTTCCTCCCTCACCGAACTCGGGGAACAAAAACTCGAACTGCTCCGCGACAAACTCCGGTACCTAGCCCGTCGCGCTCGATAAACCAATCCGTCTTGTGACTGCATAAAATTGTCCCCCTTACGTCTCGGCGACAATGCCGACGGGCAGTTCACCTGAGCCTCCAGCCACTGGGAACGGTATGGCGGGTGGACGCACCTGAAGCGCATACAATCCGGCCTTGTGCTGGCGGTTCCCAGCCACCGGGAGGAGTGGGACCGCAACCGGCAGTGGTATGCCCGCAATGGTTACCCCGAACGAAAGGACCACAAAAGAGCGAATCCTGAACCAATCCTGAACCCCCGTTAAGCGCGGTGAAGCGGACGCCCTGCCTGCGGGTTTGCCGGGTAAGCTGTATTTCCCTTCTCGAGTTTCGATGGACATCACGATGGCTGGGTTCATAATGTTGCAATGGGAAAACCGAGAGAGTTCCTGGAGCCCGACTGGAGCGTGCAACGCGCTGGATGTTACGAACTATTGAGGATCAAAAATTACACCGGCCGGGCCAGCAATACCACTTATGACTGCCTTTGCCTGCGTTGTGGGTCCCGGCATATACTTGAGCGGCGATGCTTGATGCGCATTGCCACCTCCCTCAAGGCGAGGTTGGGCAGGAAAGGGATCAAGTATTGGCTCCAAGTTCACGGGAATTGCCCAAGTTGCCCAAAAAGTAGGGCTGCCTCGCCCGCCCCCGCTGAGGACTGCATCTCCAAGGGGACGTTTTTTCGCCACGCGCTCGATGCTCGGGGGCTGCGGATACTCCTAGCGTCCGGTCCATTCGGAACCGTCGTGCAGATTGTAGATTCCAGCGGCAATTTGGCTACGCTTGAGGAAAGCGGAGGGCAAGGACGCTCTGAAGCCGCCCGCATGATCACGCATGCACTGGCTCCATCCTGTTCGGAGGAGGACGCCCTCCGCACGTTCCTGGAGTGGGCCAACCAGCGGGATTACACGCTGGTAAGCTGGGACGGAGGCCGGTTCAGCCTGCGGTACGCGGGCTCGTTTGGAGGTCCCGGGGAACTGAGGGATTAGGGTGGATCAGCGTGGATAGCCTCCTTTGGTGGCACGTTCTCATCACGGAGCAGAAAGTGATGGCTGCGTGCCCGTCATGCCGCCGGCTGTCAGATTCACATCGGTTGTTGTCCCAGTAACACGAGCGCATCCATGGTGGATACTTCGGCTTGTATCGTCTCCTGTAACGACGATGTAGAACCCTTGAAACCGGCGAGCTGGCTGTACAGCTTTTCGATCGTTTCAGTGGTTCGCCGGGAAACCGGGAGGGCGCGACGAATCATTCCAGTGATTTGAAGCCTGCGGGCCGTTGTGCGGCGCTGCAGTTCCAACTCGTAACTCTTCACCGTCTCAGCGGTGATGAGCACTTCCACGCGCTCCCTTGTTACCCGACCGCTGAGCCGTTCGGCGGCGAACATTACCGCCCCGGACACGGTGTTGAATGGCAGTTGATGGGTTTTTGCGAACGTCTCAATCGCGGGTTGGATCTTGTTGCGGATTCCGGGGTAACCCGGCCAGCGATGCTGAGTTTGTATCGGTTTATCATAGCGGTGTTGTGCTGGATTTGTCTGATGAGCGCGGCTTGCGTCCAGAAGCGGCTTGCGTTCTTGGTCTGCGCTCTGAAAAGCTGCCGTGATTCTTGAGTGGGGCTTGCTTGCCGCGTCCCCTCGCAAGCACCGCCCCATGGTAAGCCACCCTCTTCAAGGTGGTTTCAATAATCCTGTAGGTCTGTTCCTCAAAACACCAGGAATGGCTCCGCCAGATTCCGTCGTTGGACAGGGCATATCCTGTGCAAAGGTGGAGATGCGGGTTTGCCTCTTGGAGCAAAATGGAATTGTCGTGGCAGCGGATGGCCTCGCCGCGAACCAGGACGATTTCCTTCTGAGGTGGAACCCATGTTTTGCCACGGTCCAGAATCAATTGGATATCCTCCTCGAAAGTGGCGCAAACGACAGTGCCGCCGATAGCTTTTAGCCGCTGGCCGAGGATCTTCCATTCCGGCGTCCTCGCGCTGTGGTGCCGCAAGTGGTTTTCGTTCAGGTCGCGGGCTTCGCGGTCTCTGGCCACGTGCCAGCGCACCCGTGAAACCCAGCTCCCGAGCGGATGGACGGCGCCCGCCTTGATCGCGGCGCCCTGGATGTCATAGCGTGCGGCCAAGGGAGAGAGCCCGACCTTCAGCCGGTTTCTGCTCAATCGCCGCAACTCCTGACACACCGTCCAGGCACAGCCATCCTTGCGCTCGGCCCATGCGCCAGTGACGATTATCGAATGGACCCTGCCCGAGAAATCTCTGAATATTCTTTGGGCCACTCGTCGCAGCCTTTCTTCTGTCTGACCGGCCCGGTACGTTCGGTCGGCGTAGGCGACCGCTTCTTGAACTTCCGCGAATCGTGGGATTTCGTCGTCCAAGTCCGATCCCGACACGACTGCTTTGTAGGCGTCCAGGAACGTGAACTCCGCACAGAGTTGCGCTCTCCGCGTTTGCGCGTAGCGGTCCCAGTCCTTGTGGCAATCATTGGCGGTCTGATAACTGCCGCACAAGCTGCCTGGATGGACGAGAACCAAGAGCGGTTTTGGGTAGCGGGATTTCATTCGTTCTTTGGCTCAGGCAGCGGAATGTTTGCCGGCAGGCTGCGGTTCGCCTCCGGGCTGCTGGCTTTCCAACCCTTCTCAGCGGCGAGCGCCCAGATTTCGCCGCTCTGCCGGCCGGCAAGTTTGATCCCGGCATTGACCAGAAAACTCAGACAACTCTCCAGATCGGTTTTGTCGAGTTCCAGGCGGCGGAACTTGATCGTCTTGCAATGGTCCTCCCAGAGTTCAACCAACCCGCCGTCGGCGAGGTATTTCTGCCTTTCGTGCTCCCAAAACCGTTGCTTCAGCACCTCTTCGATGTGCTCCTGGTAAAACCGAACCATGGCCCAGCGCCGATCCTTCCGGCGCCGCTTGGTGGCTTCCTTGAGCAGAAGCTTGCGGGATTGCAGGAGGGCCGGCTCATCGAACCAAAGCAGCCGATGTCCATAGACGGTGAAAGGCAACCGGCGCAATTCCGGCGTCAGCTGTTGAAGGCGCGACTTTTCGTAATCCGGTGTGTGGATATCTTCCGAAAGCTGGTTCGGATTGCGGTCGTTGGGCTCAAGGCAGAGGTCGGCGGAAAGGGTGGCCCAGTAAGGCGATGGTTGGATTCTCACTACTCCTTTTGCCCGCTCCCATTTGGCCTGCTTCAGCGTCCATTCCGGCTCGCCCTCGCCGCTCCAGGTATCCCGCGCTCGCACACCATGAACATAAATAGCGTGCTGTGACGCAGTCACCGCCACAACGGTTTTCCAGCGCCCTTTGTCTTGTCTCTGCATGGTTTCGCGGACTTCACTGAGGAGGTGCTGATATTCCGGCTCGGACAGGAATTCCTCACGGCGGCCATGTTTGGGCCATTCGCTCCATTCCGGCTTCTCCACCAACACTTCCCAGCGGCCGGTTTCGGTGCTGGGCATGAACCAGTCCAGGCTAGTCTTCAGGTCCCGGCCGTCCGGACTCCAGGTTTCGCGAAGCACCAGGCCGAGAATTCCCGGCACACGCCTCAAGCAGGTGACGGTGTAACCGGTATCCTTGGCGATGACAAGCCAGTCGGGCCTGGCGGCGGCGATTAGGGCTGCGGTTTGCGCGTTGGCCGGGTTGGTGCGGATCTCCAACCGCAGCCGCACCTCGTTCAGTATCTGCTTGTATGCTGTCTTCTCGGCTGCGGTGAGGCTGCGGGAGAACCGGTTCCTTTGCTTCCACCACGGTATGATGCCAGACAACCATTGGCGAGCTTCCCCGTCTTCGATTGCGCATCGGGCCGCGGCCTGCCGGGCCAGTAAATCCACGAATGGCTTTTCCTTCTCCTTCTCCTCACGCTTGAGCCTCAGGGTGGCCTGGAGCAACGGGAAAATGGTGAGGTAGTGGTGGCGATTGGCCCGATCGCCCAGATAGAATTCGATGTCCTCCACAGCGGCATCGTCGAAATTGAGGATGAAATCGTCGCTCCTATAGAGATTGAAGGTTGCCCGCCGCTTGGTTTCCTCCCGCTGGAATGGGAACTGAAAATCGCGCCCATCAGACCCGACGCCCGCCAGGGTGTAAACCACATTGCGCTGCGGCCAGTCCACAAACCTGGGATGGGTGCGGCTGTAACCCTCTTTGCGGCTCTCATGCTGGTAGCGCATGTAGGAGGTGCCGCCAAAGACGATGCGCTTTCCCACCTCTAGCCGATCGTTGAGTGCCCGTCTCCATTCTGCGTATGGCCTGCGCCCGCTCCCCAACAGGTTCTCGGCATCCCGGATGAGCCGGATGACTGCCGGATCCGGATTCGGATCAAGCAGATTCACCCGTTCCACCGCTAACGGATGGAAAACGCGGGTGCGGTCAACAATTCCCTGGAGCAGCAGCGCTGCCTGGAGATAGAGCTTCCGCAATCCCTGGGCTTCATTGAGGGCCTTCTGGTAGCCGACGCTGCCTGGCTGCAGAGGTTCCTGGCTCCATTTGTCATAGAACAGCGTCTCGAACTCCGCCCTGGTGGGAAACAAGTGCCCCGGCAATTCAAGGTTATTCCAGATGCGCCAGAGTTTCCGGCCGTTGCGCACCAGGATATATGTGCCGCCGTTGGCCTGGTTGAAGATGATCTTCTCCCAGACCGTTGCGTCAGCGTAGAACTTCTCTCCCCGGCGCAGCCGTAGCGCGACGATGCCCTTGGCCTCGGGCAGTACCTGCCGCAGGTGTTCGGGCGCACAAAGCCATCGGTCGAAATCGTCTATGGTCTTGAAATCGATGCCGCCTTCATCGGCGTGCAACGCACATTCTTCGTCCATGTATAAAATCGTCTGGCGAATCGTGATGGGTTCGTCAGCCGACGCGGGATCTCCTTCCTGAATGCAGGTGAAATGTTCGTCCCGCCCCAAGTAGAGATTGATGCTCTCGATGGCGTAGTTGAGCCTGTCGAGCTGTTCGCCCCATCTCGTGGCGGCCAACTCCAGGATTCTCTCCTGCTCGACGAGAATGCCTTTCATCTCTGTTTTGAGCACCTCGACCCGCTTCTTGGCTTGGAGCGCAGTTCTCTTGGCTTGGACAACCTCGTTGCGTTTCTGGGTGGTGATGAGAGCCTGCCCACCCGTGCCGGGTTCAGTTTGCTCCATCAGCAGGCCGGCTGGGTCAGCGGTATCACCCACGTCGGCTTGGGCTAACAGGCGCTCCAGTTGAGCCATCCGTTCTGCGCGTGCAGAGGGTGCCGGCTCAAAGTGGGCCGCGAACTCCTCGTCGTCATAGTAAAACTGCGCTTCGCCACAAAGGGCATGAATCTGGCCTTCGGCGTCCGTCCAAGCGAGGACCAGATCCCCGGCCTTGAGGCTGTCCACTTCTCCAGCCACCCGGTAATAGGCTCCGATCCTGGGTGGTTTGCCGGCTTGTGTGTTCACTGTGGTCTTGGAGCCGTTTCCTGGCGGTCAGACTTGTGCGGGGCCGCCAGACTCCCGAATTGGCACTGTTAAACTCCGGCAGGCGCCAACTCCTGCGCCGCTGTTTTTCGGAGTTCCGCTTTGGTTTCGCGGACCACCACCCCTCTTGCAGAATCGTAGTCCGCTAGTATTTCTCCAGTGCCGGTGATTTCCTCTCGCAAGAGCGCGTCGCTTATAGGATCGGCCACGAGAAGTTCCAAGGTTCGTTTCAACTGGCGCGCCCCGTATTCCTCCGAGAATCCCTCCTGGAGGACTTTTTCCTTGAGCCGCGGAGACAAAGTCAACGCTGTGTATTTGGTGCGTCGCCGAATTTTCTCCACTTCCAGGTCGGCGATCCGCCGGCAATCGTTTTGGGTCAGCGAGTCGAAAACGACGATATCATCAATGCGATTCAGGAATTCCGGCCGGAACTCCTTCTTCACCGCATCCATTATCGCCTCCCTGGCTGCGTCGGACCTGGGATTGAACCCGAGGCTTTTCCTGCGGAGATGCTCATATCCCACATTCGACGTCATCAGGATGAAAGCGTCCCGGAAGCTGGCTGTTCTGCCTTGCCCGTCAGTCAGGCGCCCCTCCTCAAGGATCTGGAGCAGGACGTTCCATACCTGTTGGTGAGCCTTTTCGATTTCATCGAAGAGCACCACGGCGTAGGGATGACGGCGGACCCGCTCCACCAGGGTGTTCTGATCCTCGTAACCCAAGTAGCCAGGAGGCGAGCCGATGAGTCGCGCAACACTGTGGCGCTCCATGTATTCGCTCATGTCCAGGGCGATGAGCTGGTCCTCGGAACCGTTCATGTGAACGGCAACCCGCTTGGCCAATAGGGTCTTGCCGACCCCCGTTGGGCCTAGGAGGAGGAGAACCCCGGTGGGTCTCTTGGGATCTTTGAGTCGAGTGCGGCCGCGTCGGATATAACGGCAAACGGTTTCCACCGCGTGCTTCTGGCCGACGACCTCCCGGCCCAGGATTTCGTCAAGGCGCAGGGCCGAGCGCTTGTCCTCAGCGGTCAACCGTCCCAGCGGAATGTTGCTCATGACGCTGACCGCATGGCGAATGTGGTCCTCGGTTACAATGCACGTACCCGATTGGTTGTGGTGCCGCCCTCTGAGGTGGTGCATCCGAGCAAGGATGGCCAGCCCTCCGTCGAAAGGTGATTGCGCGGCCTCTTGCACCTTCCCGTTGGAGGAACCGATCT
>Ga0335071_10007992_pt1 | contig 10868 bp, 6 predicted proteins | sample Lox_Sample_15_FD_206724 | JGI IMG/M metagenome (GOLD analysis project Ga0335071, IMG submission 206724) | Soil microbial communities from Loxahatchee National Wildlife Refuge, Florida, United States - Lox_Sample_1.5 | ecosystem: Environmental > Terrestrial > Soil > Wetlands | place: USA: Florida...
TTCGGAATCAACGCCGTCTTCGTCGGGCTAGATTCACTGCTCTTTCCCGCAAGATTCTGGTGGTTCCTCGTCGTGAGACTCGCAATGGGGGTTGCGCTCGCGTGGGCGTACGCTCGCGAGAGTACGGCGCGGCCTCGCCTTGGGGAAGCATTGATCTGTTTCTCCCTAGGCGGCGGAATGTTGATCATGATTTACGCCGACAGGCCGGCGAGCAACTACTATGCGGGCCTTGTTCTCTTATTCTGCGGGATGGGCGTCATCTTGCCCCTCACGGCGCTGGAGGCGCTGTGGATCTGCGGTGTGATCCTCCTCGGCTACGCTGCGACCCCCCTCTGGAGCCAAGGTTCGGTAGTTTGGGCTGATTTCGGGACAAACCTCTTCTTCCTGTCGTCAGCGGCAATCCTAAGCATTACCAGCTGCGGGTTCTTGGATCGGCTGCGGCTTAGGGACTTTGTCCAACGGCGCGAAATCGAACGCGCTCGCGACGAGCTGCGCGAGCTCGACGAGGCGAAGTCCCGGTTCTCCGCGAACATCCACCACGAGCTTCGGACGCCGCTCACGCTGACGCTGGCGCCGCTCGAGGCGCTCCTGGCCGGCGAGTTCGGGCCGCTCGACGAGACGCAGCGGGCGTACCTCGAGACGATGCACAAGAACTCGCTCCGGCTTCTGAAGCTGATCAACAACCTCCTCGACCACGCGCGCATCGAGAGTGGGCAGCACGAGGTCCACCGCCAGCCGCTCGAGATCGGGCGGCTGGTGCGCGACATGGTCGAGAGCGCGCGCCCGATGGCGGAGCGCAAGGGCGTGGAGCTCGTGGCGGACTGCGACGCGGCGCCGCCGGTGGTGAACGCCGACCCCGATGCGCTCGAGAAGGTCGTGGTGAACCTGGTCGGCAACGCGCTCAAGTTCACGGATCCGGGCGGCCGGATCGAGGTGCGCCTGCACGAGGAGCGGGACCCGTTCGCAGGGGAGGGCGGCGGTGCCGCAGGAGTAAGGCTGACGGTGAGCGACACCGGCGTCGGTCTCCCTCCGGACCAGCTCGGACGCGTCTTCGATCGTTTTGCACAGGTCGACTCGTCGGCGACGCGCCGGCACGAGGGGACCGGGATCGGGCTTTCCCTGGTGCGCGAGCTCGTGGCGCTGCACGGCGGGCGCGCGTGGGCCACCAGCGAGGGGATCGGGCGCGGCGCGCAGTTCCACGTCTTCCTGCCGCTCGGCACTGCCGATGCGCAGGCCGAGGAAGTCGTCGCGACGGACGACGGCCGCACCCTCTCGCTGGCGCGCTCCTTCGACGCGCTCGCCGCCGATCTGGACCACGCCGCCGACGCCGCGAGCCCCGCGCCCGATCCGACCCGCACGGAGGGCTATCGCACGGCCGAGATGCAGCGCACCGTCGAGCGCTTCGAGGCGATTCGCACGGGCGGGCAGCCTGCTCGGTCCGCACCTCCGGATGCGCGACCCGAGGTCGTGGTGGCCGAGGACAACGCCGACATGCGGCGGCTCCTCACCCACCTGCTCGGCGCCGAGTTCTGCGTGCGGGCCGCCCGCAACGGGCGCGAGGCGCTCGACTTCGTCCGGGAGCGAGCGCCCGCGCTGGTGTTGACCGACGTGATGATGCCCGAGATGTCCGGCACGGAACTGTGTCAGGCGATCAAGGACGACGAGGCCCTGGCAGGCGTGCCGGTGATGCTGGTGACGTCGAAGGCCGAGCGCGAGATGAAGATCCGCGGTCTCGAGCTCGGCGCCGACGACTACGTGACCAAGCCCTTCCACCCGCGCGAGCTCCTGGCGCGGGCGCGGGCCCTCGTGCGGGTGCGGTCGCTGCAGGAGGAGCTGGCCGAGCAGAACGCAGCGCTCGACCGCGCGCTCACGCACCTTCGCGCCACCGAGGTCGCTCTGGTGCAGGCCGAGCGCCTCGCTGCGGTGGGCGAGCTCGCGGCCGGGATCGCCCACGAGGTCAACAATCCGGTGAACTTCGCGCTCAACTCGCTGCGCGCGCTGTCCGCGAACGTCGCCCTGGTGCGCGAGTTCTCGACTCGCCTGGCCGAGATCGACTGGCGCGATCACGCCAAGCTCCCCGCCCACGCCGACGAGGTGCAGCGTCTCGAGGCCGAGGTCGGCCTCGAGGAGGTGGCCGCCACGATCGACGAGCTGGTGGGGATCGTGGTCGAGGGGCTGGAGCGCACGAGCCGCCTGGTGGGCGACCTCCGGGACTTCGGCGCCCCCGGGGAACGCGAGCGCGTCCCGGTGGACGTCCGGAGCTGCCTGGACTCCACGCTCCAGATGATCGGGCCCTCGCTCGGACGCGGGCGGGTGCGCGTGGAGCGCGACTACGCCGCGGACCTGCCCCCGGTCTCGGCCGACCCGAGCGCCCTCAAGCAGCTCTTCCTGAACCTCCTCAAGAACGCGGGGGAGGCGCTCGAAGAGACGGGGGGCACCGTTCGGGTGACGGCGGCCCGCTCGCCCGATGGGAGGGGCGTCGCCGTGTCGGTGGCAGACGACGGTCCGGGGATCGACGCATCCCTACGCGATCGCGTGTTCGAGCCGTTCTTCACCACCAAGCCGGCCGGGCGGGGCACGGGGCTGGGCCTGTCGATCTGCAGGCGGATCGCGGAGGCGCACGGCGGCGCGCTCGAGGTCGTCTCGAGCGCGGGCGCGGGAGCCCGGTTCACGGTTCGGCTGCCGGTGGAGGCGAACGATGCGTCCTAGGATCGGGCCTAGGATCGATCGGCTCCTCGACTGGCGCGAGTATCCGATCCTCTTCGTCGACGACGAGCCCGAAAACCTGCGCGTCTTCGAGCTGACCTTCCGCCGCGAGTTCCAGGTGCGCACGGCGTCGAGCGGCGAGGCCGCCCTCGAGAGCCTGCACCAGAACCCGGCGGCGCTGGTTCTCTCCGACCATCGGATGGAGGGAATGAGCGGCGTCGAGCTGCTGGCCAAGGTCCGCGAGATCGATTCGAAGACGGTCCGCATCCTCGTGACGGCCTACGGCGACGCGGCCACGCTCTCCGATGCCATCAACAACGGCTGGATCTACCGCTACGTGGCGAAGCCGTGGCGGCCCGAGGAGATGCGCCTCACGCTGCGCAACGGCATCGAGGTCTACGCGCTCGACCGCGAGCGCGAGCACCTGCTCTTCGAGCTCGACGTCTTGAACCGCGCCTCCAAGCTGCTCAATCGCGAGCTCGAGCTGGTACCGCTGCTCGACCTGCTGCTCGCGACGCTGACGACGGAGTTCGGCTACGACGGGGCCACGGTGTTCCTGTTCGACGCAGGGCTCGAGCGGCTGCAGGCGGTGCGATCGGCACCGCGCGATAGCGCCGTCGCCCGCCAGCTCCCGGCGCTCGACGTCTCGGCGGCGGCGGCGCCGGAGTTCCTCCGCCGGCTCCTTGGTGGGCAGGTTCAGATCGTGCGCGCGGCGGAGCTCCTCGACCTCGAGGCGCCCGTACGGCGGCTGGCGACCGAGATCGCGGCCGACGAGCTGATGGTGATCCCGCTGGCGGGTCATGCGGGTGTGATCGGCGCGCTGGCGGTCGACAACCGCCGCGGCGGCGAGCGCTTCGACGCCTCCGACTACACGCTCCTGGACGGCCTGGCGAGCCAGGCGGTGATCGCCGTCGAGAACGCGCGCCTCGTCGAGGACCTGCGGCGCTCGCGCGAGCAGGTGCGGCGGGCCGAGCGGCTCGGGACGCTCGGCACCCTCGCGGCCGGCCTCGCCCACGAGATCAACAATCCGCTCACGGCCATCCGCACGTTCCTGACCCTGGCGCCGGCCAAGCGCAGCGAGCACGACAACGAGTTCTGGCACGACTACCACGAGCTGGCCTGCAAGGAGGTCGATCGCATCCACGGCCTCGTCAAGACGATGGGACAGCTCGGGCGCGAGTCCGATGAGGACGCGCCGCGGGGGCCCTGCGACCTGGCCGCGCTGATCGACGACGCCGTGACGCTGCTCGGGCCCGAGGCCGCGCGGGGCCACGTGCGCGTGGACGTCGACGTCGCCCCGGATCTCCCGAAGGTCGTGGCCGTGCGCGACCATCTACACCAGGTCGTGTTGAATCTCCTGTTGAATGCGATCCACGCGACGGCCCGCTCGGTCGGGGAGGCCCCGGCGCGCGCCGAGGGCCTCGTGTCGCTGCGGGCCCGCCCCGATGCGATCGACGGCGAGAGCGGCGTCGTGCTCGAGATCTCGGACGACGGCTGCGGCATCCGCGCCGACGACCTCGAGCGCATCTTCGACCCGTTCTTCACGACCAAGGGCCCGGACCAGGGCTCGGGGCTCGGCCTCATGATCTCGCATCGGATCGTTCTCGATCACGGTGGGCGCATCGAGGTCGAGAGCCTCGAGGGGCGCGGCGCCACCTTCCGCGTGCGCCTTCCGCTCGGCCCGCTGACGCACTGAGGGCCCGCCGCCGCCGCGGGCGCGGATCTGGCGCGGCGCCGTCTCACCTTGCTTGACCGCCCGAGGCGGGGATGGTAGGTAAGCGCCGGACTCCGGGTCCGGGGGATGATTCCACTTGCGCCGTCCGCTCGCCTCGCTCGCGCTCGCCGCCGCCGTCGGCGCGAGCCTGCTCGCCGCCCCTCACGCGCGCGCCGCAGACCGAGTGAAGGTCGCCCTGCTGCCGATCGTCGTCCACAGCAACGATAGCCGCGAATACCTGCAGCAGGGGCTCTCCGACATGCTGCTCTCGCGCCTCGGTCGCGACACGAGGCTCGCGGTGGTCCGGGTCGAGGATCCCGCCAAGGCGACGACCGAGATCGACAAGGCGCGCGAGGTCGGCCGCGCCGAGAGCGCCGAGTACGTGATCTTCGGCTCCTTCACCCGCTTCGGTGAGGGCGCGAGCCTTGACCTGTCAGTCGCCAAGGTCGCCAGCAGCGACGCCGCCCCGCGACAGATCTTCGCCCACTCGGACACGCTCGGCGGCATCATCCCGATGCTCGACGGCCTCTCCGAGAAGACCGTGCTCTACGTGGTCGAGGGTGCACCGGCGGGCCCCGCCGTCGCGGCAGGCCCGAGCGCTGCCGCGTCGGGGAGCAGCAACGCCTCGGACGGCGAGGTCCAGGAGCTGCGGCGCCGCGTCGAGGCGCTCGAGCACATCGTGTTCGCGACGAATCCGGTGCCGACCACCAAGCCGCCCGCGGCCGAGGGCGGGGCTGAGCCGGGCCCGACCAAGCACCCCTTCCCCGGCGATCGCCAGTAACGGTCGCTTCGCTAGACTGCGCGCCCCGCGTGGCGGTGTAGCTCAGTCGGTTAGAGCAGCGGTTTCATAAGCCGCGTGTCCCCAGTTCGAGTCTGGGCACCGCCACCCAAGTAGCGAGAACGTCACGGGGAGCCGGCTAGGGCGATTCGTCGCCTCTCCAAGCTGAGCCCGACCCTTCGGGAACGACCAGCCCCCGTCTGCAACCGTGCTTCGCTACGCATCGCGCCGCTTGGCGACTCCGACCGCGCAGAGCACGGCGATCGTGATTGCCCCGACGGCCAGGGGGTCGGGCTCCGGGGCAAAATCGAGCGCGAGGGTCACGGACGACGACGGACTCCAGGTGGAGATCGGGGACGCCGTGAAGGAGAAGGGCGCCACCAGCTGGATATGACCGCCGCCCGCCGCCGTGCGCGAGTCCTCCGTGATCTGGAAGCTCTGGCCGGTCAGCTTGGCCGTGCCGGTGAAGGTCCGGACGCCCGTCAAATGTCCAATTGAAAATGGTTGTGTTTGCTTGAACACCGAAAGGAGATACGGGAAGTGCACGGTCGCCGCGCCTGGCGCTCCGATGTAGCCCGCGTCGATCCCCGCGGCCGCCGTTCCATGAACATCGAAAAACGTAAATACGTGCGGCCCAATCATCGTGAGCGCGCCCCCCAGCCGCTTCAGCTTGAGGAGCCCCGAGAAGGGCATCGTGCGGGCCTGGGCGTCGAAGGCTCCCGCGGCATTGTGGCCGGCCAGCGACACGACCTGGCGCACAAGCTCGCTCGCCGTTTGGGTCGATGCGAAGTCGGTGCTGGCGACGAACGCACTTGCGGGGAGCGTGAACGCAGGTGGTGCGACGCTCGTGCTCAAGACCGCGTTCCCATGGCCGTAGACGGTCGGGAAGAGCTGCGCTCCGCCAATCTCGATCTGGAGCTCGCCGGTGAAGGCCCGAGGTGTGCCGAGAGCGCTCGGCGCGGGAGCCTCGAGGGCTCCGAGGTCGACGTGGAGGCCCTGGGTGCGCGGGTTGCCGTCCAGGTCGGTCGTGAGGTCGCTCGGGACGGCGCCGTCGTCGCCCGCGTCGACGGCCGGCGAGCCGAGCTTCACGTGATAGTTGCCGTGGGAAGGATCGAGGAAGAGGGGATCGGCCAAGACACTGCCCGGGCCCGGCGCGAGCGTGGAATTTGGCTCCGACACATCGACGGCGTTCCGGAAGTAGAGGTTGTTGCGATCCGAGACACTGTTGGGATTCTCGAACAGGCCGAACATGTCGCTGCCCACGATCGCGTTGTTCTCGACCGTGGCGGTCCCGCTCTGGATCGAGATCCCTGTCCCGCTCCCGACGACCGTGTTGCCCATCACTGAGGCGCTGAGGGTCCCCGCCTGCGAGGCGAGAACGAGCGCTCGGCCTCCGGCGCCGGTCACGAGGTTGTCGAGAAGTCGAGCCGTCGTCGATCCGCCAGCCGTGTCCTCGGTCACCGAGATTCCGTTTGCATAGCCCGTCCCGGAGATCCGATTGGCGATCACGTCGAGGCTCAGAGAGGATTGGCCGTCGACGTGGATCGCGTCGGTGGGGGTGCCGCCTTCGACGCTCTCCATCACGATGGTGTTGTTCGCGATCCGTCCGATCGCGCTCGACGCCCCGATCGTGATTCCTGCGGGGTATTCGCCCGACGATGCGGCGACGGCCAGATTGTTGTCGGCGATGTCGAACGTGACCGCACCGCTGCCGTCCCCAGCCAGGGTGATCGGTTGGAAGGTCTTGTCGAGCGTGATCGTGTTGCCCCGGATCTCGATCGCCAGGGTCCCGGTGCTGTTCTGCGAGATCGTGATGCCACCGTGTTCCAGGATCAAGCCCTCGATCGCAATCGAGTTGTTGCCGGTGGACGGAGGGTTTACGAGCATCGCGTGGGAGCCAGGGCCAGCGAACAGCGGGTGGAAGCCCGGTGCGGCCTGGAGCGTGAGGCTCTGCCCGATGGAGATCGACTCGGCGATCGGTCGATCCGTCGCGATCTGCACGATGTCGCCGGAACGCGCGCCATCGATGCACGCCTGGAGGGTCTGCCCCGCGGAGCAGGGCGCCCCATCCGCCGGCCACGTGTGGATGAAGTGCAAGCAATCGGGGCAGATCTGAACCGCGGACGCTGCGGCCGCCCACAGCGCGACGCAGCCGACGGCGGCAAGAAGGAAGGCGCGGCTCTTCATCGGCGGCGTCCTCTGGCGAGGCTCCCGCGAGTGGCCGCGCGCATCCTCTCACCGGCGGAGCTACGAAATCAAGCGGCTTGCAGAGACTCGCTCCTTGGAGGTCGATCCGCGCAGACACCGGCGCACTTCCGACGGTGACCCTGCCCCAGAGGGAAGGAGAGCCGGCGAGACTCTTGTGGTTGAGCACCCTCACCGCCACCCGCTTTCGCTACACCTCGGCTCTCCGGGATTCCCGGGCGAGGCGCGATCTGTCGGAGCTCCCGTTTCGCATCGACTGGATCCAGTGGCTCGCGGACCACCGCGTAGCTCCACTCACCGCGCTTGCGCTGGGCTTCACCTTCCTCGGCGAGCTCGAAGGCTACGTGGCATTGATCGCGCTGGCCTTCGCCGCGTACGACAAGCGACTCGCGATCCGCCTCGCGTTCGTGACCCTGATCGCGACGGCGCTCGACGACTTCCTGAAGATGTGGATCGCCAATCCGCGGCCCTTCGTGTCGGTGGGTACGTACCGCGAGGAATGGGCGGTTCCCGCGTGGCAGATCTCGCAGCTCGCGGGCCAGTATTCGACGCCCTCCGGCCACGCCATGGCGGCCGGCGCGTTCTGGGGACTCCTCTATCTGTACTGGCGGGGCCGATGGGCGCGAATCGCCTGCGTCGTGGCGATCCTCGGGACGGGCTTGTCACGTCCCTATCTCGGGGTTCACTACGTCGAAGACGTCCTGCTCGGCTGGATGCTCGGCATCGGGGTCGCCGTCGCCGCGGCGCGGCATGGCGACGCGATCGCCGGCCGCTGGCGGGCGATTGCGCCCGGACGGCGGGTCGCGATCGCCGTCGCGTCGAGCGCGGCGCTCTGGGCGCTCGTGCACGGCCCGGACGCGAACGGCCATTCCTACGCGCTCGCGGACTATGCCGGCTTCCTGACCGGCATCGTGGCGGCGGGTCCGCTCGAGGAGCGGCTGGTGCGATTCGATCCGCGGAGCTCGTCGGCGCTGTGCAAGGTGCTCCGCTTCGCGCTCTGCGTCGCGATGATCCTCGGCACGCTGCTCCTCCTCGGTGGCGCCTTCGGCACGATCGCCGCGGCCGCCACGCCGCTCGGCGACCTGCTGCACTATCTCCGCTACGCCGCGGCGAGCGTCGCCGGTCTCTTCGTGGCCCCGCTCCTGTCCGTGCGATTCGGCCTCGCGAACCGGCTGGGCGATCCCGGCCCCGACCGAGTCCCGGTCGTGGCTCCTCAGTGACCCGATGCGCGCGGCTGCTTGAAGTAGATGTCGATCCTCGAGGTCAGGCCCTGCGCAACGAAGTCGACGAGCATCGCCTCGGGGAACCGCTTGCGTTTCCCGTCGACGTCTGCCGTCTCCCGCAGCTCGACGATCGCCGAGCTGGGCGCAAGCTCCCTGATCCTGGAGACCTCGAGCTCGTAGTTCGAGAGGGATGGCATCCGAGGTCCAACTCCTCCATTCCCGTTGTCACCTCCCATCGCTCCATGAGATGATCCACGCCGGGGGGTTGGCGATGACGAGCGGGCGCGGCGCACGCGGATCGGGGCCGGCGGAGCGGCGAGCTTCGATCTATGTCGGGGCGGTCGCGGCCGCGCTCGCACTGGCGGTGCCGGTCCGGGCACAGACGGCCGGCACGGACTGCGGCTGCAGCCGGACGGGCGACTACGTCGCCCCGGATCCCGGCGTCGAGCTGGTCCCAGCCGATGCCACCACGGGGCTCTCGCCGGCTGGCCGCTACCGCGTCGACGTCACGTCCGGACCCACGCAGACGCCGGCGACGCTCGATGTCGTCCGCGTCTCCGATGGGGTCACGCTGCTGCACAACGTCTCGGGCATCCACTGGGGGTTCAGCCCGGACGCCGACCGCTTCGAGATCGACTCCTTCACCGGCGTCGCGCCCGACCAGCAGTTCGACTACGCGCTCTACGACCTCGCCGGCGCCACCCCGGCGACGCCCATCTGGCACGACGGCCCGAGCCCCTGGAGCTCGACCCGGATCCGGTTCAGCCACGGCGGCGCGGTCTTCTTGTTCGCGGGCACGAACGCGACCGTCGGAGTGAGCCTGGCGCTGCTCGACGTGGCGAACCGATCGCTCTACGAGACGAGCTTCTTCACGTCCACCTCGCCCGGCGACGTCGACGACGACAGCAATCCCACGGTCGCCGGCTGGGGCTTCGGGCCGGATCCCACCCGCTTCTACTATGCGCACACGGTGAGCACGTCGCAGGGCCTCACGGAGGCAATGCGCGTGAACGTGGCGACGAACGTGGATCAGGAGACCGATACGACGGCGGACTCGTTCGCCGCGGTGTTCAGCCCGTGTGGGGACACGATCGCCTTCATCGTGAAGCAGCTCGCGCTCTCCGACCAGACGGAGGTGGACCTGTTCGGGACGCGGGATCCGCGCGCCGCGACGCTCGGCACGGTGACGCTGCCCCACTCCGCCCTCCAGGTGACGGTGACGGCGGGCGCGCACGAGGTCGAGCAGGCGGGGGTCTACAACGCCTTCAATCCGGCGGCTCCGAACCATGCGGACGACACGTGTCCGATTGCCAACGAGCCGCCGACTGCCGCCTTCGAGCCGCCGGCCGGTCTCGTCGCGGGCACGCCCGGCACCTTCACGGACGAGAGCACGGACTCCGACGGCCACCTCGTCTCCTGGAATTGGGACTTCGGCGACGGCGGGGGATCGAGCGCGCAGAATCCGAGCCACACCTATGCGTCGCCCGGCAGGTACACGGTGACCCTGACCGTCACCGACGACGGCGGCGCGATGAGCGCGGTCCAGGAGATCGTGAGCGTCTGCGGGTCGCTCGGCGGCCTGTCGGGGCGGCTGCTCTTCCGGGAGAACTACGACCTCTTCGTGCTCGACGCCGACGACGGGACGCGGGTCCGCCTCACCAACCAGGCGAGCAGCTACAGCCAGATCCTCGACGGGCACTTCTCGCCGGACGGGACCCAGATCGCCTACGCCGACGGGGGTCTCTTCGTTGCGGGCATCTGGGTGATGAACGCCGACGGCAGCAGCCGGCGCCGCCTGACCGACGGCAGCGGGAGCACCCACGTCTACGAGTTCCACGACTGGCCGGTGTGGTCGCCGGACGGGCAGTGGATCGCGTTCTCGAACAGCGACGTGGAGACTCCCGCGAACCAGGGTCTCTGGATGATCCGGGCCGATGGCACCGGCGCGGTGAAGATTCCGGGCACGTCGCTGCGGGACAACCGACCGACGTTCGCGCCGGAGATCGCGGGCGGCTGCACGGCGCTCGCCGCCGCCCAACGCAACCCGGGCTGCTACACGATCGTGTTCCTCCACTCGCTCGGGACCGGCACGCCCACCCAGTCGCAGATCGCCGAGGTCGCAGGCGACGGCTCGAGCAACACGGCCCTCACGCCGGCGGCGGTCTACGACGGCGTCGATCTGTCGCCGGACGGGACGATGCTCGCGTACCCGCGCTTCCTCGGGCTCGGCGTCGGAATCACG
>Ga0335071_10007993_pt1 | contig 10868 bp, 11 predicted proteins | sample Lox_Sample_15_FD_206724 | JGI IMG/M metagenome (GOLD analysis project Ga0335071, IMG submission 206724) | Soil microbial communities from Loxahatchee National Wildlife Refuge, Florida, United States - Lox_Sample_1.5 | ecosystem: Environmental > Terrestrial > Soil > Wetlands | place: USA...
TCGGCGAGGGCCATGTCGAGCTGTCCGGAGTTGCGGTGGACGCGCCCGCGCTCGTAGTGGATCTGCGCGGCCTTCAGTTTCGCCCGCAGGAGGCCGATCCGGAGCTCGGTGACCGTCGGCTCCAGGGCGACGGCGTGCTCCCAGGCGAGGACGGCGAGGTCCCAGTGCTCGCGCGATTCCTCACGCTGGGCTTCCTGCGCGGCGCGCGAGGAGGCGCAGCCGGAAACGGCGAGAGCGATCGCGAGCGTGGCGGACGCCGCGAGCGCCTGGAGGCGCGTGCGGCGGCGGGGGTCGCGGTCGTGAGGGGTCGTCGTCATGCGATGTCCTTCGGCGTGCCGTGTCATGGCAGCGGGATCGGGATCCTGCGGGTGATCTCGGGCGGAAGACCCGGGAACGAGATGTCGACGGACTCGCGGTTGATCCTCTGGATCCTGAACTTCGAGTCGACGACGTCACCCTCGCGGGCGTTGATGATTCGTCCCCCCTCCTCCAGCGCCACGATCGGATGATCGCGCTCGCCGAACTTCCCGATCACCTTGTACGGAATCGCGGGCGGGACGATCGGGGTCGGAGTCGGAGTCGGCGCGATCGGCATCGGGCCGACGAAAAGCGGCGAGCCCGGGAGGATCGGCGTCGGGCGCGGCGTCGGGAGGGGAGTGGGCGTGGGCGTGGGCTTGTCGTAGAACCGGAAGACGTTGCGGCTCACGTCTCCGGCGGCCGCGCCCCTCGGCGGGATCTGCGCGAGGTCGGGGACCGAGGACGGGTCGGCCGGCCCGCGGGCGATTCGCGCACGCCCGGCTCCCGGGGTCCCGGCGGGCGCGTCGTCCGTGCCCGTCGGCCACCACGTCAGCGCGGCTGCCGCGGCCGCGACGGCGAAAAGGACGAGGAGCAGCCGCGTGCGCGTCTTCGGCTGCGGCACGGTCGCGCTCAATCGGGCACCCCCGCGTTCGGCGGCGGCTTCACGGGCTCCGTGGCCGCCGGGCGGGCGGCGCGCGCGACGCCGGCCCGGGGCGCGCGGCGGGCGGCCGGGTTCTCGGGCCGGAAGTAGTGCGCGACGGCGATGTTCAGCCGGAGGGAGTCCGGATCCTTGTCGTCCGTCGAGACGCCGATCGTCTCGACGAGGAGAAAGCGCGGATTGTTCTCGAACGAGAACAGCAGCTTCTTGAGGTCCGCGTACCGGCCCTGGACGTTGAAAACCAGCCCGAGCCGCTCGACGCCCTGCGCGTCGTCCGTCGTGTACGAGATCTGGCCCGGCACGAGGCCGGCCTTCTGCGTGAGGCTGTAGACGTCCTCGATGATCGCCGCGAGCCGCTCCTTCCGCGTTCCGAGGACGTCCCTGTTGAACGACTCGAGGTCGCGCTGCACCGCGCGGAGGCGCTGCTCGGACGCCTTGACCTTCTCCGTGGCGGCCGCCGCCTCGTCGCGGCGCGCCGCGAGCTCCGCGCGGGTCGTCTCGAGGGCGCGCACGCGGGCGTCGTAGAACCCGTGATACGTCACGAGGACCGAGATCCCCAAGGCGAGGACGACGGCCAGAACCGCGATGAGCGGCGCTTTCACGGCCCACGCCGACGCGTGCGGGCCGCGCAAGCGGTCCAACGCCGCACGCAGGGCGGCCGAAGCGCGCGCCCGCGTGGCGGACACCGCCGGAGAGGCCGACGGCGCGCTCACGGCGCCCCCCCCGGGCCGGCGGGCCGGCCTTCGACGTCCCGGTAGCGGACGGTCAGAACGAGACGCCGGCCCTCCGGCACGCCTTTCTCGCCCCGGTCCTCGCTCGCGGGGGACGGACGCTCGAACCACGGCGACTTGTAGAACGCGCGAATCGTCGCCGGCAGGCCGTCCGGGTCGCGCGAGATCAGAGTGAGGCCGACGTTCACGGTCTCGCCGGCGGCGTTCTGGAGGCCGGTCCCCGCCCCGGACGGGCCGGCGGCCTTCTGGAGCGAGATCATCGAGATCCTGACGCCGTCCGGAAGCGTCTTCTCGAGGCGCGTCAGGAACCGCGTCCACGAGAACGCGCGGCGGAGCGCGATCGCGTTCGCCTCCTCGACGTCCGCCGTGAGCGCCGGGATGTCGACGCGGGCGAGCGAGGCCTCCGCCCGCGCGCGTTCGCCCTCGAGGCGCTCGATGTCGGCCCTGAGGCCGGCGATCGCCTCACGGGTGCGGCGCGAATCGTCGAAGTAGCGGACGACCGTCCGCGCCGCGACGAACGAGACGCCGAGGACGAGGACGGCGAGGACGCCCGCCGTGAGGTTCGGGGGGCGTGTGTCGACGAAGGGCCGGCGGGAGAGGTTGAAGCGGCGCGCCATGTCAGCGGTCTCCCGCGAGGGCGCCGAGTCCCATGAGGACCGCCGGGTCGGACGAGGAGGCGGCCGGCGCGACGCTGGCGCCCGGGACGAGCGCGCGGAGCGCGAGGGGTGACGGACCGGCGAGGCCGCGGCCCCTGCGAAACGCGTCGAGAGCCTCCACGACGGCCGAGCCCTCGGGCCCCGCCGTGCACGGGGCGGCCAGATCGTCGCCGCCGCCGTTCCCGAGGTACGAGGCCGCGAGCCGGATCTCGTGGAGGGCCTCGTCCGCGTCGCCGAAGACGGGCCTCGTGCGCGCGAAACGCAGAGCGCCGTTCACGAAGAAAAGCGCTGTCGCCGTGCCGCCGTCCGCCCACACGAGGAACGACTCCCCCGCGGGGGCCGCCTTCGCGAGCGCCGAGACGGCGAAGGCGCCCGTCTCGAGCGCACCGATGCGGATTCCCGCCTTCTCGAACGGCGCCTCCCAGGACGCCGCGGCGGGCTCGGGCACGGCGAGCGCGAGAACGCGCGTCCCCGCCGCGCCGGGCCCGGCCGAGAGCCACGAGAGGCGCAGGGGCGGAGCAGGCTCGCCGAAGGTGCGGCCGAACTTCCACGCGACGACGTCTTCCGTCTCGCGCGGGTGCGCGTCGGCGTCTTCGACGTCGAGGGCGAGGAGCTTCGCAAAACCGTCGGGAACGACGAGACAGGCGGCCGCGATCCTCACGCCGACCTCGGCAAGGAGGCGCTGGAGGGCGCCCGCGACGGCCGGGCCCGCGACGGGGATGTCGCCAGGGCCGTCGACGAAGGCCTCCTCGGGAAGAGACCGCGAAACGACGCGCAGCGCCGGCGCGGCGCCGAGCGCCGCTTTTCTCTTCGCGGTCTCCTGCGGGCCGACGTAAACGAGCCGGTCGCGCCCGAGCACGAACGCGTGCGGCGGGCGCGGCGAGCGCCAGAAGGCCCTCGAGAACGGGTTCTTCTCACTCAACGAACGTCACCTTGTTGATCTCCCGGAGCGTCGTCTCTCCCGCGAGGACCTTCTTGATCGCGCTTTCGCGCAGGAACGCCATGCCTTCGCTCTGGGCCGCCTTCTTGATCTCGGCCGCGGGGCGCTTGTCGAGGATGAGGGCACGGATCTGGTCCGACAGATCGAGGAGCTCCGTGATCGCCATCCGGCCGAAGAACCCCGTGCCATTGCATTCGAGGCAGCCGCGCCCCTCGTAGAGCGTGATGCCCTTGAGTTTTCCGGGGTCGAGGGCGGATTCCTCGAGGAGCTGCGCGGTCGGCACGAACGGCTCCTTGCAGTGCGGACAGATCTTCCGGACGAGGCGCTGCGCGAGGATGCAGTTCAGGGCCGAGACGAAGTTGTAGAGCTCGACCTTCATGTTCAGGAACCGCCCGAGGACGTCCACGACGTTGTTCGCGTGGACCGTCGTGAAGACGAGGTGTCCCGTGAGCGCGGCCTGGACCGCGATCTGCGCCGTCTCCTCGTCGCGGATCTCTCCGACCATCACCTTGTCCGGGTCGTGCCGGAGGATCGACCTCAGGCCGCGCGCGAACGTGAGCCCCTTCTTCTCGTTCACCGGAATCTGCGTGATGCCGCGGAGCTGGTACTCGACGGGATCCTCGATCGTGATGATCTTGTCCTCGACGGACTGGATCTCGGACAGGCACGCGTAGAGCGTCGTCGTCTTCCCCGAGCCCGTCGGCCCGGTGACGAGGACCATCCCGTATGGCTCACGGATGAACTTCCTGAGCCTCCTCATCGTCTCGGGGTCCATCCCGAGGACGTCGAGGCGCAGGTTCTTGAACTCGGCGTTCGCGGACTCCTTGTCGAGGATGCGGATGACCGCGTCCTCGCCGTGGACCGTCGGCATGATCGAAACGCGGAAGTCGATCGTCCGGCCCTTGACGCGCACCTTGAAGCGGCCGTCCTGCGGGACCCGTTTCTCGGCGATGTCGAGCTCGGACATGACCTTGATGCGGCTGATGATCGTCTGGTGGTGCTTCTTGTCGATCGGCTCCATCGCCGGATAGAGGACGCCGTCGATGCGGTACTTGATGACGACGACGTGTTCCTGGGTCTCGATGTGAATGTCCGACGCCCGCCGCTGGATCGCGTTGAAGAGGACGGAGTCGACGAGCTTGATGATCGGGCTCGCATCCGCCGTGATGCGGTCGATCGAGAGGACCTCCTGGCCCTCCTCGTCCTCGCGGACGACCTGCATCCGGAACTCCTCGGTCGCTTCCTCGAGGACGCGCTGCGTCGAATCGGACTTCTGGAGGATGTCCTGGAGCGCCGCGCGCGATCCGACCTTGACCTTGAGGCGCGCCTTCAGCAGCGCCTCGAGCTCGTCGCGCTTGACGACGTCCGAGGGGTCCGCCATCACGACCGAGAGCGTCCCGTCGTCGCGCCGCTCCGGCACGAACTCGAAGCGAAGCATCCACTCGAGCGGGATCGACCGGAAGACCTCCGCGTCGATCCGGAAGGTCCAGAGGTCGACGTACGGGAGGCCCAGCCGCTCGGCGAGCTGCCGGGCGCGCGTCTCCTCGGAGGCCGCGTCGAGGAAGCGCGGGATGGCGGCGTCGGCGGATGCGGCTCGGGCAGTGCTCATGTCAGGCCTTGATGTTCGAGAGGATCGTGAACATCGGGAGGTAGATCGAGAGGAGCAGCGTCGCGACGACGGCGCCCATCACGACGAGGATGATCGGCTCGATGAGGGTCACGATGCGCCCGAGCAGCGCTTCGATGGCTTCGTCGTAGAAGTCGGACACGTTCGTGAGCATCTCCTCGAGCGCGCCGGTCGCCTCGCCGACCTTGATCATCTCGATCGCGAGCGACGTGAAGACGCCGGTCGACTCGAGGCTCCGCCACACCTCGGCGCCCTCGCGCACGCGCGGCACGACCGATGCCACGGCGCCCGAGATCCTCCGGTTCGCGACGGCGCCGGCGGCGATCTCGAGCGCGGGCACGACCGGCGTGCCCGCGCCGACGAGCGTCGCGAGCGAGCGCGCGAACTGCGAGAGCGCGAACTCCTGGAGGATCGTGCCGACGAGCGGCAACTTCAGAAGGAACCCGTCCCAGCCGAGCCGGCCGGAATCGGTCGCCTTCCAGCGCGTGAAGACGACGGAGCCCACGAACAGCGCGGCGGCGACGAAGAGGATGTTCGACCTCAGGAAGTCCGCGGTCCCGATGACGACCCGCGTGATGAGCGGGAGCCGGCCCGCTTCGAAGCCCGCGAAGAACTCGCGGAAGCGCGGGATCACGTACGTCATGAGGATCGTGACGAGCCCGATCGAGAGCCCGATCAGGACAGCCGGGTAGACGAGGGCTCCCGTGACCTTCCGGCGGAGCGCCGCGAGAATCTTCTGGTACGAGAGGTACCGTCTCAGGACCTTCTCGACCTCGCCGGACCGCTCGCCGGCCTTGAGCGACGTTGCGTAGAGGCGGGGAAAGACGTCCCCGTGCGAGAGGAACGCGTCCGAGAGCGCGACGCCCGAGACGAGCTGCTCGCGGATGTCGATGAGGATCCGCTTGAAACGCGGGTTTTCCTGGCGTTCGAGAAGGATCTCGAAACCGGCGACGATCGGAAGGCCGGCCTTCAGGAGCGCGACGAGCTCCTGGTTGAAGACGACGAACTCGGAGGCCTTCACCGGCCGCCGCGACCCGAAGGACAGCCGCGGGAGCGCCGCGCCGCGCGGGGGCGCGAGCGCGCTCGAGGCGTCCCCGGTGACCTTGACGGAGAAGACGCGCGCGTTCAGACGCGCGATCTCGTCGCGGAGCACGCCCTCGTTCGCCGCCTCGATCGTGCGCACCGCGATGGCGCCGTCGGGCAGTCCCAGCCTGCAGACGTACGTCGCCATCAGGCCTCACTCCCGAAAAACGACAGTCCCAGCCTGCAGACGTACGTCGCCATCAGTTCACGACGATCCCCGGACCCGGCTTCGACCACTCCGGCGAAAGGACGAGGAAGAGCGCTCCCCTGGCGGCCTCGTCCTTGCCGACGCCGAGGATGTACGGCTGTCCCATGTTCACGTTGATCGTCGTCCTGAGGATCTCCCCGCGCACCTCCTTGCCGCCTTCGCGGCGGACCCTCTCGAGCGAAAGGTCGCGGAACTGGAGACGCCTCCCGTCGCGCGACGGCTCGAGGAAGAACTGGAGGTGGTAGTTCACACCGATCACCCAGGCGACGCGCTGGCCCTCGGCGCCGCGCACGACCACGGAGTCGAGACGCGTGAAATCGGTCACGTTGAAGAGTTTCTTGAGCCGTTCCCCGATCCCGCGAATCTCCGCGGGGAGCTCGGCACGGGGCGGCGGGTTCGGGTCGGAGGCCGCCTTGAGGAGCGTCACCCTCACGTCGACGCCCCGCAAGGGAACGTCGTAGGACGCGATCGCCTGCGCCGCGCGCTCGACCGAGGCGGCCGTGTCGCGGACGGTGATCTCGTTCGTCTTCGGCTCGAGCATCACCGAGCCCGCGTCCGAGAGGACCGGGCGCACGAGCTGGAGCGCCTCGTCCGCCGGGCGGTGCTTGAGCCCGAAGACCCGGACGACGACGACGGGGGGAGCGCCCGCAGCCGGAACGGCGGGGAGCACGAGGACCGTGAGGAGGGCGCCCGCGGCGAGGGCGGCAGCGGCGGCGCGCAGGGAAAGCGGGCTTCGCACGGTCACGTCACAGGTCCGCGTTCGGGTTCGCGACGAATACGATCGCCGGCTCCTGCGGCGTCGCCGCGGTGAACTCGTAGACGCGGGCGCGCGGATCGAGCACGCCCTCGATGAGCGGACGCGCGGGCGCGTCGGACGGGGCCGAGGCCGAGGCTCCCGCCGTCGCGGGCGCCGCGGCGATCGTCTCGGCGGGGCGCGTCTGCTCCCAGCGAACGAGGCCCGCGAGGCCCCCCGCGAGGGCGGCGAGCGCGGCCGCCTGCGCGAGGCGCCGGGAGCGCCACCAGGCTGCGGCAGGCCGCGCGGACGCGGCGGGCGTCACGCGGACGCGGCGGCGGATTTCTTCGAGGACTCCGTCCGCGACGCGGCGTGCGTCCTCGGCGACGGGCGGAGCGGGCCGCCGGCCGGCGGCCGCCGGCTCGGGCGAGACGGACGCGGCGAGCGGCGCAAAAAGGAGCGTGGGATCGAGGGCGATTGCCTCGGCGGCGCACGAGGCGCATGACGCGAGGTGCCGCTTCAAGTCGGAGGGGAGACCAGGGAGAGTATCCGGGGAAGGAGAGATTTCTTCTGAAAGGGACTGGCGGACCGCGAGAAGCACACGAGGGGCCTCCGGGCAACCCGTCGCGCCGTCTCTGCCCTTGCCGTCCCTCGCCATCTCTTTTCCCCTCAGAAGAACTTTCCGAAAAACCAGAAACGAAAAACCTAGAAACCGGACGTGTACTCGGGATACCGCTTCCGGATCTCGTCGCGCAGGAGGCGGCGGGCCTGGAAGAGGTGGTTCCGGACCGTGGACTCGCGGCACTCGAGGATCGCGGCGATGTCCTTGCCGTCCCGCTCCTCGAACTCGCGCAGGACGAAGACGAGCCGCTGCGTCCCGGACAGGACGCCCGCGCAGGCCTCGAACACCCGCCGCACGTCGTCGCGGTGCAGAGCGGCGGGAGCGTCGGATTCGCTCGTCCGCGCGCCCTTCACGAGGCGAAAGCTCTCCGTCTCCGTCCGCTGCCGCGTGCGGCGCGCGCGGAGCGCGTCGATCGCGAGGTTTCCCGCGATGCGGAACAGCCACGTCGAGAACGCCCACGCGGGGTCGTACCGGCCCATGTTCTCCCAGACCCTCAGGAACGTGAGCTGCGCGACGTCGCGCGCGTCCTCGGCGTCGCCGAGCATGCGCCGGAGAAACGCGACGAGACCGGGGGTCCGGCGCTCGACGAGAACCGCGAACGCCTCGACGTCGCCTTCCTGGGCCCGCAGGGCGAGTGCGGTCTCGATCGCCCGGGCTTCGGCGCCGGCGGCTCCGGACGAAGACACACCCTCCCCCGGGGCGTCGGACGCAGGCTCCATGGGACGCGGAGAGGCCGAGACGAGACGCATCGCTTCAGCTTCTCTTACGTTTGACGGATCGTCTTCGTCTACCAGAAAAACGGCCTCCGGGCCGCTCGGCAGTATAATCTGCCACCGCGTGGCGACGCATCATAAATTCTTGTCCGGACTCGATTTGAGCGCCGTCATCCCGGCTCAGGCACCTCTTTTCCCTCTCATTTTTTCGAGGCTCTTCCCGGACCGGGCCAGTCTGGCCAGGGGCGGAGTCTGGATCCAGGGAGTCTCTCTCGGCGAGGTCGAGGTGGCGCTCACTCTGGCCGCCGAGCTCTCCCGGGCGAGGCCGGGGCTCCCCCTCCTCATGAGCGCCACGACGCCCGCGGGCGTCGGGCTTCTGTCGCGGCGCGCCGGGCCGGCCGGCCTCCCGTGGCGTCCCTTCCCGCTCGACCTGCCTTCCGCCGTGCGCCGCTTCTTCGACGTCGAGCGGCCGCGCCTCCTCGTCCTCGTCGAGACCGAGCTCTGGCCCGTCGCTCTGAACGAGGCGCGACGCCGCGGCGTCCCGGTCCTTCTCGCGAATGCGCGCCTTTCGGCGAGATCCGCGGCGCGCTTCCGGCGCGCCTCCGGTCTGTTCGCCGGACCGCTGTCGGCCCTGTCGCGCGTCCTCGCACGCACGCCTCGCGACGCGAGGCGCTTCGTCGAGATCGGCGTCCCCGCCGGGATCGTGAGCGTCTCCGGCGACCTGAAGTTCGACCGGCCCGAGCCGCAGGAGCCCGCGTTCGCTTCCGAGGCGCGAGCTCTCGCGAGAGGCCGGCCGATCCTCGTCGCGGGCTCGGCGGCGGGCGACGAGATTTCCCTCGTCCTCGACGTGCACCGGCGTCTCGCGGAAAAGGCGCCCCTCTTCCTCGTCCTCGCGCCGCGTCAGCCCGAGGACTTCGACGCCGCCGTGCGACTCGCGGCGCAGACCGGGCTCCGCGTCGCTCGCCGAAGCGCGCTGAACGGGCACACGGCGGGAGCCGGGGCGGACGTCCTCGTCCTCGACACGGTGGGAGAGCTCGCCGGGGCCTACGCGCTCGCCGACGCCGCGCTCCTCGGCGGGACGTTCGCGCCAAAAGGCGGGCACAACGTCCTCGAGCCCCTTCGCGCCGGCACGCCGGTCGTCGTCGGGCCTTCCGTTCAGAACATTCGCGAGACGGTCGACGCCGCGGAGGGCGCCGTCTTTCCCGCCGCGGATGCGGAAGCCGCCGCGGCCGCGCTCGCCGCGCTCCTCGCGGGCGGCGAGATTCGCGCGCGGGCGGCCGACACGGCCCGGGGCCTCTTCGCCGCGGGCGCGGGCGCCGCGGCCCGCGCGGCTGCCGCGGCGCTCGAGCTCCTGGACCGGAGCGCCCCCGCGTGATCGCGCTCGACGCGCTCGCGTCGCTGTACGGCGCGGCCGTCGCCGCGCGCCTTTCGGCCTACCGGCATCGCCTCCTGCCCGTCCGGCGCGCCGGCCGCCCCGTCCTCTCGGTCGGCAACGTGGCCGCCGGCGGCACCGGCAAGACGCCGTTCGTGCGCTGGCTGGCCGGCGAGCTCCTCGCGCGCGGGCAGCGGCCGTCGATCCTCACGCGCGGGTACGGCCGCAAGAGCCGGGGCACCGTCGTCGTGTCGGACGGCGCCGGCGCCGTCGCGTCCGTCCGCGACTCCGGGGACGAGCCGGCGCTCCTCGCCCGCGCTCTCCCTTCCGTTCCAATCGTGGCGGAAGCGAGCCGCATGCGCGGCGCCCGGAGGGCCGAGGAGATCCAGCCCTCGATTGCCCTCCACGTCCTCGACGACGGTTTCTCGCACGTCGCTCTCGAGCGGGACCTCGACATCGTCCTGCTCGACGCCGCCTCGCCGGACGCCGGGGGCGCGCTCCTCCCGGCCGGGCGGCTGCGCGAACCGCTCGCGTCGCTTGCGCGCGCCGACCTCCTCGTCGTGACGAAGACCGAGCAGGCGGATCCGTCACGGGCCCGCGCGCTCGCCGCGCGCTGGGCGCCCGGCGTCCCCGTCTACCACGCCGCCACGCGCGTCCTCGGGATCCGGGATCGCGCGGGCCTCGCCGTGGAGGCCGCCGACCTGCCCGGCGCGACGTGCGTCGCCGTCGCGGGCCTCGCGCACCCGGAGGCTTTCTTCGCGACGCTCGCGCGCCTCGGAATCGAGCCCGCGGCCGCGCTCGCGTTCCGCGACCACGAGCCGTACGGACCGATGGCGCTTGGCCGCATCGAGAAAGCGGCCGAGGAGTCCGGGGCCACGGCGGTCGTCACGACCGAGAAGGACGCCGTCAAGCTCGACGGGCGACTCGCCTTCCCCCTCTTCCGCGTGGCCGTGGACATGCCGGTCCTCGAACCGGGCTTCGTCACCGAGGCGCTCGCGCGCCTCGCGCAGCGCCCGTCCTGAACCCGCGTCCCGGAAAGAAAAAAACGCCCGGGCACGAAGCCCGGGCGTGAAGCTCGAAGCTGTTTTGACGAAAGTTACTTCGTCGCGGCGGGCGCGGCGGCGGTCGCCGGAGCCGCGGAAGTCGTGGCGGGAGCCGCCTTGTGGGACTTCTTCGACTTCTTGGACGACTTCTTGTGGGTCGTCGTGGACGCCGTGGCAGCCGGGGC
>Ga0335071_10007994_pt1 | contig 10868 bp, 8 predicted proteins | sample Lox_Sample_15_FD_206724 | JGI IMG/M metagenome (GOLD analysis project Ga0335071, IMG submission 206724) | Soil microbial communities from Loxahatchee National Wildlife Refuge, Florida, United States - Lox_Sample_1.5 | ecosystem: Environmental > Terrestrial > Soil > Wetlands | place: USA: Florida...
GCTTTCGCCGCATCTTCAGTCGCTTCGACAAGCTCGACCTGGTGTTCATCGCCTTCATCTACTTCGCTCTCATCGTGGAAGCACTACGTGAGTAGTGTTAACACGCCCTAGTCGCGCAGCCGGGCAGCTCACTGATCGACTGCGTGGTGGTGCTTGCGCCGGACGCGGCGGGCACCGGCGCTGGCGGCGCGATCTTCAGAGTCGAAGGTGGCTGGCCCGATCGGATCACCGCGCCCGAATGGGCATACGCGCCGTCTCTGATCGCCGCGCTGCAACGGATCGCGGTCGCGTCCGGATCACGGGGTGTTCCGCAGCTGTCGTGGCATCGTTGCCTGACTCTCGCCCGGCGCGGGTCGCACCCGACACGGCGCTCTCGTCTGCGGCTCCTGAACTGAACGCGGATGTGCCGCAACCCGCTCAAGCCCATCGTCCGCCGCCGAACCGGGCGACCGCAGATCTCACGCCAGCACGCACGGAGTCCGGCAGAGGCGGCTGCCGGCCGGACCACTCTGACGACATCAGCGCCGCAGGGATTGCTCCAAGAACTGGAATACGTCGGCTTCCCATGACCCGGTGTCAGCGAACAGGAAGTTGTGTCCTTCGCTGCCCGACTGACCCACGGGCGGATAGATCTTCAGGAGACATGACTTCGACAACCGCATCAGCTCTGCGCAGAGCGCGCGACCCGGCGCAACCGAGTAGTCGTTCAGGGCATGCACCAGCATCACCGGGGCCGCGATCTCGCCGACCGCGGCGATCAGGAGCGAGCGCAGTGCCTCCGAGCTTTCCCATGATCCTGCAGCGGCTCCGAACGTGACGACGGCCCGCAGGGACGGATCGCGTGCTGCCTCGAGCAAGGCAAGGTTGCCGCCGAAGGAATGACCAAGCACGGCGATGCGATTGGGGTCGACGCGCGGCAGGCGTCTCACAACCTTCAGCGCCGCGGTCGCGTCATCGAGATGACTCGTCGTCAGCAGCGCAATCTGCAGTCGCCTGCGTGCCTCGATTCCGTTCGTTGATTCTTCCAGGCCCAGCTGGTCGCCGATGAAGGGTCCGGCGGCCGACGAGAGCCCCTCACCGTGACGGAAGGGAAAGAGGAGCACGTAGCCGTGCCTTGCGAAGATTGGCCCAACGATCTGCGCCGCGGCGGTGATCGTCTGGCGGGGGTTGTATTGCTGGGGCCTGTCGCTGCGGCCGTGGTTGAAGACGACGGCCGGGAAGGGCCCACGCCCGGCCGGCGTCCAGAGGTACGCTTTGAGCCGGACGTCTCCGCTCGGGACCTCGACGATGCGCGGCTCTTCGCCGGCAACCGCTTCCGCACGCGGCAGCATCGCAGCGCACCATGTCATTGCCGCTACGCCGATCACCGACCTCAATATGAGCATGCGACCTCGCGGTGCTGATCAGGCGAATGGGATCGAAAGCGGCAGGTCGTGGCACAGAGTCCGGAAACCACCGGCTGCGCAGCAGCGGGGTCTAGCGAACATCGCCCGGCACGTCCGCCGGTACCGAATCGCGGCGGGCGGCGAGCAAGGCACCTGGCCCGCAGCGGCCCGGCTCCCGGCGCGTCAGCAGGCGCCCGTAGGCGCCACGCACATAATGGCGCTACTCGTCGTGCGCGTCGACTCGCCGCTGTCCGCCGGGTCGGGCCCGCCATGGTGTCGCCGCGAGTTTCAAAACGGCGACCGGATACCGCGTGCAGGCGGGCGCGCTGTCCGGCGGGGCTGCTCGTCGGCGCACCCTGTCGACGGCGAGCGAGCGGATGCACTGCGACCTTGATTCAGCCCGGCCGGACGGCGCAACCCGCGCCCCGCATTTCCCGGGCCGCGTCATGGCACTAGGTATCCCGTCGCGGTCCGGGTATCGTTCAGCTCGCGGAGCCCCTCGGCTCGCACAGCAGGAATCGTGGCGCCGTGCATCCGGGACGGCCTGCCGGTGGCCAGCCTGCATAGCGGCCGCCCGGGCCCTGGGAGGGCGGACTTGTCAGTCGCGCGCATCGTTCTCTATGGCTGCCTCGCAGTCGTGCAACTGGCCTTCATCGTCGTGTGGCTGCGCGCGGTCAGGCGATGCAGGCTCGCGATGCGCCCCTCGCTCGGCGACATGGCCATTGGCTGCGGCACCAGCTTCCTCGACACGCTTGGCATCGGCAACTACGCCCAGATCACGGCGCTGTTCAAGCTGCGCGGCAACCCGGCCGACGAGCTCATCCCCGGCACGCTGAACGTCGGCAACGCCATCGGGATCATCTTCAGCGCGCTGCTGTTCGTCGAAATGATCGACGTTGACCCGGTGCTGCTGACGTCGATGGTCGTCGCGGCCGGAGCCGGTGCGTGGGTCGGCGCGGGCATCGTCAGCCGGCTCCCGCGCAGGGCCATCCAGCTGCTGATGGGGGTTGCCCTGCTCATCGCGGCAGGATTCTTCACGATCACCAACGTCGGCATCCTGCCGCCGGCCGGGACCGCCATGGCCCTCGGCGGATGGCGCTTTGCGATTGCGGTCGCGGCGAACTTTGTCCTTGGCGCCCTGATGTGCGTCGGGATCGGGAACTACGCGCCCTCGATGGCGCTCCTGGCCTTTCTCGGGATGCACCCGATCGCGGCCTACCCCATCATGATCGCGAGCGACGGCATGCTCATTCCGGTCGCCAGCCTGGGATTCGTGAGGTCGGGCCGCTACGCCAACGCGGTGGCGGTCGGCCTCACCATCGGCGGCACCGTCGGGGTGCTGCTCGCCCTTCCCCTCGTCAAGCTGCTCGGCGCTCACCTCGAGCTGATGCGCTGGGCGGTGACCGGCGTGATCGCCTATGCGGCCGTTGCCATGCTGCGCTCGGCGCTGCGGGACGACGGCTCCGCCTGACCTTGCGCAGGGCCCGCGTCCGATATTCAGGCCGCCGCAGGTCGGGCGCGCAGGCGTGGCGGGGCAAAGCCCGTTCGATCCTTGCGCGATCCGCGTCAGACCGCGGACCGCCCTCGTGCGAAGGGCGCCCGCCTGGCGAGCGCAACGGCCTCAGGCCGTGATTTCCTTCGAGGTGATGGTGTAGGCGAAAGACTCCGGGTCCAGGCTGTCGAGCCGTCTGCCATCGGCCTCGCCTTGCGGGTACATCAGGTAGGGGATGACCGGGCCGGACGATCCCGGCAGGGCCACGTCATGGCCGGTGTTGTAGGGCAGCCAGTTGGTTTCCCACGCCCCGAAGAGCTTCTCGCGCACTGCGACCACGATCTCGTCCCTGAGCGTGAGACCGAGCTTCTCCTCCAGCACCACCTTGCGCACGTCGGCGGGATCGACCGGCACCCAGCCGTGGTCCCTGAGCCAGACCTCGGCCCGGCAATGCTGGGCCTTGCTGACGTTGCCGCTCTTCCCCAGGCACTTGTAGCCGAAGCGCGAGTCGGCGACGCGGATGCCGTACAGGTCACGCGCCGGCAGGCCGACGGCGCGCGCGAGGCCGACGTAGAGCGCATTGAGGTCCGCGCACTTGCCGGTCAGGTCGCCGGTCTCCAGCATGAAGCGGATGTCGCCCAGGCCGCAGCCGCGCGTCTTGGGGTTGCGCTCGGTGTTCTCCACCACCCATTCGTAGATGGCGCGTGCCCTGTCGATGTCATGCTTCTGGCCGCGCGTGATGTCGAGCGCGGTCTTGCGGACGATGCCGTCGATGGGTATCAGTCGCGTTGCTTCCGTGCAGCGGGCCCGCGTCGCCGGGTCGAGCGGCGCCACGCGTTCTGGCTGATCGAAGTCGACCGCCCGGTCGCGGACGCTGAAGCGGCTCACCAGCTCCAGCTCCGGCGCCGGACCGTCGCCGCCGGGCCACGTCGCGACCAGCATCTGCTCACCGTGGACCGGACCGATCGCCGGCCGCATGTCGGTGGCGTTGCCGCGCCAGAGATTGCCCATCGGCTTGATCCAGCCATTGTCCTGGAGCGACGGCAGCGGCAGCCAGACATGGGTGGTCCCGGCGGCGGGCGTGACGCGGATCGTGGCTTCGAACACCCTCCAGCCATCGGCCGGCTTCGGGTCGAACGGCAGCACCTCGGCCCTGGCGAATCGAGGCAGCGCCAGCGCCGTGGCCGAGAGCGCAGCGATCCCGATGAAGTCTCGACGGTGCATCGTGGAGTCCGTCCCTGATTACCTGCCTCAGCCCGAATTGATACGGGCATCCGGCGATTCAGTCAATGCCCGAGGATGCGGCGCGACCCGTGCTGCGGCCCGCCCCGCGGCGGCCAAAAGTCCCGTGGATTCCGCGGCTTGCGCCCGGGCTCCGCCGGCTTGGATCGTGCCGGACGCCGCTGGCGGGCACCCCGGAAAGCTCAGCGCAGTTCGACCACCAGACGCACGCGGTCGGTCCGGGTCCGCATGCGCAGCCACTTCTCGATCTTCTCGCGATCGCTGCTGCTCAACGGCCGCTTCGCGGTGGCGACAACGACCACGGTCGATGTGCCGCCGGCATCCCCGCCGGCAGCGAGGCCTGCGGTCTCCGACACGAGCACTCGTTCGATGGCGGGATACAGCGTCCGCAATTCCGCCGCGATATCCCCGTACAGATCCTCGGTTGCCTTCTGCGCGTCCCGTCCCTGTCCGGGCTGCGGCGATGCAGCCGCGGTCGCGGTGACCGCCTGCTGGCCTCGGTTGTACAGGTCGGTCGCCACCTTCTCCTCGAGCGCGTCCATGTCCAGGGCCTGCTCGGTCGCCTGATACACCTGCAGCTGGGCGCTTGCGAGGCCGGCCTGAGAAAGCCGGCCCGAGATCGCCGCCAGGGCGCTGCTCGGCACAATCGTGCCGAGCAGCGTGACTTCGATGCGGCGCCTTCTGGCGTCGATGACGACGTCACTGACGTGTGTGCCGGGAGCGCCGAACTCGGCGCGCACGAACTGGGCTGCGCGCGTCCGGAACACCTCCTCGCCGACGAGTCGATAGGCCAGGTAGAGGCTCGGGATCAGCGTGACCAGCACGATCAGGCCCATGGCGACGCGCACGCGCCGTTCATCGCGGGCATGCAGGAACTCCGCGCGCTTCACCCGGAACGCCCGGATGACCAGCGCCGAGGTCGCGGCGATGAAGACGCAGTTGATCGTGAACAGGTACATGGCGTCGAAGGCGATCTGCCAGCCGCCGGTCGCGAGCCCGTATCCGGCCGTGGAGAGCGGCGGCATCAGCGCGGTCGCGATCGCGACGCCCGGAATCACGTTCGATGGCTGGCGACGGGTGACGCCGATGATGCCGGCGAGGCCGCCGAATACCGCGATGAGGACGTCCCAGATGTTGGGCGAGGTCCGCGCCAGCAGCTCGGGTGTCGCGCCGCGCAGGGGGCTCAGCAGGAAGTAGGCCGTCGAGGTCGGCAGCGCGATCGCCACTGCGACGCCGAGGTTCTTGAGGGACTCCCGCATCAACGCAAAGTCGAGAATCCCGACGCCGTAGCCGACGGCCATGACGGGTCCCATCAGCGGCGAGATCAGCATCGCGCCGATGATGACGGCCGTCGAGTTGAGGTTGAGGCCGATGGAGGCGATGAAGATCGCGAGTATCAGGACCCAGAGATTCGTGCCTCGCAGCGGCACGCCGGCGCGCAGGTCCGCGTCGATGCGCGCATCGTCGCCGTGGTCGTCGCGCAGCGAGAACCGCGCTCTGATGGCCGCAAGGACCCGGTTGAGCGCGCGCCTGAACCGCATCGGCGCGCGCGAATTCACGACGAACCCGCCGCGGCGCCGTCGGGCTCGGCGGACGCGAGCGATGGCCGTGCCATTGATGCTGAGTGTGGGGGTTTCATGGCCTCTGGTGACGTCTCCGTGCCGCCCGATTGGAAAGCCTGGTCGACCGCGATTGAGAGTCTGCGCGAGGCGTCTTGCGAAGTGAACGGCCGATCAGCGCTCGCCTGCGCTGCCAGACGGACGGGCGGCGACCGTCACGCACCCTAGATCTAGGGCTGCCGGGAGGCGTCGCGCCGAAGGACCACATGCATGACCAGCTCCCCGGCGACGTGCTCCGTGACGCTGTATCCGAGCTTGACGAGATCGATGTCGCCGAAGAAGTGTTCGCCCGAGCCGAGCAGCACCGGAGATATCGCCAGGTGCAGCTCATCGACGAGTCCGGCGCGAAGGTATTGCTGGACGGTGGCAATGCCGCCGATACAGACGTCCTCGCCAGCAGCGGCCCCCAAGGCTCTCTCGAGGGCGCGGTGGATTCCGTCCGTCACGAAGTGGAACGTCGTTCCACCCTGCATCGGGACCGGTTCGCGCGGGTAGTGGGTCAGCACGAACACCGGGGCGCGAAACGGAGGGGTGCCTCCCCACGGACCCTTCCAGGAATCGTCGCGCCACGGCCCGCGGACGGGTCCGAACATGTTTCGGCCGAAGATATAGGCGCCGACGTTGTCGAAGTTCCGGGCGAAGAACGCGTCGTCGACCCCGGCCGATCCTGCGCCTTCGCGCCAGGCCCCGTCGAAGGCCCAGTCGCCGCCGCGCATGCGCTGGAACGTCCGCGTGGCGAAGGCCCACTCGCCGAGCGCCAGGCCGCCGACGCCCTGCGGATTCTCGAGGCTCTGTCCGGGGCCGGCACCGAATCCGTCGATGGAGATGGATGCGCTCACTCTGACCTTGGGCATGGGTCGGGCTCCCGGGCCTGGTGGAGCGGTGCAGGCGGCGGCGGGCAGGGTCCGCGGCCGGCGTCGATTATCACACGCGCGACCCGCGCGGCGCAGGACGCCACCGAGGACGGCGCGCATTCCGGGCTCGTGCCGGGGTCAGCTGCCGATCGATCGGAATGCCCGCTCCGATCTCCCGCCAGCCGTCGCCGGTCGTTGCCCGGATCGCCGCACCGGGCGATCGTCACCGGGCCCGGGCATGGTCCGGCCCCGCCGAGCAGCCGCCACGCCCCCTCGAGCACGCCGTTCTTGATCGTGGTCACCCTCGCCTGCAAGCTTCGCCTGCGGGCAGTTCTCGCGCGGCCGCCGGGCCGACCCTCGTGAGCGGCCTGGCCGGCGCGCCGCTGCACGTGCGAGTGGCCGCACAGGGGTTGATCGCGCCCGTCGAAGGCGCTTGCGCTTCGCAGCCGACGAAGACGACGTGGGGGTTAGGTGCCCGCGATGGAGCGGTCCCGGACGGTGTTCCTCAGCTATGCCTCGCAGGACGCGGAGGCGGCGCAGAGGATTTGCGAGTCCCTGCGCGCGGCCGGGATCGAGGTCTGGTTCGACCAGAGCGAGCTGCGCGGCGGGGATGCGTGGGATGCCGACATCCGCCGCCAGATCCGCGACTGCACGCTGTTCGTGCCGATGGTCTCGGCGAACACGGAGGCGCGCAGCGAAGGCTACTTCCGGTTCGAATGGCACCTGGCGGCCGAGCGCTCGTTCCACTTCGCGGACGACCGCGCCTTCCTGATGCCGGTCGTCATCGATGGCACGCTGCAGTCGAGTGCACGCGTGCCGGAGCCCTTCCGCGAGCGCCAGTGGACGTCGCTCCCGGGTGGGCTGCCGACGCCGCAGTTCATCGCCCACGTGCGCGGGCTGCTCGCCGGGGCGACGCTGGCCGCCGCGCCGCCCGCGGGCAATGCAGCCCCGTCGCGGCACGGCCGCCGGCCCGCGCGCGTCCTGGTCGCCGCGCTTGGGATCGTGCTGCTGGGAGCGCTGCTGCTGCTGGCCTGGCCGCATCACGCCGCGGTCCCCGCCAAGCCGGCGGGCACATCGAGCGCCGCAGAGCGTAAGTCGATCGCCGTGCTGCCGTTTGAGAACCTCACCGGCCGCGCCGACGATGCCTACCTCGCCGACGGGCTGCAGGAAGAGGTCCTGAACGCGCTGGCTCGCATTCGCGACTTCAAGGTGATCTCGCGGACGTCGGTGGCCGAGTACCGGGGCGCCGGCCGCAACGTGCATGACATCGGCAGCCGCCTCGGCGTCGGGACGGTGCTGGAAGGCTCCGTGCGCCGCGACGCCAACACCCTGCGACTCACCATCCAGCTGATCAGCGTCAACGACGATACGCATCTGCTCGCCACCAACTATGACCGCGACCTCAACCACATTCTCGGCCTGCAGAGCGAGGTCGCGCACGTGGTGGCCGAGGCGCTCGCCGCCACGCTGAGCCGCGCGGAGCGCGGCGAGCTCGATCACGTCGGCACCAACAATGGCGACGCCTACCGCAGCTACCTGAAGGCGGTCGCGCTGTTCCAGCAGTGGGGACCGGAGGACATTGCGACTACGACCGAGCTGGTGCGGCTGCTCGAGGAAGCGGTGCGGCTCGATCCGGGGTTTGCCGATGCATTCGCGTTGCAGTCCCGGCTCTATTCCTTTCTGTACTCGCGCAGCGAGCATGCCGACGACGGTGCCCGCGCCCGCGCTGCCTTCGAGCGAGCCCTCTCGATCGATCCCGGCCTGATCGAGGCGCGCCTCGCGCGGGGGCTGTACGAGCTGTACGTCGCCAGGAATCCCGACGGAGCGCTCGCAGACCTCGAAGCCGTGGCAGCGGTGCGACCGAACTCGCCCTCGGCGCAGCAGGCGCTGGCCCTGGTGCTGCGCCGCCGCGGACGCTTCGACGAGGCGCTGTCGGTCTTCCAACGGGCGTGGGACCTCGATCCGCTCAACCACACCTACGACCGTGGCCTGCTCTCCACCTGCATCGGACTGCGGCGCTTTCCCGAGGCGCTCGAGTGGGCGCGACTGCACCTTGTGCGCTTTCCCGATATCAGCTTTCCCCACCTGGTACGCGCCGAGATCGAGGCCCACACCACTCGTAGCCTCGAACCGTTGCGGTCAGTGCTCAAGCGCGCCGACCTCGACCCCAGCTCGCGCACGAGTATCGAAGCTCAGATCGCGACCGCCGAAGGGCGCTACCAGGAGGCGATCGGGCTGTGGCAGGCGCGCACCGACGTCGATGCGCGCGCACGGCTCCAGGCCCTGGCGTTCCTGTATCGTGAAGCCGGCGACGCACCGGCGGCGGAGCAGCGGTTACGGGCTCTGGAGCGCGAACTCAGCGCGGCGCTACGCGCGGCTCCGCCGAACCGGGACGAGGTCTCCACAAACCTTGCGCTCGTGCAGTCGGCACTCGACGAGCACGACGCCGCGTTGAGTACGATCGAGGCGGCCCGCGCCCGCGTCCCGGAATCGATCGATCACCTGAACGGTCCGCCGATTTCCTTCGTGCGCAGCATCGTGCTCGCCCGCGCCGGACACGCGACCGAGGCCTACGCGGAGGTGCAGAGGCTGCTGCGCGTGCCGTTCGGCACGCCTTTGGATATCGAGGCGGACATGGCGCCAACGTATCTGCTGCTGAAGCACGACGTGCACTTCGATGAGCTGCTGCACCGCCCGCCGAGGCTTTGAGCCGCGGGGGTCGGCGCGGTCTGCGCGACCGCCACACCAGGGCGTTCGGTGGCGGCTGTCCGCCGCCGGGACGGCAGCCTGCCGATTCACGCGCACCGGCGGGCGGCGCTGCTGCGACCGAAGTAACATGACGCGTCAGGTTGCCGGGCTGCGGCCGTCCCGGGCTCGTCCCCTTGGGCGATCGGAGTCGCGATGAGCGAAGTCCCCGCAAACCAGGCTCCAGAGCTCCTGCGGCGCCTGTTGCGCGCAAAGGACCGGATCGACGCGGCCCCGCAGCAGGACTGGCCGGTGCGCCGGCTCGCGCGCGTCAGCGGCGTCTCGGCAGCGCACTTCGCGCGCTCGTTCAAGCTGGCCTTCGGCGTCCCGCCGCACCGTTACCTGCTGACCTGCCGCATCGAGCGGGCCATGGCACTGCTGCGTGACACCGACCTGCCGGTCACCGAAATCGCGTTCCAGAGCGGCTGGGAGAGCCTCGGCACGTTCGGCCGCACCGTGCGCGACGTGACCGGCGACAGCCCGAGCGAGTTCCGGGCCCGGGTGCGCGGCGCCGCCTGCGGTCTAGCGCGCGTGCCGTCCTGCGTTGTTCGCGCGACGCAGCGGCCGCCCCTCACGATGGCAGTTTCGGAGAAGCGTCGCCGGGCGGGGGACGGTATAAAGCGCGTCCGAAAGACGAGGAGGCAGGCATGAGCCAGGGTGTTGCGGTGGTTGGCCTCTACGTGCGCGATCAGGAAGAGGCGCTCAAGTTCTACGTCGAGAAGCTCGGCTTTCGCGTCCACACGGACGTGCGCAACGGCGATTACCGGTGGCTCACCGTGCAGCACCCGGAGCAGCCGTCATTTCAGCTCGGCCTGTTCGCGCCCGGGCCGCCCGTGCACGATGCGGCCACGGCGCAGACGCTGCGCGCAGTGGTGGCGAAGGGCGCCATGCCGCCGCTCGTGATGTCCGTCAGCGACTGCCGTGCGGCCTGCGAGCGGATGCGCGCAGCGGGTGTGGAGTTCACGCAGGAGCCGGTGGACCGCTACGGCACGGTGGACGCGGGCTTTCGCGACCCGGCGGGCAATGGCTGGAAATTGATCGAGGCGCGGTGACGCCCGAGGGGCATGGCACGATGCTGCGACGGTCAGGCTGCTTGGCCGCCATCGCGACTCTTGCGACCGCTGCGCACGCAGCGGACGGCGTCCGCCCCGAGGCCACGACAGTCATCGACGAAGGCCGGCCGCTGCTGGCAAAGCTCGTCGGTCGCTGGACGTTGTCCGGAACCATCCGCGGCAAGCCCACGGTCCATGCGGTGCGGGCGGTTCCGTCGCTGCAGGGCAACTACGTCCGGATCGAGGAGCGGTCGCGGGAGCGTGATCCGCAGGGCCGTCCGGTCTATGAAGCCACCATCTTCGTCGGCTGGAACAGTCGCACCGGCACCTATGTGTGCACCTGGCTGGATTCCACCGAGGTGGAGACGGGTGACGTGAGCTGCGTTGCGCACCCGGCCGCGAACGCGATGCCGTTCGTGTTCCGTGACGGCAGCGGCAATGCGGTCATTGCGACGACGTTCACCTACCACCCGTCATCG
>Ga0335071_10007995_pt1 | contig 10867 bp, 10 predicted proteins | sample Lox_Sample_15_FD_206724 | JGI IMG/M metagenome (GOLD analysis project Ga0335071, IMG submission 206724) | Soil microbial communities from Loxahatchee National Wildlife Refuge, Florida, United States - Lox_Sample_1.5 | ecosystem: Environmental > Terrestrial > Soil > Wetlands | place: USA...
AACTCAGGTCGATGGACTGCGACGCCATCCCCCGAATTGGCTGCGTTACTTGCTGGTCGAAGTTGAGCGCGAATCCATTGGCGTCGAATCCAAGGTCTTTCCAATGCAAGGCCAACACGCCGTTGGTAATTGAGCCGCCCGACACGCTGGACAGGCAATTCAGCTTCGGAAGGTAATTCAGTTCATTCAACCGCCAGAGCGTGCCAAGGTGGAACAGCATCGCGCGGTATCCACCGCCCGACATGCAAAGCGCAATTCCGCTCGTCGGCTGGCGTCCCGAATCCTCGGGTTGATCGTGAACGGGCGAAAGGGCATTCACAGCTTGGGTATCGTCAGGCATCATTTCTCCGGGAACGCGCGCTGCATTGCATCGCCTGCGCAATCACGCGCAATGTATCACCCTTGGTCAGGTCAACGGAAGCGCGTTCGTTTTGCCAATCGCTCTAGTATAGTGAGCCGGAAGTGGACTCCAACGTTCCATCCACCGCCGACAATTTGTACCCCCGGCCACCGGCGCCATTCCATTTCGGAATCGAAAACTTCGCGCCGCGAATCATTTTGTAAACCTCTAGATTGCGGAACGTGAGCGGCGTGCCGGGCTTGCACACTTCCGGCATCTGCGTTGGCCGAATAAAGTATGCGGCTCCCTTGCCAATCAGCGTTGCCTCGCCGTGTTCATCCACCAGCACAGCGTTGCGCTCGTCCACCGCGATCTCTCGTGCGGAAGTGGCCATGCCATCTTGGAGAATCCGTGCCAGGAATCCGATGGACCTTCCCAAGCGGTCGCGCTTCACGAAATGCTGGTCTGTAAGAATCCCCTCCATGTAAGGGACACGCAAGAACCCGCTGCCCAGAGTCACGCGTTTGTTATAAGGATCGGTCAGCGTTTCCTTCGAATAAGCCGTGTCATTCATCGCCGTGAACACGTATTCCCCCAGCACTGCCAGTCCGGCACTCGTTCCGCCAATCGGAACCCCCTCGCGAAGGCGATCGTTGATGGCCATCTCTACCGGGGTGCCTTGCCAGTACTTCATGTAGTTCGACTGGTCGCCGCCCGTGATGAAAATCGCCTCCGCCTCGCGAATCGTCTTCTCCGCAAACGCGTCCATCGCCGCATAGCGGTTCGGTAGGGCAAGCGTCGCAACGGAATTCAACCTGCACAGTTTGTTCACGTACGGGTTGTAGGCATCGTCACCGGTCGCTGTGAGGATTAGAAAGTCACCCCCGTTTGCGCGTTCACACAGCCAGTGGAAAGACGGATCTTGGTCCGCTCCTCCACCCATTAGCGCAGCGCCCGGCTGGGACTGGGTCTGCAAGTCGTTGGGGTTCCCGAGGCGGCTATAGCGGTAGCTTTTGTAATCTGATTCGGTAGGTGGCTGCGCAAAGCAACTGACGGCCATCGTGGTGACCAGCAAGCCGCACAATAGGCCAGATTTTATCGGCACTTTAAAGGCACACATGGGAAACTGGGCGACAAACGAAACTTGGGCCAGACTTCACGATTCTTGCCAAAACGTTCCAAAAATGAACAAAATAGGGCGGTTACGGCACGAAATGTGAAGAACTGTAAAATATATCGCTTTTCTGCGTGCATCGAGCGACTTTTTGGAGGAAAATGCGTCTAAGCTAGTAACCCAAATCAGGTGGGCGCCGCAACCCCGACAGCAACCCCAATTGGCGCCCACCGCCCCCTTTCAAATCCAGTGTCCATGGCCGACGCAATCTCTGTGTAGGTTCAAGGCCCAGTCATGCTCGCAGTTGCCTCACGACTCCGATGTCCTGTTGCATCAGCGGTACAATGACCTAGGCAGGCGGTTGCTATGGAGTTGACGGCGCACGGAGCCCGCTGGTGGGAGACCATGGCAGATGGTCGGCTTCACTGCTATCTCTGTCCGCGACACTGTCACATCGGCGAAGGTCAGCACGGTTTTTGTTTCATTAGAAAGAATGAAGGTGGACGTCTGGTGCAACTCGCCTACGGCCGTCCTGCCGCCGTGGCCATCGATCCCATCGAGAAGAAGCCTCTCAACCATTTCTTTCCCGGCAGTACAGTCCTGTCCATGGGCACCGCCGGTTGCAACATGGGTTGCTTCTTCTGCCAGAACTGGGACATCTCCAAAGCCAAGGCCGACCAGGTCCGCGCCGCTGAACTCTCGCCGCATGACGTGGTAAGGCTCGCGTGCGAACATCATTCGCCGAACATAGCCTTTACTTACAACGAGCCGACGATTTGGGGCGAGTATGTGATCGACATCGCCCGCCAAGCGCACGCTGCTGGAATCAACACGGTGATGGTGTCGAATGGCTACGTAACACGCGAAGCGTTCTTCGACATTTATCGATACATTGACGCTGCCAACATTGACCTCAAGGCGTTCACAGAGACTTTCTACTCGAAGATCACGCTCACGCACCTGCAACCCGTGCTCGAGACGCTCAAGTGGCTGCGGCACGAAACCGGCGTTTGGTTCGAAATCACCAACCTTATCATCCCCACTCTCAATGACAACGACTCCGAGTTCAAGCAACTCTGCGACTGGGTGTTGCTGAACCTGGGGGACGATGTGCCGCTGCACTTCACGGCCTTCCATCCTGATTTCAAACTGCAGGACAAGCCCGCGACGCCTCCAGCTACACTCCACCGTGCTCGCCGCATGGCGATGGAAATGGGTCTGAAGTACGTCTACGAGGGCAACATCTGGTCGGACGGTGGCGACACAATTTGTACCGGTTGCAAGCAGGTGGTGATCAAGCGTTCGTGGCACTCCGTGACCGCGAACAGGCTCAAAGATGGATGCTGCTCAAAGTGTGGAACCCTCGTCGCCGGAGTGTTTACCGACGCTGCCTCCACAAGTCGCAGGTCATGGGTGGAGTCCGCAGCATCGCCCGTTGCACACGAATGCGCCGCTTCGAATCAGTGAACAACGCTGGCTGATTTCTCGCCCTTTATCTTCACCCACCGCGCAAATGCCTCGCACTGCTTCTGCCGCAAATCCGCCCCAGTCTCCACCCCTTTCTTTGTGAACTCTATGTACTTTTTAGTGTCCGCCTTATACTCCGGCCACCCCGGTACACCCCTGCCATCCGGGCTGGCCGTCTTGGCGAAGTTCGTCCAGTACTCCTGCATCGCCTTGGAAGCTGCATAGTCTGGGGGCTGGTAGTCCGGGCGCATCGGGCGCTGCTCGTCCAGGGTGCCAAACACGTAAGGGATCTCGCTTGCGTGTGGCGCGCCAACCTCTGGATGCCCCGGAACAGTCAGGCTGAACTGATATTGATACGTCGCGTTGCCAGCCCTGCTGTTCCATTCCGCCACGACGCTTGACGGGCAGAGAAACGTGATATCGGTATTGAACTGGTCGCCAGGCTTGCCATATTTCAGATCGGACTCGGCTTGCGAAACGCCCCCGTCCGGTCCATTGCTGATTCCGTACAGCGGTAGTGTCTGGGCAACGAGCCGACCGTATTTATTCTCGATAAACTTCTTGGCCTTGGCGCGTCCGCTGGTCCGCCGAACTCACGCACATTGATACCGATGATCAGCGCCGCCGGAATCTGCTTTCCCGCCGCAAACAACTCGGTCGGCGATGTTGGCAACACTTTGCCATCCACTGCAACCATCAGGCCGTCGGGGATTCCTTTCGGCCCCGCGTAATTACTGAAAGCTTCGAGCAGTTGATCAACCGTTGCCGCCCTCAGTTTCTTCAGCGCGTTCGGGCCGATGCCGGCTCCGGCCAGCTTGGCAAACTTCACTCCCCCTTTCTCCGCCACCGGCAAGGGCTGCGCGCCGCCGCTCAACAGGATGCTCCCACTCTCCGCAATCACGCGCTTAAACAATCCCTTGGCCATCGGCGATACCATCAACAGGTTCACGTCCATCGCGCGCGCCGATTCACCGAAGATCGTCACGTTCGATGGATCACCACCGAATATCTTGATGTTCTCCTGTACCCACTTGAGTGCGGCAATCTGGTCCATGAGGCCGTAGTTGCCCGACACATGGTCCGGCGACTCCGCCGTTAGTCCAGGATGTGCGAGGAACCCAAAGAGCCCTAGCCGGTAGTTGAAGCTCACCAGTACAACGCCGTGTTGCGCCAGGCTCTTGCCGTTCTCATTCCCCGATCTCGCTACATTCCCACCACCATGAATCCACACCATCACCGGCTTCAGTCCTGCCACCGGCCATGCCGGCGTCCAAACGTTCAAGTAGAGGCAGTCCTCGTTGGTGACCTTGGGCATGCCCACTTCGGGTTCTGTGCGCAGCTCCCCCGAACTCCCCGGCGTCGCGCACACCGCTCCACGGCTTAACGGCAGCTGGCGGCTTCCAGCGCAGCTCGCCCACCGGAGTCTGTCCGTAGGGAATCCCTTTGAATACCGCACCACCGCCTTTAAGAGCGATGCCCCGGACCTGCCCGCCGGGCACGCTCACAGCGGGACCGTCCCCCGCAAATGCAGGGAAACTCAGCAACGGAGCAAGGACAAGGACAGCGACGGTGGTAAGTACGCGGTTGTGAGCAAGTGCGACCTTAATTTCTCTTGGTGAGAATGGCATTACACTACGCAGGCTATCGTGCTCCGCGTGCTGCAACAAGATGTTGAGCGAAATCGAAACTGAGCCGGTTGCCTTCGAGTGCTCTGTGCGGTTCCCCGCAATGCATTCCACTCACTCGCGGTCATAGGTATTTCGGTTACCATACGAAGCGGGTGGACACGACATGAGATTCCATTGCCGACGCGTTGTACTGTGTGCTGCTGTTGCCGTGCTGCTGCTTGCTCCAGCGGCTCATCCGCAGGAGACCGTGATCTTTACTCGCCACGCGGAAAAGTCTGTCAATCCGCCGACTGATCCATCTCTCACCGAGGCCGGGCAAAGGCGCGCCGAGTTGCTCGCCGTAATGCTTGCCGACTCCGGCGTAGGAGCGATTTACGTCACCGAGCTCAGACGGACGCAACAGACTGCCGCTCCGCTGGCGGAGCGAGTCCACATCAAGCCGACGATTGTACCCGCAAAAGACGTCAACCAACTGGTAAACGACATTCGATCAAGGAAAACGGGCGTAGTGGTTGTTGTCGGGCACAGTAACACGTTGCCGAAGATCATTGCTGCCCTGGGCGGTCCATCGCTGGAGATTCCCGACGACAGATACGACAACCTGTTCATCTTGACTCTCGAGCCGACACGTAGCGCATTGCTTCGGATTCACTACGGCGATGCGATGCCCGTTGCTACACAGGCCGGCACCATGATCAAGTGAGGGAACTCCAGGCTTTTGTCGGTGCTCCACTTTCCAGAATCATTTGCCGGCCGTCATAGGCTGGAATGCTGCTGTCACTTTATAGCTGCGGCGTCCTTCCCCAAGTTCGCCACCGAGCCGGCTACGCGGCCCATGAGCGAGGTCTTGTCTGCGGCACGACCTTCGCTTTTTCTGTCCGAGTGCTGAGCGCAGGTGGCAGGGTCCATGCCACGAAAGGAGAAGCTCGTTGTCGCCCAGCCGTGCGGGCTTCGTCTGGCGCCTTAGCGCCGATCAGTGTGGACTCGCTTTGCGAAAACTCTGAGTCATCCATGCCCCCGTGAACGATTCTTGTCACGGTTTTTCGGTGATGTAACGGCCAAATCCACCCACGGATACGACTTTGGTGCAAGTTGCGTATTTAACAGTCCAACAAACACTTACAGCAAATCCCTCGACTCGGGATTCAACCGTTAATGTTTGTCAGTCACATTCGGTTGTGATTTCTGCACTTGTTGGCTGTGCGGTAAAAGCAGTCTGCTTAGTTCATTCGGAGCATAGTCGGGCCGGCCGCGGCTCCGCGGAAAGAGTCGCTTTCTGCAAGTCGTAAGACAGCAGAGCTTTCCGCCCGTCACAAAACAAGGTGACGGATCGCACGGCATGAAGTGCGCGGGCCGCCCCCAGGAGTTACGACGGAAATGGCTCCGGATGCGCGCAAACACGCGCAGGCCCTGCCGTGCAAGATTGGGGGACGTCGTGCTATCACCATACGGGCTGGACATCATAGAAAATTGCCTTACTTGCAAGATGCGGGCCGATCACATCTTCTGCGATCTACCACCCGCCGCCCTGCAGTCATTCGAAACGATCAAATACGCTACAGCCTATCCGAAGGGGGCGGTCCTGTTTGTCGAAGGCCAATCGCCTCGCGGAATTTTTGTGTTATGCAAAGGACGGGTGAAACTGTCCATCTGTTCCACCGACGGGAAGACGTTGATTCTCAAGATCGCGGAACCGGGAGAAGTACTGGGACTCAGCGCATCAGTTAGCGGAAAACCGTATGAGCTGACTGCCGAGACGGTTGATCCGTGCCAGGTGAATTTCGTGAAGCGCGAAGACTTTTTGCGCTTCCTACGCGAAAACGCGGACGCTTGCCTGCGCGTCGCCGAACAACTCAGCGAGAAGTACAACAGCGCGTGCCGGGAGATCCGATCTTTGGGGCTGTCGCATTCAGCGGCGGAGAAGCTGGCAAAGCTGCTGCTGGAGTGGAGCGCAAAGAATGGCGAGGCCTCAAAGCCGGAGCCGCGAGTGAAGCTGGCGCTTACGCACGAAGAGATCGCGCAGATGATCGGCACGTCGCGAGAAACGGTGACGCGCCTGTTTGCGGACCTGAAGAAGCGTCAAATCGTGCAGGCGAAAGGCTCGACGCTGCTGATTCGCAACAAAGCTGCACTGAAAGCGATGGCGATTACGCAGTAAGCCCAGGCCGCAAGGGGACGAGAGTGCCGCAGGTATTTGACGGCGCGCGACGATGCGTACCAAGTGCCAACGAAGGCGCAGCGTTGCGGCGTGCTTCGTGCGCCACGACTCCCACAATGTGTGAACAAGGTCACGAAAACGGGTGACTCTTGTCACTGCGGGCCGAAGGGCTCAAGCCGTATTTACAGACCATGGAAAGCGCAATAGAGCCGAGTTGCCTGAGCTGTGAGTTTCGCCCGGACCGGATGTTCTGCGATTTGCCGGCCGATACTCTGCAAGCCTTTGAAGCGATCAAAACGATCGCGTCTTATCCTCGAAACACAATCCTCTTCGCGGAAGGAAGGCCAGTGCGCGGCATCTATGTGCTGTGCGATGGACGCGCAAGGCTGTCGATCTGTTCGGAAAGCGGGAAGCGCATGACGCTGCGCGTGGCGGGTCCGGGGGAAGTGCTGGGTCTGGGGGCGGTGCTGTCCAATACACCCTACGAGATTACTGCCGAGCTGTTGGATCTGTCGCAGGTAGTGTTCGTACGGCGGAAGGACCTAGTGAAGTTCCTGCGCGAACACACGGATGTTTGCATGCAGGTGGTGCGGATGCTGAGCCAGGACCTGCATGGCGCCTATGAGCGAGTGCGCAGCATCGGCATGATCCGCACAAGGAGACCCAGAACGATCGTGCGACCCCGAATCCTCATGGTTTGAATAGGCTTCATCTTCCCAACGGGCCTGCGGTCTTTGCGGGTCTTTTTATTTCCTCCGAGCCGAAGCCATCGATTAGGTCGCTGTGACCGAGGGCAGCGTGAGCGCGGTCACAGGACAATGTGAGTTACCAGGGTATGTGTGACAGATATCACGGGTAGGCGTGAGCCTTCTCACTGTCCCTTGGCCAATACAACTGCGAAGGTGAAAAGTTGCCCCAATTTGCGGGCGGCTGCCGTACATTGATGTACGGCTGCCCTTACGGAGCCAATGTGGCAACGTTCAAACTAAACGGAGGAAAGTGCAAATCATGAAAACAAAGAGCCTGATCCTGATCGGGTGCCTGGTGCTGGCGAGCAGTGCATTCGCGGCAGATGGCGCGGCCGTCTACAAATCGAAGTGCCAGATGTGCCATGGTCCGAACGGTGACGCAAGTTCGGGTATGGCGAAGAGCATGGGCCTGAAGCCGCTGAACAGCGCCGAGGTACAGAAGATGTCGGCGGCGGACCTGACTGCACTGGTGGACAACGGTAAGGGCAAGATGCCGGGATTCAAAGGAAAAATCAGCGACGATGACGTAAAGGCAGTGGTGGACTACGTAAAGTCGCTGAAGTAGAAACGTGAACCAAGTAACCGGGCCAACGGAAAGCCGGTTGGCCGCACGCAAGAGGCAAACCCGTGAAACGTAGCGGTTGGATTGCAGTACTTGCTTCGTTGCTCACGGTGGCAGCTTTGGCCGCGCCGAAGAGCCCGGCCAAAGCTGCAAAAATGAGCAGCGAGGATTGTTTGGGTTGCCATAGTGACCCAAGCCTCACGATCGAAGAGCACGGCAAGGCGGTAAGTCTGGGAGTGGATGAGGCAAAGTTCAAGGCCTCGATCCACGGTGTGTTGACCTGCACCGACTGCCACGCGGACGTAACGGCCGCCCCGCACGACCCCAAGCCGGCGATGCCGAAGTGCGCGACCTGCCACGCCGACCAGGTAACCAGGTACGAGCACGGCATCCATGCCAACGCGGCCGCGGCCGGCAATACCAACGTGGCGAAATGCCAAGACTGCCACGGAAACGTGCACGAAATTCTGCCGGCCAGTGACCCGAAATCGAAGGTAGCGCATGGGAATATTCCCGCCACTTGCGGTGTTTGCCACGGCAAAGAGATGGTCATGGCGACCAGCGGGATGAGTTCCGCGCCCTTCAAGTCCTACGAGCAGAGCGTTCACGGCAAGGCGGTGAACGGAGGATCGGAGAAAGCCGCGGTTTGTACCGATTGCCACGGGGCACACGACATCCTGCCGGGAACCGATCCGCAGTCTCCGATTGCGAAATTCAACGTTCCAAATACCTGCGGCAAGTGCCATGCCAACGTCGAAGCGATATACAAGGAAAGCGTTCACGGCGAAGCGCTGTCGCGGGGCAATTGGCAATCGCCGGCATGTACGGACTGCCACGGCATTCATACCATCAAGTCGCCAAGCGATGCGGGATCGTCGGTAGCGGCGGCAAATATCGGTAATACATGCGCGCAATGCCACGCCTCGGTCAGGTTGACCTCGGAATTCGGAGTGCCAGGCAACCGCGTGTCCTCCTACCTGGCGAGCTATCACGGCATGGCCTCGAAGGTGGGTTCGACGACTGTCGCGAATTGCGCGAGTTGCCACGGCGTACACAACATCCTGCCGTCGAGCGATCCGAATTCAACGATCAACCCGGCTAACCTGGCAAAGACGTGCGGCAAATGCCATCCGGGCGCGAACCAGGAGTTCGTCAGGTTCAACGTCCACGTGGGCGGCGCGCAACGGGCCGACCTAGGTAGCAAGGTCATTGCCTTCGTCACCAAGTTTTACATCTGGACGATCGTGGTGGTGATCGGCGGGATGGTGGTGCATAACCTCATCATCTTCCGCAAGAAGCTGATTCAACAACGGCTATCGCATCCTCGGCCAGTGAAACGAATGAACCTGTCGCAACGCATCCAGCACCTGACCCTGCTGACGACCTTCATTACGCTGGTGCTGACTGGATTCGCGCTGAAGTATCCGGGCGGCTGGTTGGCGATTGTGTTCGTAAATGAGCATGTTCGGAGCCTGATTCACCGGATCGCGGGCGTGACGATGATCGCTGTCAGCCTGTACCACGTGTGGTACCTGGCGAGGACTCCGGACGGCAGACAGATGCTGATCGATATGCTGCCGGACTGGAAGGACGCTACCGATGCGCGCGATGCCATGTTGTATTACCTCGGCAAGAGCACGCAGCGGCCGCTATTCCGGCGCTTCTCGTATGCCGAGAAGGCGGAGTACTGGGCGCTGGTGTGGGGCACGATCGTGATGGCTATGACGGGATTCATGGCATGGTTCAAGGTGCTGATTGGCGCGCATCTGCCGGGATGGTGGATCGATGTGGCGTTGACAATCCACTGGTACGAAGCCGTGCTGGCCACCTTGGCGATTATCGTTTGGCACTTGTATGGAGTGATCTTCGATCCGGATACGTACCCAATGAATTGGGCGTGGTACGACGGCAAAATGTCGATCGAGCACTACGAGCATGAGCATCCGCTGGATACTCGGGCGCTGGCGGAGATCGCCAGCGAGGCATCGGGCGAGGACGCCGGGCAGAAGGATGAACAGCCAGTGGAGAAGTAAGACTCAGGCGGCGTGCAGGCGGGGTGCCGCACACCAATGGCAGGGTGAATTTCTACACTTACGAACGAAGCTTCTACCACGGCGGGGAGTTGTTGTGGTAATTTCGGAACTCGTCCCGCCTATTCCACATTGAGGTCTGTGAATGTCCGCGGAGTCGGATCACTCGAATTCTCCAAGTACATATACCAGTGGCGACAAACAGCTTTACAAGAACCCAGTCAGCCTAGCGGGCGTCGCGCTGGCAGCGGTAGCGTTCGCCAACATCGTATTCCTGGTGTTCGTCGAATTGTTCAGCCACGTGTCCAGCCCCTATCTGGGGATACTGGCATACATGGTGGCCCCGGCGATCATGGTGGTCGGATTGCTTGCGATTCCCACCGGCGTAATGATCGAGCGGAGGCGGCGGCATAAAGAGGGAGCGGACATATCGAAGTACGGCAAGCTCGACCTCAACAATCCGGCGCAGCGCAGCACGGTGGCGTTTGTGTTGGCATTCGTGGTGGTGTTCGCCATGATGAGCGCGGTGGGCAGCTACAAAGCATACGAGTTTACGGATTCGGTATCATTTTGCGGGCAGCTCTGCCACACCGTGATGCACCCCGAGTTTGTGGCGTACCAGGCATCGCCACACGCCCGCGTAGACTGCGTGGACTGCCACGTGGGATCTGGCGCGAGCTGGTATGTGAAATCGAAGATGTCGGGGTTACGGCAGGTATACTACACGGCGCTGGGAACCTACCCGCGGCCGATACCGACACCGGTACATAACCTGCGCCCGGCGGCCGACACCTGCGAGCAGTGTCACTGGCCGAAGAA
>Ga0335071_10007996_pt1 | contig 10867 bp, 6 predicted proteins | sample Lox_Sample_15_FD_206724 | JGI IMG/M metagenome (GOLD analysis project Ga0335071, IMG submission 206724) | Soil microbial communities from Loxahatchee National Wildlife Refuge, Florida, United States - Lox_Sample_1.5 | ecosystem: Environmental > Terrestrial > Soil > Wetlands | place: USA: Florida...
GGAGATAGCGCAGCGCGTGGCGGAACGCGGCATCGTGCTGCTGAAGAATCGCGACGCGCAGTTGCCGCTGGACGCCGCCAGTGTTAAGTCGATCGCGGTGATCGGCAAACATGCCGATTACGGGGTGATCTCCGGCGCGGGCTCGGACCAGGTCGCCGCGGCCGGGGCGAAAGTGGGCGGCTGGCAAGGCATCGTTTGGCACCCCTCGGCACCCCTCGCTGCGATACGCGCCCGAATCCCCCAGGCGCAGGTTAAATACGCATCCGGCCACGATGCGGCCGCGGCGGCAAAACTAGCGTCGAATTCTTCGGTGGCGATTGTCTTCGCCTGGCAGCACACCACGGAAGGCAGCGACGTGCAGGACCTCAGCCTGCCGGAGGACCAGGACAGTCTGATCCGCCAGGTTGCCGCTGCCAATCCGCACACCATTGTGGTGCTAGAAACCGGCGGGCCCGTGACCATGCCCTGGCTCGATGACGTGAGCGGCGTGCTGGAAGCCTGGTACCCGGGCATCCGTGGCAGCGAGGCGATTGCCGGTATCCTCTTCGGCGACGTCAACCCCTCAGGACGTCTGCCCGTCACCTATCCCAAGAGCGAGTCCAACTTGCCCCACCTGAAGGTGCCCGGCATGACGGCCGCCGATCAAGCGGCCAACCGCGAGCCCAAGGTTCCCTTCAATATCGACTACACCGAAGGGCTGAAGGTCGGCTACAAGTGGTTTGAAGCGGAAGGCAAGCAGCCGCTGTTCCCGTTCGGGTTTGGACTCTCCTACACGACGTTCTCTTACTCCGATCTCAAAGTGTCGGGGGACGAAGACGTGACGGTGACCTTCAGCGTCACCAATACCGGCCAGAGGGCGGGCAGCGAGGTGGCCCAGGTTTACGTCACGTTGCCGGAGAAAGCGGGAGAACCCTTTAAGCGACTCGCGGGCTGGGAAAAAGTCGCGCTGAATCCGGGCGAGTCCAAGTCCGTGACGATCACGGTTCCGTCGCACTACTTGTCGATCTTCAACACGGAGAAATCCGGCTGGGAATTGGTCGACGGTGAGTACAAGGTGTTCGCCGGCGGATCGTCAGCATCCACGCCGCTCAGCGGGACGGTATCGCTCCACTAGGCTGGCACGTGCGTTGCGCAAGAACCGCGATCGGGCGGTCGTGGATCATCTCGGTGGGTCTGAGCACCGCAGCGCGGACCAGCGATCCAAGCAGGGCAGCGCAGATGTAGCCGCCATTTGGCTTCGTTTGCGGCCTTTCCCGATGGAATTAACGGCTCTGTGTGTTTCGGGTCGTTATTGTCGCGTGATCCGTAATCGTTAGGCCCAGCAAGATTCGGCCGTTGGCGCATTCTTCGCTCGCCGCGTCGCCATTCGATTGGGCCATTTGGGGGCAACAAGGTAGATTCCGCTCGGCCGCGCCAATTCTCACTAATGGCATAGGACTTTGGTACGGGTGATGCCGGTCCTCGGCCTTGGCGCCTGAAGATTGAAAGGGACAATCACGCATGGTCACCGCCACGAAACGCGTTCGCCCCCAGTTCCGTGCCCACGTTCATGTATACCTGTGGATCGCAGTGCTGCTGATGATTGGCGTCCCGTTCGTACTGGCGGACCGGGCTGCCGCGCGCACGATCAATTCTGACCGAGCCCGTGAGGTCGCAGTCGCAGTCGCGGCATTGTCTCTGGCCGGCCTCTGGTTCGCTCGCCGTCGATGCTCAGTCCCGGAGTACTCTTGGTGGTACGGGATGCAGGTCATCACGGGTTCCATGACCATCGGCGTTGGAAGATTTTCGATAATGGTCGCGGTACCCACTGCCATCATCGCGATTCTGGTTTCGATCGCCGCGGCAATTGTCGGCGCCTCCAAAGGGGATGTCTCCTACGCACCGCGCCAATTCCATCGCCTCGTGCGGTTCGGTCACCGCAATCGAATGTATCAGTAAGCCAGACAACGCGGCACGCTCCCTTTCATCCCCAACCACCCTATATATTTGTTAAGATAACAGTCTTTGCAGGCCATCTATTTTTAAGAGAAAGGTTCCCTTTGGAAACCGAAGTCCCAAAAGTATATTCGCCGGAGAGCATCGAGCCGCGTTGGGCGCGGTTCTGGGTGGACCAGCAGCTCTACCGGCCGGCCGATGACGACACACGGCCCAGTTTCTGTTTAGTTATCCCGCCACCGAACATCACGGGCTCGCTCCACATGGGGCACATGCTGGAGCACACGGAAATCGACGTCTTGATGCGCTGGCACCGGATGCGCGGCGAAAACGTGCTCTGGCTGCCCGGCACCGACCACGCCGCCATCGCTACGCAAATGATTGTCGAGCGCGAGTTGGGCCGCGAAGCCCTGCCTGGCCTCGATGGTCCGCAAGCCCGCAGCGCCTGGCAGCGCGAAGGCCAACGGCTGCGCCTTGCCATGGGCCGGGAGAAATTCCTCGAGCGCTGCTGGCAGTGGAAGGAACAGAACGGCGGCACGATTCGCCGGCAGATGGAGCGCCTGGGCACTTCCGTCGATTGGACGCGCGACCGCTTCACCATGGACGCGGCCTACTCCCGCTCCGTGCAGGAAGTTTTTATCCGGCTCTACAGCGAGGGTCTGATCTACCGCGGGCAATACATTGTGAATTGGTGCCCGCGCTGCGGCACGGCGGTGAGCGATCTCGAAGTGGTGCATGAGGACCGCGCCGGCCACCTCTGGTACATCCGCTATCCGTTTGCCGATGGCCAGGGACATTTAACCGTGGCCACCACGCGTCCGGAAACGATGCTGGGCGATACGGCAGTGGCCGTGAGTCCCGCCGATCCGCGCTATCGGCAGGCGCTGGGCCGCGAAATCAAGCTGCCTTTGGTGGGCCGGCTGATTCCTGTTATTGCCGACGATTTTGTGGACCCCAAGTTCGGCACCGGCGCCGTCAAGGTGACTCCCGCGCACGATCCCAACGACTATGCCATGTCGCTGCGCCACAAGCTGCCGCGCGTGGTGGTGATCGATGAGCACGCGCGCATGACGGTCGATGCAGGGGCAGCCTACACAGGTCTCGGTCGGTTTGAGGCGCGCAAGGCCGTTGTTGCGCACTTGCAGCAGCAAGGTTGGCTGGAAAAGATTGAAGACTACCCATTGAGTGTCGGTACCTGCCAGCGCTGCAAGAGTGTAATTGAACCGCTGCTCTCGACTCAATGGTTCCTGAAGATGCAGCCGCTGGCCGATCCCGCCATCCGTGTCGTCGAGGACGGCCGGGTGCGCATCGAGCCCGACAACTACAAGAAGATCTATCTCGACTGGATGAACCGGATTTACGACTGGTGCATCTCGCGCCAGCTCTGGTGGGGGCATCGCATTCCGGCGTGGTACTGCGATGCATGCGGCGAAGTCATCGTCGGCCGGGAGACCCCCACCGCATGTCCAAAGTGCGGCGCGGGATCGCTGCGCGCGGACGAGGATACGCTCGACACTTGGTTCAGCTCCGGACTTTGGCCTTTCGCCACGCTCGGCTGGCCCGACCAGACAGCCGACCCGCGCCGCTTCTATCCCAACCAACTGATGATCATGGGCTTCGACATCCTGTTCTTCTGGGGCGCGCGCATGATCATGATGGGACTGAAGTTCATGAACGACGTGCCGTTCCGGGAACTGTACATCCACGCCCTGGTGCGCGATGCCGAGCGGCAGAAGATGTCGAAGACCAAAGGCAACGTGCTGGATCCGCTGATCGTAACGGAGAAGTACGGGACGGATGCGGTGCGTTTCGCTCTGGCCATCAGCGCCGCGCCGGGAACGGACATCGCCTTTTCGGAAGATAAGGTTGCATCCTACCGCGCTTTTGCCAACAAGATTTGGAACGCCGGCCGCTTCATCCTGATGAACTTGCAGAACCTGCCGGAGCCCGTGCGGGCGCAATTGGCGCAGGCTCTCGAACCCATTCCGGGCGTGGGCTATGCTCCCGTGGCCAGCACCGAATCCCTGGCGCTTGCCGACCGCTGGATATTCTCGCGCCTCGCTGCCGTCACTCGGCAAATGGAAACCGCGCTCGCCGACTTCCGTTTTCATGAGGCGGCATTCGAGATCTACCACTTCTTCTGGCACGAGTTCTGCGATTGGTACGTGGAATGGGTAAAGCCCGAAATCACGCGTCCCGTGGAGGGAGAGAAGGCGCCGGGGGCTTGGATCAACCTGGTGCGGGTGTTCGAGGCCTCACTGCATCTGCTTAATCCGTTCATGCCGTTTATCACCGAAGAGTTGTGGCACCTGCTCGCCGAACGTGCGCCCAAAGCTTCGATCTCGCTCACCAGTTTCCGCCTAGTTGAGGAGCGGACCGCGGACCCGATTTCCGAAAAAGACTTCGAGAAGATCCGCGAGGTGGTGGTAGCGGCGCGCAATGCCAAGGCGGAAATGGGCTTGCAGAAGGTGAAGCCTAGCCTGCACGTGGCGTCGGAGGACCAGCGATTGCTGGAACTCTTCCGTACCTATCAGGACACCATCCTGCGCCTGGGGGCGCTCGAAGCCATGCACCTGACGCGCGGGCGCTTGGGAGCGGACACGCCCGACGTTCGATTGGGCTCCCTGTTTGACCTGCGTCTGCTGCACGAAGTGAAGGTGGACCTCGAAGCCGAACGTGCTCGCCTGACGCGCGATAAGCAGAAATTGGAGCAGCAATTGACCCAGGTGCGGGCGCAACTCGGCAACCAGGGATTTGTGGAGCGCGCCCCGCGCGAAGTGGTTCGGTCGACCGAGCACCGCCAGCGCGAACTCGAAGATCAACTGAAGAAGGTGCGCGATACTCTGGAAAGGTTGGGTTGAACAGTGGGTTACCTCAGTCCTCCGGCATCGGACCCATCGTCCGAGTCGCTGGATTTCTCATCGGAAGAAGTGCGCGATTTGGTGTTTCATGCTCTGGACGAGGATTTGGGCCAAGGCGATTTAACGACCCGGGTTACGCTACCGGGCTCCATGCAGGCGCGCGGCACCTTCAACAGCAAACAGCGGTTGGTGGTGGCCGGCTTGCCCATCGCCCGCAAGGTGTTCGAAATACTTGACTCGTCGCTCGAATGGGAGGAAGGTGTCGAAGACGGCACGGAGGTCCCCAATGGCACGCCGCTGGCTTCGGTTCGCGGCACCGCGGGGTCGTTGCTGGCCGGCGAGCGGGTGGCCCTGAACTTCTTGCAGCATCTTAGCGGCATCGCGACCTACGCCAATCGCTTGAAGGAAGAATTGGCGGGCACCCAGGCGGAGTTCCTGGATACGCGCAAGACCACGCCGGGATTGCGCAGTCTGCAAAAATACGCCGTGCGGGTGGGCGGTGGACGTAACCATCGTTTGCGTCTGGACGATGGCATTCTGATTAAGGGAAATCACCTGCGTCTGGTGGGAGGCATCCGGGAAGCGGTCGAACGCGCGCTTCAGCAGCGCCCGAAGGGGTATCACGTGGAGGTGGAGATTTCTTCGCTGAACGAACTCGACGAAGCCATCGGCGCGGGCGCGGACGGCGTGCTGCTCGATAACATGTCGCCGGAAGAGGTCCGGGCGTGCGTCGAGCTTGCCCGCGGACGGGTGCGCCTGGAGGTTTCCGGCGGCATCGACGCGAGTAATATCCGCGCCTACGCCGAAGCGGGCGTGGACTTCATCTCGGTTGGCGCGCTGACGCACTCCGCCGCCGCGGTGGATATCAATTTTCGGGTCAAGCCCCTCTAGGGGCTAGGTTCTGGGGGCTAGGGACTAGGGACGATCTGCGGGAACTGAGAAGGGGTGCCGCATAATCTTGAAGATGGGTGTCGGTGAGGGTCTTCGGTTTTTCTTTTCCCTAGCCCCAAGTCCCCAGCCCCTAGTCCCCAGCACCTAGCACCCGTACTTCCATGCCTGGCACGGACCGCAAAATCGATCGGCTGATTCACTTGTTGGTGAGGAACGCCACGGTGGTGGTGCCGGGGCCGAAGATTGCCGCGGAGATTGGCGTCACACGTTTTACGGTCTGGAGCTGGATTGAAAGCCTGCGTGCTCTGGGGGTGGAGATCCGCGGAGTGCCGCGGGAGGGTTATCAGCTCTTGACCGTCCCCGACATCCTGGCGCCCAGCTTGTTGCGGGCCGAGTTGGGCGAGTGCTCGATTGGCCGCAACATCGTTCACTACTTCCGCACGGAATCCACCAACGCTGTGGCACTAAGACTGGCGGCCGAAGGCGCCGAGCATGGCACCGTTGTGGTGGCCGAGGAACAGACGGCGGGGCGGGGACGCTTGGGGCGCGCTTGGTACTCGGAAAAAGCCAGTGGGATTTACACCTCCGTCATCCTGCGCCCGCCACTTCCGCCTACCGCGGCCCCTGTACTAACTCTCATGGGGGGCTTGGCGATACAGAAAGCGGTGAGCGGCTCTACGGGATTGGCCGCTGACATTCGCTGGCCCAATGATGTGCTGATCGGCGGCAAGAAAGTCTGCGGCATCCTGACGGAGATGAGTGCGGAAGTCGATCGCCTGCACGCGGTGGTTCTGGGTATCGGGCTAAACGTCAATCACAGCCAGATGCCGCCCGAACTGGAAGAGACTGCCACCTCGCTGCGGATGGAAGCGCACCGGGCCATCTCCCGCGTGCAGGTGCTGGTGGCTCTGCTGCATGAGCTTGACCGCTACTACCAGTTGCTGCTGGCGAGTGGCCCACGAGCGATTAGTGAACGTTGGGAAGGGGCATCGAGCTTCGCCTACGGGAAGCGCGTCCGGATTCTGATCGCGGGGGGTCCCGCGCAGGCCACCACGTGCGGTCTGGAGCCGAGCGGGGCGCTGAAGGTGCAATACGACGACGGCCGGCAGGAGTCGCTCATCGCCGGAGAAGTAACGGAACTGAAACCGTCTTAGATTTCCGATTAGCGACTTTGGATTGACCGCGCCAATACCCGCTTGACGACGACGGCCCCTGCCAGCAGGATGCATTCAGAAATCCGAAATCTTCCTCAGTACCGCCTGGTCTAGCCTTTCCGCTCAGCCGACGCAGACTTGACAGAGCCGTGCCGCGCGCCCTACACTCCTAAGCAGCTTAGGACAGCTTTATGGACACCACGGCACAGATTCTTCCCGGCACGCTCGACCTATTAATTCTGAAAGCTGTTTCTCTCGGGCCTTTGCATGGATATGGGGTGCTCCTGCGCATTGGGCAGATTTCGAACGGGGCTCTCTTAATTGAGCAAGGAGCGTTGTATCCCGCCCTCTTTCGTCTCGTTCGGCAGGGGCTATTGAAGGCGAAGTGGGGCTCCTCGGAGAACAAGCGTCGCGCCAAGTATTACGGGCTTACCGCGGCCGGACAAAAACGGCTGCGGGAGGAAGCCGACGGTTGGAATCGGCTGGCCACCGCCATAGGCGCCGCGCTCAAAGCACGGCCGGAGGAAGTATGAAGCTACTGTCTTCGATCCACGTACTTCTTACGTCCGTATTCCGCCAACGGCAGATCGAACGCGAGATGGAGGAAGAACTCCGCTTGCACCTGGCGAGCCGCGCAGACGATCTGGAGCGTCAGGGACTTCCCCGCGCCGAGGCCGAGCGGCAGGCGCGCATCGAGTTTGGCGGCTACGAGCGTTACAAAGACGAGTGCCGCGACGCCCTGGGCTGGCAGATATTCAGCGAAGTCCTGGCGGACGTGCGCTATGGGCTGCGCCAGTTGCGGCACGCTCCGGGGTTCGCTCTGACGGCCTTCCTGATGCTGGCGCTCGGTATCGGCGCCACGACGTCGGTGTTTTCGGTGCTTGACGCGGTGCTGCTGCGTCCCTTGCCTTTCCGCGACCCCAGCCGTCTGGTGCTCATCAAGGAGAACGTCAACAAGCTGTCGGACCGGATCAACCTGCCCGCGCCTGACGTGCTCACCTTCGCGCAGCAATCCAAGGCCTTCAACCATGTGGGCGGATTCGAGCGCGGCGAGGTGGAACTATCGGGCTCCGGCGAACCGGTGCGGCTGGCCTCAGCCCGCCTAACGGCCGACGTGCTGCCCGCGCTGGGCGTGACCCCGCTGCTCGGCCGCAGCTTCACCGCCGAGGAGGACGATCACGGGCAGGCGGTGGCGCTGCTGAGCTATGCGCTGTGGCAGGCGCGTTTCCACGGCGATCCCAAGGTGCTCGGCGCGCATCTCGACATCGATCGCAAGCCGTACGTGGTGATCGGCGTGATGCCGTCCGATTTCGAGTTTCCGGTGCTGGCCGGCAGGCTTAACCATACCGCTATCTGGAAGCCCATGAGCTTTAGCCCGCAGGAACGCGCCGACACCGGCGACAATTTCCAGTACGGCGCCGTGGCGCGGATTAAGCCGGGCTTCACTCGCGCACAGGCCGAGCAGGATGCGAACCGCGTGGCGGCCGCGATTCAGGCGGAGTACCCCGCAGCCATGGGCATCAGGGTGAGTGCCTCGCTGATTCCGCTTCAGGACGACGCGGTGGAGAATGCGCGCCCCCTGCTGCGGGTGCTGTTCGGCGCGGTGATCGTCGTACTGCTGATTGCCTGTGCGAATCTCGCCGGACTGCTGCTGGTGCGTGGCGTGCGCCGCCGTCGCGAGATCGCAGTGCGCCAGGCGCTCGGCGCATCGGGCGGAACGCTCCTTCGCTACTCGACCATGGAAAGCCTGCTGGTGAGCGTGATCGGCGGCGCACTGGGCTTGGTCCTGGCCTGGGCATGCCTGCGCTGGTGGGTCAGCCTGCTGCCAGAAAGCCTGCCCCGCGTCGGTGAGATTCGGCTGAACTGGGAAGTGTCCCTGTTCGCCCTCGCGGCGACACTGGCGACCGGACTTCTTTGCGGCATTGCGCCCGGACTCGCAGCGCTGAGGTCGAGTGCGAACGAAGCGCTAAAGCAGGGCGCCCGCAGTGTGGCAGCGCATGCACGTCTGCGGTCGGTACTGGTGGTGGGCGAGATCGCCACCGCGCTCGTGCTGGTGACCGGCGCGGGACTTCTGCTGCGCAGCTTCGCCCGCATGAGCGCCGTCGATCCCGGGTTTGAGCCGGTGCACGCGCTGGCCGCAGCGTTCGATCTGCCGGCGGAACGCTACCAGACGCAGCCGCAGGTGAACAGCTTTCAGGAGGAACTGCTGCGCCGGCTTAACACCTTGCCGGGCGTGAAGTCGGCGGCGCTGGCCACGAATTTGCCGATGGCGGAGCCGACCTCGACGCGCTTCTTCGTCGCCGAAGATTATTATCCGCCGGCGGGAAGTTCCTACGCCGTGGAGTCGCATGCTTACGTCGTCGGCGACTTCCTCCAGACGATGCACATCCCGCTGCTGCGCGGGCGCTATCTCAACGCCGGCGACACCGCCGACGCGCCCCTGGTAGTGGTCGTCAGCAGAGCGCTCGCGGAGCGCTACTGGCCGGGCCAGAATCCCATTGGCAAGCGGATTCACTGGGGCGTGGATGAGAGGAGTTCGCTGCCCTGGCTGACCGTGGTGGGCGAGGTGGCCAACACCCGGCAGGGTCCGCTCGACAGTGAGGCGTGGCCGCAAGTCTACGAGCCGCTGGTGCAGTTCGATCGCAGCTTCGGCCCCGAAGCGAAAGCACTGGGCGTACACGGCGGAAGCATGCGGATCGCGGTGCGCGCCGCCGGCGATCCGCGCCCGCTCGCGAACGCCGTGCGCCGCACCGTCTGGTCGCTCGATCCTCAGCTCGCGGTGAGTAATCTGCAGACGATGGAGCACGCCATTCGCCAGTCGCAAGTGCCGCGCCGATTCAACACCGCGGTGCTGTCGGCGTTCGCCTTGGGAGCAGTCCTGCTGGCAGCGCTCGGAATCTATGGCGTGATTGCGTTCTCGGTGGCGCAGCGCACGCAGGAGATCGCTGTGCGCATGGCACTGGGCGCACAGCCGGCTGGAGTACTACGGCTGGTGCTCGGCTCCGGCGCCCGCCTCGCGGCGCTGGGATGTCTTCTGGGACTCGCGGGCGCGGCGTCGGTCACACGCCTGATGCAGTCGCTGCTATTCGATGTCAGCCCGTTCGATCCCGTCGTCTTCGCCGCCGGCGCTGCCGTGGTCCTGCTGCTCACGCTGGCGGCTTCGTTCCTGCCCGCGCGTCGCGCCGCGGGAATCGAACCGATGGAAGCTCTGCGCGCCGAATAGCCGCCACGCTAACACCCTGCTTTGTCGCCGCTACCCGCGAGCACTGTGTAGGATTCGCCAGTGGGGATGGCGGCACAGCCTAATCAAACGTTCGCCTTCGGAAGGCTCCATCCAGGTTGGTCGGCGTTTTCCAAGGCTGAGGAGCCTCGATTAACGATATCTTCGCAGGTGCTGCTCAGCTTGGTGATAAGATTCTCCCGGAAGTGAGCTGAAATCGGTCCCGAACGGAGCCTTTCGGAGCAAGCGTGGAAAACACCAACACCTCAATCCTGGTCATCGATGTTGGCAACACGAACACGGTCCTCGGTTTCTTTGAGGGCGTGACGTTGCGCGCGCAGTGGCGGTTGACGACCAACCGTGAGCAGACGGCGGACGAGTACGGCATCGCCATTCGCAGTCTTTTCGCGTGGGAGAAGCTCGCCCCCACCGAAACTCGCGGGGTGATGATCGCTAGCGTGGTGCCGCCAATGAATCATGTGCTGGCCGAGATGAGCAGGAAGTACTTGCAAAGGGAAGCCGTCTTTTTGGAGCCGGGAACGCGCACCGGCATGGCCATCCTTGTGGATAATCCCCAAGAAGTGGGGGCGGACCGCATCGCCGATGGCGTAGCCGCATTCGAGAAGTACGGTGGGCCGTGCATCGTGATGGACTTCGGAACGGCCATCACCTTCGACTGCATTTCGGCCAAGGGCGAATACCTGGGCGGAGTCATCATGCCGGGCATCGGGATTGCCGCCGAGGCGCTATTTGCGAGGACAGCCAAGCTGCCGCGCGTCGAGTTTCGGGAGCCTGAGCGGGTCATC
>Ga0335071_10007997_pt1 | contig 10867 bp, 10 predicted proteins | sample Lox_Sample_15_FD_206724 | JGI IMG/M metagenome (GOLD analysis project Ga0335071, IMG submission 206724) | Soil microbial communities from Loxahatchee National Wildlife Refuge, Florida, United States - Lox_Sample_1.5 | ecosystem: Environmental > Terrestrial > Soil > Wetlands | place: USA...
CAATACAAGGTGACCCTTGCTTTTTTTAATTTCTCAGGAAGAGCTATTTAAGAATATAAATTTAATAGTATATAAAGTAAACGATTATACCTTTGATTTGTAAAGATGGTAAGCTGGAATGGAGTCTGCTGTGCGGATGGAAGAAGAAGATCGGGGAGAAAACATCTCCACACGAAATGAAGGCCCCCCAGGTCCAAACCCTCATCAATAAAATTATCATGTCAATAAATTTCGGAACTTTCTAAATAGAACGGATGAGATGTGTATTATGCGCCATCATCATGAGCGAGCTATCGGGATCTCTGCAGCAATCATTACCGTATCCAGCACAAGAACAAAAGAAAATGATCTCAGCGGAAAGGCAATAGCAGAAATTTTACAAGAAAATAACATTCCCGTCACCCACTACACTATTATTCCGGACAATCAGGAAAAAATCCGGGATGAATTATTCCGGGCAATAAAATGTGCAAACTGTATCATTTTCAATGGCGGAACCGGCCTTACGCATGATGATTGCACCATAGAAGCCATACTCCCACACCTTGAAAAGAGGCTTGATGGGTTTGGAGAGTTATTCCGGATGAAGAGTTTCGGCCAGGTCGGCCTCTCATCCATATTGTCCCGGGCAATTGCCGGCACTGCATATGGGACAGTCGTCTACTGTATCCCCGGATCAACCCCGGCAGTCACCCTTGCCACAAAAGAGCTGATTGTACCGTCGGTGGCCCATATCCTCTCACATGTAAATCTCCCGAAAAAGTAAACAGGAAAATCCCTGAAATCCGGTAGTATTCGTCCACGCACTCTTTTCCCGCAGAGACATCACATTTTTTCTGGCAAACGCTCACGGGAACGCGATGATGAATCCCGGAATAGTGAAGATGCATTGAACCGGGTGTTTTTTCCCGGCCCATCATACAGCACAAGCCAGCGATGCGTTTTCGTGCAGGTCATCGATCCTGTACTTATAAACTACCTCAAGCCAGTCCCGTAAAACATCCTTAGCGGCACCCCCCGGTCAAAGTACACCGCCCGACCCCCACCACAAGTTCCCGTGAATACAAGCTTTCCTTACCGGCGTAAAATAGATCAAAATTGAATCGGAATCTGATAATGTCTGCGGGGGGGTCACGCGGTGTACTTTGTACATACCATCCGGAACTCCCTCTGGTGCGGGTCCTGCCCGGAGATGATCTCTCAACCGTTAATCTGTCGTATTGATTGGTGAGATATTCGATCAGGAACCGGGGCCTCTGGGATCAAAGTACACCGCCCGACCCCCCCACCCACGGTTTTCAGAGTACAAATGCGGGAATGCAACGGAAGGACTCGTATGATCGAAAAAAATGCAGAATTTTCCTGCTTTTCAGGGTTTCTCAGGTTATCTTAATCCGGGCCACTTCAGCGAAGTACCTGGAGAAGGGCAACCCGTTCCAGGACCAGGTCCGTAATCGTTGTGCCGGAATCAACGGACTCCAGCTCCAGGGGCGTTATGCCGAAAAGGTCGGCAAGGCGCTCCTGTTTTTCCTGATCCATGGTCTCGAAGATGTCCGCGTCAACGTACTCAATCAGGTCAGAGAGAGCGTCCCATGCACCGTCTGTTCCCCCGGGCTCACAGCAGACGAAGAGATGGTTTTCCCCCTCATGGATGCCAAATTTGAATGCAACGTTGCACTGGCGTGAACCGGCTGCATACAGGAGCGCCTCCATCTCAAACGTTTTGGCAATGGCGTCCCCCCCGGCCCAAGAGCGCCGGGCAAAACGAACCGCAGAGTCGGCATGACGTCTGCCGGCCAACATATCGGCATTGAACAGGATGATGCTGGTGCAGAATTCCTTTCCAATGCACCGGAGACGCGCCAGAAATGCCTGCCTGTCCCCAATCATACACCGTGCGGCTCTGATATCCGGGGATGAAGTATGGACATTCATGTAATCATCCGAACCGGAAGAGGGTTGATTGCCCCTTAATAGTTTCTTCACCCGATTGCGTGGCGGCAGATCTTCCTGAACGCTCCAGCTGGGCAAATATCTGTTCTGCGATCCCCCTGCCGATAATTCTTGTCACTGTCTCGATACCGGCGGATAGTACTGCTTCCGGGGAGGTGATGCCGTTGTTGAAGAGGCGCCGTGCACGAACCCGGCCGATACCCCGGAGCTTCACGAGAGGCAGGAGTTCACGCCGGATCCCGTTCTTCATGCAGATCTCGAACTCGCGGATTGCCTGGTTGAAACCGGGAGCAAACATCCGGGAGAGCTCCTGGCTTGCGTGAAGCAGCCAGTTCACGCTCTCCACCATGCCGTAGATATCCCCCGGTCCTACCGAGTAGCGCTCGCAGATCTTTGCATCGGGCATCTCGTCTGTCCAGTCGGAGAGGAGCATTGCTGTCTTGAGTGCCCGGTAATATCCCTCCATCTCCTCCTCCTCGGCCGGCATCGGAAGCCAGAGATCGGGTTCGTTTGTTTCGAGCATGCGGTCCAGTGCGGGCCGGTCCGTGTTCCGGACATAGAGCCTGGGCATATCCGGCGTACTGCAGATCAGGTGAAGGAGACCGATGTCCGTATAATCGGTACGTTTCCGGAGGTTGGAGACGATTAAGGCGGCACTCCGCGGATCAATATATAATCGTGACACAAGGGTACCGAACTCGGTCGATCCCAGGTGCTCGCCAATCTCGAGGATCATGTCGGAAGCGATCAGGAATTTAAGTGCAGCATCCACAGACTTCTGCATGAGGCGACCCTGCCGGTGCTCGTGGACATAGAAACTCCGGTTCATGAACGACGTGAGTTCCCCACGGGTGGCTGCAAACCCGGAGGCGATGAGCGACAGGACATGGGTATACAGGGCATTCGGCTCGGCAATTTTGGAATGGACCTCTTCTGCCGCGGCCTCTATATAGCATTCGAACAGCTCCTCGATCTGCCCCTCATCCTTGGCAATGAGAATGGCCTCACCGTACGGGTCCAGCCGGGGACGCCCGGCCCTCCCTGCCATCTGGTGATACTCGCTCGCCGGGATCGGCTGCATCCCCTCTCCGGCAGTGAAGCGGAGATAGTCCCGGATGATTACCCGGCGGGCCGGAAGGTTGAGCCCGGCTGCGAGCGTCGGTGTCGAGGAAATGCATTTGATCAGACCTTTCCGGAATCCTTCCTCGACAACACCCCGCTCCTGGCGGCTCAGGCCGGCATGGTGGAACGCGGCGCCGTGGGATACGCAAAGGGCGAGATTCTTGCCCATCTCCGTCTCCGCCATCCCCTCGAGCTGCGCTGCATATTCTTTGAGCAGCGGGGCCTCGTCCTTGATCGCACCGGCCGCCCGTTTTGCAAAGGCCTCTGCATTACGGCGCGACGAGACAAAAACGAGACACTGACCCCCTTCCGCGATCGTATCGAGACAGAGGTTGAGGTCATCGTAGGTTTTTGATACCTGTTTTACCCTCCGCTCCCCCTCCCGGAAGTGGATCCGGTCCGAACAGAATACACCCTGCCGGAGATCGACCGGCCGCCAGGTACTGGTGACGAGTGCGGCGTCCAGCCAGCCTGCAAGGGTCCCGGGGTTGCCTATCGTGGCCGAGAGCCCGATCACCTGCATGGACGGGTTGCGGTATCGCAGTTTCGCTATCACCATCTCGAGCGTGGGGCCGCGGTTCGGGGAATCGATCAGGTGGACCTCGTCAACGACAAGCAGGGTGATATCCGCAATCCAGCTGGCACTGTTCCGCAGCAGGGAATCCACTTTCTCGCTTGTGGCAACGATGATATCGTTCCTGCCCAGCATATCGTCACGCCGGTCGAAATCACCGGTGGCAATGCCGACGCGGACTCCTTTATTGTTGAACTCGTCAAATTTCTCACTTGCCAGCGCCTTCAGGGGCACGATGTAGAGACACTTCCCCCCGTTTGCAATATGGCAGTGCATCGCCATCTCGGCAACAAGGGTCTTGCCGCTCGCGGTGGGGATAGAAACGAGAAGATTTTTTCCTGAAAACATTCCCTTATCCACGCATTCTGCCTGCGGGGGATAGAGCTCCCGGATTCCTGCTGCCAGGTACCGTTCCTTCAGATTGCCTGGAATCGGCAGGCCCTCAATCAGCATGGTGCACCGTGTTCCAAACCCCTTTAATTCCACTGAAATGCGCGTTTAATCTTGTCCGTTTGGGCAAAACTAACCGATAAAACGATATATTCTCCACAGGAAATGTAGCAAAATGCATATATGGGGGTTTGGTATTTTGTTCTGGGGCCTCAGTAATAATAACTGATCATGTCCTGCTTCGACTCTTTCTTCTTCCGGTCAAGGAAGGCAAAGACGTTTTCGTGGGGAACCCCCTCGATCAGCATGTCGACCGCGGCCCTTGCAGTCTTGAGCTGCTCAGGATATCCGATCAGAGCCACCGTTTTCCCGAACACGGATATCTCAACATCCGTCATATCCTCGATCTGCTCACGTGCACGACCATCCTTGCCAATGATCCGTCCTCTGAGACGATCCAGTTGTTTGGGGCTGTCTGCCATACCCCCGAGATCGATCACTTCGAGGAGGAGATCCTCGTCCTCGATCATCTCAAAGGCACGTTCGGGTGAAAAGCCCCGGTTGATGGCATTGATAATCTCGACAGCTCTTAAGAGCGGGACAGTATTTTCGTCCGAAGCCTCGACCTTAACGGTCCCTTCTTTACTGTCGACCGTTATCGTGGTGTGCGTCTTTGTCTCAAGTTCTTTTTTGGTTGCGCCGCTCTTCCCTATCAGGACACCAACGCGGGTTCCGGAAATCTTGACTTCCTGCATCATGGTATTTCACCTCTTCTCAGGTATCCGCACAACATCCGCGGGATTACCTGCTTCCCTCAGCAGGGAATGCCCGGGTATCATGGCTCTCTCTCACTCAGGCCCGTCACGGCATTGAAAATTTCGATATCGCTCTGCACATCGCATCGGCTGCTGAAAAACCGGTTGATGTTCCTGATGTCCCTCATGAGAAACGGGAGGGCGCGGGGGTGATCGCGGGTGACGGACTGGCCCATATCTATGAGATATGGTTGGTCTCCGTACAATATATTGAACTCGCTCAGATCTGCATGGACCAGCTCGGCCTTTTTGTAGAGCACATCGATATCGCTGAGGATCCGGGCATACACGCCGGCAGGATCGTCCATCTCGGCATTCCGCAGCTGCGGATAGGGGACTTCATCCTCTCCCAGGAATGTCATGATGAGGATGTTACGGTTCCAGACAAGGGGTTCCGGTACCGCAATACCTGCCTCCCGTGCCCGTACAAGGTTCGAGAACTCCTTCTTGGTCCAGGCAAAGATGAGCTCCTTCTTTGCCTTCTTCACATGGGAAAACCGGCGGTCTCCCACGATGTAGGAACTCATGGTGGTGAAATTTGCCGTCCTGATCCGGTAGATCTTGATAGCGATGGCCACACCGTCCCGTTCGCCGTAAAAGACGTTTGCTTCTTTACCGGTGCTGATCGATCCGCCGATCACCGAGAGCCATTTCTTATGCACGAGTTTGTAGAGCGAGAGGAGGGTGACGTCGTCGAAGACATCCTCCCGGACCTTGAGATCGTTGGCATCCCGGATGCGGATGCCCATCTCTTCGAGACGCTGATCGAACCGGTCCAGCTGTTTGTCAATATTGGTTTCTTTCCTCACGACAGATCCTCAGGCAGATACAGGATATGCAGATTATTAACGGATATACTCTCGGACGGGTGCAAGGATGTCCGCAAGAGATTCACCGCATGCCTTTTTGAGATCCATCGGGTGAACCTCGGCCTTGCCGTACGCAGCCTCGAGATCTGCGTAGCTCAGGAATTCCCGGTCCCCGCCGAATTTTTCCGGGCGGCGGATGGTGATCCCGGTCACGCGGGGGAAGATGTGGTGCTGGAAGATCTGGAGGATCGGGTTCTCCGGGATTTCCGGCGGGCAGAATGCCTTCTGGCACTTCTTCTTTATGTCTTCCTCGCTGTCCGCGACAGAGATATAGTTACCCTGCGATGAGGACATCTTCTTGCCGTCAAGCCCGTTCAGGATAGGCGTGTGGATACAGACCGGCGCCCTGTACCCGAAATTGACCAGGTGCTCGCGTGCCAGCATATGGATCTTGCGCTGGTCGATACCGCCCACCGCTGCATCCACGCCAAGCATGGCGATGTCGGCCATCTGCATGATGGGGTAAACCATCTGGGAGACCGTCGGGTGATCCATCTGACGACCAACTTCGTCCATGCTCCGGGTGGCCCGGTTCAGGGTGATCTGCTGGGAGAGCTGGAGTACAAGAAGCTCATATTCCCGGTTAAGCTGGAGATCCGATCCAAGCACGTACCGGACGTTCTTCAGCCCGAGCCCCTCAAAACAGCGACGGTTGTAGTCGGCGAGCTCGTGGACCTTCTCCATCGTCCCCTTCCTGTTGAGAAAGGCGTGAAGATCCGCAAGCAGAACGGTCACTTCAAACCCGGCAGCCTGGAGATCGACGAGCTTATTGATCGTCACCAGGTGGCCGAGGTGGATCTCTCCGCTGGGCTCGTACCCGGCATAAACTTTTTTTTGCGGCTGTGCAAGGAGCGCCTTCAGGTCATCTTCCGTGATGACTTCGACAGTGTTCCGGCAGACCCGCTCGTATGCGTCCATTGAAAATAATGGGTGATTATGGGTGTTAATGGTTATTCTGGATGGTTTTGAAATTCAATGCAGCGTTGGTGATGGCGATGGATCTCTCCCCGTCTTTCTCTCCGCTCATCATCGCCCGGATCGCGTCAACGTTCTCCACTACAACGTCAGCCTCCTGGTGGATTGCCTGGAAGAAGCAGAGCTCGTTCTCTTTTGTATAAATGGAATCCTCGAAGATGCAGTTCTCGTACAGATCGGAACGCGGCCTTCCGAGGTCCATGGCGAACTCCTTGAGCTCGGCAGTGCTCCGGATCCCTGCGGTCTTCTTGATCAGGCCCAGGCGGGGATGACTGTTGATAAGTCCGATAACCTTTTCCCGGTCGACGGGCTTCTTTGTCGTGATCCGGATAGCATGCATATGCATCATCGTGGTCGGCACGATCATGGCCATGGTGGTGATCGAAATATGGGGCAGCACGCTCAGGACATCGGGACCGTGGTGGCTCGGAACGGTTACCGGATCCAGGACTATGGCATCAATGGGACCTTTCTTGATCTCGCCCGGGTCCGATCCCCGCCGGACCATGATCGCATGGACATGGGCAACCCCGAATGCCTTGTCAACTTCGTGGATGATACGGCATAATCCGGTAGTATTGCAGGACACGACCCGGATAAACTGCCGGCCGATCGCATCCTTGTAGTTGCAGGAGGAGTTGAAGGAGAACCCGGCAAGTTCGTGCTCCTCCCCGCCCTGCCAGAGGGCCTTGACGCCAATCTTTTCATAGAGCGGCTTGTTGGTGGCACCGACATCACCCGGTGTGGCATCCACGACAATATCCGCGGCCCGGCACATCTCTTCTACGGATCCCGCGACCGTAAGACCTGCTTTTTCAAAAGCTGCTTTTTTGGAGAGATCCGCGATATACAACGGGTATCCCCGCTGTTTTGCCACATAAGCCTCAGCGTTCGGGCGCGTCTTTGACACCCCGATAATTTTCATGTCCTTCTGGGCAGCGACAGCATCGGCCACGCGCTTGCCGATGGTACCATACCCGTTGATGGCAACCTTGATCATACAATCTTACATTGCGTCCGGAAAGAAAAAACTATGGGGAATTTCCCCGGCCATTTTTCATAATGCCCGGGAGGCCGGGCATCGGCACGCCCGGCATTTTCCTGACATATATTTAAATGGTCTTGGAAAAGAACAAGAATTATATGAACTTACCCTCGCTGGAGATGTCCGATACACCGGTTCGGTGGTGGCAGATCTCCATTATAGGCATCATCATTTTTCTCTCGGGTGTTGATGCCTTCTTCTGGACACCGATGTTTCTGGATCTGCTCATACCGCTCTTTGGTATCCTTGCCCTCGCAGTCGGCGTTATCATGATCATGTTCTCGATATCGGTAAAACAGGATCTCGTATACCAGTTCCCAATCTTCTTTGCAGGTATCCTTTCCCTGATCGTAGCTTCGATCGCCATCATGATACCGGGACTTATCCAGACCTCGCTCATCATTATCATGGCCTTCATCGCAATCATCAACAGTGTGCTTCTCATCATCGTAGGATGCTCCCTCTCGGATACGTGGAAAACCCGGCTCGTGATCGTCCTCTTCGGCATGCTTACCCTGTTCCTGAGCATACTGATGGCTCTTTTTCCGGCCCTGTCTACGGTCGCTCTCGTGAAAATATGGGGCGTCTATGCATGGGTCATCGGTATTCTCTGCATTGTGGCAGGGGCCTCGATGAAATGGGCAGGGAACTCTTCCACCGAAGGGCAGGATGTTATTGTCCTTCCCTGAAAAAATAAAAAATAAGGCTTTTTTCGCAACCAACAGGAAATTTTACGATCCGCGTCTGAAAAAATTTGATATTACAGGAATAAACTCTGGATTTTTACCACTTCCGTGCTGTCTTTTGCCCTGGCATAGAGGCTGAGTGGTTCCTCATTCACCTCGAGAAACCGTATCCCCCAGTTGACTTTTGAGAGCAATTGTGCCGCCCTCTCTTTCTCACCGACAATGAACAGGGCCGCTGCGAGTGCTTCGACCGATGACAATTTGCAGGGTTTACCGAAATTGACAGGATTCGCCGCCATCAGGAACGGAAGGGCCCTCCGGATCCTCCAGGTACTTACAGCACCGGTATCCAGCACCTCCCAGGAGCAGTCGAGCACGGTGATGGATCTGACAAACCTGTCTGCCGGAGAGAGCGCCTGCTCTGCGGTGGGATCGAGGAGCAGGGTATTGCGCGGGATCTGGGAGATCTTCGTGAAGATCTTCAGAAACCCCGCCTTTTCCAGTTTCTTGACCGTGCACTTACGGGGATCGCAACTGTTATCCCGGTAGGAGTACAGGGGTATCATTGATCATCTGTGCGTGCACACAATGTAATAATGTACGTGCTCTGCAGTCCCTGCATACTTACCCCTGCGCTCCGGGCAGAAGGGATTACAAAACCTTCTGATCTTGAGGCATTCGGACGCACGAAAGAACGGTGCAGGGCGTTTGGCATCGATATGATCCCGCTTCCCTGTCCGGAGACCCTCTTTCTGGGAAGGAATCGGAAACCCGGCACCTTCCTCGAACGCCTGGATACCCCGGCATTTTTCAGGCTGATGGATGAGCTGCAGGCACAGGTGGAAGAGATGATCTTAAAACACGGCCCGCCACTCTGCATTATCGGCGTCAACTCCTCCCCGACCTGCGGCGTGACCAGCACCTGGTATGGCAGCAGGGGTGATGAACCTCCCAAAAGGAAGGAACGTGGTGTCTTTCTCTCCCGCTTCCCCGGTATTCCTGCAATTGATACGCTGGTCTTTGCACAGTACAGAGTATATCTTGCAGCCCCGCTCTTCTCGGAAGCGGAACGGTCCTACAATTCGCGACTGGCCGATCTGATGAGGAAGAATTTTTTTGAAGTCTACCTCCCGCAGGAGATGGGGGATGATTCAGACAAGAGGCAAAAAGAAGAGCAGGAAGAGCTCTTTTCCGTGAATAAAAAAGCCCTTGAGAACGCAGATGTCATTGTAGCAGTCATCGATGGTGCGGATGCCGATTCCGGCACTGCCTGGGAGATGGGGTACGCGTTCGCGCAGGGAAAACAGGTGATTGCACTCAGGACCGATTTCCGTCATGTGGGTATCAGCGAACATGTAAATCTCATGCTTGAGCAATCGGCGACACTCGTCACCGGCAGTGAAGCGCTTCTTGAGGCACTGCATACCCCGCTGAAAAAGATCAGTCCATGAAACCAAAGAATCTGTCTCTTTTTGAAAACAACCGAAGTATTTTCCGAAGAATGCCGCTGCAATAACTATATGAGAAGAATTTGCGAAATAGTACACTGTTGTTATGGCGAAAAAACGCGAGGATCGGGAAACCCGGAAACAATCATCCGGAAATGATATCTGCGATCTGGATAACGGATTTGTCTCCCCCACCCTTTCGTTGCATGACGTGAAGGCCGGGAACGTAAAAAGTCTCATTATTAACAGCAGGTACATCCAGCTTCTTCTCTGCCTGACCGTTGTCGGTTTTTTCTTTCGGTTTTATCAACTTGGTTTCAACTCCCTCTGGCTCGATGAAGCCTCGACATATACCTATGCCTCGATGTCCCTGTCCGGCATCTGGCAGGCAACAGCCGGGGGGGAATTCAACCCTCCATTGTTCTATTGGATGGAACACGTGATGCTCTTCCTGGGAAATAACGAAGTGATCCTCAGGTTTATCCCGGCTTTGCTTGGCGGGCTGACTGTCCCTCTGGTTTATCTCGTGGGAAAAGAGTTTTTCGATCGTAATGTCGGTATCATTGCCGCGGCAGCCTGTGCATTCTCACCGTTCCTTGTTTATTACTCTCAGGAAGCACGGGCATATTCGGTCATGCTCTTCTTCGTAGTCTTTGCTATGGTCTTCTTTCTCAGGGCGCTTAAAACCGATGATACCAGGGACTGGATGTTGTTCGGCGTTCTCTCTGCCCTTGCCTTCTGGTCCCATTTCTATGCCCTGGTGATCATCGGGGCGCTCGCCCTCTATGCCATTATCGTGAAATTCCCGACCCTGAGAAACGATCTGGGGTCAATCAAGCCTATGCTCATTTCAGGAGCCACATTCGTAGTCATCTGTCTTCCGCTTATCCTTGTTACGATCCCGCTCTTTGCAAAGAGGACCGCTTCTGCCCCGACATTTGGTATCCAGGGGATAGGAATAATAATTGAAACCTTCCGGCAGATCTCCGG
>Ga0335071_10007998_pt1 | contig 10866 bp, 9 predicted proteins | sample Lox_Sample_15_FD_206724 | JGI IMG/M metagenome (GOLD analysis project Ga0335071, IMG submission 206724) | Soil microbial communities from Loxahatchee National Wildlife Refuge, Florida, United States - Lox_Sample_1.5 | ecosystem: Environmental > Terrestrial > Soil > Wetlands | place: USA: Florida...
CACCGGTAAACGCCGCGTGTGTGGCCAATGACTCCTACGGGGAAATCCTCGTAGGAGTTTTTTTGTTCTCCGCGAGGCGGCCCTCGGAATCGTTTGCGGACGTGGACCGCGTCAGGAGGTAGTAGGCAAGATGGACAATCCGTTTGGCATCGCCGCGCTATGGTTCGGACTCGCCCTCATCGCGACCTTCGTCGCATCCAGTCTGAGGGTGTCCAGCGCCCTGACGGAAATCCTGGTCGGCATCGTGGCGGCGGCGGGCATCACCGCCTGGTTTGGGCCGGACACCATGGGAGGAAATCTCCCGTGGCTCAAGTTCCTGGCCGGCATCGGTGCCGTGCTCCTCACGTTCCTGGCGGGCGCGGAACTCGAGCCCAGTGTGATGCGGCGGAAATGGCAAGAAGTCACGGTGGTCGGTCTCGTCGGATTCATCGCCCCCTTCCTGGGCTGTACGGCCGTGGCGAGGTACCTGCTCCACTGGTCGCCGTCGGCCAGTTGGCTCGGCGGCATTGCGCTCTCGACCACCTCGATGGCCGTCGTGTACGCCGTCATGCTGGAAACCGGTTTCAACCGGACAGAGTTCGGCAAGGGCATCCTGGGGGCCTGCTTCGTGAACGACCTCGGGACCGTGCTTGCCTTGGGTTTACTATTCGCGCCCTTCACCTGGCGCACCGTGGTGTTCGCGCTTGCCACCGTGCTCGCATGCGCCCTCTTGCCGGTCGTCACGACCCGGCTGGCAAACCGGTACGCGAACCGCACGGCGGCCTTCCGAACGAAGTGGGTGCTCTTCATGCTCTTCGGTCTCGGCGCGCTGGCGCTCTGGGCCGGGAGCGAACCCGTCCTGCCCGCCTACATTATCGGGATGGTGCTGGCAAGCACTCTGGGCAGCGATCACGCCTTCATCCGGCGCCTGCGGACCCTGACGGTCGGTTTCCTCACTCCGATCTACTTCCTGCGGGCCGGCTCGTTCGTCTCGTTGCCTGCGCTCGCCGCGGCCCCCCTGGTCTTCTTCGCACTGCTGGGCGGGAAAGTGGGCGCCAAGATCTTCGGACTCTTCCCGTTCGTGGCGCGCTTCCGGCACGACACCAACGAGCGCTGGTACTACACGCTGATGATGTCGACGGGGCTCACGTTCGGGACGATCGCCTCGCTTTACGGGCTCACGCACGGGATCGTCACACAAGCCCAGTACTCGCATCTCGTTGCCGTGGTGATCGGGAGCGCCGTGGTGCCTACCCTCGTGGCTGGTGCTATGTTCCTCCCGAAGCACCTGATCCCGCGAGACGACAGAGATGGGTCGAGGCCTGCGATCCGCATGGTACCGGCCGAGGCGTCACGGGACCGATCGCTCGAGCTCAGCTGAGCGCCATCCCGTTCCGGAAGCGAGGGGGTCGTCGATGACCGGATCTCCTCATACAATCCTGGAAAGGCCCCACGCCGAGACGTTCCACAGCATACTCTTTCCCAGCGCCGAAGGGGCGGATCGGCTCCAAGGGGATACCCCCGAGACGCCAGCCTGCTTTGTCGATTTGAATCTTGATCAGATTATCGACGCTATTACGGCGAGCAAGCAGGAATACGACCTCAAGCCGTTCTTCTGCCAGGCCTTGCCTGATGTCGATGCGATCACGTATCGGCATGAGGTCCTGCGGGATCTCGAGCATTCCCTCGTCTGTGAGCACATCACCGCCTTTGCACACGCCATGCGCACCATGCGCGAACACCTGGCCCAAGCCGACAAGCTCTACTACAAGCATCAGAAGGCGCGATGGTTTCTCGATGCGGTGGGCGTGTATTGCATCGCCATCCAGCGCCTCGTCGCGGACTTGTCTCAAGTCGATCTGCAATCCCGCGGCCTCATCGCATTCCGGGAATACCTCGCGCGCTATGCCGAATCCGGTCCGTTTCGCGGCCTGCTGGCGGAGACCCATCAGCTCAACGCCGATCTGTCCGGTATCCAATACTGCGTACTCATCAAGGGGGATACTGTTAAGGTACGCAAGTATGAATCGGAAACGGACTACAGCGCCGAGGTCGAGGAGACCTTCGCCAAATTCAAGCGGGGGGCGGTGAAAGATTACCGCGTGAAGTATGCGGCCTCCACGGACATGAATGGCGTGGAGGCCAGCATCTTGGATCTTCTCGCCAAGCTGTATCCCGACATCTTCTCCCGCCTGGATGCGTATTGCGCGGCGCACCGCACGTACCTGGACCCGCTTATCGCGTCCTTCGATCGCGAGGTCCAGTTCTACATCGCCTACCTGGACTACATGGCCATGTTCACACGCGCAGAGCTGCCATTCTGCTATCCACGCGTGATGACGAGCACCAAAGCCGTGCAGGCCTCTGAGACGTACGATCTCGCCCTCGCCTACAAGCTGCTGGGCGAGCACTCGACGGTCGTGTGCAATGACTTCTATTTGAAGGATTCCGAGCGGATCTTCGTCGTATCCGGCCCGAACCAGGGCGGGAAGACCACATTTGCGCGCACCTTCGGGCAGTTACATTACCTGGCCAGCCTCGGCCTTCCTGTCCCGGGCAGGGACGCACAACTCATGCTCCCTGACCGGCTCTTGACGCATTTCGAAAAAGAGGAAGAATTGAACAATCTCCGCGGCAAACTGGAGGACGACCTGGTCAGAATTCACGCGATTCTCACCCGGGCCACCCCCCGCAGTATCATCATCATGAATGAGATCTTCACGTCCACGACGGTCCAGGACGCCCTGTTCCTGAGTAAACGGATCATGGGGCAGCTCGTCGCACTGGATGTCCTGAGCGTGTGGGTCACGTTCCTCGACGAATTGGCGGTCTTTGACGAGCACACGGTCAGCATGGTGAGTACCGTTGTCCCCGAGAACCCGACGGTCCGCACCTTCAAGGTCCTGCGACGGCCGGCCGACGGCCTGGCGTACGCGCTGTCGATAGCCGAGAAGTACCGCCTGACGTACGAGTGCCTCACGGAGCGCGTCCGATTATGAAAGCGTTCCTCATGTATAGGGACCGAGATTTCGACCCGAAGGGGCCACTTCCGTGGAATGAACACGCCTTGGTCCAGGACCTGGAATTGGACACCTTGTTCAAAGCGATGGCGCTCGGGGATCAATTCCTCTACGAGGTGGTCAGGCGTGCGGTCCTGTCCGGCTTGCAGGCTGACCTGGACACGATTCGCTATCGCCAACACATCCTCCAGGATTGCCTGCAGGAACCGTCGATTGTGAGGGACATGTACGCCATCGCGGTGGAAGCGCTGGAAAGCGAAAGGAAGAATTACTGGAGCCTTTTCAGCCGGTACCCGTCGGCGATCCTGCATCGAAGCACCGACGTCCTTGCGATGCTCGTGACGATGCTGAGGAAGCTGCGGAACGTCGCCGATGAAAACGCGGAGCGATTCCAATCCGAGGGGTTTCGGACATTGTTCGCGTTGCTCCGAAGAGAGCTGGATGATGGGTATTTTGCAAACGTCCAGACTCACCTGAAGAACCTGAAATTCCGGGACGGGGCCTTGATCAGCGCGGACCTGGGGACCGGCAACAAAGGGATCAATTACATCCTGCGAAAGCCGCACGAGAAGAAAGAGACATGGGTGCAGCGCCTCTTTGGGCCCAAACCACTCGTCTACAGTTTTACGCTGCATCCCCGTGATGAAGCCGGCGCCCGGGCCCTGTCGGAACTCAATGATAAAGGGATCAACCTGGTGGCCAACGCGCTCGCCCAGTCCACCGATCACGTCCTCAGTTTCTTTACCATGCTGCGGACGGAACTCGCGTTCTATATTGGGTGCCTGAACTTACACGGGCAACTGACCCAAAACGGGGAGCCGATTTGTTTTCCGGTGCCCGCGCCGTCCGCCGAGCGCAAACATGCCTTTCAAGGACTGTACGATGTCGCTCTGAGCTTGCGGCTGGACCAACGAGTCGTGGGCAACGAGGCCAAAGCGGATCAGAAGGACCTCGTCATCATCACCGGTGCGAACCAGGGAGGTAAATCGACTTTCTTGCGCAGTATCGGGATGGCGCAGTTGATGATGCAAAGCGGGATGTTTGCGCCTGCCGAATCGTTTTCCGCGAACATATCCGATGGCCTCTTCACGCATTTCAAACGGGAAGAGGACGCTACCATGAAAAGCGGGAAGCTGGACGAAGAACTCAGTCGCATGAGCGAGGTTGTGGACCATCTCTCGCCATACTCGCTCCTGCTGTTCAATGAGTCTTTTGCCGCGACCAATGAACGTGAAGGCTCGGAGGTTGCCCGGCAGATCGTCACCGCGCTGATAGAGAAGCGGGTCAAAGTGTTCTTTGTGACACACCTCTATGAATTCGCGCACGGGTTTAATGCCAAACGAATGGACAATGTGCTCTTCCTGCGGGCCGAAAGGGAAGCTGACGGAAGCCGAACCTTCAAGCTCGTGGAAAGAGAGCCATTGCAAACGAGTTATGGAGAAGATTCGTATAACAGGATCTTTGGCGTGAGTCGAAGAGTGTGAACACTGCCGGCTAGACGACCCGCCGTCGAGCATTACTTCCGAATCGTGACACCGGGAAAGTCGCAAGAGGTGCGAGCCCGGACGACAGTGCTGTGATGTCGAATGCGTGCTCCATCCAATAGCCTCCTTCCGCGGCTGCACCCGCGCCCGCATATTGAACCAGGGGCTGCCTTCGAGGAGCAAAACTCCTAAAACGAAAGAGTCCAACTTATTCTTTACTTCTTGAGCGAGAGAGATTCAACTATCGTCAGATCAGGTAAGGGCATTTATTAGCGTGAGGTGAATTGAGGCGTCCAATGCGGCTGCTCGTCGTCTCTGACATCCACGGCAACTGGCCGGCCCTCCAGGCGATCCGTGAGGAAGCGGACGCGGTATTGTGTCTGGGGGATATCGTCTCGTACGGACCGTTTCCCCGCGAATGCGTAGCCTGGGTGCGCGAGTGCGCGCGGTACGTTGTCCGCGGGAATCACGATTCCGCGTTGGCGTTTGGCTCTGACCCGCAGGCGGCCGGCTTCAAGCGGCACCTCGCCGCAGCTACAATGGCCGTCCATCGCGCACTGCTCGCGCCGGAAGACGTTGCCTGGCTGCAAGCACTGCCGACGGACGTGAGCTTCCGGGCAGACGACTATCGCCTCTATGCAGTCCACGCCGCGCCCAAGGATCCGCTGTTCAGCTATCAGCTCACGCCCGACCTCGATGACGAGGACCTCAAGAAAGAGGTGGAGGATGTCCGAGCCGACCTGATTTTCGCCGGGCACACGCACTTGCCCATGAGCCGCGGTGCCTGGACGAAGGTGGTTGTGAATCCCGGCAGCGTCGGGCAGCCACTAGATGGCGACCCGCGGGCCAGTTATGCGATCGTGCAAGACGGTGTGGCGGAGATTCGGCGTGCCGAATACGATATCGGGGCTACGATCGCGGGTATCCGCGGAATGGGACTGGCGGACGAGATCGCGGCAGCCCTGGTCGAAATTCTTCGAAACCGCAACTGTAACCGTTGGCATTTGACTTGCCTGCCGACTTGGCCCAAGAAGAAGTGCGGGGGAGACACATGAAAATTGCCGATGTCCGCAGTGTGCTAGTCCGGATTCCGTTGCAGCGAGCGATTCGCATCGCGACCCGAGAGGTTCTCGGCCGCGAATTCGTCCTCACATATATCAAAACAGAGGACGGACACGAGGGAGTTGGGTACACGTACGCCGGCACGGTCGGCGGAACGATGGTCCGTGCGGCAGTGGACGATGTTCTGAAGCCGTTGCTCATCGGCGGCGACGTCGATCTGATCGAAAAGCACTGGGCCGCGATGTTCCAGCAAGGGTTGCTGGTCGGCCGCCGCGGAGCGTTGCTCCGTGCCATTTCGGCGCTGGATATTGCCCTCTGGGACCTGGCGGGCAAGCGCGCCGGTCTTCCGCTGTACCGGCTGCTGGGCGGATTCCAGTCCGACGTACCGGCCTATGCCTCTGGCGGCTACTACATGGAGGGCAAGGGGCCGAAGGGGCTGGCCGAGGAGATGGAGCGGTATCTGCGGGCCGGCTTCGATTCGGTAAAGATCAAGGTCGGCGGCGTCTCGATCGAAGAAGACGCGGTCCGCGTCAAAGCGGCGCGCGAGGCGCTCGGCCCCAACATCAAGCTGGCCCTGGACGCGAACAACGCATACCGGAACGTCGCCGAGGCGATCCGGGCGGCCCGCGCGTTCGAGCCGTATGACATCTGGTGGTTCGAAGAGCCGTTGCCGCCCGACAACATCCCGGGCCACGCCGAACTGGTGCGGGCGATCAGCATCCCGATCACGACCGGCGAGATTCATTCCAGCCGCTGGGATTTCCGCGACATCATATCAGCGAAGGCGGCGCACATCCTTCAGCCGGATGCTGGCGTGCTTGGCGGGGTGAGCGAATGGATGAAGGTCGCGCACGCGGCCGCCACGTTCGATCTGCCCGTCGCCCCACACTGGCACGCCGACCTGCACATTCACCTGGTCGGCGCCGTCGCAAATGCCCTCACCGTCGAATACTTCTTCCTCGAGGAAGATGTTTACAACTTCGAGCGGATCCTGAAAGAGCGCATCCGCGCAGCGGCCGGAAGGATCAGGATCCCCGATCGGCCGGGTGTCGGACTCGTCCTGGACAACGAGGCTATCGAGCGGTTTGGGGTGCGGTGACCGCATAAACGACGATAGCGTTCACCGCAGAGGCGCGGAGCGTGCAGAGAAAGGCACCACACATTATCAAAGTGCATAAAGACTCTGGCACCTCAGGTAAAGGACCGACAAATGGCGATGCCGGTTGTACCAACCTCACCGCAGATGCCGAGCACCCAGAGCAAAGCTTTTGAATATTTCGGATGAATAGAACCTCTGCGTCCTCCGCGTCTCTGCGGTGAAGTCTTAGCGTCCAGAAAAGAAAACGGCGGAGGCTCGTTGGCCTCCGCCGTTTCTATTCGGCGAAGAACTTAGCTGAGCTTGACGCTCTCGATCAGGGCCCAGCCAGCTTCGATGAACTGGGCCAGGGTGCGCTGGGTGAGACCGTAGCCGATGAACTCCTCTGGCTTCATGCCATCGGGCTCGTAGGCTTTCACGAAATCGGGGATGGTGCTGAGGCGCTTGATCACGTCGGCGGCGACCGGCTTCTCGATGCGCAATTCGCGCGGAACGTCGGGTCCCAGCAAGAGCTTCTGGACGTTCGGGGCGATGGACATCACGAAAGGCGCCCCGGCGAGTTCGGTCATGTGATAGAGGCCTCGGAGCGCTGCGGGTAGGATCACGGCCTCGTATTTGTGCTGCTGGAAGAGCGTGAGCGAGCGCTTCGCGACCGCCAAACCGGCCTGGCGGATATCGGACTCCTCGACCTTCGCCCGCTGATCGAGCGCGATTTCGCGGAGGTAATCATCCAACCGGCCGATCATCAGGACGGGGAAGCAGCGGCCGGTCTTCTTGCCGGCTTTGCGCGCGCGCTCCAGCCCCTTCTGGTACCGATCGGCGACTGCCAATACCTGCGGGACGGTGAAGCTGACGGTTGCGGTCACCGTGATGCCTTCCGCGGCGCACTCCTCGAGCACATCCAAGGCGGCGGCCGTGACGGGCAGCTTGACCGCGATGTTGGGCGCCCAGGCATGATAGCGTTTCGCCATCGCCATCATCGCCTCGCGGTCGCCGGCCCGGCCGGGATTCACCTGGCCGCAGACGTAGCCCCATTCACCCTTCGTGCGTTGGAAGACCGGCAAGAGCTTGGCCGCGGCGTCGCGGACGACGTAGCTCATCAACTCTTCGGCCTTGCGCTCGGCCGGCAAGTCCTTGGACACGGAGCGCAGCGCCTCGGCCCAGTAATCCGGCCGCGCCCGCAGCGTCCGGGCGGTGAGCAACGGGTTCGTCGTGACGCCCGTCGCACTCTGGGCAATGCCCTGGTTCAGTTCATCGGGATCGGCCGAGTCGTGCCACCAGGTTGTCGGGGTCTCCGCGACCAGCCATTGCAGATAGCTCTGATTCGTCATTTCAGCTCCTCGAGTTAAGCTTAATAAGCAAGCAAGCGGCCGAACGGGATCGGTCCGCGTTCGCCACCCACGTATCATTCAGCAGAGCGCTGCCGGTGTCAAGGAGCGGAGCGGAATTGGTCCTTTGTGCAGGATATTCTTCCCGATCCTGCTTGAAGCATACACCGCATGCGTGATAGCTATACACCTTCACCTACAACGACGAACGGAGGATCGCATGCCCATTTCGAATACACCCAAAGTGAACGAGCCGAACGTCAATGACATGCGGTCGGCCCTCGAGCACCGCGCCACCTGGTTTTACCTGCTGCTGGAAGAGATGGAAAAGGCGGGCGTGGACTGGGAGACGCTGGGGCGCAAGGCCGTGACCCGCTGCGGCATGATCCATGGCGATACGAAGTTCACGAAGACCGACGACCTGCAGGCCTTCGGCAAAGAGTTCGCGAATGCGCTCTATGCGAAGATCTTCGAGATGGACGTGCAGGAGCTGTCGAAGGACAAATTCCAGGTCGAATTTCACTATTGCCCGCACGTCGCCGCCTGGCAAAAGCTGACCAAGGACGAGAAGAAGATCGACAAGCTGTGCGACATCGCGATGGACGGGGACCGGGGTATCCTGGCGACATTCCCGCATTTTGAATTCCGGCTGGGCGACACGATCGCCAAGGGCGGCAAGGGCTGCCAAATCATTATCACGAAGAAGCCCTGATCCACGGCCAATCAGAGGGGTGCAGGTGCGGTGGGCGCGGCACACTTCATTCGCCAGATCGTCAGCCGCGTGCTGTCGTCGCGACTCTCGCCGCTCTCTGTGTCCCCCGGTTTTCGCGAGGCCCAAAAGGTCGTTCGGATCAATCAAGAAATCGCAGAACTCGAGGCCCAGTCGAAGTTCGACGAGGCCAGGGCCGTCCGCGATCAAGCGCTGCGTACGATTGACGCGCGGTTCTCGACGCCGCTCCTCAGGTCCCGCGGGTTCGACTTGCTGCGGCTTGGCCGCATGCGCGAAGCGCTCGAGGCGTTCGAGGCCGGCATTCGCTATCTCGACGAGCGCGGATTGCTGTTTGGAGTCGCCGCGCCGGATGAGTTGTATTACGGCGCCGCGCTCGCGGCCATGCGGACCGGCGACGTTGACAGTGCCCGCGAGTATTACCGGAAGACCACGGAAATCATCGCGCGCATCCAGGTGGAGTTTCCAGCCGGCCAGAAGCCGGGTTGGTGGAATGAGGGCCTCGAATTGCTGCGCGGCCAGCTCGAACGCGCGCGACCAAAAGATCGCCGAGCGCATGGGGTATGAACACGGTGCGGATGAGAGAGCATACCCAGTCAAGCCGATCCAGATCAGATGAAATCCCCCGGCGCCCCCCTTTTCGAAAGGGGGGTGGGGGGGGGATTTGCCCGCCGGGGCTGTCTCGAAGCAACGGGTATGCCGGTGTTCACAGCGCTCGGAAGAGGAGGGGGTATGAGAACCTTTCGGCTGGTGCTTATCGCGGTGCTCGTGTTGATTCCCGCCGTTCTTCGCGCGGAAACGAGCGAGCTGCGCATCGCAAAACAGTATGGGCTTGGCTACCTGCAGATGATGCTGATGGAAGAGCAAAAGCTCGTCGAAAAGCACGCAAAGGCGGCCGGCTTGGGCGACCTAAAGGTGACCTGGGCGACGTTCCGCAGCAGCGACGTGATGAACGATGCCCTGCTGTCTGGGAGCCTGGAATTTGCCTCGGTCGGGGGTCCCGGCTTGGCCACTATCTGGGCGAAGACGCGAGGCACCGCGTTCGAGGTGAAAGGCGCCTCGGGCTTCAACTTCCTGCCGCTGGCATTGGTGACACGCGATCCGCGCATCAAGTCCCTGTCCGATTACACCGACAAGGACCGAATCGCGGTCCCCGCGATCAAGGTATCGAATCAAGCGATCCTGCTCCAGATGGCAGCCGCCAAGCTGTACGGGCAGGCCAACTACACGAAGTTCGACTCGATTGCCGTTACCATGGCGCATCCCGACGCGATGGCAGCTCTCTTGTCTGGTGCGGGCGAGATCGGCAGCCACTTCGCTTCGGCGCCGTTCCTGCAAAAGGAATTGGAACGGCCGAACATTCGGAAGATCACGACCTCGACCGAGATCGTCGGTAGCCCGATTCCCTTCAACATCATCGCAGCGACGTCTAAATTCTATACGGCCAATCCCAAGACGTACGCCGCCTTCTTGGCCGCATTGCAAGAGGCAACCGATCTGGTCAACAAGGACAAGCGCGCCGCAGCCGAGTTGTACATCCGCGTCACCAAGGACAAAAGCACGCCGGACGAGTTGCTGAAGATCATGAACGACCAGGGGAACGAGTACAGCCTCGTGCCGAAAGGCAACATGCCGATGATCGAGTTCATGCACAAGATCGGCACGATCAAGGTGAAGCCCGAGACCTGGAAAGATCTCTTCTTCCCCAACGTCCACAATCAGCCAGGGAGCTGAGCCCGTGCCTTCGGCCAACCCCCTCCTCGATGTGCGAGGCGTCACGCTGCAGTACAAGACGCGGGAGCGCCTCGTCACGGCCACGTATCGGGTGGACCTGCAAGTGTACGAAGCGGACCGCTTCGTGCTCTTGGGACCGTCCGGCTGCGGGAAATCCACGCTGCTCAAAGCAGTCGGCGGCTATCTGGCGCCGGTGGAGGGCGAGATTCGTCTGCGCGGCAACCCAGTTCGCCGGCCGGGACCCGACCGCATGATGGTGTTCCAGGAGTTCGACCAGCTCTTGCCCTGGAAGACCGTGAAGCAGAACGTTACGTTCGCCCTCACGGCCAGCGGCCTGCTGCAGGGGCGGGCCGCGGAAGAGCGGGCCATGCAGTACATTGCCAAGGTCGGCCTGCTGCCGTTTGCCGACGCCCATCCGCATACGCTCTCTGGCGGG
>Ga0335071_10007999_pt1 | contig 10865 bp, 7 predicted proteins | sample Lox_Sample_15_FD_206724 | JGI IMG/M metagenome (GOLD analysis project Ga0335071, IMG submission 206724) | Soil microbial communities from Loxahatchee National Wildlife Refuge, Florida, United States - Lox_Sample_1.5 | ecosystem: Environmental > Terrestrial > Soil > Wetlands | place: USA: Florida...
CTTGTACATTTCGCGCGAGAAATACGCGTCCCCAAGGATCTGGTGCGCTCGCGGTGAGTTCGGCTCAATTTCGCCAATCCGTGCCATTGCTACCAGTGCCAGCCTTCCATAGCCCGAACCCGTGAGGTAAAGCGACTCGGGGTTGTCCTGATGGTCTCTTCCCAGAATCCGGCAAACCTCCTCGAAGCGGCCCAGTTGAAATTGAGCGCGGGCCATCGCCAGCCGCAGTTCGCGATCCGCGGGCCTGGTTTTGAGAAGCGGCGTGAGCAACTGGATTCCTTCCGCAAAGCGTTTTTGCGCAAGCAACCTCATTCCCGCTTCCCGGCGGTGGCTGGCGTCGAGAGGCTGGCGCGACAAAGCCGCAAACTTCCTTTCGAAATCGTGCCGCAGTCTGTCGCGTTCCAGTTCTGCCTCGCGTGTCCATCCCGCTGCCCTGCTGCTGCCCCGCTTCATAACTGCCAGCACGAATGCCGGCCCGAATTCGCCTTTCGCCGCGGAAGCTTCGAGCGAAGGATAGACGTCGCCCGCTGCCGGCGGCGAACCGGCATCGGTTAGCAGGTCCGGCAAGGGATCGAAGAACTCCGGTTGAATAGCGGCCGCCCGGGTCAAATCGCGAGCGGCGGAATCGCCATCCCCCTGGGCCAGGGCGACCACCGCGCGCCCGTACAGCGCTTCGTAGCTTTGCGCATCGATGGCCAGTTCCTGCTCGAATGCCTGCCGTGCTCCATCCCAGTTCTTCGATTTCAGCAAGAGATTTCCGAGGGCAAGGCGCGGGCCGGGAAGTTTGGGCGCCATGTTAATCGCCTGACTGTATTCTTCTGCCGCGGCTCGTTCCCAGCCCGGTCGGCTGGCGTCGAAGTCCGCGTGCGCCAACTTTTGATAATAGGGATTCTTCGAGCGGGCAAGATGGTCCAGCGCCGTCTTGCCTTGATCGAGGTAGATGAGCGCCAGCCCGTACAATGCCTCGACGTCCCGCGGGTCTTCGCCCAGCATTCGCTGATACTGTTGAATCGCTTCGTCCTGCCGGTGTAGTCCAACGAGTACGGCAGCCAGCAAACGATGACTCTCCTTCTCGCCGGGTTGCAGGGTTGCGGCTTCCTCCAGGAACGGGAGGGCCGTCGAGTATTGCCCCTTCTCGAAATTTAATTTACCCAGGAAGAAGTTCGGCACGAACAGGTGGGCGTCATAGCGAAGGGCGGTGCGGAACGCGCTCTCTGCCGCTTCGCGATGTCCTTGGTAGAAACGGGCCAGGCCCAGATTGCTGTAGACCTCGGGAACGCCGGGAGCCACGCGGCTCAGTTGCACGTAAAGACGTTCGGCTTCCGCATAATTCCTTTCCTGCATGGCCTGCCCGGCACTGGCGGCCAGTTCCGGGCCGGATTGCGCGCGCAGCGTGAAGGAGCACGGGCCCGAGAGACACAGCGCCAGGGTTAGCAGGAGTAGTCCCGGCCGCCTCTCTGCCTTTGACCCCGGCATGGCGACGTCGGTGTATGCCGGCGCCCCTTTTCGTGAATCGGTTAATTCAGTATCCGTCATCGTTTGGAATTCGGCGTCCCGAGTTTCTTCAATGCCAGTTCGCGCACTCCCTCCGGTCCGAGTTTGGCTGCCTGTTGCCATGCTTCTTGTGCCGCCCCGGGCTTTCCGGACTGAGCGTAGGCGAGCCCCAACTTGTAATACTGAATGCCCGTGCGGTCGGAGTTTAATCGGCGCGCCGCCTCCAGCTCTGCGACTCCAGCTTCCAAATTCCCCCTTCTCAGCAGGATGCTACCGAGCGCTTCGTGGGCGCGGGAGGTCATCTCCGCCCGTAGTTCCTGCCATTGCTCCATCGAAACGCGGCGCGGAATGCGCATCCCGGGAATCTCTTCCAGAGACTGGCGGGCATACTGCTCGGCTTGGTTCAGAAGTTCGGCGGAATCGTGCCGCGGACCAGCGGCCTCCGGTATGGCGAGCGCCAGTGTCAGCATCGTGTTGAGATTTTTCGGCTGGAGCCTCAGCGCTTCGTGCCCCGCTCGCAACAGCCCGTCGAAGTCGTTCAAGCGTTGGTAGGCAAACATCTGGTACTGATATGCGACGCCCAGCAGATCCGATTCGGGATACCTACCAGCAAGCTGCGCAACTTCGCGAATGACCTTGGCGGCATCTGACTCCGTCACGATTTGAAGATAGATATCCAACTCTTCCTGCGTCTTGGCTTGCGGAGATTGGAAAGGACTCACCAGCGGCCCTAGTTGCGCCCGCAGCAGGCTGGCGCCGCAGAGAAGCAAAACAGCGACGATGCTTCCGCCCGCGGCCCGAGCGCTGCGAAGTCTACTCGGACCCATACAGCTGGCTCACTTTCTTGAAGTCATCGAGGGCCGCTTTCGCCGCTTGTTCATTGCCCAACCGGGTGTAAATCCGGAAGCTGAGAAAACGGGGGGAGGCGTCGCTAGGATCGAGCTTGATTGCCGTCTGGAGTTCCGCCGCGGACTCCGCGAGTTTGCCCATTCGTTCGTAGACCTTGGCCATGACCAGGTGGTTGGACTCGAGATTCGGCTCGCGTTCGACGGCTTGCCGGGCGAATTGTAGGGCGCGTTCGGGATCCGTCTCCGCGAGCACTTGCGCCATCCCCTGGAAAGGGAGGCTGAAGTGTTCGTCATCCTTCTGCCCTAACTCAATTGCTTTCTCGAAAGCGCCTTGGGCCTCCGCTTGCCGTCCCAGCGCCTTGTAGCAGTACCCCTTGTGATACCAGATCCTCGGGTCGTTGGGGCTCAAATCGCCGGCTTGCTCAAACGACTTCAACGCGCCCGCGACGTCGTCCAACACCAGTTCCAAATACCGGCCGAGATAATAGTGGGGTTCGAATTTTCTCGCATCCAGGTTGATGGCCTTGGTCATCTGATCTCGAAACAGCCGGTATTGATTGATCAGATAATAAGCGAGTCCCAGGTTGATGTGGAGTTGGGCAGAATTCAATCCCAGCGATTCCGCCCGGCGCATTGCTTGAATCGCACCGATCGGATCGGTGAGCGATAACTTGGCCACACCCAGTCCGAAAGGGTACGCGGGATTGCCCGGGTATTGGTGTGCGAGCCCTTCCGCCAGTTCGGCCGCCTGCTTCCACGCTTTTTGACGGAGTAATTGGTTGAGCTGATTATCTTGCGAGCCGGCGAGAGCAGGGGCAGTGAGGCCCGCCACATCCTCGCGCTGAGGCTGGTCCAGGGCGGCGGCAAACGTCCGGCGCGAAATGGAAGGGGGCAGCAGCAGAGGCAATCCGGCGGCCAAGCAGCATAACCATCGAAATGGACAAGAACGGAGCATAAGCGGGGCAGAGGAATTCTACACGCTTCGTGCCTTACGTCGCGTGCCGAATGCTAGCTGCGGAGGTTTCGATTGTCAAACACTAAGCGGTTGGATATGGAGTCCGTGCAGGTTGCGCCGCGGTTGTGGTATAAGAACCGCACCATGCTGATCACACGTAGAAGTTTCCTCGCCACTGTAGCAGCTACTCTTACGCCCGCGGTCTACGGAGCGGAGGGCTCGCCTGATTCGCTCCTCGATCTCGCCGCCAGACCCTTGCTGATTCAGTTTCCTAACCAACCCAGTCAGACGGTGAAACCCGGTGTCCTCCGGCAGGATTGCGGCGTGCTGAGGGCTGAGTTCGCCCAAGTGGCCCCCTTGCGCATCCGCCAAGTCCTCCGTCGCTTGAGCCCAAGTGTCCTTGAACGGTCAATCGAGGTAATTGCAGATACCGATTCCGCCTTCAACTTGGAAATGCCTTACGAGTTTCCCCGCGCTCAGTCCTTTTACAGTTGGCGGGGCAAAGAGGATGCGCGGATCGCACTGGTGCAGGATGTGGATGAATCCGGGAAGCCGCTCGGGGGAAACGCGACCCAACTCCTGACTTTTGCGGGTGCGGTTGAGAACGGAGCGCTGACCGGAATAGTAGGAGACTGCCCGGCGTTTTGGGAGAATCGATCGCAGCAGGTGATCGACGCCCCCGCCCATCGCATTGCGCTGCGCACGGGTGACGGTTCACCCTCCCGCCTTGTCACCAAGATGCCTGGCGACGACAGCGGCTGCTACCATGGCGAACTGGACGGTTGGCAGCACATCCGTTCGGGACAACTTCGCTCGTTCCGCACCTGGTTGTTCACCGCCCCGGCGCCGAACCTCTATGCCATTCAGCTTGGCGCCCACCGTGTGCTGACCACCGCGCTTCGCCCCGGCGACTCCGACCTCGCCGGCATTCTGCGTAATACCTCGTACTTCCTGATCCGCCGGAACCTGCTGCGCCCCGAGAGCCGCTACATCATCATTAGCGGAGTCACTTACGGCTGGAAAGAGTGGGTTTCGGATATGGCGATGGCCGGCCTCGCCCTGAACGATCCGGAGATACTCACAGAGGCTGTGCGCGGTTGCTTCTGGAATCGCTGCGGCTATGAAGACAATGCTCAGTGGTATCTCATCATCTCCGCCCTGATTGCCCGCGCTGGGTACCGGCCCGACCTGGCGCTTTGCCGCCGCTCGCTTGAGTTTATCCGCGACAACGAAAAGAACGGCGCCTACATTCCGCCCGTGGCCGCCGGGAATGCCGACCGGGAGCCCATGGGATGGAAGACGTACATGGACCTCTTCTACTACGACAACGGCGACGCGCAGACCTCGAACCAGGGCTTTCACTGCGGGGCAATGATGGCCGCGCGGGAGTTGGGATTGGGTGTGGATGAAGCGGCGATCGCCCGGGCCGGCAAGGCCTATGCGGGCATGTTCAATGAAGACGGAGGCTATTTCCCCACTAGCGTGATGCGTCCGGAGGTCTTCGGCGGGGATGCACTGTACGGCGCGGCGGTGAGTTTCGCCGCCTTCGGCCAGAAGTGCCTGCCGGATGACCTGGTGCTCAAACACTGCCGGCACGCCATGGAGATTCAGTCGCCCTACGGTATTCGTGTTGTCTCGAAGGCCAACGGCGACTTGCTTGAGGCCAACCAATATGGGCGCGGCAATCCCCACGGTCTGCCGCCCGAGCAGGCCGGTGGCTATGTGCAGGGCGGTAGTTGGTTCTTCTGCGATGCGGGCACCTGGCTCCTGGGGCTGGCGCACGGCCTCGATCCCCAATTGGTCGATTCCCTCCTCATCCGCCGCATCCAGGAGGAGCTTACGCACTTGCCGGCATTCAATGAATCAATCAATACCCGCACGGGTGAGCCGGTGGGTAATATTTTGTACAGCGCCAACTCCGTGTACCTGTGGCTCCGGCAGAATATTCGCGAAAAGCTGGGAATGCGGGGTGCGGACCCCGTGGAAGCCGCCATCGCGCGTTATCTTGCCGAGCGCAGCTCGGTGTCGTCTGCGGAGAACCGTTCCTGACGCAATAACGACGCCGAGTGGGCGTCGAGGAACACGCGAGCGCGAGGATGCACGAACACCGCGGAAGCAGGGCAGGCGGTAGTCAACGGACCCTCGATGGCGTTACGCACCGCTTCGGCCTTACGCTCGTCGGGCACGCTCGCCACCACGTCGCGAGCGCTGAGGAGTACGGGGCAGGTTACCGTCAGCGCCTCGCGTGGCACGTCCTCAAGCTTCGCGAAATGACCTTCTCCCACCTGCTGCAAACGGCATCGCCGGTCCATTTCCACTCGCTTTACCGGGGAAGGATCGTGGAAGTCCGCCACATGCGGGTCATTGAAGGCGATGTGGCCATTTTCACCAAAGCCCAGGAACGTGATGTCGATGGGCGCGGCGGCGAGTAGTTCGGCGTAACTGCGGCACTCCGCGTCCGCATCCGGCGCATCGCCCGCCAGATAGTGCACGCGGTTTGCCGGGACGCGGTCCGCCACGTGCTCCTTCAGCCAGCGCCGGAAGCTTGCGGGATGCGCCGCACTCAGCCCCACGTACTCATCCATGTGGAATATCTCCACCCGGCGCCAGTCCACGCCCGGCAGGGTGACGAGCGCTTCAATCATCTCGCTTTGGGAAGGGCCAGTGCCCACGATGATACGCGGACGGCGTCCCTGCGCAATCCGCTCGCGCAGCAACGCGACCGCGAAAGTCGCAGCGGCGGCGCCCATTTCGGCCTTATTGGCGTATACCTCTACCACCGTTTGGTTGATACGGAGGCTCGATTTAGCGTTGATCATGGACAAAAGATCCCCCAGGTAAATAGCACCAGCAAGGCTACCACGCCCCACCCAATCAGGAAACCAGCCAGGTCTTCACGATAAGCTCGCCGCAATCCCAAACCGTATGCCGCACGTAACGGCGCCAAAGCGTTGACCACCAGAAGCTGGCATCCTCTCTCGGCCACCGACTTGAATGGCGGAGCCGAGACCGTCTCCGTTTCCGGCAGCGGCTCATCCGTGGGCGTCTGCAGACGCGCGGCAAATTTCCCCGCCTCCGCTTCCGCCGGCGTCAGCAAGCTGACCGCGATGAGCGCTGCGATTCCCGCGCTGAGCGCGATGAAGAAAACGTTTGGGTCCCAGTGATCGAACCGTTCGCCGCGGAGCGCGTAAGCCGCGAAGTTTGTTCCCATCGCCGCAGCGATACTCGAGATAGCTCCCCAGCGGTTCGCCCGCGGCCAGATGATGCCACCCAGGACACTAATTCCCACAAAGGTTGCCAGCGTCTCCGTTAGGAGAAACGAGTTCAGCACACGCTGAATGAGGAACACCGCGTACGCAACCCCCATCAGTGTTATCGCGAGCCCGCTCAGCCTTCCCACCCACAGATAATGGCGGTCCGGTCGTCCGGCCCGGAGGTATTTGCGATAAAAGGTCTGGGTGAAGAGAGCACCGCTGTCCACCATGAAAGCTGAACACGCGGACATGTTTGCTGCCAGCACGCTGGCGATCAGCAAGCCCAGGCTGCCGGGGAACAGCAAGTGGCGGCAGGCGAATCCAAAGGCGTCTTCCGGATCGCGGAGCGCGTGCGTGCCGAACACCCCATGCGCCGTCATGGTGGCCACCATCAGACCTACCATGGCCCACCCCACCGTACAGAGCCGCTTCGCAAACATGCCGTACATCAAGCCCACCCGGCAGGTGTGCTCATCCTTTCCCGTGCCGACAGCGGCCATCATGTGCGGTTGCGCCATGATGCCTACCAGGCCATTAACCGTTAGCATGAAGATCATCCATGGTCCGATCCCTCGCGGCGTGGTCAGCAGCAACCGGTAATGTTCCATGCCTTCCTTCATCCCGACAATACCGCCCACCGTCTTCCAGCCGAGTGGAACCAGCATGAACGAGAGCGCCAGGATAAGAAATCCTTGGAAGAAATCCGTCCACACCGAGGCCACCAAACCGCCCACGAAACTGTAGAGTATGAAGACCACGGTCATGGTGAGCACGATTTGATTGACCGGCACCTGCCCTCCAATGGCCTGGCGGATGACCTTGGCCGCTCCTTTCAGCATGCTCGCCGTGTTGATGGTGAGATAGCAGATCGCGAAGATGGCGTACACGGCGCCCACGAAGGAGCCGTAGCGGTCCTCCATGATTTCCGCCGTCGTCGTCCGCCGGAAACGCCGGAAGATCGGCGCGATCAGCCAGTAGAACGGAGTAGCGAACAGGTTCTTCCACTGGTACCAGATTCCCGAAAGCCCGACCGCGTAGACGGCGCCGGCGAGCGAGACCGGCATCTCCGCGTGGGTGCCGACCCCGAAGGTCTGGCCGACCATGAGCCATTTGCCGAAACGGCGCTTGCCCAGAAAAAAGTGCTCGGTGTCTTTAACGCGCAATCCGGCGACCAGACCGATGACACTAATCAGTGCGAGATAAGCGATGAGCACTATCCAGTCGATAACCGCAATATGCATAGGACATTCTTCGCAACCATAGATCGGCAGGAAGGCTGAGTGTCTGCGTTCGGCATGGAGCGAAATATCCGGCCGTTCCTTGTCAGATGCGCTTCCGCACGGCGAGACTACATGATGCGAAGGAACGGTTCAACAGGAATTCGCCACAACCGCGGCCAAAATGCTGCACAGGATCGGGGCGATGCCCGCGAAGTTCGCGCCGTTCATGCCCCCCGACGCACTTTGGATCGGCAGGCTCCGCCGAGGGGAGAGTATAATGACCGCCGGAATCGCTACCCGCCGCGAGTTGGAGCGGACTAAAAAGGGCGATTGCAGGAAATCGACGATGAGCAAAGCAGACCTGGCAGCGGTTCTCAACAGACGGCGCCCGAGGCAATGTGTGCACGCCCCGAATTATTGGCAATGGTTCTCGCACCAGATCCACCACGGCACCTTGGCGCCGGATATTGCCGGTTGCCGATCGCAACTCGAGGTCATCCGCCACCTGGGCCTCGATGTCTTCAGCCGGAACATTTACAGCGACCAGGAACGCGGCTGGTTTGGCGGCTTGGCGGAAGTGGTGCTCTCGCCGGGAGTGACGTGCGACGTGCAGGAGAATCGCGATGGGCGCGACCTTGTCCTGGTGCGTACCTACCGAACTCCCGCCGGCGCGCTCACGGAACGCCAGCGTTACGTGTTCGCCGAATCTACGCTCGTACAGGAGAAGTTTCTGATCGACGACTATGCCTCCCAGCTCGACGCTTTCGAAGCCTTGCTGGGCGCGCGGCGTTGGCGCTTCCTGCCCGAACGCTACCAGGAGTGGCAGTGCGGCGTGCAGGGTGACGGACTCGTGGTGGCCGGCGAGTTGCACAGCCCGCTGAAGATGCTGCATTTTCTCCTCGGTCCAGAGAACACCACGTTCCTGTTAGCTGATTACCCGGAGCGCGCGGCGGAGTTGCTGGCGCGGCATGAAGCGGCCATGTTGGACTTGGTCCGGCAGATCGCGGCCGCGGGGGTACGCGTGATGATGTCTATGGACAACCTCGATACCGCCTTCCATCCGCCGCATTACGTGGAGCGCTACTCGGCCCGGTACTACGAGAAAGCGGCCGCGTTGTGCCATCAATATGGCAGCCTGTTCTTCATTCATGCCTGTGGAAATCAGCGGGGCAATTTGAAACTGATCGGCTCGCTGGGGGTTGATGGGCTCGAAGGTGTGACTTTCCCCCCTTTGGGTGACGTGGAACTCGACGATGCCTTGCGGCTATCGGGTGACCGCTTGATTGTTACCGGCGGCATCAGCGCGATGGAATACGACAAACTCGCCACCCGGCAGGATATCTTCGCGTACACCCGCAACCTGCTGGCGCGCCTGCAGCCCTATGCCCATCGATTCATCTTCACGGCGAGTTGCGGTACTCCCTATACGGCGCCGTGGGAGAAGATCGTGCACTTTCGTGATGCCTGCCGCGAATTCGGCGCGTGTTGACGTGCGGCGGCGTTGCGTTTATAAATCGCGTATGCTCGACGATTATCCGAGGCAGCGAGAAGTCGTCCGTGGGTAGGTAAATTCGTAAGGAGTGAGGGTGCATCGATGAATGTAGCGGAGCGGGTCGCTGATACCAAGTCCATCCGGGGTTGGCTTCTTCTCGGTAGTTTGTTGTTATTCGTCCAGGTAGGGGCAGCGGCTACACTACAGTGCAAGTTCAGCGACGATGAGGGGAAGCCTCTCAAGAATGTGGAAGCTAGGCTTACTCTGACAGGAACCGAGCAACACCAGTTCGAGCGATCGGGCAAGAACGGCGAAGCTGGTTTTCATGACGTGAAGGCGGGGGAATACGAGCTGATGGCGCAGCTCAAGGGCTATGTGACCTTGAAACGCGAAATCGAAATAGTGGCAGACCAGAGCATCGAGCAGACGTTGATGAGCGAGAAGGCTTTCGACCGGCTCGACGAGGAAGTGCGCGGGGCCATCAGGAACGAGCAGTTTTCGAGCGCGCTGCCTACCGTCCAGAAATTGCTGATCAGCTATCCCCAGGACGCGGCGCTGCACTTTAACCTGGGGCTTATTTACGCCGGCTTGCAACAGCAGGATAAGGCTACGGCCGAAGCTGAAAAGGCGGCCAAGCTCGATGCGGAATTCGCCGAGAAGGGGAAATTGGTGCAAGGAACTTACTGGCGGGAGCGGGGCCAAAACGCGCTGAAGAAAGAAGACTTCGCCATCGCCGCGGAAGCGTTTGAGAATTGGACCAAGCTGGATGCAACTAGCGACCAGGCTTTCTATGGGCTCGCTTTGGCTTACGGCCATCAGGGAAAATACCCGCAAGCGCTGGCGGCGGTCGATAAGGCATTGCAACTCGCTCCCCAAAACGAGTCTTACCAGAAGGTCAAGCAGATCCTGCAAACCAATGCCAGTCAGTAGGCGCGCAGGGTCCGCGCCTTGTGACAACCTGTGCCTGGCGAAGCCATGCCCCGGAAAGTGGAGATCGGCTCGCGCGATGGCGGCGAGCGGAACGCCTGCCTCAGTTGGGCTGGGACACTTGCCTGAGATTAAATACGATTTTGTAGGTAAAGTGGAGGGCGAAGGATTGATCGTGGCACATGTAAATCCAAAACAGTAGGTAAGTCTTGACTGCACCCTCGCGGGGTGGTAAGAAAGTGCGGCACGGTCAACGAGGGGTCGGGCCTCGTCCCGACTTCCAATCTTGATGTGGCAGGAGGCAGCGCCGGTATGAGCAAACTCGCGATTGAAGGTGGTCCCAAGGCGGTAACGAATCAACTGAACGGCTGGCCGCAATTTGACGATAAAGCCATCGCGTCGGTTACGGAAGTGTTGAAATCCGGCAAGGTGAATTACTGGACGGGTAAGCAGGGCATGGAGTTTGAACGGCGCTTCGCCGAGTGGCAGGGCAGCAAGTATGCCATCAGCGTAGGCACGGGAACGGCGGCCCTGCACGTGGCCTTGACCGCGCTGGGGATCGGGCCGGGCGACGAAGTAATCGTGCCCAGCTACACCTTTATCGCCACCAGTTTTTCCGTGGTGCAGGCCGGGGCCATTCCACGTTTTGCCGATGTGAACCTCGACGACCACTGC
>Ga0335071_10008001_pt1 | contig 10863 bp, 6 predicted proteins | sample Lox_Sample_15_FD_206724 | JGI IMG/M metagenome (GOLD analysis project Ga0335071, IMG submission 206724) | Soil microbial communities from Loxahatchee National Wildlife Refuge, Florida, United States - Lox_Sample_1.5 | ecosystem: Environmental > Terrestrial > Soil > Wetlands | place: USA: Florida...
TATCGAGATGGTAGTGATGGTCTCGCCTCCGTACCTGATGGCATTGTCGACCAGGTTGTAGAACACTTTTTCCAGCAGGGGATCCGCGTAGATCTCCGTCTTTTCGAACTCCGAATCGAAGGTCATGCCGGATTTTGCAAAATTCTGCAGGACTTTGTTGACGATATCATTGACATTCTGCCATTGCGGCAGGTGGATACCGACCTCCTGGTACTCCCGGGTAAAGGTGATATGGCGCTGGATCACCCGGGTGAGATCCCGGATATCATTGAGCAGCTGCTCCTTTTCTTCAGGAGATTGTGTTGCCTTTGCCATGTCCACGCACCCGAGCAGCCCGGTGATGGTATTGAGAATATCATGGCGGGTAATCTGGTTCAGCAGGTTCAGTTTCTTGTTGGCAATATCGATGGCATCCTCGACGCGTTTTCGTTCCGTGACATCGCGCAGGATGCCGTAAATCCCGATCGGCGTTCCCGAAGGATCGAGCCGGAGGGAGCTCTTCTCCTCGAACCAGTATATGATACCCGCTGTGTCCAGGATCCTGAACTGGGAGACGGACTGGGCACTTTTTTTCAGTTCCCGGTTCAGGTTGTCTTCAACCCTGGCGATATCTGCGGGATGGATGAACGTCTTGAGCGGTTTCCCGACCACATCTTCTGCACGGAAACCGTACTTGCTGATCTGTGGCGAGGCATAGGTGATGATACCGGCAATATCCGTGGAGAAGAGGATGTCAGGTGTATTTTCCGTGAGGGCGCGGTACTGCTCCTCGCTCTCCTTGAGCGCGTCCTCGATCAGTTTTTGCCCGGTGATATCTGTAATCGTGCCGACCCAGCCGCTGAGATTGCCTTCCTTGTCGAGGAGGGGAACCGTCTGGCCAAAGAGCCAGTAGGGGGTCCCGTCCGGGTGGATGTAGCGTGCTTCAGCACTGCTCTTTCTCCGCTCCCTGATCCCTTCGCCAATCTCTGCAAGAATGCGGTCCCGCTCTTCGTTCGGGAGGATGTCTGCCCAGTATCTCCCCCGGATTGCATCGAACGGGATACCCGTGATCTGGGTGAATGTATCGTTGATAAACGTGATATGCCCGGAGGGGTCCATCCGGTACACTCCTACGGGTGATGCCTGGAGGATACCGTTAAGCAGGTCGGTACTCTCGCGGAGCTCGTGTTCGATCTGTTTGCGGATGGTGTTGTCAATGAATGTCTCCAGCAGGCAGGGTCTGCCGTGCAGCCTGATACGCACTACATGTTTGATGATGGAGATTTTCCTGCCGCTGGTGGTCAGCAGGTCACGTTCAGCATTGTCCACGTTCTGATGGAGATCGGTGATGGGACAGCCTCCTTCTTCCGTGCAGATGAAACGGTGGCAGTTCTGGCTGAGCACTTCGCCCTTAGCAGCTTCTATCATCTCGAGGGCGGCCGGGTTGGCATCCAGGATCAGGTGTGTCTCGGCATCAATGACCAGGATGCCAACTTTTACTGACGAAAACAGTGTCTGGAGATATTCCTGGCTCTCGGTCAGGGCCTCTTCGAGTTCTATCCGTTCGGTGACGTCAACGACGATACCGCGAAAGCCGGTGATGGTTCCTTCCTTTTTTATGAGGGATGTGGAGACGATCGCCTTCATGGAGCGCCCCCCGGGTCGTTGCAGTGAGTAAACCTCTCCCGGGGATGGCGAACCGGCCATTACTGCGGCAAGGCCACGCTGCATCTGCGTGATATTGTCCGGAGACAGGAACCGGCTGATATTGATCCCATTCTCGATCATCTGCTCGGTGATCGCGAACTGTTCGGCCCCTGCCTTGTTGACATAAAGGATATTCCCGCGGGTATCCATCTCGAAGATGATCTGCGGGAGGAGTCCGGTGAGTTCACGGAACCGGGTCTCGCTCTGCATCAGGCCTTCGTGGGTTTTCCCAAGGGTATCGAGCATGAGGTTGATCTCATGGGAAAGGGCAGAGAACTCGTCGTTGCCATCGAGATGGATCCGCTGGGACGCCGTCGTATAGATTCCGATGTTATGGACCTGCAGGCTCAGGGAACTGACCCGGGACAGGACCATCCGGTCGAGGATAAGGAGGATAACGACACCAAAGAGGAGTCCTGCTGCAAGCACGATCAGGATATACTGGTAGGTGGAAGTGAGGCCCTGCTGGTAGATATCCCGGGGCTGCAGGGTCTCCAGAATGAAAGCATCATTCCCGTTCACGTCCCGGATCAGGGAATATCCCCCTATCTGGCTGTTGTTCACGGGGATGACTATCCCCGGGCTGCCATCCGTGATCGCCCTCAGGGACGGAAGCAGCGAGGCGGGTAGCCCGGGATCGTCAACCCGGGCCAGGTGAATGTTCAGTTTGGACAATTTCGAGAGATAGGAGATCTCCTTATCATCAAGGAACCTTCCCATGATGACGACTCCCAGCGGGGTACCGGAATAGTCCGTATGGACAATGGGTCGGGAGGCAGCGATCAAGGGTTGCCCGTCCAGCATGATGATACCGGTAGTTGCATTGTGAGGATCTGCCCTGGAGAGCAGGGGGTTTGCAGGGGACAGTGATCGCCCGGGCGACGCCGGTAGTGTGACCACCGTGTTGTTCCGGGCATCATATTCGCCGGCATAGACAATCTGACCCTGCGGGTTGGTAATGACAACGATGTCGACTCCCAGGTTTTTGTAAGCCTCCGGAAACAGGTTTCTGGATATGTAATCCGGCTCGTTCCCCTGGACGTAATTGTAGGTGTCGTCCCAGGGTCCCCAGTCTGCAACGATCGATGACAGTGAGGTCTCGTCGTCATGCAGCCGGTTCAGCGCCTGGTCCACGTCCTGCAATGCATACTTGTGCTCCAGTGCATTGTAGCTCGACATCGAGACTACTGAGACGAAGATACTGATCACGACGATGATGATGATCAGGAGGATGATCAGAATGATGCTCGTCTTTTCCTGGAGTTTCATGGGGATCCTTGGGTACTTTTTCCTTTTGGTTTATACGGTAAATAACATTTCACCCATGTAATGCAATGACCGCTGGCTGGCCGGAGGGGATACCGTTTATGGGGATGAAACACCAATGTACAGTGATTACGATGAAATGGAAAGACTGGGTACACGTGACCAAACTGGATCCTGACAAGCAGCTCAAGCCCGGCGATATCGACGCGATCGCCTCCAGCGGTACCGATGCCCTGATGCTCTCGGGCACGCTCAACGTCACGAAAGAGAACCTTGCGGCCCTCCAGAAACAGGTGAAGGCCTACAACCTCCCCCTCGTTATGGAGCCGGCCGGCCCCGACGCAGTCCTCGTACGGGGCATCGACTATGTCTTTGTTCCCAGTGTCATGAACACCACCGATGTGATGTGGATCGTGGGCAAGCACCGGGCCTGGGTGCAGATGCATGCAGGGAAGATTCCCTGGGAGATGGTGATTCCCGAGGCATATATCGTGCTCAACCCGGACTCCTCGGTCGGAAAGGTGACGAAAGCAGTCTGCGGACTCGGTGCCGCAGAGGTCGCAGCCTATACAACTGTCGCGGACCGGTACTTCCACTTCCCCATCGTTTACCTCGAATACAGCGGCACGTTCGGCGACCCGGCCATAGTGAAAGCCGCATCGGAAGCGATCGACAAGGCGGTGCTCTATTACGGCGGCGGGATCAACTCGGCGGAGAAGGCGGCACAGATGAGTAAGTACGCCGATACGATCGTTGTGGGCAACGCGGTGTACGACCAGGGTGCTTCCGTACTGAAGGCCACGGTCGACGCGGTCCAGTAACTGTTTTTATGCCCGCCATTGACATCGTCCTCGTCGAACCCCTCTACGAGGGAAATGTCGGGTTTGCCGCCCGGGTCATGAAGAACTTCGGGTTTACCCGGCTGGTCCTGATCAACCCGTGTAAGCTCGGCGAGGAGTCGAAAGGCCGGGCCTCCCATGCGCAGGACGTGCTCAGGAATGCGGAGATCTGCACGATCGAGGATGTCTTCGCCCGGTCAAACATCGTGATCGCAACTACCGGCACGGTGAGCAAGTCGGTCTGCCACGCGATGCGGATGCCGTTTTATTCGCCAAAGGAACTCCGGGAGCGGATAAAGGATGCGGACGGCCGGATCTCGATCCTCTTCGGCCGGGAGAACTGGGGGCTCAACAACGAGGAAGTGAAGAAGAGCGACATGATCTGCACGATCCCGAGCTCGGAAGAGTACCCCATCCTGAACCTCTCGCATGCGGTCGGTATTGTCTGCTATGAGCTTGCGGACCTCCCGCTCCCCTCCTATACCCTCGCCCCCCCCGAGTACATGGGATACCTGTACAGGCACATAGACCGGTATCTCGATGCGGTCCACCACCCTGATTTCAAGCGGGAGAACACGATGACCCTGATACGGCGTGTCCTCGGAAGGGCAAACCTTACCACCCGTGAGGCGAGCACCCTGCACGGCCTGCTGCGCAGGAGCGAATGGCACATCGACCCCGCCCTGCTCGACCGGGATGCGACCGGAAAGAAGAACCTGTACGATGACGGGGATGATTAAACACCGGGATAATCTGGATCTTTTCCCTGTCCCGTGGGCTGGAAAAACAGTGTCCTGATGCGACAGAACCCGCCCCTACGGAGAGAATAACCTGAAAAAAGGTAACCTGTTTTATCAGTAGAGGGTATTTACGATATTGACCGCGCCGGGAACCGTCCGCCGGATCGTTATCGTTGAACCGACGCTCGGTTTGATCTCAACGGAAAGAACGGTATTTTTGGGTGTGCCGTAGGTCGGGTGGGCGCTGATGGTGAACTGCTCCCCGTTCTCAAGCAGGTTGTTTGTGGGTCCCGTCTCCCCGTCTGCCTTGATGATCGCCCATGTGCCCGGTGTTGTCGAGGTGCTGCGCAGCCCGGTGACCGGTGTCAGGGTCTCAACGAAGGTCTCGTTACTGTACGTGATCGAAACCTTGTCGAAATCTATCACACCCCCTCCAGGTGCGAGGGTGACCGTGAAGTTCAGCATGTCGACCGTCTCGCTGTTGGTACTGACTCCGTATAATTCCCCCGCGAGCTGGACGCTCGAACTCGCACCCTGGACACTGGAATGGACTACTTCCTGACTTTTCTGGGTCGTGAGAAAACCCGCACCCAGAATGACATACGCGAAGGCGGAGGCTACGATCACGAAGGCAATGAGCACAATCGCAGCTTCGAGGCCGGTAAATGCATTTTCAGATGGTCTGACCGGATTCACGATACTTCCCCACGCACTGATCCAACCTTTTAGGTTTTGTCAGCATCATTCTAATGCTTTTGGAATGGATGATGGCCCCGGCATGGAACGTACCGGGACATTCCAGCGGCCTGCCCGTTCTTCTCCCGGAAGTTCTAATGGCCATGGACGCAGATATATCCCTCAGATGATTCTCGTAGACTGGCAGCTCCGCGACCGCATAGAGCGGGGCCATATCAAAATCGATCCCTACGACCCGAAACTCGTGCAGCCCAACTCGGTGGATATCCGGCTCGGCAACCACTTTGTCTGGTACAAGCCCGGGAAGGACGTTATCGATCCGTACGACCGGGAGAGCGTTGCATCGGATGTTGAAGAGACCCGTGCGGACTCGTTTGTCCTGAACCCCGGCCAGTTCATCCTCGCCGAGACCCTGGAGTGTATCGGCCTGCCCGACAATATCGTGGCCACGATCGAGGGCAAGTCCAGCATCGCCCGGCTCGGCGTCACCCTCCACCAGACCGGAGGATGGATCGATGCCGGGTTCCGGGGTACGATCACGCTCGAGATGGCGAATGTGAATGCCCGCCCGGTAAAAGTGTACGCAGGAATGCCGATCGGCCAGCTCGTCTTCTACACGACCGAGAGGGCGGAGAAGCCCTATGACAAGAAAAATGACGCGAAGTATCTCGACCAGAGGTCGGCCACCCTGTCACGGTACCACGGGAACCGGAAATAAGGAGGGCTCGCCACCCGGGATATCCTGCAACCCGGTTTGCTTCTATTTTTTTGGCTGGAATTTCGACCGGGACCTTTTTGAAAACCCGGCAGCTCATTCCCGGGAATACTTCCAGGTGCCGTTCGGGATCCGGATCTCGAACCGGGCACCTTTCCCGAAGATGCCATTCTCTTCAATGCTCATGCCGGTGATTGCCAGGATCTCCGATGTCAGAAAGAGTCCCATGCCGGTATTCTTCCCTACCCCGCGCTTGAAGATCTCCTGCTTCTGTTTTCCTTCGATGCCTACACCATCGTCTTCGACAATGAGCAGGAGATCCTTATCGACAATCCTGGGGTAAATGGAGATCGCCGTGATCTTATCCCCATACCTGATTGCATTATCCACGAGGTTGTAGACGACTTTCTCAAGCAATGGGTCTGCATAGATCTCTACGGTCTCGAATTCCGCCGAGATCGCGACACTGCTTTTTGCAAAGACCTGCTTCACATGGCAGATGATTGCGTTGATGTTCTGCCACTGCGGCAGGTGGATCCCTACTTCCTGGTACTCCCGGGTAAACGTGATGTGGCTCTGGACCACCCGGGTGAGATCCCGTATATCGCTGAGGAACCGGTCCTTCTCTTCCAGGGATTTTGTTGCCTTTGCCATGTCCACGCACCCAAGCAGTCCGGTGATCGTATTGAGGATATCATGCCGGGTGATCTGGTTCATGAGGTTCAGTTTCTTGTTGGCGATATCGATGGCATCCTTCGCACGCCTCCGCTCCGTGACATCCCGGAGGATCCCGTACATTCCGACCGGTTTTCCGGAGACATCGAGCCGGAGGAAACTCTTCTCCTCAAACCAGGATACCGCCCCCCACTTGTCCAGGATCCTGAACTCGGAAACGAACTGGGCCCCGCATTCCAGCTCACGGGAATAATTGCTTTCCACGAGATCGGCGTCTGCCGGGTGGATGAGCATACGGAGTGTTTTTCCCAGTATCTCGTCCTCGAGAAATCCATATTTGTTCACCTGGGGGGAGACATAGGTGATGATCCCGGACATGTCCGTGGAGAAGAGTATGTCCGGCGTATTCTCCGTGAGTGCCCGGTATTTCTCCTCGCTCTCGAGGAGTTTTTTATCCATCGAATGCTTGTACCTGGCCATCTCGATCACGGACAGCAATTCCCGCTCATTATAGGGTTTGATGATGTACCCGTACGGCTGGGTGAGTTTGGCACGTTCGAGCAGATCCTTGTCTGCGTATGCAGTCAGATAGATGACCGGTATATCGATCGTATTGGTAATCTCTCCCGCAGTCTGGATACCATCCAGCGTACCTTCCAGCTGGATATCCATGAGCACAAGGTCGGGCGGATCAGCACGTATTTTTTCTAGTGCTGCCTCGCCCGATCTGGCGGTCCCGGCAATGCCGTATCCCAGCCTTTCCAGGCTCTCCATGAGGTCCTGTGCAACGATCGATTCGTCTTCAACAATAAATATCCGGAGATTCGTCATAATTTTCTTGTTCATGCTGCCCGCGATCTTCTCTCCCACAGGGCTGGAAGGCTTACAGCCCGCGAACCGGCACATGAATTTCCAGCCGGGGATGCTTCGCTGTGCTTCTTGTCCTTCTGCCAGTGTCCTGTATGCAGTGCACGATAAAAAAATCACGTAACGTACCATCAGCCGGCCGGATGTCCGTGTCTGGAGAGTTTTATCGGAACTTCAACAGTGAGAAGAGTGGCTCCGGCCACCCTTCGCGTCCTGATGAATCCCTCGGTGTCTGAAGAACCGTGGATGAACGTTGTGAATCCGCAATTCCGGACGATCGACTTGGAGATTTAACTACTATATTATACCGGGAAAACCCATTTTATACGAATGATCGGATTCATGCGGAGATGAACCAATGCGACTTCTTTTGATCCATTCAGACTACATAGAATACGAAGCAAAAAAGAAGACAAAGATGGCGGAGGAGTGTTCCGTCCTCTCGGATAAGGAGACCGAGGCGCTCACCGTCTTCTGCGCCGTGGAATCGATCGATGAGGAAGACCTCGAAGGCGTGATCCTCCAGGGAATAGAGGAGATCAAGAAGACTGCCGGTCAGGTCACCGTCAGCAAGATCGTGATCTACCCCTACGCCCACCTCTCGAGCGACCTTGCGTCGCCCGACACTGCTGTCGCGGTGCTCAACGCGCTGAAGGCCGGCCTGGAGACCGAAGGATTTGCGGTCAAGCGTGCGCCGTTCGGCTGGTACAAGTCCTTCAAGCTTTCCTGCAAGGGCCACCCACTCTCGGAACTCTCGAAGACGATCGTGCCCGGCGAGACAACGGTCAAGAAGGAGAAGAAAGAGGTGACCCACGACTGGTTCGTGCTCACTCCTGACGGGAAACAGCACGACTACAAAGAGTACCTCGATGACTCCCCGTTCGGTTGCCTGGTCAAGAAGGAGCTCGGTGTCGCAGTCCCCGTTGGCGGGGAGCCTGCCCACGTGGACCTGATGCGCGGGAAAGAGCTCGTGGACTATGAGCCTGCGTCCGACGTCGGCTGCCTCCGCTGGATGCCGAAGGGCAAGATCGTCCGCGACCTGCTCGGTGACTATGTGCTCCGGATGGTGCTCGAGTATGGTGGCACTCCTGTCGAAACCCCGGTGATGTACGACCTCGGCGACAAGGCAATCTTCGAACACGCCGACAAGTTTGGCGAGCGCCAGTACCGGTTCAAGTCCAACAACCGGAACATGATGCTGCGGTTCGCCGCCTGCTTCGGCATGTTCTCGATCATGCGGGACATGCATATCTCCCCCAACCATCTCCCGATGAAGATGTACGAGCTCTCCACCTACTCCTTCCGCCACGAGCAGAAAGGCGAGGTTATCGGCTTAAAGCGCCTCCGGTGCTTCACGATGCCCGACATGCACTCGCTCTGCCTTGACATGCCCCAGGCTCTCAAGTGCTTCGAGGAACAGCTCGCGATGGGATGGCAGACCGGGAAGGACTTCGAGACCCAGCTTGTCGCCGCGTTCCGGTGCACGAAGGAATTTTATGCCGAGCACGAGGCCTGGGTCAAGAAGATCGTGAAGCAGTCTGACTGCCCGATGCTCATCGAGATCCTCTCCGACCGGGTCCACTACTGGGTTGCGAAGATCGACCTCGCCGCTATTGACGGCCAGCTCCGCCCGATCGAGAACCCGACCGTCCAGATCGATGTCGAGTCCTCGACCCGTTTCAATATCAAATACCATAAGGAAGACGGCACCCCGGTCTACCCCCCGATCCTCCACTGCTCGCCAACCGGCAGTGTCGAACGCGTGATGTGCGCCATATTAGAGAATATTTCCACCCAGAAAGTGCCGGCACTCCCCACCTGGCTCTCGCCCATCCAGGTCCGGGTCGTGCCGGTCGCCGAACGCCACGGGGCATTTGCCGCAGAAGTCTGTGCTGCGATCAATGCCGCCCAGATACGGTGTGATCTCGATGACCGCGAGGAGAGCGTGGGCAAGAAGGTACGCGAGGCCGGCATGGACTGGATCCCGTACGTGATCGTGGTCGGTGACGAGGAGATCGCATCGAAGAAGCTGACCGTGACGGTCCGGAAGAAATCCGAACCAAACAAGCCGTTCAAGGAGCAGCTCACTACCGAAGGGCTCATCGCTGCGGTGAAGAAGGATACGGAAGGCAAGCCGTTCCGTCCGTTGTATACCCCCCGGAAGCTCTCGATGAAGGCACGGTATATCTGAACCCTTTTTTATATTGCCGGACCGGCGCTTGGATTTACGGCATGTAGGTTTTACGATTTTTTGGAAATCACCATTCGTTCCGATATCCTTCGGGTTTTGGGTGATTCACTTCCCGAACAGTTTGCTGCCGGGCAGGTATGCCGGTTATGGGATTATACAGGGAATCCGGGCCCCGCAAGGGCACCCCGTCGGGGGGTGGGTGCAGATATTTCCTGCATATCCGGTTTCTTAAAAAATTTTAGTACCGTTTGACTCGTCCGATCAGGTGCAGGATTTGTCCGGACGGAAATCCCGTGCGTGCTGCACGTCAGTACTGTTCTTTTTTTCCCGTATTGACGCTGGTGCCGGCATTTCTGTGCAGTATTTCCGAGAGAATGTGATGATAAACGGAATTGAACTCATCCAGTTTCTGCCGGATGTATATTTTTCCGGTCTCTGTCGGGAAATAGACTTTGGACTTTCCGGAGGCATTCACCGAAAGATACCCTTTCTTCTGGAGTTTATATAAAAGGGTATAAATTCTGGATTGGGGGATCGACACGTTGTACCGTTCCTGGATCTCATGCAGGAGATCGTACCCGGATATCGGTTTCCTGAGAAGTGAGAGAATCACTGGTTCCAGTACCTTCTTTATGGTTTCGTCAACAACGGGCTGAGGGAGGAACGAGAGATGTTCCAGGGGAAATGAATGATCTGCGCAGGATATTACCGCCCCCTGGCTTGTCGTCACAATAACTTTTGGAATATTCCGGGAGAGCGCTTTTACCAGATCGTCATCATTGGTCCCGACAAACAATGCGATTATTCCGCAGACCGGTATCCCCTTTTTCTGGATTGCGAGAACCTGATCCACAGCAGCCAGGATATCCTCCCGATCAGAACGTCCTGAGAAATCCATGATGAACCGCAGGGGAACGGGATCTGCGTTGTCCGATTTTCCGCTGATCTCCGAAAGGGTTTTTATGAGCGGTGAGATATCCCCGTCCTTCATACGGCAGATCCGGATCTTTCCCTGACGTATTTCCGGCAGGAATTTTCTGTGGGCCCGGGAGATGGAATACGCAAAAAGCAGATCGTTTCTCGTTTCCAGGTTCATCTCGATGAACGTAGTAAAGGCCTGCTCCTTTACCTCGGTGCTGTTATACAGGAGAAGCACGATATCATTGAAAAAATCTTCAAGAAGCAGTG
>Ga0335071_10008003_pt1 | contig 10859 bp, 11 predicted proteins | sample Lox_Sample_15_FD_206724 | JGI IMG/M metagenome (GOLD analysis project Ga0335071, IMG submission 206724) | Soil microbial communities from Loxahatchee National Wildlife Refuge, Florida, United States - Lox_Sample_1.5 | ecosystem: Environmental > Terrestrial > Soil > Wetlands | place: USA...
TCTGTCGCTGGTCGGCACGCCGCTCTCGGTCACGGGCAGCCGTGCCTTTCTGCGCCAGCCGGTCATCCAGCCGCAGGGGGAAGGCAGATCGGCGTTGTGGATATACAAGCAGCTCGGCGATCGCCTGGGGTTGAGCGATTTCTTCCAGTATCAGGATGAGGAGGATTACCTCAACCAACAGCTTGCACCTCTCGGCGTTTCCCTGGACACGGTCCGCAAACAGGGCTATGTGGATTTGCCGCATGGCAGTCCCGAGATCTACAAATGGACCACCTCCAGCGGGAAGATCGAGTTGAACTCAGCCACGCTCGACAAAGCCGGTTTCGATGGCGTCCCCAAATGGGAACAACCGCCTGCACCGAAACCCGGACAATTTTATTTGTTGACCGGCAAAGGCGCACGCCAGACTCAGTTTGGCACTCAGAACAACCAATTGCTTCATAAATATGATGACGAACCCGGCCTGTGGATGAACACCGGGGTCGCGGCATCGCAGGGGTTGAAGAACGGGGATATGGTGTCCGTCACCAGCGATGTCGGTCAGATTTACGTCAAGCTGATCGTCACTCAGGCCATCCGCCCCGATTGTGTTTACATGCAACCCGGTTACGGTCATCTCTCGATGGGCCTCACCACGGCCTATGGTCTGGGTTCGAGTGACTCCGATATACGCCTCACCTACACGGACCCGATCAGCGGTGGCCAGGCGCTCAGTCAGACATTTGTAACGGTAACGAAGGCCTGAGAGGTACATTATGACTGAAATTCAGAACATCAAACATAAAACTTTTCTCTTTGATGCCACACGTTGCATTGATTGTCGCTCCTGCATGATCGCTTGTAGTGTCGAGAACAAGGTTCCCATGGACAAGACCCGTATTTGGGTCGCCGGTGTTGGATTGATCGGCGAATACCCAAAGTTGGATCGCGCTTCGATGGTCTACCATTGCATGCACTGTGAAGAACCCGATTGCCTCTCGGCTTGTCCAGTGGGCGCCTACAGCAAGCGTGAAGATGGCCCGGTGCTTTATAACAAGGACAAGTGCATCGGCTGCCGCTATTGCATGAACGCCTGCCCGTTCGGCGTGCCGCACTTCGATTACGATAAGGGCTTGATCGACGGCGCATTCATCGACAAGTGCACGATGTGCCCTCAACGCATCGATAACGGTCTTGAGCCGGCCTGCGTGGCCACCTGCCCGACCGATGCCTTGAAGTTCGGCGAACGCGACGACCTGCTCAAGGAGGCTCATGCCCGCATCGCCGCCCATCCCGACCGATATATCAATCACGTTTACGGCGAGGCCGAAAACGGCGGCACATCTTATTTGATACTTTCACATGTGCCATTCTCTGAACTCGGCCTGCCGAACCTGGGTCCCACGCCTGTTAAGGATGTTAGCGAGGCAGTGATGGATATCACCATTCCATTTGCGCTTAGTTGGGGTGCAGTGCTGACGGGTATTACGGTCGCTGTGCACCAGTTCAATAAGCGAAAGGAACGCATCGCCGAGGCAGAAGCGCAGGCCAAAGCTGAGGAGGCAAAATGAAAATGCAAATTTCGGTCAATCCTCGATTTCGCTTTCATCTAAGCCCGTTGGTTTGGGTCCTGTTGACCCTGATGGGCATCGCCTTTGTCGTGGCGATGGTCCGTTATGTCTATGGCATCGGCGCCATCAGTAATTTGAGCTATTCCTATCCATGGGGCTTCTGGATCAGCTTTGACTTGTTCACCGGGGTTGCCATCGGCAGCGGCGCATTCGTCATGGCCTCGATCGTGTATATCTTTGAGCTGAAGGAATTCCAACCCCTGCTCCGACCGTCCGTGCTTACGGGTTTCCTCGGCTATATCATGGTGGTCATCGCGCTGTTGGTTGACCTCGGTCATCCTGAACGGATTTGGTACATGATGATTCACATGAACGGCACTTCGGTTCTTCTGGAGATTGGTATCTGCGTGATGAGTTATCTCACCGTGCTGGCCATCGAATTTGCACCGGTTGTTTTCGAAGGACTTAAGTGGCAGCAGGTCGCACACACCATCCATAAATTCATCCTGCCATTTGTGATTCTTGGCATTGTGCTTTCCACGTTGCATCAATCCTCGCTGGGTTCATTATTGCTGATCCAGCCCGCGAAACTTTATCCGCTCTGGTGGACGCCGATCCTGCCGGTGTTGTTCTTCATCTCCGCGGTCTCCATTGGCCTGGCGATGATCATCTTTGAGTCATCGGTCAGCTCACGCTATTTTCATCGCGGCCTGGAGCTTCATTTGCTGGAGAAGTTGGGTAGGGCGATTCCGGTTGTACTGGTGATCTACCTGATCGTCCGTTTCACTCAGCTGGCTTTGGCTGGCGACCTTCAATATCTCTTCAACAGCGGCTTGATGAGCATTCTGTTTTGGGCCGAGATCACCTTGGGGTCGATAATTCCGCTGGTTCTGTTCTCGTTCAGGCGGATTCGTCAAAGCCCCAATGGGTTGCTGATCAGTGCCATCATTCTGCTGGTCGGAATGATTTTGGATCGCTTCGATGTGAGCTGGTTTGCCGTTCGCCATCCCGATCCGATGACGTACATTCCGAATCTGATGGCGTTCAATGCTCATTACATTCCATCTTTGCCGGAGCTATCCATTTCGGTTGGAATATTCTCTTTCGGCATTCTCGCTTTTGGGTTAGCCGCCAAATATCTTCCGCTCTTCGAGGCGGAAAACCATCACTAATCAACAACATCGGCAGGCTAGTTGTGTATGTTGGTTTTCCTGTTGGTATTTGATTGATATCTGGAAGATCTGAGAGGTTTATATGAAACTTGCAATTGCCACGGATGATGGTAAATCCATCAGCGCACATTTTGGACGCGCAAGCCATTATCTGGTTATTACCATCGAACAGGGAAAGATCGTCGGCCGCGAAATGAGGGACAAGTTGGGTCATAATCATTTTGCTGGCGAAGAGCACGCACACCAGCCGGGCCAACCTCATGGATTTGACGCGGCTTCGCAGGATCGCCACTCCCAAATGGCAGCCGCCATCCGTGATTGCGAGGCGATGGTATGTCAGGGAATGGGCATGGGTGCCTATGAATCCCTGCGCTCATTGAACATTCGCCCGATCCTGACGGATATCGCCGACGTCGATAAGGCAGTGATTGCCTATATGGACGGAAGTATCACCGATCATACCGAACGACTGCACTAATGATCCAGGTGCCTCCCGCAGAACATGCGGGAGGTATTGATATAATTCCGTGAAATGCGCCCTTCCTTTTTTCATCACCTCCATCCACCGACAATCCCGGTCCAACAAGCGCGCTGGCGCTATACTCTGGGCGCGGGGGGTACTGCCGTCTTCCTGATGCTCGTCCTGGGCGTAACGGGGGTTCTCGAAATGTTCTATTACATTCCCACGCCCGACCAGGCCGCTCAATCCATCCAAGTCATCAGCTATCTTGTCCCCTTCGGCGGGCTGATTCGCAATATTCATTTTTGGGCGGCACAGCTCCTTTTGATCGTTGCCGCAGTTCACCTTGTGCGGGTTGTCTTCACCGGTTCCTATGCTCCGCCGCGCCGCTTCAATTATCTGCTCGGCCTGGCCCTGTTTGTCATTGCGATCCTGCTCGATTTCACCGGGTATATCCTTCGTTGGGATCAGGGGATTCAATGGGCCTTGGTGGTTGGGACGAATCTCATCAAGGCCATCCCGCTGGTCGGAGATTCGCTCTATGTTGTTCTTACCGGAGGGTCCCAGCCAGGCCTTCCGACCTTGATCCGCTTTTACGCCTGGCATATTTTCGGCCTCACCTTGGGTGCGGTCATCCTCATGGTCTGGCACGCCTTCCGTGTCCGCCGCGATGGCGGGATTGCCGTTCCCCCGCCGCAGCTGCGCCTGGACAAGGAACGCATCAATCGCAATGAATTGATTCGCCGTGAAGTGCTGGCCATGCTGCTTGCCGGCGCTGCGCTGATACTCCTTGCGGCTTTTGTCCCGGCACCGATTGCCCGGCCGATTACCGATATCAACGTCATGTCCGGCGATGCACGCGCCCCTTGGTTTTTTCTCTGGGTGCAGCAGATGCTCAAATGGGGCGATCCGTTCATTTGGGGTGTTCTTTTCCCACTCGTTATCCTGGCTGTGATCGCTTTGATCCCTTATATCTTTCCCAGGCCCGCCGATGCCGAGCTGGGAAAATGGTTTCCACCATCGAACCGCCTGGCACAGATCGTCCTGGCGCTCATTGCCTTATTGGTGATCGTCCTGACAATTTTTGGCAGTCTGCCATCCTCTTAGACATATGAAGCGCCTGATTGCATTGGGCTCCGCCATTCTCCTGCTTGCCATCCTTGCCGCCTGGTGGATGAATTCACGCCAGCCCACCCCGATCGTGCTAATTCCAACACTGACCGGCAAGCCGGAATATTGTCTCACCTGTCATAATGACCTGCCGGAGATCAGTCCCTCGCACCCGGTTAAAACCTTCGGCTGTGTGATCTGCCATGGCGGTGTGGCGTTGGCCCTGGATGCGGATCTGGCGCACAGCACCCTGCGCGGCGGCGCCAACCCATCCGATCTTTCGGTGGTGCAGGAATCCTGCGGTGGAAGCAGCTGTCATTCCGGCGCTGCCGCCGATAACAATGACCATATCCAGCGTGTGATGACCAGCGTTCAATCCACATATGCCGGCGCGATTGCGAATATCCTTTACACCTATGGCGTTGAACCGGATCTGACTGCCCGCTTCGGAATCCGCGCCGTGCGGGATGACCGGGTCACAACCTCCACCGGGGTTCCGTCCCTCCAGGCCTTCGATCCGGCCAGGGTGGCGAATCCTTTCATAAATAAATTTGCTGCGAATTGTTTATCCTGCCATATCAACGCCCAGCCGGTACAAGACAGTTCATTCGCACGTCTCACCGGTTGTGCGGCCTGCCATACACCTGCTCCTCTCCATCTCCCCCCAAATCCGACGCAGTCGTATTTTGGGGGAGTGTCCCGACCGAAGGGAGTGGACGAGGGGGGTCTGACACATAAACTCACCACTGCCATTCCCTATGCCCAATGCAATACCTGCCACAACCGCGGCAATTACGATTTGCGTACAATGACCTTCGTCCAGCGCACGGATCAACCTCATGACCGCCTGCATGATTATTACCAACCGATCGCGCAGTTCACCAAATGCGAATATACCCTGGATTGCATCGATTGCCATACACGCACCGAAGCCATGGGCGATGGCGACATTCACTCCAGGGAGACGGATATCCAGTATATTCAATGCAGGACTTGTCACGGAACGCCGACCCAATTGCCGCTGACGAAGACGCTTTTCGACCCGAACGATATCGCCTTCCGCCAGGCGCATTTGAATCCGGTTGTGGACTTGCAATTGGGCGATACGGTGCTCGCAACCGATAAAGGGGAACCGATGTGGAATACACGCCTCCTGCCGGATGGGACATATCAATTGGTTGGCAAGGCCACCGGCCAGGTCTTTACCTTCCGGCCGGTGATGGGCAGCGGCTGCACTCAAAACGGGATCGACCAATCCTCCGCCTACTGCCATACCTGTCATTCGGTGGAGCGTTAATAACATGTCATTGCAAGGAACGAAGTGACGAAGCAATCTCCTGTAGCGATCTTCAGAACGTTATCCAGTACGTTCTGGCTGAATAACCTTGGCTCATAATAACAATGGGATACCATGCCTGATTTCTCCCGCCGTGATTTTTTCAAGCTCATTACCACTGCCTTGCTGGCTGTCAGCGGGGCATTGGGCATTGGTGCATTGATTCGTTTCTTGAATTATCAGACCGAGCCCCCCGTGAAGACGAAGTTCGATGTCGGGCCGGCTTCGAATTATCCCGTCGGCAGCCGCTCATTTATCCCTGATGTACCGGCTGTCCTCATCCATGCCGCCGGTGGATTCTCGGCTTTGAGCCTGGTGTGTACCCACCTGGGCTGTACGGTCGAACAAAAGGATGATGGGTTTGCCTGTCCATGTCACGGATCGCGTTATGATGGGGACGGGAATGTCCTGCGTGGCCCCGCTCAAAAACCGTTGCGTTCCTTACGGGTAGAAATTACATCGGATCAGTACCTGATCCTGCACACGGATTAATTGAAGGAGTTCAGCATGTCTCTTTCCGTTACGGAGTTGCTCGAGCGATCGTCGGCACGGCACGACCACCTTTGTCCCCGCCAGGTGTTGGGTGTGCGTATTGGACTGGCCGGGCTGGCGATTTTGGGTCTGGACTCGCCTGTCAATAAAAACACGGCCCTGATTATCGTCGAGAGCGACGGCTGTTTTGCCGACGGCATCGAGGTGGCTACCGGTGCGACCGTTGGACACCGCACACTGCGTGTCAATGATTTTGGCAAGATCGCAGCGACCTTTGCCGATGTCAGCTCCAGGCGCTCCGTCCGCATTTCTCCCGCCCTGGATATCCGGGAACGGGCCTTGAGCTATGCCTCGGAGGAGCCGCGTCGTTATTTTGCCCAATTACAGGGCTATCAGGTGATGCCAGATGCGGAGTTGTTGCGATTTCAGGAAGTCGAGCTGCACCCGACCTTGAAGGAATTGATCAGCCGGCCGCTGGCGCGCGCGGTTTGTGATTACTGTGGCGAGGAAATTAGCAATGAACGTGAGCGCCGCCTGAACGGTGCTGTTCTGTGCAGGGCATGTGCCGATGATGGCTATTATTTAATTAATCCGGCACCGGCAGAATTGTATAAGAAAGTGAAACAATCCAGTTGAACGAATATAAGGAGGCAGAGATGGGTCAACTTCCCAAACCCTACCAGCAGTTTCGTCAGGACCACCCGGATGTCTATAAGGCCTATGAAAATTTGGGCCAAACTGCCGCCGAGTCCGGACCGCTGGATGTCAAAACCCGCGAATTGGTCAAGCTGGGGATGGCTGCGGCCGGCAGGTCCGAAAGTGCGGTCCAATCCCATACACATCGGGCCCTCGACGCCGGGGCGACTGTCGCCGAGATCGAACATGCCCTGATGCTCGGCATCACCGTTTTTGGTTTCTCGACCATGATGACCGCCCTGACCTGGGCAAGGCAAGCGGTTGCAACTCATGCAAATTAGTTGCCCATCCTCAAATTCTTTGTCGCCCATTAATAATAAAATCACCGCCTGTCTATGGGCGGTGATCTGTAAAATTACCCTACCACGGATTTGATCTTTTGCATTGCCTTCCGGATGTTCTCGATCGAATTTGCATACGAGATGCGCAGATACCCTTCACCGTATTCGCCGAAGGATGAACCAGGTAGCAGCGCCACCCCTGCCTTTTCCAGGATCAAATTGGCAAGCTCGTCGGATTTCATCCCGGTGCCCTTGATGTTCGGAAAGGCATAGAAGGCACCCTGCGGTTTCTGGCAGATGAAACCACTGATCTGGTTCAGACCCTCCACGATCACATCCCTCCGGCGCTGGTATTCCGCCACCATGACCTCCACCATGTCCTGCGGTCCGGTGATGGCCTCCAGGCCTGCAAATTGGGTGAAATGGGCCGTCGAGCCTATGGAATGCGTCAGGAGCAGGTCGACCCGGTTCGCCAATTCAGGCGGCATGATGCCATAGCCCAGCCGCCAGCCGGTCATTGAATAGGTCTTGGAGAAGCCGTCCACGATGATGGTGCGTTCCTTCATGCCCGGCAGGGACGCGATCGAGCTGACCTTCAAGCCGTCGTAGGAGAGCCGCGCGTAGATTTCATCCGACATGACCCAGCAATTGAATTCCTGTGCCTTCTTGGCAATGTGCTCCAGGTCGGTGCCCGGGATCACCCCGCCTGTCGGGTTGCTGGGGGAATTCAAAATGATTAATTTGGTTCGTTTGCTGATCAGCCGGTCGAATGCACCGAGATCGAATGAAAAATTGCTTTCTTCCAAAAGAGGCACAGCCTTCGGAATGCCTCCGGCCAGGATGATCATCGCTTCATAGGTTGGAAACCCGGGATTGGGATAAATGACTTCGTCTCCCGGCTCGACCACCGCCAGGGTCGGAAAGAAAAGGTTGGGCTTTCCGCCGGGGCTGATGACCACTTCATTGGCTTCTATCTTGATGCCGCGCCTCTGGCCGCTGTCCCTTGCGATTGCTTCGCGCAGGCTTGGCATTCCGGCGGGCGGTGTATAGCGGGTATGTCCTGCACGGATGGCTTCAATCCCCGCCTCACTGACGTTTTCGAACGTTGCGTAATCCGGCTGCCCGATTTCAAGGTGGATGATTTCCCTTCCCTCGGTCTCCAGCTGGTTGGCGCGCGCCAGGACTTGATAGGCGCCTTCCGGCTTAAGATGGTTGGTACGCGTTGCATAGGACATGGGTTTCCTCCATGGATGGTGGGTGCGCTGCTGCCAGCCGTGTGATTTTATCCTATAATTAAAAGACTCGTACTTGGATTTTGGCATTAGATACCCCCGACATAATATATGCAAAAAATCATGGCTTGGTGAAAATCACCCCGTAATTTTTCCGGATCGAGCGTCAGCGCATCGTTGCAGAAAATCCGGATCGTATGGGTCGATCTTCCCAAAGCGTTCGATGCGATGAGGAGCCGGGTCGACGAAGGGGGGGCGATCCGTTGTCAATTCCGAAACGAGGCGTCCTATCCCACCGGACATGGCGATCCCGGCCCCGGCGCATCCGGTTGCGGCGATAAAGCCCTCCAGTGCGGGAAACGCACCCAGCACGAAATTTCCATCCGGCGTGTAGTTGGACAAGCCTTTGATATACGTTGGGATTTCGATTTCTTCGATTAACGGGAAATATTTGCTGAATTCAGGGATGCCCTCCAATAGGGATTCCCAGCCGTATGGGTCCTTTTTGAAGATGTAGCCGTTCATATTTTCAGGCAGTTCGCGCGGGTCAAGGGCCACAGAGTGAGCTTCACGAAAACCGAACAGGAGGCGCTGCGCTTCGGGTCTGGCATAGGCGCGTGCATCCGGCAGAATGACAAACGGTTGCCGCGGCGAAAATAAGGGGTGTTCTTCCGTGATCCAATAATGACTCCGCACAGGCGCCATCGGAAATCCGATGCCCAGTTCGTCTGCTAACAGACCCGCCCACACGCCTGCCGCGTCGATCACCACCGATGAGGAAAAATCGCCCTGATTTGTTTTCACGCCATTTATGCGTTGACCTTCCTTGCTGATGGAACGAACCTCGGTTTGCTCCCGTATCTCAACACCCAGCTTCTTTGCGGTTTTCAAGTACCCGCTGGCCAGGGTATAGCCATCCACATGGCCGTCTTCAGGCATGAAGGCAACCTGGGTGCCGCGCGGCAGCTTCAGCCACGGAACGAGTTGAGGTGCGTCAATAAGATCGAACCATTCCGTCTTAAGTCCCATTTTTGATGAGACACTTACCAATTCGCATATCTCTTTTTGATAAATAGGCGTGACTGCCGCGTACAAACACCCGGTTCGATGTACATTCAAATTCTCACCGGTGGTCGACTCGATTTCATCGATCGCCTGGTAGGTTTCGAGGGCCATTGGAATTAAGTGGGGTTTGAAACGACCGCGGGTCAATAATCCCGCCGCGAGGCTGGAATTCCCCTGCGCAACGGTATGGCGTTCCAGCACGATCACACGTCCCGCTTTTTGCTTTGCCAGGTAATAAGCGACGGCTCCTCCCAGTACTCCGCCGCCGATCACCACGATATCCGCCGTTTCCATTTAGGGCCGCTCCCCGTTCGCTAGGCGGATTTCGATGTCATGAATCACGTCCGGTAAATCCCAAATGCCGTCGATTACATAATTGGCGCCGGCCTGATAAAGTTGATCTGAAATTCTTTGGTTTGCAGCCTTTTTCTCTTCCGGCGGCAAAACCTTGACTTCTGCTTCGCTTAACCCGAGCAGGTTTCCGGTTTGCGATATCCCCACGGTCCACATGCCGGCATTCAGGCCCTCCTCGATGTCTACCAGCGTGTCGCCCACTTTGACCATTGCCTGCATCGGATATACCTGCATTTGGATCGCATTTTGATAACACATCCACGGATAAGGCCTTCCATGGGGTACTTCGTCCGGGCAGACAATGCAATCTGGTGTGTAGCCGTTTTCCTTGGCTTTCGGTGCAAGCACATCCATCATCGAGCGGATGTAGCCGGTGGTCGATCCGATTTTGATGCCGCGTGTACGCAGGTTTTTTACCACACTCAGTAGGCCGGGAATGGGCTGGGCGAATTCGGTCAGGACCGACATCTGCATCGGTACAAAATTTTCGAAGAGCGCATCGACATCGCCCTCAGTATAAGGCGTGCCGTGGGCAGCTTTCCATGCTTCAGCAACTGCTGGACGGGAGAGGATGGTTCGCAGGTGATCTTTCTTCATCAAACCCATGCCCGAGCGGGCATCCTCGGCGGTAATCCGAACGCCTTGGTTCGCAAATAGCCGCAGGAAGACAGCCGTTGGCGCAAAAGAACCGTAATCGATGGCAGTCCCTGCCCAGTCCAGGATGATCGCCTTGACGGGTCCGCGATAAGAGCGTTGATAGGAAAATTCCATTGTTATTCCTCGATTTTTTCAGGTGTGGGGATCTTCATTTCCTGCAGGGTTTTGGCGATCGCCGCCATCAGAGAGCCGACGTCTCCCGCATCCAACCGCCCGATATGTCCGATTCGAAAACAATCCGCATGGCTGAGTTTGCCGGGATAGATCACATGTCCCTTGTCGCTGAGGCGCTCATAAAACTCTTTGAAATTGAAATTCGGGTGGTCGGGGTAATGGAAGGAGGTGATGATGTAACCTCTCACGTTTTCGGCAAGATATGGCTTGAAACCCATGGCCTGCATTGCAGATAGAGTGATATCATGGTTGTCGCTATATCGTCCGCCTCTTTCTGCTA
>Ga0335071_10008005_pt1 | contig 10858 bp, 9 predicted proteins | sample Lox_Sample_15_FD_206724 | JGI IMG/M metagenome (GOLD analysis project Ga0335071, IMG submission 206724) | Soil microbial communities from Loxahatchee National Wildlife Refuge, Florida, United States - Lox_Sample_1.5 | ecosystem: Environmental > Terrestrial > Soil > Wetlands | place: USA: Florida...
GTCCAAAACCTTCAATTATCGGATTGTAAGACAAATATCGTCCAAGGACCGATTTCGAAATTCCAAAAGGTCGAAGTGCGGGAAAAGGATGCGGCGCTCCAGTTAGTAGGCCCATACCCTCATCGGAAAGTGTTCGGTTCGGTGCTGACGGCAGCCTCACAGTGGAAAACGGTTTTTCGACCAGTTGATTCGGCATCCTGCTAAAATCAACGGGCACGAGTACTCCCTCGTTCGGAGGAGAAGACCTGAGTCGCATAAGCTAGGTTCCCGGAACACACGGAGACAGCCACACCCAGGTAACGAAATTTCGGATTAAGTATGTTCTTTCTGTGTTCCGGGCTTTTCATCCATCCTTTTACTATGAGGTCAGCCCATTTTTCGGGATCTTCTGTCATTGTGCCATACGCTATATTCTCCCCTCCTGACCGAACGCTCACGGTCTTCATCCTTTCTGAAAATTTCCTCCAACCTTCCGGGAAAAGGTCGGATTCATGTGCCAGGATACGATGAGCGCACATATTTTGAGTCTGGTTTCGGGCAAGAAAGGTTAAAGCCGCGCTGATATCCAGCGGTTGGAGACCTTCCCGCGCTCTCTGCTTGTTCGTTAGACGCACGATATTATCCTGCATGCGGCTGGTTTCTTTCTCTTTCGGGACCTCATTTTTCCGTGCAGCCTTGGTAGACGAACCAGTTCTTTGTTCCGCCGCAAAAACCGCGCACTCGCAGGAAATCGCGCAAATCGCAAAGATGAGTGCAGTCCAAACAGCCCACCGACATGGCCCTCGGCGGTGGGTCAGGTGGCGCACAAACCCAGGGTTTTTCCTGAGACCCGGCTTGCTCTCCGGATTAGAATGGAATGCCCGATTATTACAGCTTTTTATCGGAATCGAGTAAGGGGATTGTAGAACCATGGTTTGCCTCGAGACAACAGTCCGGAAATTTCCGTTTGCTATGTAACTCACTGAGTTCTATACTTGAAACGCCCTGAAGTTGATAGAGGAATGAGCGCTGACATTGCATGATTCATTCAGGCGTCTGTGTTTTCAACTTCTCAAAAAGATGCATGACCCTGTTTATTGTGAGCCTTCTCATGGGCTACGGTTCTACGATAGGCATTGGGGAAGCATCAGCTCAGTACAGAGACCGCGCAAGGATTTCGGTCTTGATTGCCACAGGTATGCCCGGTGGAACCTATTATCAGGTCGGCCTCGGACTGGCCTCTCTGTGGACTACGAAGTTACGGAAGGAGGGAATCGCGGTATCCGCGGCGGAGTCTGACGGATCTCGCGAAAACATTGAGGCGATCCGTATTACAGATGCCGATCTGATTCTTACGGAGGAATTTCTCTGTTCCATGGCCTTCTACGGCTCGGGTGTGTACAAAGGCCGTTCTGTTCCGGAACTCCGAAGTATCACCACCCTTTGGCCGGATGTAACGCATCTGCTCATAGTCGCGGATAAGGTCGAGTCGGCCACATTGCAGGACCTCCAGGGGCTGGTTCTGGTTACAGGGCCGCCGGATAGCGGCAATAGACTTACGACTCAGGCGTTGTTGAAGACTCTGCAAACTATTAGACGGCCCGTGCGCTTGCGCTCTATGAGCAATCTGGCTGCGGCGGAAGCCCTCAAGAAAGGGACTGTTCAGGCAATAGACCTGACTGGCGGGGTCCCAGTCTCGTTGGTTACAGCGCTTTGTGGAGAAGCCCGCCCTCCCTTGCGGTTCCTGGATATTACGGACAGCCAATTCGAAACCTTTCGAACGGGCGGTTGGGAGCACGTGTCTCGTTACGTGATACCCCCGGGGACCTATCCCGGTCAAGAGAAGCCGGTGAACACTATTGCGCAGATGAACACACTTGCCGTCACGGCTACTCTCAACAGTGAGGTGGTCTATGAACTTACGAAGACCTTGTACGAAAACCTTGATTATATGGCGAGAGTGCACCCGGCATGTCGCAGTATATCCATAGAGAAAGCAATGGCGGGATTGACAGTGCCTCTGCATCGGGGAGCTATTCGTTACTATAGAGAACGCGGTCTGGAGATCCCGGCACACCTGATAAAATGACGTATGGCTGGATGGTTGTCATAGGCGGCAGAAAACATACAGGAGGTAGAAGCAGCATATTTTGATTGATTTCATATGGCCTACAAGCGGACAAATCCGGATTACGTAATCGTTCAGTTACGGGCGGCGAAAGATTGTCGTTGCGAGCGAAGCAATCTCCCGTAGGGGCGCATGGTCCCGCGCAGAACGCGGGACGCCCGACTGAGGGGGACGCCGTTCACCCCTACAAGGACGGAGATTGCCACCCCGCAGGACTCGGCTCCTCGCAATGACGAGTCAGACCACTGCGCTGACCGTCCATAACTGAATGGTAACCGGATTACAGGGTTCTTCTTAGAAACTGTCCGGTGAACCTTCTTTCCAGGAAGGTTATGGCCGCGGACATTTGAACTTTTTCGTGCTAAAGTGTACCAATCGCTGGAGGAGGTTTTTCTATGAAGGAAGTGGTAATCGTAGATGCTGTACGCACCCCCGTGGGATCTTTCGGCGGGGCACTGACAGGGATTCCTGCAGTTCAACTCGGGACTATTGTAGTCAAGGAGTTGATGCGAAGAACCGGATTAGATCCGGCCCAAGTGGAGGAACTAATCTTCGGTTGCGTGTTGCAGGCAGGATTAGGACAAAATGTGGCTCGTCAGATATTGATTCACTCCGGCATCCCCAAAGAGGTCCCGGCAATGACCATAAACAAGGTCTGTGCCTCGGGGCTTCGAGCTGTCTCGCTCGCCGCACAAATAATCAAAGCCGGTGATGCCGACACGGTGATCGCGGGAGGCACGGAGAACATGTCGGCCAGTCCTTATGCTTTGACGAAGGCAAGATGGGGCAACCGCATGAATGATGACACCATGGTGGACCTGATGATCCACGATGGGCTGATGGACATTTTCAACAAGTACCATATGGGCCTCACTGCTGAAAACGTGGCCGAACAGTGCAGTATTTCAAGACAGCAGCAGGATGACTGGGGCCTGATCAGTCAGGAGCGCGCAAACCGGGCCATTAAAGAGGGACGCTTCAAAGATGAGATCGTACCGGTAATGATTCCACAGCGAAAAGGCGATCCCAAGGTTTTTGATACGGATGAGCATCCCCGTAGCACGACCAAAGAGGCCCTGGCAAATCTTAGGCCCGCATTCAAAAAGGATGGCACTGTAACTGCCGGTAATGCTTCAGGAATAAATGACAGCGCGGCCGCGATACTGGTTATGTCCGCGGAAAAGGCACTTGAACTTGGAATGAAACCTTCATTCAAGATCCTTTCATACGCCGCGGCAGGTGTGGATCCTAAGGTCATGGGGCTTGGGCCGATTCCCGCGACCAAGAAGGCCCTGACGAAGGCCGGTCTGACTGTCTCGGACATAGATCTCGTGGAAGCCAATGAAGCTTTCGCGTCCCAGTTTTGCGCTGTAGGAACCGAACTGGGATTTGATATGGAGAAGGTAAATGTGAATGGCGGCGCTATAGCGCTTGGTCATCCGATTGGAGCTTCAGGCGCCCGCATTTTGACAACCCTTCTCCACGAGATGCGCAAGCGGGATAATGCAAAAAAGGGGCTTGCCACTCTGTGCGTTGGTGGAGGCATGGGCGCTGCGATGATAGTCGAAAAGATATAAGGTTGTCCTGATCTTTGGACCGAGGTCCGGGGGCTTGCCAATGCCTATTCACCCCCGGACCTTTTGTTCCGTTTCACATTTTATTCGTGAGCTTTGACGCAGTCTTTTCCTGTCGGCCAGGAACTCACAAAATCATGCTGCTGTTAGAACTTGGGCCAACCGAGTATCTTCATTCCCTTGAGATTCAGAACACAATTGTTGACAGGAAACTTTCGCGACGCGGCCCGGACGTCCTGGTGCTGCTTGAGCATCCCCCTACGGTGACCCTGGGGACCAGGGGTAAGCTCTCCAGCTTGGCCATGAGTGAAGCAGATTTGGCAGCGCGGGGAGTGGCATTGCATCGTGTAAATCGAGGCGGCGAGGCCACTTATCACGGTCCTGGTCAACTTGTCGGATATCCGATGGTAGATTTGAGGACTCTAAAGCTCTCTGTCAGGGATTATGTGTATAAACTCGAAGAGACTGTCTTGGTCGCGCTTCAACAGTTCGGGGTGAGAGGTTTCAGGCAAGCGGGCAAGGTGGGGGTCTGGACGGAAGCTACCGACAAGATAGCGTCAATCGGCGTGAGGGTCCAAAATCGCATTACTTCGCACGGCTTCAGCCTCAATGTGGACCTCAATGTAGATACGACCGTTTTCACTGTGTGTTGCGGCTCCCCGGGAACTCGCATGGTCAGCCTCAATGAACTTCTCAGAGATCCGGTCTCGCCCGCAAAAGTGAGACGGGTTGTGGCAAACTCTTTCGCAACGGTGTTCGGAGTAGTGCTCCGGCCATGCTCGTTGGAGCAAGCGCTGAAGGGCAGCGAGTAATAAATAAGTGGCGATACCAATTGGTTACAGTCTGCGCAACTTAGGTATAAGAAAATTTACCACTATCCTTACAGCGGGGGGCATGGCTCTAGTTACGTTTGTCTTTGCGGCAGTGCTTATGTTGGCGCAAGGATTGGAGCGGACCCTTGTGGACACGGGCTCTCCAGGCAATGCCATTGTTTTGAGAGGCTCCGCAGAAACTGAAGTATCGAGCGTCATCGAGCGCGGTTCAGCCGATATCATCGAAGTGCAACCGGAAGTCGACCAAAACGAGCGAGGTGAATTCATTGCAGCTAAGGAATCTCTTGTTCTGGTAACCCTCCCCAAGAAGGAAACTGATAAACCCACCAATGTGGTAGTAAGAGGAATTGGTCCCCATTCAACGAATCTGCGGCCACAGGTGCGCTTAATAGCCGGCCGTCCATTTCGGCCTGGTTCTCGGGAAATTGTCGTTGGGAAGAGCACGGCAGAAAGGATTGTCGGGGTTTTCTTGGGTGGCACGTTGAATTTCGCGCTTGCCGAATGGGACATCGTGGGCGTCTTCGACGGCAATGGCAGCGCATTCGATTCCGAAATATGGGCTGATGGAGATCAGCTAATGTCCGCATTTCGCCGCCCGCACTACTCGGCGGTAATACTCAGAGTGCCGGGTCAAAAGGCATTCGAATCGCTGAAGAAACGTCTGGAGAGCGATCCACGTTTGACAGTTCAGGTGAAGCGCGAAACCGCCTTTTACAAGGAACAATCGGAGATGATGTCGAAATTCATTCGAATACTAGGACTTGCCATGACCATATTCTTCAGTGTAGGAGCCATTTTGGGGGCTATGGTCACAATGTATACCGCTGTTGCCAATCGCACCCGGGAAATAGGTACTCTTCGCGCCTTGGGCTTCAAGAAATGGAACATTCTTGTCGCGTTCTTGACCGAATCCCTTATTCTGGGCTTGATAGGAGGGAGCGCAGGAATCCTGGGTAGCTCATTTCTCCAGTTGCTGACTATATCAACCCTCAATTGGGAGACGTTTTCCGAGTTAGCGTTTGGCTTTGAGCTTACTCTCGCCACTGCCTTATATTCGGGTGGATTTGCGCTTGCTATGGGATTCTTTGGAGGTTTGCTGCCGGCCTGGAGAGCAGCCAGTCTTAAGATCGTGGATGCGCTCAGGGCTACCTAAAGCAAGTGTCAAAAATTGATGTCTGATTACGAAGACGCTCCTTGGAAATTAGTAGGAGCCGGCCTCCGTGCTGGCACATTTTTGTATGCAGATCAATAAGTTCGGTCCGGCAGGGACGCCGGACGCTACCGGGTCTCCTTGATGAACGGGCTGAACCGAAAAGGGAAAGCTTCTTCGAGAGGTTTCGATTCACGATTCAAGCTAAGGAAATTGGATCACTTCGGCTGTTGCTTGTTTCTCAACGCCTTCACCAGTTCGGGAACCGCGGGAGATCCGATGTTGTCCAGGGTCTCTTCAGCGAGATCCGCCGTCTTTGCGTCACCTGTGCGCAAGAGTTCGATGAGAGGACTCACAGCCGGCTGCCCCATATGAGTGAGGGCCTTGGCAGCCGCTCGCGAAGCCGATGAGTCCCCTTTCTTTATCACGGAAATGAGTTCATGAACGGCCATTTGCCCCATCTTTCCCAGGGCCTCCGCCGCCGCGGCACTAACCCTAGGATCTTTGTTGCCAAGAGCTTGTAGCAATCCCGGCACGGCTTCTTTCTCCATGCCCGCCAGCGACAGTACCGCGGCGTCTCTCACCCGCTTACTGTCGTCTCCCAGTAGACTCAAGAGTCCGGGAGTAGCGGACATTGCGGGTTTTCCTATACTGAAGAGAGCAAGGGCCGCTGCCTCACGGATTGATGGGTCCTTATCTTTGAGCGCCTCGCTAAGTGCGGGAACTGCAGTAGCTGCTTGAGGACCCTTGTCCGATAGGATCTCGATTGCCGTCAAACGCACGACTTCGTTGGAATGCTTGAGAGCTTGAGCCAGACCCGGAACAATGGAATTTGCCGGAAAATCTTTCTTTTTGAGTTCCTCAGCCGCTTGCATCGCGATGACCGGGTCGGGGCTTTTCAGGGCTTCCAGCAGCGAGTTCAAGTCCCTGTCGGCAGCCGGTGAAAGTGTCGGTAAGACCATTGCGAGCAAGGCCGTACCGATGATAATCGTAGTTCTGCCGGGATGGATGGGGGTCATAGCCATGCTCCTGTCCGGACCGCTTCTCACGGTCCTAATCCTGCGTGAACCTGGCCTTGACCAGGTCCCTCTTTTCGGAACTCTCCTGTTTCAATAGGAAGAATAATTTTGAGGATGACCGTCAGTATGAGTAGTCCTATGGACCAGATCCCCATGCTCACCAAAATCTCTACGGTGGTTGGAACGTATTCCCAGACTTCTCCCAAAGGGGCAGGGATGAAACCGGGAATTATCAACCCCATTCCTTTTTCAATCCAAATGCCCACTATTATGAGGACGCATCCCAGGTTCAGCGTCGCGAAGTTTTTACGAGTCGCGGGAATGAGGAAAATAACGAACGCCGTCACATTGAATGCCAGTGCAGTCCAAATCCACGGGACGAACATCCCTTTGCCATGAAGCCCCTTGTACAAATATTGTAGTGGGGCCAGATGATGAGTGTCCGAATAAAGCTCTTTGAAGAATTCAGCCCCCAAAAGAAACAAGTTGATAGCCATTGCAATGGCTATCATCTCGGCAATTTTGAACAGCGCCTCGTCTTTCACGTGAAATTTCGTGTAATTCCTAACTAACTGGTAGAGCAAGATCACCAGGGCAGGTCCGGAACAGAATGCGGAAGCCAGAAATCGGGGCGCAAGGATCGACGCATTCCAAAAGGGTCGCGCGGCCAGGCCGTTATAAATAAAGGCTGTCACTGTGTGAATACTTACCGCCCACGGAATTGACAAGAGGATGAAAGGCAGAATGAACCTCATGTTGACCGGCCGGTCATGATAAGCCTTCCAAAGAAGATAGCCCGGGATAGCCAGGTTCAGAAGAAGATACCCGTTCAGGACGACAATGTCCCAGGCCAGCAGCGACCTGGGCAGACTCAGGATTCCCAAGCCGGGTATGAGGTGCCAGAATCTGTCGGGTCGTCCGAGGTCAGCGGTGACGAACATCAGACACATCAGAAGCGCACTTACAGCCAAAGCCTCGCCGACGATTACGATCTCCTTGATGGGCCCGAAGTCGTAAACATAAGCGGGAATAATGAGAAGCACGGCAGCCGCAGCCACACCCACCAAGAACGTGAAATTACCTATGTAGAGCCCCCAAGAAACGTAATTCTGCATGCCGGTGGCAATGAGGCCCACCTGAAGCTGTTTAACATAGGACGCTATCCCGATGATGGCCAGGACCGCAAGCAAAGTCATCCAGAAGTAATAAATGGGCTCGCCGGTGATCAGTCTTCGGCCGGTCTCGACTATAAATCCGGATCTCGGCATAACGCTCCTCAATATTAAGTAGCGAAGAAATAATAGAATTTTGGCTGCGTGTTTAACTCTTCCTTCAAACGGAAGACCCTCTTGGTCCGTATGATGATGCTGATTTCGCTGTTAGGATCAAGGAGATTGCCGAACTTGCGGGCTCCGACGGGGCAGACCTCGACGCATTTTGGGTATACCCCATTTCGGACCCTCTGAATGCAAAAAGTGCACTTTTCCACCACATTGCGCATTCTCGGACGATTTCCCAGATAATGAGTGTTGGGGTTTACCTGATCCTTGGGAATTGTCGGATCGGTAAAATTGAACCATCGACCCATGTAGGGGCACGCGGCCATGCAGTAGCGACAGCCGATGCACCAGTTATAATCCACGACCACTATTCCGTCCGGCTCGGTCCAGGTTGCCTGCACGGGGCATACTTTGGTGCATGGAGCATTCGCGCAGTGCTGACACTGCACCGGCATGTAGTAATAACCCTTTTCAGGGACCTCTTCCGGGTCGTAATAGATGGTGGACTGCTCCAGGTCCATGTTTCCGTCTTTGAATCTTAGGACCCTGATGTACTGGATCTGTGGGTCTCTGGACAAATTATTTTCTTCGACGCAACCATAAACGCATCTGCGGCAACCAATGCAGCGCTGTATGTCCAGACCGTACCCGAAGAGTGTGGCGTCCAAGGGGGCCTCAGATCCGACAACAAACTCCTTTCCGTATTTCTTCTTGTATTCGGCTTGTAATCTCTGGACAGTGTGTTCGATTTCCTTTTTGCTCATCCGGCGGAAGTTGTTTTGAAAGAACTCCTGCCACGTGCATGAATTGACCGCGATCGTTCCCAGTAGACTCGCTGCGCCCGCGAGGAATGTCCGCCGGTCGGGCAGGAACTTGTCACCTTTCGATTTACCGGCATCCCGCGAGGACACGGAATCCTGTCGTTTCTCACGACGGAAATGCGTTTCAGTGAATTTGTTTTCACGCATGGCAACGAACTTTCAATGTGCCGCTCGCGTTTCTTTGGGTGCCCAAGGTTTTCTAGGTGGCGGCATAGGTTCTATTGCTTTGAAGCGCGGCGAGTGCGGATCGTGGCAATTTATGCATAGATAATAACTCTTTACACCGTTCCAATGTCCTGTGCGCCTGCCGTGAACGCCATTCCTCCAGTCTCTGTACTTGGTGCCGTGACACTTGCCGCACAAAAGGTACGTTTTGTTAAAAGGGATCAATTTGCCGTCGCTCAGTGGGAGAAGATAGTCCCGATTTTCAGGATCATGGCAGTCCAGGCACCATACCCTTGCTCCCCCATGATTTAACTTTATATCCTTGTGGACCAGGAGATCTTCCCGCCTTTTGAAATTAACGGGGAAATCCTTCTCCGGTCCATGACACGCACGGCAGGGAGTAATGGTCTTGGGCAGGGGGGTTAATGGGACCGGAAACTCCTGATCGGACCGGCGTCCAACTTCTTCGGATGTGGTATCCAATTGTTCCTGGGATTGGGCTCGGGTCAAGCCGGTCCCCCATGCGAAGAACATTGCGATCAGACTCAAGACCAGAGCCGGGAAAAAGAGTCTCAGGATTCCAATGGTTCCTTTCATGAAGGCGCCCTGCTGTGTTACGGCTTCAGCCACGTCTTACTTGACTTCTTTGCCGCCGTACCTTTGTTGATAGAATTGCTCGATTTTCTGCAGCTCTTCTTTGCTCATCCCCTCCTTATACCAGCGATGTAGAGGGTCCTTGAAGACGTACTCGTTGAGGATAGGCATAGCGGCCTCTTTTCCGCCCATGAGTCTCTCAACTTCAGGCAGAAAATGTGTGTAAAAGTTCTTTGCTACCTCATACATCCCGTGCCACCATGCATAATCCGGCCCCATCATGGCGGCCCCGTGCCGACCCCTGCGGCCCTCATGATGCCAGAGTTCGTAATAGATCCAGTCCAGCTTGTCGTCGAAATCCGCCTTCGTCAGTTTCCCTATGTCCATCAACTTCTGGCGGACATTCATAGCGGGTATGGCGAACTTGTTGTTATACAGGTCAACGAAGCTGTCGAACTGATCATAGAAATCGTCCACCATGAAGTCCCCGTGGCACTGGCGGCACACATCTTTCATCTTTTCTCGGCGATCTTTCCAGTGTTCCAGCTTTTTGGAGACGACAGGCCGGAGGGTCCAGGAAATACGCTCGCCGACATCGTGTGTAGCCGATTGATTTGGAGTGGCGCCCATATGGCATGAAGAGCATGTCGCTGTGTCCTGGTAGTCGATTCCTGCTACCCATTCGCCCTTATCGAGATTCATTTTGTCTCTGAATGCCTGATAGAGAATGCCGTGTTTGCTCTCGTTGAAAACCTCAATTTGAGGATGGTCCGGTCCGAGATGGCATTTTCCGCACGCGTCCGGGCGTCTTGCCTGTTCCTTGGAAAAACGGTGCCTGGTATGACACGCGGAGCAGCTCCCTTTGCTTCCATCGGGATTTATGCGGCCGATTCCGGTGTTCGGCCACGTACTGGGATCCAATTTTCCATCTTTAAGCACCTTGACGTTGGAACCATGACACTGGCGACACCCGGAATTGACCGCCGCCGGTCCGCCAACCACCGTACCGAGGTAGTTGTCCGACGAGTTCAGAATATCTGCAGCCTTAGCGTGGTGGGAGACCTGCTGCTGGTCGAACTGTTCTTTATGGCAACGCGAACAGTCTTTCGGACTGACCAGGGTCGCGATCCAGAAGCCCCTGTGATCGTAACCATCCGGATCACCCGGCGTAGCGTCTGTCTTTTTTTCAGCCTTGTGACAGTCGTAACAGTTTACCCCTGCCTGTCCCATTTTTCCGGATCTCCACAGCTTGAACAAACCAGGGGTCTTGAGCTCGTGGCATTTAATGCAGACCTGCCCCTCCGGCGCCCCATAC
>Ga0335071_10008006_pt1 | contig 10857 bp, 5 predicted proteins | sample Lox_Sample_15_FD_206724 | JGI IMG/M metagenome (GOLD analysis project Ga0335071, IMG submission 206724) | Soil microbial communities from Loxahatchee National Wildlife Refuge, Florida, United States - Lox_Sample_1.5 | ecosystem: Environmental > Terrestrial > Soil > Wetlands | place: USA: Florida...
GCCACCTCGGGCCGCGCCGTGGAGGCTGCTGGCGACGTAGATGCGCTGCTGCTGGACAAGACCGGCACCATCACCTTCGGCAACCGCATGGCCTCGGGCTTCTACCCGGCCTCCGGCGTGGCCGAGCGCGACCTGGCCGAAGCCTGCGCCCTGGCCAGCCTGGGCGATGACACGCCGGAGGGCCGCTCGATCCTGGCCCTGGCGCGCGACCGCTACAGCATCGTGCCGCAAAAGCCTGAAGGTGCCACCATCATCCCGTTCAGCGCCAACACCCGCATGTCCGGCGTGGATTTCGGCGGGAATAGCGCTCTGACCGAGACAGGTGATTCCTCTGGGCTTGGAGTACTGCCGCCATCGACCGTCGATTCCACAGGAACGAAGTATCGCGTCCAGCACAATAGCTACCGCAAGGGCGCAGTGGACTCCGTGCTGAAGGCGCTCGGTACGGAAGCTGACGCGGTGTTCTCGGAGGCTGTGGCCCGCATCGGCCGCGCCGGGTCCACCCCGCTGGCCGTGGCTGCCAATGGCCGGCTGCTGGGGCTGATTGAGCTGAAGGACATCGTCAAGCCTGGCATCAAGGAGCGGTTCTCCGCACTGCGCGCCATGGGCATCCGCACCGTCATGGTCACCGGCGATAACCGCGTCACCGCCGCGGCGATTGCCGCCGAAGCTGGTGTGGACGACTACATCGCGGAAGCCACGCCGCAGAACAAGCTTGATTACATCAGAAAGGTTCAGGCCGAAGGACGGCTGGTGGCGATGTGCGGCGACGGCACCAACGACGCCCCGGCTTTGGCCCAGGCGGATGTGGGTGTCGCCATGCAGACCGGCACGCAGGCGGCGCGCGAGGCCGGCAACATGGTGGACCTTGACAGCGACCCGACGAAGCTCATCGAGATCGTGGAGATCGGCAAGCAGCTGCTTATCACCCGCGGCGCGCTCACCACGTTTTCCATCGCCAACGACATCTCGAAATACTTCGCGATCCTGCCGGCGATTTTCGTCGCCACATATCCGCAGCTCGGCGCCCTTAACGTGATGCAGCTGCGCACGCCGGAGAGTGCCATCCTCTCCGCCGTGATCTTCAACGCGCTGATCATCGTGGCGTTGGTGCCGCTGGCTCTGCGTGGCGTGAAGTTCCGGCCCATCGGCGCGGCGGCGCTGCTCAAGCGCAACCTGCTCGTCTACGGGCTCGGCGGTATCATCGCGCCCTTCGCCGGCATCAAGCTCATCGACATGGCGCTCGGCGTCTTCAACATCTTTTCGTAACGGATCAGGACAATGCTGATACTCCGCGAACTCCGCCCGGCTTTCTCGCTGGTCGTGCTTTTCACCGTCTTCACCGGGTTTTTGCTGCCCGAGGCCTTCACCGGCGCGGTGCAGCTGGCCCTGCCCTTCCAGGCCAACGGCTCGCTGCTCACACAAAACGGCCAGGTCGTCGGCTCCGCCATCATCGGGCAGAACTTCACGGCTGCAAAATACTTTGCCCCGCGCCCCTCGGCGCTGAGCACGGCCTATGACGCCAGCACCTCCGGCGCCTCCAACCTGGCGCCGACCAGCGCCGCCCTGCTCACCTCCGTGCAGCAGCGCGTCGCCGCCTACATCAAGGCCTACGGGCCCGGGCCGGTGCCGGCCGATGCCGTTACCGCCTCCGGCTCTGGGCTGGACCCGGACATTTCCACTGCCAACGCGCTGCGTCAGGCGCCCGCGGTTGCCGCCGCGCGGCATCTGTCCACGCCCACGGTCGTCAATCTGGTGAACCAGATGACCCACCACGCAGCGTTCGGCATTGTCGGCACGGATCATGTCAATGTGCTGCAGTTGAACCTTGCACTGGACCAGCTCCCGGCAACATAACAGGTCATGGAAAAACCCCGCCCGGAAGAAGCCCGTCCGGACCCCGACGCGCTATTGGCCAGCCTGCGCCAAACCGGGCGCGGACATCTGAAGATTTTTCTTGGCGCCGCCCCGGGCGTGGGCAAGACCTGGGAGATGCTGGCCGCCGCCCAAGCCCAGAACCACAAGGGTCTGGACGTGGTGGCGGGGATTATCGAGACCCATGGCCGCGCCGGCACGGCGGAAAAACTCGGCGAGCTGGAGGTACTCCCCCGGCTCGCCGTACCGTATCGGGGCCAGACGCTGGAGGAATTCGACCTCGACGCCGCGCTGGCCCGCCGCCCGCAACTGCTGCTGGTGGACGAGCTGGCGCACACCAACGCCCCGGGCCTGCGCCACACCAAGCGCTGGCAGGATGTGCAGGAACTGCTGGAAGCCGGCATCAATGTCTGGACCACAGTCAATGTCCAGCACCTGGAAAGCCTGAACGACCAAGTCGCGCGAATCACCGGCGTGCGCGTGGCGGAAACGATTCCGGACACCGTGCTGGACATGGCGGATGAGATCGAGCTGATCGACCTCCCGCCGGGCGAGCTGCGGACCCGGCTGCAGGAAGGGCATATCTACCGGCCAGATGTCGCCCGCCGCGCGCTGGAAGGCTTCTTCCGCGAGGGCAATCTCGGCGCGCTGCGCGAAATCGCGCTGCGCCGCGCCGCCCAGCGCATCGACAAGGACGTGGCCAGTTATATGCGCCTCTCCGCCATTCCCGGCCCCTGGCCGGTGGCCGAGCGGGTGCTGGCACTGGTGGGGCCGGATGTGTCGGCTCAAAACGTGGTGCGCCACGCCGCCCGGCTGGCCGATGCGCTGCGCGCGCCCCTGGTGGCGTTCCATGCCGAGCGGGGGGATGACAACACCCAGGTGCAGGCGGCGCTGGATCTGGCCGTGCAGCTCGGCGGCACGGTCGTCACCGTGAACACGCGGGATCTCGCTCAGGCAGTGCTGGATTACGCCGCCGCCAACAACATCACGCATATCGTCATGGGCCGCACCACGGCGCGCTGGCTGCCAAGGCAGCGGCTGACCGAGACACTGACACGTCAGGCGACAGCCTTCACCCTGCATCTGGTGCCCCTGCCCGCCGCACCGCCGCCGCGCCCCCCGGCTCCGGTGCGCAAAGGTGCATGGGAGCCCTATCTCCTCGCCGGCGCGCTGCTGGGCGCGGTCACGCTCATCGGCCTCATGGCCCATGACTACATCCCGCAAGAGGCGATGGGGCTGATCTTCACCGGGCTGATCGCCGCCATGGCCAGCCGCTCCGGGCGCAATGCGGGGATGTTCACCGCCGTCATCGGTTTCCTCCTGTGGAATTTCTTCTTCCTGCCGCCGATCTACACCTTCTCCGTCTCCGACCCGCGGGATGTGGTGGCGCTGCTGGTGTTCCTGCTGGTGGGGCTGCTTACCGGCACGCTGGCCGGGCGGGTGCGCCTGGAAGCCGCCACCGCCGCTGCGCGTGTGGACGCGCTGCGGCGAATTTCTGCGTTCAGCCAGCGCTTCTCCCGCGCCGCCACACTGTCCGATGTTCTGCGCGGCGCGGCGGAGGAAGCTGCGGCGATTACCGGAGCGGGCATTGTGCTGATGCAGGGTACGAGCGGGCTGGAGCCTGAGGCGCGCGTGCCGGCAGAGGCCGTGCTGGACGAGGCGGCGGAAGCCGCGGCGGAATGGTGCGCCAATCACGACATAGAAACCGGCATCGGCACCTCCACCCTGCCCTCCGTGTCCTGGCGGTTTGTGCCCCTGCACGCCAATGGCAAGGTTGCCGGCGCGCTGGGGGCCCGGCCGCAAGCCGTGCCACCGCCGCTGGCGCAAACCCTGGACACGCTGGCGGGGCAGACCTCCATGGCCATCGAGCGCGCCCAGATGGCGATGCAAACCGCCCGCGCCCAGGCCCAGGAGGACAGCCAGAAGCTGCGCAACGCCCTGCTCTCCTCGCTGAGCCACGATCTGCGCACGCCGCTCACCGCCATACGCGGCGCCGCGGAGACGCTGGAGCAATCCGGCACGGCGCTGGACCCGGCCATCCGCGCCGATCTCCTCGCCAGCATCAGCCAGAACACCGCGCTCATGGCGAAGTTCCTCTCGAACATCATGGACATGGCCCGGGTGGAGGCTGGCGGCCTGAAAGTGCGGCGCGAGCGCCTGCGGCTGGCCGAGCTGGTGGAGTCGGCGATTTGCCGCGTGCCCGGCGCGGAGTACACCGGCGTGAACATCGCACCGGATGCCAGCCACGCTTTGGCCGACCCGGCGCTGCTGGAGCAAGTGCTGGTGAACATTCTCGACAACGCCGTGAAATACGCCCCGCCCGGCAGCCGCATCGCCGTGACGGTGACACGGCAGCGCGACAAGGTGCGTCTTGCAGTGGCCGATGAAGGCGTGGGCATACCGCCCGGCGAGCTGACCGCAGTGTTTGACAGTTTCTTCCGCGCCACCAGGGGGGACCGCGTCGCCCCGGGCACGGGGCTGGGCCTCGCCATCGCCAAGGCCTTCACAGAGGCGATGGGCGGGCGTATCTCGGCGCAAAGCCCGCGGCTCGACCTGCCGGCCGATGGGCTGCCGGGCACCATCATCACCATGGAGTTGCCCGCCGCATGACAGTCTTCTCGGGCCGCATTCTGGTGGTGGATGACGAGCCCCAGATCCACCGCTTCCTTACCCCTGCGCTCAATGCCGCAGGATTCGAGCCTCTACGGGCCGAACGGGGCGAAGCGGCGCTGCGCTTAGTGGCCGCGCATGCGCCGGACCTCGTGCTGCTGGATCTCGGCCTGCCGGACATGGACGGCCAGGAGGTGCTGCGCCGCCTGCGCGAATTCTCGGCCGTACCGGTGATCATCCTCTCGGCGCGGGACCGCGAGGCGGAGAAGATCGCGGCACTGGATTCCGGGGCGGATGACTACGTGGAAAAGCCCTTCGGCCTGGGCGAGCTGATGGCGCGCATCCGCACGGCGCTGCGCCATAAGGGGCAGCAGGAACCCGCGGAAGCGGAACTGGTCCTCAACGGCCTGGTCATCAACCCGCAAGGCGCCACGCTGAATGGCGAAAAGCTGGTGCTGACCAAGCGCGAACACGCGCTGCTGCTGCTGCTGGCGCGCAACCACGGCCGGGTTCTCACACACCGGCAGATCCTCACCGCCATCTGGGGCCCGGCGCATACCGAGGATCTGGCATATTTGCGCGTCTATATCGGCCAGTTGCGCAAGAAGCTCGGACCGGAACTCTCGGCCAAGCTCAAGACCGAACCAGGCGTTGGCTACCGGCTGGAGGAGTGAACTGCGGCCAAGCAGAGCCAATGGCCGGCGCGGATACACCGTGATTGCCACCGCATTGACGGCCGCCAGCCAAACGCAAAACAAGGCCAACGCGGGCAAACTGGCTTTGGGCGGCGGTTTCCCGTCCCCCTCATTCGTTACGTAAGCCTCGGTTACGCATTTACCACTTAGAGCCTTCAGCTTTTAGTTTTAGCGAGCAATTTCATGCGCTTAGCTTGACCATGCCGGTTCAAGCCAAACGCATATTGCTCTAGACCCGATGTCCGATGAATGATCGGGCCTAAAAGGGTCCATCAAAACGGAGCCACTCCAAGTCAAAATTCCGTTTTGGGTTTTGTCGCAAACATCCTTACGGGACAATAAATTTCTTAGCCCTATGGCTGGAAAGCCGTCCCCCCCGCCCCCAACTCATTGGCAGTCAGCGTGGCTCCGCAGGGGCGGTCGCCGGGAGCGGCCTCGACAGAACAGAAGTAACAAAAAGCGTACGTCCTACCTGCCCGCCGGCTTCTGCCGAAACCTTGAGCGTGGCGGACTAAAAAACCAGGAGGTAATCCATGGTCGAGGAGGCGTTGGAACAACTGTTCCACGACAGTCAAAAGGCAAAGAGAAAACCCAGCCGTTGGCGCAGGGTTTTGCATGGCACCATTCGTGCTCTGGGCTGGGCCGCGTGGGCTGCCGCACTGTTTTTGCTGGGATGGGGGGCAAGCATTGAGGCACGCACCTCGTATATGCAGTCCCGTTTCTTCACCTGGTTCGACAGCGGCATACGATACTGGGCAGCTCCCGGAGCAAGCCCTTCGATCCGCTTTCCCCAATCCGGCCCTCGCGACATAAGGCTGGGCTATGTAGAGCTTACCGCCATCACCCCCTCACTGGAGGCACATCAATTCCAAATCGTGCGCCAGGCGCAGTGGTCCCCCCGGCTTGACTGGTTCGTCGATAATGGCGGTTACGCGCTTTACACCCCAAAGTTGCGCACCGGACTGCAAATCTATGACCGCAACGGCGAGCCCCTGTTCGCAGCCGCCTATCCGCAGCGCGTCTACGCCAATTTTAATGAAGTGCCGCCGCTCGTTGCCAGCAGCCTGCTGTTCATCGAGGACCGTACTCTGCTCGACACGCAGAATCCGCTGCACAATCCTGCCGTCGAGTGGGACCGCTTCATCCTCGCCTCCGGCGGACGCATAGCCGGGCAGATCAACCACAGCTGGCAGCGCGGCGGGGCCAGTACTCTCGCGACCCAGATTGTGAAGTTCAGTGATTCTCCGGGTGGCCGCACGGGAGGCGTGGAAGAGAAGCTGCGCCAGATGGCGACCGCCGCAGCAGCGGCGTACCAAAACGGCCCCAACACGGCAGCGTCCCGCCGGGGCATTCTTGTGACGTATCTGAATTCAACACCGCTCGCCTCGCGGCCGGGCTATGGAGAGGTTATCGGCGTTCCCGAGGCGCTCTGGGTCTGGTACGGTACCGATCTCGCCGAGGCCGACCAGGCGCTCATGCAACCAGCCACAACCACACAGGCCCTTGCGCGCCAAGGCAACGTCTACCGCCAGGTGCTGAGCCTGATCCTGGCTGGGCGGCGGCCCGCCTATTACCTGATCAAGAACCGCCAGGCGCTGGAAACGCTGACCGATGCGTATCTTCGTGAGCTTGCGCATCACGGCGTCATCTCGCGCCGCTTGCGTGACGCGGCTCTCGCCTCCAGGCTGGAATTCCGCGCAGCGCTGCCACCCCCGCCGCAATTCTCCTTCGTCGGCAACAAAGCCACGGACTGGCTGCAAACCGAACTCCTTTCCCTGCTGCAGCTGCAGGACCTATGGAGCCTCGACCGCTACGACCTCACCGCCTATTCGAGCATCGACGAGGCGGCGCAACAACGTGTTACCGACGTCCTCACCCGCCTCGGCGACCCCGCTTACGACCAATCGCTGGGATTGTTCGGCAAACTCATGCTCAGCCCCGGCAACAAGCCCGCCCTCATCAATTGGAGCTTCGTGCTCTATGAGCGTGGCGCCAACGCCAATTACCTGCGCATCCACGCGGACAGCCTGAACCAGCCGTTCGACATCAATTCCGGCGCCAAGCTGCAACTCGGCTCGACCGCGAAGCTGCGCACGCTGATCACCTATCTCGACGTCATGGTCGCCCTGCACAAAAAACTGGCCACCACGCCCACGCCAGAATTGCAGCAAATCGCAATAACGGCGCCGGACAACCTCACCCGCTGGGCGGCGGGGTACTTTGCCAGTGCCAGCGACCGTTCCTTGCAGCCAATGCTCGACGCCGCCATGCAGCGAACCTATCCGGCATACCCGGTCACTTATTTCACCGGCGGCGGAAACAACTCCTTCGGCAATTTCGAGCCCTGGGAAAACACCCTGACCCCGACCGTCGAATACGCCTTTGAGAATTCGATCAACTGCGCCTTTATCCGCATCCTCCACGACATCCGCGATTACTATACGGCGCAGAGCGGCATCGATAAGGCGAATCTGCTGGCCGACCCGGACGACGAGGCGCGCATCGCCTATTTGCAGCGCTTCGCCGCACAGGAGGGGCGCCGTTATCTCCACGGCTTCTACACCAGCTATAAGGGGCTCACGCCGTCCCAGGCGCTCGAAAAGCTGACGGGGCATACGGCACCAATGGCCAGCCACCTCGCGGATCTCTTTCTAGCTATCCATCCGGATGCGGGGCAGGCGGCGATGACGGCGTTTCTGCAAGCGCACATGCCAAAGCAAGCATTCGCGGAACTCACCGCGGACAGACTCTCGCAACTTTATGGAGAGTTTGCCGCGGGCAAGCTATCGCTCAACGATGTAGGATATATTGCCAAGGTCCACCCGTTAGAAATCTGGCTAGTCATCTATTTGCAAACACACCCCGCGGCAAGATGGAACGACGTTGCCAAGGCGAGCGGTGACGCAATTTTGAAGTCCTATTCCTGGTTGCTCAAACCGTCCAAGATATTTCAACAGAACGTCCGCATCACGACGTTGCTCGAACAAGATGCTTTCAAATACATCTGGCAGGATTGGCGGCGCCAGGGCTATCCATTCGACCATCTCGTGCCATCACTGGGCACGGCGATCGGCGCCTCGGGCGACCGGCCGGACGCGCTGGCCAATCTGATAGGAATCATCCTGAACAATGGTGTGCAGCTGCCAACCGTCGATCTCGACCGCCTCAACTTTGCCGACGGTACGCCCTACCAGACCGATTTTGTCCGCCAGGGCGCCCCGCAACAAGTACTCGACCCGGCCGTGGCGGCCACGGTACGGCGGGCATTGGTCGGCGTCGTCCAGAACGGCACGGCCGGCCTCATCGCCGGGGCATACCGGGCACCGAACGGGACCCCACTGCAGACTGGCGGCAAGACCGGCAGCGGCGACAATCGCTATCACATCTACGGCCCTGGCGGCGTTTTTCGCGGCGAACGGGTGGTGGACCGTACCGCGACCTTCGTATTCTTCCTCGGCGACCGGTTTTTTGGCACCGTGACGGCCTACGTGCCGGGGCCGCAAGCGGCGGATTTCAGTTTCGACAGCGCGATGTCGGTGCAGCTTTTGAAGATGCTCCAGCCGCAACTCGCCCCGCTGTTGTGGCCTCCGACGTCCGACCGCCCGCAGCCTCCAGGCGCACAAAAGACGATTGCACAAACGACGACGCCTTAATGGCGGGTACGCGTTGGAGCCGAAAGCTGAGCCCCGAATAAGCCGGACATGGTCAAGCCGTATTTCCCGGACCGGGTGCAGACCGCGGCTCCGGCTGCGCGTTATCCTTCCCTTGGTTGGCGCGCTTTTTTTCTAATTCCATGGTCAGCGCCGTTATTCCCGCAAGGCCGCCAAGCTGCATCGTTTCCACCGCGGTACTCGGCACAATCACAATTGTCGAATTCTGCTTCAGCCCTTCGTAAAGCATGTTCATTGCCCTGAGATGCAGGGCAACCGGATCGTCAACATAGGTCCGTGCCGCTTCCGCGAATTTCTGCGCGACCTGCCTTTCGGAATCCCCGAGGATCACGCGGGCCTGGCGTTCCCTCTCCGCCTGGGCCTGCATCGACATCGCGTCCTCAAGGGCCGAGGGAATAAGAACATCCTTGACCTCCACAGAGATCACGTTGATGCCCCAAGGTTCGGTACGAATATCGATGATCTTCTGCAGCTCATTGCTGATTTTTTCCCGTCCTTCCAGCATGTCGGAAAGCATCGTCTTCCCGATCACATCGCGCAGAGCCGTTTGCGAGGCCCAGCTGATGGCGCTGGAGTAATCGGCAACGTCAAGCGCCGCCTTTTTCGGGTCGAGAACCCTCCAGAACAGCACGGCATCGACATCGACCGGCACAGTATCTTTTGTAAGAGTTTTTTCCGCCTTGAAGGAGGTGGTAATCACACGAATGTCGATCCAGTAAGGTACCGTCTCGATGATCGGGATAATAAAAAATAGTCCAGGCCCTTGAAGGGCATGAAAACGCCCCAGCCGCAGGACCACCACCTTTTCCCACTGATTGGCGATTTTGACGGAGTAAGCGGCTGCTGCGGCAATTATAATTGCGATCGCCGCGATCGATAAGCTTCCGCCATAAGCCGAGCTTTTATATGCGCCATAGGCGAGCGCCAAACCGACGCTAGCGATAACGACAAAGATCAATCCCGGTAACGCACTGGCTTTGTTCATTTTTTAACCTCAACCCCCGCCAAACGGTCTTTTCCCCGGGGATTGAAGACAGGCATACACACGGCAAAAACCGTGAGCGCTTTAACCCGCCGGCCGGCGCATTTGGTCGCAAAAAAGATCAAACTACAAACTTACGATATAGGAACAATACCAGCATTCACCAAGAGCTGGATGTGTGTTTTTCCATACCGTAGCTTCTTTGCCCAGGAGGTTGTTAGCGCGCCAACCTGATGCCGGTGAACTGCCAGCGCGCATTGGCTGGAAAAAAGTTGCGATAGGTCGGGCGGGAATGGCCCTCGGGCGTGGCAAGGGATGAGCCTCGCAGGACGTATTGGTTGACCATAAACTTGCCGTTGTATTCCCCAATCGCCCCGCTTGCGGCGGCAAAGCCCGGATATGGGGCATAGGCGCTGCTGGTCCATTGCCAGGCAGTGCCGAAGAGATAGGGTAAGTCCGGCGCCTGAACCGCCGCATGCTCCCACTCGGCTTCCGTCGGCAGGCGCGCGCCGGCCCAATGCGCGTAGGCGCTGGCCTCGTAATAGGACAAATGAAGCACCGGAGCTGATGGGCTAAGGGGGCGGCGGCCACGCAAGGAGAATTCGGCCCAGGAATCTCCAGAGCGCGACCAGTATAGCGGGTGGATAAGGCCGTGAGCGCTGACCCAGTCCCATCCGTCTGAGAGCCAGTGTACAGGGTTTGTGTAGCCGCCGGATGCTATGAAGCTCTGGTACTCGCTGTTGGTAACCAGGGATTCGGCGAGGCTGAAAGGTTCCAGAAACTGGCGGTGCCGCGGGGTTTCGTTGTCGAAGCAGAAACCGTGGCCATCATGGCCGATTTCAACCACGCCACCTAAGAATGACCGCCAGGACAAGGCCGGCTGGGCTGCGCTGACGGGCGCATTCGCGCTGTAGGCAGGCAGGGTTGGGTTGCAGCTGAGCAGGTGCTTGATGTCAGTAAGGATCAGCTCCTGGTGCTGCTGCTCGTGATTCAGCCCAAGCTCGATAAGGTCGTTCAGTTCCGC
>Ga0335071_10008008_pt1 | contig 10854 bp, 12 predicted proteins | sample Lox_Sample_15_FD_206724 | JGI IMG/M metagenome (GOLD analysis project Ga0335071, IMG submission 206724) | Soil microbial communities from Loxahatchee National Wildlife Refuge, Florida, United States - Lox_Sample_1.5 | ecosystem: Environmental > Terrestrial > Soil > Wetlands | place: USA...
CAGGGGGCGGCACGTGAGCACGACTTCCGGCTGTCCAGTCACAAAACCGAACGTCTTCGGTTTTCCACGCTTTCCCCGAAACCCGTTGCTGCACAGCGCCGACCAGCGCAAAAAACCCGGGAAACGCTGCTGCCAGCGACTTTTCGCGGGGGAAAATTCTTCGGAAAAAACTCGGGGAGTATGGACACAGCTGGTGGGGTGTTGCGGCCGGACCCACTGTCGCGCGGGACCCCCACCCCCATGAAGGGTGGTGTGTGCGCTGGTCAGGGTGTTGCGGGTTGACCGTGGGCGGGCTGACCGTGGTTGCGGTGACCGTGGTGGCCGATGGAGTGGTGGCGCAATGGTTTCGGGGGACCAGCGACGCTCCGCACAGGACCCGGTGCAGTGAGGCTTGCTTCGCTTGCCATTCGCCAGTACCCATGCACCCTGAAACTGGCCTAATTGGTTCCGTGGGACGGGAAGTTCTCACCCGCTTGTAGCTAAACGAGTGAGGCCCTGGACTCCCCGTCCCACGGAAGCTTTCAGGCCACCAGCATCCGAAAAGCATTCGGCACGACAACGTCCGAACCTGTTCTTGCATACAGGAACGCGCCCCGCTGCCCGGTTGTGCGGCGATTGGCCCCAAAAATGTGCGGAATTAGTTCCAGGCTGGACGGCCAGCGGTCAACGATTACGAACTGCTGAAAGTCACCGTAAATCAGCACGGGGTTGTCCTGCCCCGCGTCGATGGTCCCGTCAGCGTTACTGAGCTCGCGGGCGGGCCGACTTAGAAGCGTCGGCTGCCACGAGATCTGCAGTGAGATGCGCTCGATTAGCACAGACCGCGACTGGAAAACGTTTGTCTTCGCCTGCTACGGCGCGAAGTCGGAGAAAGCCATTCGAATGTGCCCGCAAACCTGGCGCATCCTCCAGACGATCCCCGGCATGAAGACCGCTATGTGTTCTCGGTCTTTGAGCCGGGAATGTACCTCAAGCCGCATCGTGGACCCTACAACGGCGTGCTCCGTCTCCACCTCGGCCTGCTGGTGCCGGCCACGCCGCCGCAGACAGTTGCAATCCGGGTGGATAACGAGGTCTGCCATTGGCAGGAAGGAAAGGTCCTAATCTTCGACGACTCATACGAGCACGAGGCTTGGAACCATTCCAACGAGACCCGCGTCGTGCTGTTCGTCGACTTCGTAAAGCCGCTGCGTTTCCCGGCCTCGTTCGTCAATTGGCTGATCCTCAACATCGCCCTCTTCACCCCATTCATCAGGGAGGCGAAGAAGGCCTACAAAGAATGGGAGGATACAGGTTTTTCAGAAGCGGAAACTCGCCTGAGACTGCCGCACCCTCAGCGCCAGTCGTCGTCCCAACGCAGGGCTCAAGCCGCACCGTATAGCCGGCCAAAAGGGTACGAGGGAAAAGAATGTGCGCTGGGACAGAAGAATCCAAGATGGCGAAGCTCACGTCCGGCCGCGAGCTGATCATCTCCCTGGGTCTCTGGCTCCTACCACTTCTCGACCGAATCATGATCTGGTCCGCGGCCACCAAGGAATATCAGGTCTTTCCCAACGAGCTCTATTCCTGGACGACGTACCTCGCCGACAACTGGACCGCCATCCGCGACGACGCGCAAGCGCTGATGTGCGAACCGATGTCGATACCCTCGTTGCGCGAGATTTCGGTCGATCATGAAAAGATCGCGGTCGATGATCGCTGGCGCTCCTTCTTCCTCTGGGGTTACGGGATCCGCAGCGACGTAAACTGCGCCCGCTGTCCCGAGACGGCGCGAGTCCTGGAGCACATCCCGGGCCTGCTGACCGCGATGTACTCGGTGATGCTGCCAGGAGCGCACGTGCCGCGACACACCGGGCCCACCAAGGCAATTGTCACCGCCCATATGGGCCTGATCGTGCCACGCGAGCGCGAGGAATGTCGGATGGCAATCGGCGACCAGGAGGTAGTGTGGCAGGAGGGCGAAATCGCGATCTTCGACGACATGTTCCCGCATGAAGTGTGGAACGACACCGAAGATCACCGCGTGATCTTGCTGCTACACCTGAAGCGGCCGCTCCGCTTCCCCGGCTCGCTGGTACGCGATGCGTTGTTCGCTCTCTTACGGGCAAGCCCTTTCGTGCGCGATGCGGTGCGCAACATTGAGCGGTGGCACGAGGCGTCGCTTGGCTTGAGAGTCAATCACAGTAGCCAGTCGGGCGCGCTTCCGATTCGCCAGGAAATTTCGCGGTCACACGCGGGGGCAGCGACTAGCATTCACAACGTGAGCGCTAAGCCCGAACAGGAACCAGCATCGCCCTTCGGGCCGTAACCGCCGAACCCGCCATGAGGAAATCAGCAGCGATATTTGTGGCCGCCGGGGTTTTACTGCTCAGCGGGACCGTCGCTTACGCTGACCCGCCATCGCCGGCTCCCACGCCGCCGCCGTTCGCACCCAAGTGCCTGACGTTCGACGGCCAGCCGCCGCAAGGGAACTATTTGCCGTGCGGATGGACCACGGACGGCAAGCGATGGACGCCACCGCCACCGCCACCACCCGGCCCGTGACCGGGTAGCGGGTCAGCCGTAATGTCTTTGTCGGCAATCAGTTCCGCTTACCAGGATGCCCAGCCTGACAGCACCGTCCGCGCGGCGCACGCCCTCGATGCACACCTCGATGCCGGGCCGCCCTGGTGGGTTGCTGAAGCCGCGCAGCCTGGCATGGTTGTCAAAGGTGATCATCGTTGGTCTCCTTCCTCACTCGGCCCCGTTTATTCAGGGTGCGCCTCGTCCACCGGTTATTCGGGGTACGAGACGATCACGATTAGGGCAACACGGTATGCATCAGCATCACGTCGTATGCCGACCACAGCGACAGGTTGAAGTACAGGTCTCTACCCGATGACCAAGGGTGAATCATCGGCGCATAGATGCCGCCCGGCATCTGAAACGACGACACCAGCGGTTGCTCGGGGCTCCACGGTCCTTGCGGAGCGGGCGCGGTCCTTGCCACCACGTCATTGCTGCCGCCATTGGTGTACAGCACCAGGTATTGCTTGAGATGGCTGTTGTATTGAGCCGACATTTCGCCGACCGGGCCGGGGAACACCGGTGTTGCAGCTCCAGGGTTGTTCGGGACCCAGCGGCCGCCGTCGTCGCCGTTCCAGTACTGGTACTTGGTCAGATCGGGCAATTGGCTCGGGGGGACTCGCGCCAGAAATGCCGCACCACCGCGTCCCGACGGGGTCCCGAACTGGTAGAGATAACCGTCGTTACCCTTCATGAACGCCCCCATTTGGAAATTTTCATTTCCCGGAGTAAACGGGACGCCCGGGATGGCGTCCGGCGATGCGGTGCGAATGGTACCGGGGAAGATCCCCCAGTTCTGGCCATTGTCAACCGATCTCGCGATCGCCGAATAGTTGGTCGACCATTCCCCGTCGCGGCCCCACTGCCTGATGGACATGTAGCTCAAGTACTGCGTCCTGCCGAGGGAGATGCCGGCGGTCGGAATGATGCCCGTCTCGTGCGTCGCCTTGTGGATGGTGTTGACGACCTGTTTGGACAGGCCGGGTACCCACACCGGGGATCCCGAATACCTGTCGTTGGGTGCGCCGTCCGCCACGTGAATCCCCTGCGACAGGTCATGGTCGGAACTGCGGAACAGCGTGTTGTAGCGCCACTGCTGGCCGTGCACCTTGCAGTAGCCGAATGTGTCGCCGAAAGCCATGAGGACCTGACGGTTGGCGGGATCGCCGTTGTCCCAAACGATCCCGAGGTCGGTGCCGGAGATACCGAACCGTTGCAGGGTCTTGTTTGGGCCGTTCGGGCCCGTCACCCAGTCCACCAGCGATGTCGGTGCCCCCGCGATCGAGGGGGGCGGCGGGGGCGGCGGCGCCGGCTGCGGCGGGACCGGTGCCGCGTTCGGCTGCAACTGCCCGGCATTCGGCGGCTGCGGAAGGCCCGGTGCGGGAGGATTCGGTCCGGGTGGCAGCACCTCCGCCTGAGGTCTCATCGGGGCGGCATACCGCGGAGCCGCAGCATTCGGCTTGAGCAACGAAGAAATCAGGGGACCCAACCGAGGCAGCGGAGCCTGGTCATTCGCGTGAGAGGGTCTGCGCCCGGTCGGTGGCTGGACGACCGGCTGCGGCGCGGGCATCGCCGGCGGCGCGGCCGGCGGGTCGACGTTGGCTTCGGGTGCGCCACACGGAGTGGCGTTCGCCGATGACGCCGGCCCGATCACGAGGACGAGCCCGACAGCGGCCGCCGACGCCATCGATAGCGACACACTCCGAAGAACCGCCGACATGTAACACCTTTCGAGGGGCAGGACACCGCATTGACGTCCCAAGTTGGCTCATGTGACGATAGTGATCAGCGCGGCTGCTGTGACCGGTGATGAGTAGATAGGTATGCATCCGTGACCGTGTCGCAACGCTTCCTTTTCGCCGGTAGTGCGATTGCCTGACGGCTGAGGCCGCCGAGCGCGACAGGGCGGCGCCGTCGAACGGCAACCGCCTTGACATTCACACTGCGCGCCGTCACCCAAGCCAGGTACGCTGCCATCCGCCAGCACACCGATCAGCCGCGTCGTCCAGCAAAAAGCCAATTCACCGCCAACTTCGACGCCCCAGGTGGGCGGCCCGCCAAGGAGGGCAACCGATGAGCGTGCGTAATGACTTGCCAGACAAGCTAACCCACAGCAAAACGTATCTGCGCCGCGTGGTCGCCGCCTCCATGGCCGGCACCGTCGTCGAATGGTATGAATTCTTCCTCTACGGCACCGCGGCCACGCTGGTATTCAGCAAGGTGTTCTTCCCCAAAGGCGGCAACGAGCTTGACGCAATCCTTGCCGCCTTCGTCACCTATGCGGTGGGCTTCGCCGCCCGCCCGCTCGGTGGTCTCGTCTTCGGCCAACTCGGCGACCGGTACGGACGCAAGGCGCTGCTGCAGTTCAGCTTGCTGTTGGTAGGTGCCGCCACCTTCTTGATGGGCTGTTTGCCCACCTTCGGCCAGATCGGGTACTGGGCCCCGGCACTGCTGGTAGCACTTCGCTTCCTTCAAGGCTTCGCCGTCGGCGGCGAATGGGGTGGCGCCGTCTTGCTCGTCGCCGAGCACAGCCCGAATGCCAGCCGCGGTTTCTGGGCCAGCTGGCCGCAGGCCGGGGTGCCCGGCGGAAACATGCTGGCCACGGTGGTATTACTGATTCTCACCTCCACACTGCGGGATGCGGCCTTTCTCAGCTGGGGCTGGCGCGTCGCGTTTTGGCTCTCCGCGGTCGTCGTACTGATCGGCTACTACATCCGCACCAAGGTGACAGACGCACCGATTTTCCGCATCGCCCAGCAACGCGCCGAGCACGCCAGCGTGAGCCGGATAAGTGCGGTCGAGGTGTTAAAGCGTTACCCACGTGGGGTTTTCACGGCGATGGGCTTGCGTTTGGGTGAGAACACCATGTACTACCTGGTGGTCACGTTCTCAATTACCTACCTCAAAGTGCAGGTGCACGCCGACACCAAGGTCATCTTATGGTGGCTGTTGGCGGCCCACGCCGTGCACTTCGCGGTCATCCCGCTGACCGGACATCTCAGTGACCGATTTGGGCGGCGTCCAATCTATTTCGTCGGCGCGGTCAGCGCATGCACCTGGGGCTTCTTCGCGTTCCCGATGATGAACAGCGGCAGCAATGCGTTGATCATGTCGGCGATCGTCGTCGGCCTGGTGTTCCACGGCCTCATGTACGCGGTCCAGCCGGCGACCATGGCGGAGATGTTCCCGACCCGGATGCGATATTCCGGGGTGTCGCTCGGCTATCAGGTCACCGCGATCGTGGCCGGTTCCCTGGCACCGATCATCGCGGTTCGCTTGCTCGAGACCTACAAATCCGCGGTGCCGATCGCCTGGTACCTGGCCGCGACCGCGGCGGTCAGTGCACTGGCCGCCGTAGCCGCCAAGGAGACCAAAGGCATCGACTTGGCGACCATCGATGTCGCCGACGCCGAGGATTTGCGGCAACGTGCGGCCACCCCACGTCCACCCGAGTCCACCGAACTTGTCGAAGGCACCCGGTAGGCGCGGCCGGGCATTCGCGACTTCCCGTTGTTCAGAAGCTTTTTCCACGTTACTCAAGGGCGTTGAGTCCGTATGTTTGTCGATCGCCATTGAGGGCAATGCCATGAGAGGTGCGCACATGGGCCGGCCTTCGTGCTCGCCAAGGTCCCGTCGGTTCAGCCCGAGAGCCGACGGGGCCGCCCTTTTTCGGGCGGACGGCGATCCGAACCGGCTCGCGGATACGTCTCAACGGTGCTCCCGTCAAGGAGTACCGTGCGGCATATGGACGGCTCGACCGGTGTGTGGATTCTCGGCGGCTATCAAAGCGATTTTGCCCGCAACCTCAGCAAAGAAGGCCGCGACTTCGCCGCGTTGACCGCCGAGGTCGTCGAGGGCACGCTCGCCTCGGCGAAGATGACCGGCGCCGATATCGACGTGGTCCACGTCGCAAATGCCTTCGGCGAGATGTTCGCACGCCAGGGCCACCTGGGGGCGATGCCGGCCACGGTCTGCGACGAGCTGTGGGACGCCCCGGCCTCGCGCCACGAAGCGGCCTGCGCGTCGGGCAGCGTCGCGACGCTGGCCGCGATGGCCGATCTGCGGTCGGGCGCCTATGACACCGCGCTTGTGGTCGGCGTCGAGCTGGAGAAGACCGTGCCCGGCGACACCGCCGCCCAACATCTGGGCGCGGCTGCCTGGACCGGTCACGAGGGAGCCGACGCGCGCTATTTGTGGCCGTCGATGTTCGCTCAGGTCGCCAACGAATACGACCGGCGCTACGGCTTGGACGACACCCACCTGCGTGCGATCGCTCAGCTCAACTTCGCCAACGCCCGGCGTAACCCCAACGCCCAGACGCGGGCCTGGACGGTCCCCGACCCGATCGCCGCTGACGACGAGACTAATCCGATCACCGAGGGTCGGCTGCGGCGATTCGACTGCAGCCAAATGACGGACGGTGGGGCGGGATTGGTTCTGGTGAATGACGCGTACCTGCGCGACAATCCCGCTGCGCGCCCGATGGGACGCATCGATGGCTGGGGACACCGCACCGTGGGCTTGAGCTTGCGGCAGAAACTCGATCGCGCCGCCGACGACGTCTACGTGCTACCGCACGTGCGGGCAGCGGTGCTCGACGCGTTGCGTCGCGCCCAACTGACCCTGGACGACCTCTACGGGTTCGAGGTCCACGACTGCTTCACCCCCAGCGAGTACCTGGCGATCGACCACCTCGGGCTGACCGCGCCCGGCGAGGCGTGGAAGGCCATCGAGAACGGCGAGATCGAGATCGGCGGCCGCCTGCCAATCAACCCCAGCGGCGGACTGATCGGCGGCGGCCACCCGGTCGGAGCCTCCGGTGTGCGAATGTTGCTCGACGCGGCCAAGCAGGTCAGCGGTACGGCCGGCGAATATCAGATCGAGGGCGCCACGACGTTCGGCACCCTCAACTTCGGCGGCAGCACTGCCACCACGGTCAGTTTCGTTGTCGGCGCGGCAGGAGGTGCCTGACATGGATGTCGCGATCGTCGGCAAGTTCCTGTCCACTCTCCCGGAGGACGACGACCACCCCTACCGCACCGGACCATGGCGTCCACAGACCACCGAGTGGGACGCCGACGACCTCACTGCGGTGGCGGGAGAAATCCCGCGCGACTTAGACGGCATCTATCTACGCAACACCGAGAACCCGCTGCACCCGGCGTTTAAGACTTATCATCCGTTCGATGGCGACGGCATGCTGCATGTAGTCGGCTTCCGTGACGGAAACGCCTTCTACCGCAACCGCTTTGTCCGCACCGAGGGATTTTTGGCCGAGAACGAAGCCGGTGGCCCGCTGTGGGCGGGTTTGGCCGAGCCGGTGCAATTGGCCCAGCGCGACGACGGGTGGGGCGCTCGCACCCGGATGAAGGACGCGTCGAGCACCGACGTCATTGTCCACCGAGGTGTCGCGCTGACCAGCTTCTACCAGTGCGGTGACCTGTACCGGATCGACCCCCGCTCGGCGGGCGCACTCGGCAAGGAGACGTGGAACGGGCGCTTCCCTTCGGATTGGGGTGTGTCCGCACATCCCAAGGTAGACAACAAAACCGGTGAACTGCTGTTCTTCAACTACAGCAAGCAGGACCCGTACATGCATTACGGTGTCGTGGACGAGAACAACGAACTGGTCCACTACGTCGACATCCCGCTGCCCGGGCCGCGGCTGCCGCACGACATGGCGTTCACGGAAAACTACGTGATTCTCAACGACTTCCCGTTGTTCTGGGACCCCGGGCTGCTCGAGCACGATGTGCACCTGCCGCGCTTTTACCCGGACATTCCATCGCGGTTCGCGGTGCTGCCGCGCCGGGGCGGCACCGGCGACATTCGATGGTTCGAGGCTGATCCCACGTTCGTGCTGCACTTCGTCAATGCCTACGAGGATGGTGACGAAATTGTGCTCGACGGCTTCTTCGAGGGTGACCCTTCGCCACTTGATACTGGTGAGACGAAGTGGGAGAAGCTGTTTCGCTTCCTAGCGCTTGATCGTCTGCAGTCGCGACTGCACCGATGGCGGCTCAACCTGGCCACCGGAGCGGTAAAAGAAGAGCAACTATCCGAGTCGATCACCGAGTTCGGCACCATCAATCCCGACTACGCCGCGGGCAGCTATCGCTACGCCTATGCTGCCACCGGCAAACCCGGATGGTTTCTGTTCGACGGACTGGTCAAACACGACCTGCACACCGGAACCAAAGAGGGATTCGCCTTCGGCGACGGCGTCTACGGGAGTGAGACCGCCATGGCGCCGCGGGTCGGCGCCCGCGGTGAAGACGACGGCTACCTGGTCACCCTCACCACCGACATGAACACCGACGCCTCGTACTGCGTGGTCTTCGACGCCGCCCGCATCGCTGATGGCCCAGTATGCAAACTGCAATTGCCGGAACGCATTTGCAACGGAACGCATTCGACATGGGCGTCCGGAGCCGAGTTGCGACGCTGGCACACCGCTGAGTCGGCGGGCGCCGCGATCGGACTGTGACGATGGCCTACGGATCCCGCCGCCGGCACACGCACTGGCCTGCGCAGCTGGCGCCGATCGGCGCCATCCGCTTCGCTCGCCGCTCGTCGAACTTCAACGAAACGGTGCGGTTTTACCGGGAGCTGGTGGGGCTGCCGCTTTATGAGACCTTCGAGGACAGCTATGGCAGCAACGGCGCGATCTTCGGGCTGCCCAGCTGGAACCTGACCCTGGAAATCGTGGAGGCCGCCGATACCGTCGCGGTGGATCCCGGCGACCAGCTTTGCCTGTACTTCCCCGACCCACCGGCACAGCACGGGGCGATCGCACGCCTGCACGCCGCCGGAATTGAGCCCGTGCAGCAGCATCCGTACTGGGAGGCGGCGGGTGGGGTCACCTATCGCGACCCCGACGGCCGCGAGATCGTCTTCGCGCCATTCGTATTCGGCGTCAACGAGCCCAAGGACAGCGCCACGTCGGGAAAGCACGAGTTCCCGTCGCCGTAGAACTCAGCGAGTGGATCGACCGGACGCCACCGCCGCTATCACCGCCACCGCCGAACACACCACCGCGCACACCGCCGCGACTGCGCCGACATAGAGCCCGTATTCGGCTGACACCGGGGGGTTGACATTGAGTCGGTAGTACCACACCGTCAGCGCGACAATGAGCAGCGAAATAGTCAGCGCCGCAGCAGCAGCCAGCCTTGCCGACAGGCCACGGCCGACCATGGCGCCGGCCACCAGCAACGCCGAGGACAGCAGCACGATGAGCTGGCCGGCGCCGAACCCCCGCGGGAGTTCCAAGTTGCCGTGAGCGCCGCCGATGGCGTTGGCCCAGCCGCCACCGTTGACCGCCGTCGTCAGCCACGGCATCCATGCACTTGCCGAAATCACCAAGGCGAAAAACGCCACCAGCCAACCAGGGCGCAGCCGGCGAATCATGGTTGGGAGATTAGCTGACTTGCCCGCCGGCCCGTGCGACCAACGCCCACGCCGATGCTTGGCGGTCACGTGACGTTCGGCGTTAAGTGGGTGGCGCTAGGGCCGAAAACTCACCGGCCGGCGCGATCAGCGATGAAGGCCGCCGTTCATGCCCGGATCGGGCCTGGTGAATACCGTGACGAAGTTGTGCAGCGACTGATCGATGTCGCTGCGCAGCGCAGCGGCAACGATTATGCCGATCGGCCCGAACAGCGCAGGGCCACCGAGGTGCACGTCGAAGCCCACGACGGAGCCCTCCTCGGCGGGCTGAACTTTGGCCATCAGCTTGACCTTGACGCCGCCGACGCCGTCGCCGTCGCCGTTGAGTGTCATGCCTTCGGGTGGCTTGTAACGCACGACCGTCCATTTGATCCGGTTGTACATGCCCTTGACCTCGACGATCGACTCCACGACCGTGCCCTTTTCAATGTCGTCGGGCAATGTGCTGCGCCACACCCGGTGAATCGTCAGCCACTCCTTGTACCGGGATAGGTCCGAGGCATGCTTCCAGGCAACCTCTGGCGGCAACGGAACTTCGATGGATCCGGAAAGCTTCGCCATGTGCTCAGTTCTGCTGTTCGCCCGTAGCGGCAGCGTCGGCAGCCTTCTTCGCTTGCTCCTGCACCTTGTGGATGGTGTCGGAATACTTCCGCTGCGTCTTGTCGTCCACGAATTCGCCGGCCTTGTCGATCGCCGTCTCAACCTTGTCGGCATTCTGCGACAACAACTCCTTTGCCTTGTCCAGGAATCCCATGCGCCCCTCCTTCCGCCGAAATCCTACTTGCCCGGTGAAGCCCGGCAGCTAACGCCACAGCCGTGGCTGCACGCCCAGCATCTTGG
>Ga0335071_10008010_pt1 | contig 10854 bp, 12 predicted proteins | sample Lox_Sample_15_FD_206724 | JGI IMG/M metagenome (GOLD analysis project Ga0335071, IMG submission 206724) | Soil microbial communities from Loxahatchee National Wildlife Refuge, Florida, United States - Lox_Sample_1.5 | ecosystem: Environmental > Terrestrial > Soil > Wetlands | place: USA...
GCTCCGAGCTCTGAAACCAGAAGGACACGTTGATATTTCATGTGGGATCCACCTTCGCCTTACGCACAACACGCTCGCCTGGAGATCATCATGGGACGCAGTGCACCGTCGATGGGGTCGAGCACATGCGCCTCGACCGAGGCAATCGCCCCCCCGGTGTCAATCTCGTAGAGATTGAAGCCCGCCCGCACGGAGGGATCGGGGTGATCCAGCGCCGCCCCGCTCGCGCAGATGACATCGAGCGCCCCGGCCGCAGTCTGCAGCGCGCAGTGCCGACGGACGTGCAGATGACCGAACAGGAGCAGTCCGCGCGATACCGGGGCGAGCAAGCTGCGCAGCGACGCGGCATCGACCAGACCGTCCCGAAGCTGCGCCAGTCGCACGCGCTGGTCGACCGGGGGATGATGAATCAGGATCACCGGCGTACGCCGCGCAACCTCGGGGTGCGCGAGGATGTGCTGCAGAGCCGCGAGTTGCTCATCGCCGACATTGCCGGAGGAAACGAAGGGCGGCCGCGGCACAGCGCTCGAGAGTGCAATGATGGCCGCCGGTCCGCGCAACTTCACACACGGATACGGGCCGGCCGGCAGCTGCACGGCATACTCCGGCAGATCGCTGACCAGAGACGTTCCGAAATGGGATGGAAAAAGGCGCTCGCGCTGGATGGAGGCCAGGTAGATGTCGTGATTGCCGGGAACAACCGTCACCTCCGCGGTGGGGGCAATTGAACCGATCAGCCTTCGCGCCTCGTGGTACTCACTTTCCAGTCCGAGGTTCGTGATATCGCCGGTGACGACGACATGATCGGCGCACGCGGCCGAAGCTTCAAGCACGGCCAGCAAGTACTCGCGGCGATACACGCGCCCGCGCCGCAGGACCAGGTTGGCATACCCGGTAATGCGTTTGTTGAAGAGGATCTTGCGCCATTCGACACCAGCCGGCGACAGGATGTGCGGATCCGAGATGTGAGCAATGCGATACATTCCTCCTCCACCGTGAAGCAAGAATGGTCCGGTCGGCGATGCGGCCCGGCAGGAGCCGCTGGTCAGCGCCTGCGATGAAAGAACGATGTCAGGAGCCACAGCCCCATGACGGCCGCGATGAACAGTCCCGCGAGGCCGATGACCGGCATCTCGTGCCATTTCGGGGGGGTGTTCGAGAGGACAATGATCGATGAACCGATGATCAATGAGGAGAGCACGATCGCCGAGGCGATGCGACCGCTGATGAGATCCATCCTGAAAAGGGTGTGCTCCAATGCACCGTACTCTATATCCAGTTTCAGTGTTCCTTCGCCGGCCTTCCTGAGCAGTTCTTTCAATGCGACCGGAATCTCCCTGACGAACCGATACCATTGCGTTCCCGTCTCCACGAGGTCGGTGGTCAACCCCTGGAACGAATACCGGGAGAGCCGGACCGTCCGAAAGAACGGCTCGGCGTGACCCATGATCTCAAAATCCGGGTCCAATGATCTGCCGACCCCCTCGGCGGTCGTGAGCGCTTTGACCATCAGGAAGAGGTCGGGTTTCAGGCTCCTCCCGTGTTTCCTGAGAATGTCCACAATGCTCTGGAGCATCTTCCCCATGTCGAGTTCCTTCAGGGGGAGGTAGGCATACCGGTCCATGAATTCGAGCAGATCCCTTTGCAGTTCGTCGCGCCTGGGATTCACGCTCCCGTCGGTGAGCTTCAACAACGCATCACCCGCCGTGTGATCATCTTTGCGAACAAGCACGTCCACAAAATCCGTGAAGTCCTCGCGCTCCTGCTGAGTGATCCGTCCCATCATGCCGAAGTCAATGAAACAGACGACATTATTCGGGAGCACCAGGATGTTCCCCGGATGGGGATCCGCGTGGTAGAAGCCCCAGGTGCAGATCTGCCGGAGCATCGAGTCGGCTCCGCGACCGGCCACTTCCTTGAGGTCGTACCCGCCTTTGCCGAGAGCGGCGAAGTCAGAGGCTTTGATGCCGTGAATGAACTCCATGACAAGCATGCGCCTGGTGGTCAACTCGCGATACACCCTCGGGACGTACATCGTGTGATCGTCCGCGGACTGTTGGGCGAACCGCTCGATGTGGGAAGCCTCCACCCTGTAGTCCATTTCATCTTCCATTGCCCTGGCGAACTCGTCCACGATCTTCGCAGGGTGGACGAATTGCAGTTCCGCCACGTGCCGCTCCATCAGTGTGGCCAGGTGGCGCAGGATGTCCAGGTCAACCTCCACGGTCTGCCGGATGTCCGGGCGTTGAATCTTGACAGCGACTTCCTGTCCGGTGCTTTTCAAGAACGCCCTGTGGACCTGGCCTATGGAGGCGGCCGCGATGGGTTTCTTCTGAAATGAGCGGAAGATTGCCCCGGGGGCTTTGCCGGTTTCGGAGAGGATGATTTCTTTGACGCTGTCATATGAGAATGCCGGGACGGCATCCTGCAGCTTTGACATTTCCTGGACGTATTCCATCGGGATGAGATCGGCGCGCGTGGAGAGGATCTGGCCCATCTTGACAAATGTCGGACCGAGCTCTTCCAGGACCATCCTGACTCTCTCCGGTCTTGACAGTCTCTCGACCGGCTCCCGCTGCTGCCGCGAGATCTTGTTCCTGACGTTTGCGACATGCTCCCTGATATTCAGCGCATCGATCAGATCTCCAAACCCGTATTTTGCGAGAACGCCGAGTATCGCCTTGTAGCGTCTGGCGTGCCGATGCGTGCGGCCGACGGCGTCGATTGTCCCGGTTCGTATCATGTGCCCCTGCCCTCCGTGTCCGCGTTCTTCACCATTGCCGCGATGGCAATGGTCGCCCAGCCGTTCATGATCATTTCTATTGCCACAAAAAGGCCGATGACCCAGTATCCTGAGATTGGCCACTGAAGTGTGATCACGACTCCCATCAACAAGGCAATGATGCCGCTCAGGACGGGCCAGATCCAGTTCTTGAAGCCGCGCAGATGGAACCCGATGACAATGCGAAAGATGCCGATCCCCACTATCGCTCCCGCGAGCATCAACGTGAGAATGCCGGATGCCGCGACGGGGTTGACAATGACGATGACACCCGAGAGGACATAGAGGACGCCAATGAGCACGGACAGGACGATGCTTTCCCACCCCCTGGCCTTGAATGCGTGAACAATCTGGGCGACGCCGCCGATGAGCAGGAGGACGCCGAGGGCAACGACGCTGGCCAGCGTCAGGAACAGCGTCATATACAGCCCGACTGTGCCGAGGAAGAGGAGCAGGATGCCGAGAGCCATTATCCAGCCCCAGTTCTTCTTCAGGTCGCCGAATGGAGCGTCCGGGACCGTTGCGTCGGTGGAGTGTTCAGTGTGTGACATGATGAGGGCCTCCTGATGGGTGGTTGTGCCGTGATGTGTCGTGGAGTATTGCCTTTGCCATTCGCATTTCCCCGGGCATGACCAGGACGCTCACCCCTCCGGTGTCCTGCAATGAAGGCAGCATGCCGCCCGCGTCGTCCTTCGACAAGATTGCGCGGATGCCTGCCGCATGAAGATGCCCGCGCGCGATTTCTGCTTCCAGCTCGTTCTCGAACTCTGCAACGGCAATCATCTGCTCGTTCATGTATTGCCTCCTTCTGGATTGTCAACAGTATGTCGCGTATACCGGGTGGATTCTCCCGTGGCATTGATTTACGTCGTTACTGCACGAGGCTGAACGGCCCCGGGCCGAAATACGAGATCAAGAGCGCCGCGCCGGCGAGCGCAAGATCTTTAAAGAAATGGGCCTGCTCATTTGCTTTCGCCACGGGGTCACTGAGCGTCCAAAAATTGTGCATCACGACCGCTGTGGGGATCAGGAAGATGACCAGGAACGCTGCGCCAATGCGCGCATATGCGCCCAGGAGGACGCTGATCCCGCCGATAAGGACTGCCGCACCGGTGAGCCGCACCATCAGGTTCGCGGCCGGAACCCCTCTGGCAGCAACATGCCCGGACATTGCCGCAGGACGGGTGATGTGCCGGACGCCCGAACCTATAAAAATCGCTGCAAAGAGCATTCGTCCAATGAGCACCAACATGTCCATGTGTCGTCTCCTTCTGTTCTTCGTAATGCCATCGAATGTGCATCGTTCATCGATGCGTCGATTCCGGGGATCGTCCCGTGTCCTGCGTCGTGCCGTCAGGCCTCTGTGCGGGTGTCCTGAGACTATCGGGTTTTCGATCGGGCGCCTTCGAATGATCGGCCCGCTCCCAGTACCCGCGTTCTTCGAAGTACCCCTTGAAGAACCAGTTGTGCTTCAGTGCTTCCATGTCTTCGGCGAACCGCCCCGCCCCGACCTTCGCTTCCTCGGTCGCCTGCACCGTGTTGCGGACGGCGAGGAGCAGGCTGTCGTAGACCGTTCGCTCGGCGAGGAGGGCTCCCACCGTGCCCTTTCCCTCATTGAGTCTGGCGCACACGGCGTTCACGTTTGCCGTAATACTATCTGCGCGATGAACCACGTCATTGACTGATGCGGAGAGGGTATCGACCCTGCCCATGGCGACCGTGACCCCCGAGTCGGCCTGACTGCTCATGTGCTCGAGGTGTCTGTAGATATCTTCGCTGACGATGAGCTTCCCGAGCGTCCCGCGGCCTTCGTTGATGGCCGCAAGGGTCTTCGCCAGCTCCCCTGATGAGCGTCGGATGTTCTCCACGACCGCGTCGGTATTCTCCAGGACATCGCTCAGGCGAACTGCTTCTTTGCTTCGGATGACGTCGCCGTCCTCGATCCGTTCCCCTGCACGGGAGCCGACCGTCACATCAACGTAGTAACTGCCGACGAGTCCCTCCGGCATGATGGTGGCGTACGAATCCTTCGCAATGAAGGCCTTCGCCGGTGCGTTCAGTTTCAGGTCCAGGCGGACCTTGCTGTCCCGGGGCACGACCTCCACGCCGTCCACGATGCCGATGTCCACCCCGTCCAGCCGGACGGCGGAACCCGAGCGAACCCCCTCCACCGAATTGAAGTACGCGCTCACACGAAATGTCGGGTGGAACATCCCTTCCTGAGTCCCGACAAGCACGACGCCGGCGAGCAGCGCCGCTGCGCCAAGAAGCACGAAGAGCCCGACCCGGAAAGCAGACGATGCAGTGGCCATAACGGCAATCTCACCCCAGTGCGAAGAATTGTTTCACAAACGTGTCATCGGCGTGTTCCGTTGCATCCAGCGTCCCTTCGAAGCAGATCACGCCCTTGTTCAGCACCGCGACCCGGTCGGCGATAATCCGTGCACACGCGATATCGTGGGTGACAGCAATGGACGTCATCGCGTGCTGCCGTTGCAGGTTCTGGATCAGCTCGCTGATTTCCCGGCCCGTGACCGGATCGAGGCCCGTTGTCGGCTCGTCGTACAGCATGACCTCCGGCCGGGTGATCAGGGCCCTGGCGAGACCGATGCGCTTGCGCATCCCTCCGGAAAGCTGGGCAGGCATCCTGTCGATCGCGTCTGCCAGGCCGACCAGGCGCAACTGCTCTTCCACCCTTCTCTCCATTTCGTCTTCATCCAGTGTTTCCCGCCGTCGCAATGCGAATTCAAGGTTGCCGCGGACGGACATCGAGTCATACAGGGCGGCCCCCTGAAAGAGGTACCCCATACGCCTGCGCACCGCATACAGGTCCTTCGATTTCATCCCGACGATCTCTTTCCCGTCAATGCGAATGCTCCCGGAATCCGGCGTGAGCAATCCGATGATACTCTTCAGCAGAACGCTTTTTCCTGCCCCGCTTGTCCCCAGGATGGCCGCGGTCATTCCCTTCTCGACGGTCAGGTTGACGCCCCGGAGAACGGACACACCATCAAAAGAAGTCATGACGTTCCGGATCTCGATCAGTTCCATAGGAGCACGATCAGTTTTGCCAGCACCATGTCCGTGAACAGGAGAAGCAGCGACGCAATGACCACGGCACTTGTCGATGCACGCCCTACGCCCGCGGTCCCCCCCGTGGCAGTGTAGCCCTGGTGGCTGCCGATCACGCCGATGATGAACCCAAAAACTCCCGTCTTCAGTATGGCGGGAATGACATCGCGCAGCCAGAGAGAGTACACAGCCCGGTGAAAGTACAGCTTCCATGACATATGCATCTCGGTGACCGCCGGCAGATACGCGCCGAGGATCGCCAGGATGTTGACGATAGCGGTCAACAGGGGGAGGAGGAGCGTGCATGCAATGACCCGGGTGACCACGAGAAATCTGAACGAGTCGATTCCCGCGACTTCGATCGCGTCAATCTGCTCCGTGACGCGCATCGACCCGAGCTCTGCGCTCATGCCGGAGCCGACTCTCCCCGCGACCATGAGCGCCGTGAGAATCGGTCCGAGCTCCCGAACGACTGAGATCGACACCATCGCGGGGACATACGATTCTGCGCCGAACCGCGCAAGGACCGGCCGGGATTGAATCGCAAGGATCAGGCCGGTGACGAGCCCGGTGGCGCCCACCACGGGAAGCGACTTCGCGCCGAGCTCGTCCATCTGCGTGAGCAGTTCTGCCGTGTCGTACGGAGGCCGAAACATGCCCAGGAAGCAGTCACGCGCGAAGGATGCGCCGCGTCCAACCTGCGCCACGAATCGCATGCAGGAGGTCGTGGGACCGGGATTGATGTCACGCGCCATGAGCTTCTCTTTCGCATTTCCCCTGAAGACGGACACAGTGCCTCCTACGAGATCTTCGACGCCGCAGGATGTCCGGCATCCGCGTGCGGTGCGGGGGGGAGTCCCGTGACCGCCAGGATCTCCTTCTCGTCGAGCGTCTCCCGGCTCATCAATGCCTCGGCGAGCGCGTTGAGTTGCGTGCGGTGCTCGTTCAGCAGTCGCATGGCCTCCTCGTGGCTCTCGGCAATGATTCCCGCGATCTCGGCATCGATTGTCTTCGCGGTTTCCTCGCTGAATGCCCTGCCTTCCCCGTATCCGCCCGCGCCGCCCAGGTAAGGGTTCCCCCGGGATGCGAACTGCACCAGGCCGAGCTTCTCGCTCATGCCCCAGCGCGTCACCATCTGCCGGGCGAGATCCGTGGCTTGCTCGATGTCGCTTTCCGCACCGGTGGTCTTGGTGCCATACACGACCTCCTCGGCTGCGCGGCCACCCAGCATGCCGATGATCCGTGCGCGGAGATACGACTCCGTATAATTGTACCGGTCGCCGTCGGGCCGTTGATATGTCACGCCGAGCGCCATGCCGCGGGGAACGATCGTGACACGGTGGACGGGGTCGGATCCCGGGACGACCAGACCGAGGATCGTGTGTCCTCCTTCGTGGTATGCAATGCGTTCTCTGTCGGCCCGGGTAAGGAGGATCGGTCGCGCAGGCCCGAGGACGATCTTCTCGAGCGAGTCGGTGAAGTCCTTCTGATGGACCTCGTCCTCGCCTCTCCGCGCGGCGACAAGTGCGGCCTCGTTGGCCAGGTTGCGCAGGTCTGCTCCCGAAAACCCGGGGGTGGTGGCAGCGATGTCCGCCAGGCTCACATCGTTTGCCAGCGGGACGTGCCGCGTGTGGACTTTCAGAATGGCCTCACGCCCGTTCTTGTCGGGGAGATTGACGACCACGCGCCGGTCAAATCGACCCGGGCGGAGGAGCGCCTTATCGAGGACCTCCGGCTGGTTGGTGGCCGCCAGGACAATGATCCCTTCCCGCCCGGTGAAGCCGTCCATCTCGGTCAGGATCTGGTTGAGCGTCTGCTCCTGCTCGCTGGATCCGCCGACGGCGATCGTCCCGCGGGAGCGACCGATTGCATCCAGCTCGTCGATGAAGATGATCGCCGGAGCGTGCTGACGCGCCTCCTTGAACAGGTCGCGCACCCTCGCTGCACCGACTCCCACGATCATCTCGACAAACTCCGAGGCGCTCATCGAATAGAACGGGACCCCCGCTTCGCCGGCAACTGCTTTCGCCAGCAGCGTCTTGCCGGTCCCCGGGGCGCCTACCAGGAGCACCCCCTTGGGAGCCACGCCGCCAAGGCGTGTGTACTTCGTCGGATCCTTGAGGAATTCGACGACCTCCACCAGCTCATTCCGGGCCTCGTCGATGCCCGCGACGTCATTGAAGGAGACCCTGGTGTCCTTCTCCTGGTCGTAACGTCGGGCTGTGCTCTTGCCGATGCCGAAGAGACCTCCCCCCATGCCGCCGCCCTGTTTTGCTGCCCGCCGGAAAAGCCAGAGATAGAACACGATGAGGAGCAGCCCTGGGCCGAAACTGTAGAAAAACGATTCCAGGGGACTGCGCTCCTCATTGATCGGCCTGGCACTGATCTCGACGCCGTGGTCAATCAGGTATGCCTCGAGACTCCTGTCGACAAACGAGGGCAACGTCGTCGTGAAGTCGCTCACCGGTCGGGATGGCTCATGGAGCGCCGCACTCTTGGCGGAGTCCGGGGGATAGTTGACCGGCACCTTGAAGCGCCCCTTCACGATCTCACCCCTGCAAAAAATAACATCCACGTTCCCCTTCCCGACCTCCTGTTTGAACAGCGTGTAGGGCACGCTGACGGGTGATTCAGGGTTGGGAAGAAGGAGCATTGCCAGAAAATAGTTCACGAGGAGAATGATGAAGAACCTCCACCAGGTGCTGGGGGGAGGCATCTTCGCCCACCCTCCGTCTTTCCTTGATTCAGGCTTTCCGTCGGGATATTGTGCCGACGGAGGGGATGTGAATTCGCTCATCCCGTCGGGTTGCTGTTCTGCAGGATTCATGTGACCTCCGGTGGACGGTTTTGTTGTTAAACTCTGCGTCGGCCTGATCGCTGGCCCCGATCAACACCTGCCCTCAATGCGCTTCGAGCACAAAGAACAGGGCAAATACGACTGCAAAGAGAGCAATCATCAAGCTCGCCTTGGGCGGCGTTTTCACTTTCTCATTCGTGTCTTCCATGATCCTCCCGCGTGTCAACGTGTGGACTGCTCCTGCGGCTCTCTGTGGCGTGTCTCTCCTGCCGAGGCTTTGCCTGGCTGCGCATCGCGTGACCAGCCGTGAACTCGTCATGCCTCGGATGGTCTTCCCCCGGTGCATCCGTGCCATGCACCACACTCCATCCCGCGGTCCCCGGGTAATTGTTGTGCGCGGCGATGCTGATCAGCAGGACCATCATGCTCTCCAGCGTACGGCTCATGCTCAATTTGCCTGCATAGACCGCGTGAAATCCCGCATCCCTTACCAGCTGGATGACCGTCGCTACCGCCTCGTCGTCGTCTCCGGCCACAAACACGTCAGGGATCCTCCCGGAGGCCGCCGGCCTCTCCATGTGTGCGGCGAAAATCGTATTGAATGCCTTGATGATCTTCGATTGCGGGAGGCTGTGCGCGAGCTCCTCGGCAGCGCTGGTGGTGGGGGGTGTCAGGAGTCCGTCGCAGTGGTCGTTCAGCGGATTCGTGACGCTGACGACAGTCTTCCCGGCAGCGACGTCTTTGATCCTGCCTGCCACCTCATCCTGCACCTCAAAGGGAACCGCAAGGATGATGATATCGGCTTCCCAGCTCGCCTCATGTGAAGAGGAGACGATGTCAAGGTTTGTCCGGGCTGCATTCGGCCTGATCCTGTCGACCAGTGAGGAGAGCTTGCCGGCAGAGGATCTGGCATCGTTCGACCCGTCATCGGACAGCAATACGCGGTAACCTCCCCTTGCCAGCTTCTGTGCAAGCCCCCATCCAATCCGGCTCGCGGCCCCCAGGACTGCGATGGTTCTTTTCGTCTGTATCTCACGAGTTGCCATGAAGACTCTTGGTGTGCTGTCTGCCACCAAGATAGCACCACGCCACCCCCGGATGCATTCAAAAAGGGTGAGAAATTCCTTGAAATCCGGGTAAGGGACTGTCTGAACTTTTGGTAAGCGTGAACTACTTGCGGTCGGCGAGTTCCCTGCGGATACGGCTGAGAGATTGTGGCGTCATGCCGAGGTAGGAGGCAATCTGGTGGAGCGGGATTCGCTGAAAGAGACCGGGGTATTTCTTAAGAAATCGTTTGTATCTCTCCTCTGCGCTCAGGCTCACGAGTTCTGAGACCCGTACGAGTGCGCCCGTGTACGCATTTTCGAGCTCTCGCTTGAAAAAGAGACCCCATGGCGGGACCGTGACCGCAAGCTTCTCCTGAGTCGCCCGATCGATCAGGAGCAGCTCCGAGTCTTCGAGGGCATCGATGTTGCTGGTTGCCGGTTCATGTGCATGGTAACTTGCCGTATCGGTGATCCATCCCCCCTCAATCGCAAATGCCTGGATGTGCTCATTCCCCTCATCGTCAAGGGAATACTGGCGCAGGCATCCTCCTGAAACAAACGCCACCCACCTGCATACATCTCCAGCCTGGAGGAGATATTGTCTTTTTCTCAATTTCTTCGGGACCAGGAGGTTCGTCCCGATTGTGAAGTCCTCCTCCGACATATCCGTGGCAGTCAGGATGGAGGCCCGGAGATTCTCAAACATGGAAGTGGCGGAGTGTCATCCCGCGTCCGGAAATGGAAGAGCCTGGCCTGATTCCCTGCAACGAGCCGTTGACGTTGCCTCACCAGCAAATGTGCGAATTTCTCCCGGCATAACCAACTGCAAAACGGCACTATGCCCTGCCCTCGGGACCGATTGAACTTTCGGACAAATACCCCTAAGTTCGCGCTGTCAAGAGGGGGTATCCCGTATGTTAATGGTGCCGCTCGGGGACGCGTCCCGTCGTCCCACACGATTCCCGGTTATCACGATTTCCGTCGTCGTGGTCAATGTCGTCGTCTTCCTCCTTGAGCTGCTGGGGGGGGATGCATTCGTCGCGCAGTGGTCTGTCATACCCGCCGATATTGTCGCGGGGAGGCATTGGATCACGATACTCACGGCGATGTTCATGCACGCAAGCTGGTCCCATATCGTGGGCAACATGCTGTTCCTG
>Ga0335071_10008011_pt1 | contig 10854 bp, 10 predicted proteins | sample Lox_Sample_15_FD_206724 | JGI IMG/M metagenome (GOLD analysis project Ga0335071, IMG submission 206724) | Soil microbial communities from Loxahatchee National Wildlife Refuge, Florida, United States - Lox_Sample_1.5 | ecosystem: Environmental > Terrestrial > Soil > Wetlands | place: USA...
CATCTCTGGGCACGAATTTCCTGAGATTCCAATTTCACAGCGTATCATTCACATGAGAATCTCGTCACGGTTTGATCTGCCCACAAGAACCTGCTCGGTTTCTATGTTAAAAAACCAACCTCTTCCCGGACAGTTATAATCTCTCCGGAAAGGGAATTTGATCTGCTTTTTTTGGCATAATTTCTTCTTCCTGTAAGGTAGTTTTTCTTATTTCTTCAATTCTCACAATATTTCAATCCGTAATAAACGCTATTCATGCCCCACGAAAAACATTAGTGCCGCACCTCAGCTCTTGAGGTTAAGATTTGCTTGACATGCAAGACTCCTCTCCGTATTCTGAACCAACGAAGAGGCAAGTTTTTATCAATTGGATCGCTCCTAATTCATTACGAAAGGAAATCAAAATGAAAATTGTTGTGGGATACGATGGGTCGGATGAGGCAAAAAAGGCCTTGAAGGTGGCTAAAAAACATGCCAGGGCTTTCGATGGCAAAATCCATGTCCTCACATCACTCGTCGGTGGGAACTGGGAGCGTGCAGAAGACATCGACAAGGCCAGATACAATTTGAAAGATGCGATAAAATCCATTGAAAAAGATGGGATCCCCTGTGAAGAACATCTGTTGATCCGCGGCATGAAACCCGGTGAGGATATTGTCCAGTTTGCCGAAGACAATAAGGCGGACGAGATCATTATAGGGGTTATCAAAAAGTCAAAAGTACAAAAACTCCTTTTAGGCTCGAATGCACAGTATGTGATTCTGCACTCCCCATGCATGGTGATCGCGGTCAAGTAGTCGTCAGTATGGAGTAATCATCGGAGGTTCATCCGCCGGAAGCCTTGCTGCCGCTGTCTATCACCCCTTGAATCCACAGTTGTCCTATTATTACCGTCTCCTAGTGGATGAATAAGACGCTCTGCTTCTTGCTGTAATCAACGACTGCTGTCTTTGATCCTTTATTGTAGATTTCAAGTGATAATCGTGATAATCAAAACACATATAAAGACAGTAAATTCATAAACCCTTTAACATTACATGAGGGTGCTATGGACGGATTATTGAAACCCCGTTTCTCAAAACAGAGTGCGGGGCTTTGTGTTTTGATGCAAGATATACGGGGGGAGATAGGAAGAATAGACTTACTGTGGTTTTAACACAAATCTTCATCGGAGGATTATATGAAGAAAAGAGTATTCATAGTGGCTGTCCTATCAGGTCTGATTATTCTGGCCGTTTGTGGGCCGTCATGTTCTGGTGATGAAACTGTCTGCCCGAGGCTCAAAACTGCATCGTCACAATTGCCTAAAGACGAGTATATCAATGTGGACGGCATAAACACCCGTTACTGGTCTGCAGGCAAAGAGAGTAAACCCGCTGTCATCCTGATTCACGGGTTCGGCGCTTCTGTTGAGATATGGCAGCATAATATCCTGGCCTTATCAAAGGGCTACCGTGTCTATGCGTTAGACCTCGTAGGCTTTGGCTGTTCCGACAAACCAGACGTTGATTACTCGCCAACCTTTCTCGTGAACCACGTGAATGGATTGCCATTTTGTATACCATTACTCATCCAGACAGGGTAGAAAAGTTGGTCCTGGTTGATAGTGTAGGACTTGGCGACAAAATATACTTCGGTCTGCGCCTAATGACTGTCCCCATTCTTGGAGGTGCCATGACCCTACCAACCTGGACAGACACATACGGGTTCTTCAAGCCCACCGTGCTCAACTCAAAGCTGTTGGATGATTCTTTCATAGACTTCTATATGAAGTTGTTCGCTCTGCCAGGAGCCCGGCAAGCAAAGCTCAAGACGCTGCGCTCACTATGCAATTTTTGGGGACCAAGGAAAGATGTCCTTAATAGCATAATGTTAAACCTTCATAAGATAGATGTGCCCACTTTGATACTATGGGGAAAGGATGACGAGATACTGAACGTAGAACAGGCATCCTTTGCCAGGGAGAAGATACCCAATTCTCAGCTTTATACATTTAACCAATGTGGTCACATGCCTAACTTTGAGAAGCCAGATGAGTTTAATAAAGTGGCGTTAGAGTTCCTTTCCAAATAAATAAAAGTTAGGGCCGTAAATTAAGCCCAGATTCTAGAGAGGAATAGCCATGGTGAAGAAAAACCTGTTTTCCCTGTGTGTAACAATTGTCCTGACCGTGGTCTCGGTCTCGGCCTGTGCGTGTATCAAGCCAACGCCCCATGATCCCTGCCAAGGGTCTGAAGCCAACCCCAGTCGCTGTCCAGGTGTCTGGGTCGATGTCAGACCGGCCTTTTATCCACAAAGCCCTGGAGATCATACCTATATTAAGTTCCTTGAAGGGAACGGGCAGTGGCAGAGCTTTCATTGTTTCGGGCATTGCAATGGTGGCACAGAACTGCCAGATACCAAATCCTATACCATGGATGCTAATGAAAAAATCATTCAGTACATGGCCGATCACACGCCCTGCAAATGGCCGAAAGACTATTACCTGATCATCGGTGTCTGCCATCAGTTGGCCAACCGTGGACTGTTTCACACCGGCAAGATTGTGGCAAAAGCAAGGATGTACAACTGGACTTCCTTTGTCTATCAAACCTATGGAGCCTGTCGGCCCGGATTAGAGGAATACTGCATGAACAACTGTCGAGAAGCATCTGCAACAGCCGGCACTTGGGACCCGGGGTTGCCGCCAGACTGTCCACCCTCTGAAATGGCAAGACCAGCAGAACGTGATGCAGAGTATCAACTGTATATGAAATATTTCGGAGACCTGAAAGCAACCAAGGCTGTTCAGGATATGGCTAGTCTTCTTAAAGCTTATCGACATGAACTCCTGGAGCTGCATGTCAGACAACGACTCGGAGATGAATACCTGCGTGAGTATTTGCCGATATTGCGCAAGGTGCAGGATGATCTTTTGGGAAAGAAGGAAATGCTGGACCGCCGGCTCTTAAGAACCAAGGCCCTGAGTGAAGATATTATAGATGAATACAACAAGCTGTTCAATGAATCCCTGAAGGGGTTTCAGGCTCAGTTTCGAGAACGCAAGGATCTTTATGAAAACTTCTTCGGCCTCAAATATGATGAGAAGATTGATATGAAGATCTTTATGCCGGAAGAGTAAGTGGCATTTGCCGGGAAGAAACGTCACTATTAATGCCAATCAGTTGTATTGGATGTAACACGGCAATTTGAATAGACACTTTCCCCGGAACGGATTAACCTAACTGGTTTCTAGACAGATTATTCCTTCTCATGACTAAGCTTACATGAGTTTCTTGTGCACAACTATCTTCCTGTACTCCACAAACTGCCATGGTGGATTTTCATTGTGATTTCAAATGGCAATCGTAATAATCAAATGAGAAAATGGCTTTTGAAGAAGTTGCATCCCACATAGTTAATCTTTGAGGGATATGTGGAATGTAGCGTTTCAAGGAAAGGTGGAAAGATATTGAAGCATTTATACAACACCTATACCACTGCCTTATATTGTTTCCAATCTCTTATCGATTACACGCTTGAATGCTTCAACAACTTGAGGGTCAAACTGCTTACCGGAATTGACTATGATTTCTTCCCGGGCTTGCCAGGGCGGCATTCCCTTGCGATACGGACGGTCGGTCGTCATGGCGTCGAAAGAATCGGCTACGGCCAGTATCCTGGCACCCAAGGGTGTTTCTCCATTTTTAGATTTTCCTTTCTCCCCGTTGTCATTGTTTGAAAAGTAATCATGGTGGGCCATGACGATGGGGACAACTTGCTTGAGGACAGACCCCACTGAGGAAAGAATCTGCGCTCCCTGCTCCGGATGTTTGTTGATCTGTTCCCTCTCTTCAGTTGTCAGGTCGGCTGCCTTGCGCAGAATCTCTCCACTCACCTCTACCTTTCCGATGTCGTGAAGTAGTCCTGCCACACGGATGTTCTCAACATCAGTGCGATGCAACTCCATGGCGATGGCAACGTCCATAGCAAGTTCTGAGACCCGGACCGAATGCCCCTTGGTGTACCGGTCCGTGGACTCGAGATATTTCGATAGTATTTCCACTACCCCGACGTATGCATTTTTTAGGTCTTGGAGACGGCGTTCGTTCAACTCATATAAACTGCCAACCGTGATACTTGCCAGTATCAGGAAACCGCCCCAGGAGGAAAGCCTGCCAATATCTTGTAACAACATGTTTGGGGTTAAGAATTTTGAGGGGAAAAGTAACGCACAAACAAGGACAAACAAAATTGACATGATGGCGGTGAGAAGTCCCATGCGACGCCCAAGAAAGTATGAAGCCACAAGAACAGGAAGATAATAAAAATTGAGAACAACCGAAGGTTCATCAAGGTAGTATGTTCCAAGGAAGGCCGTTAGAAGAATTACTAAAACGAGTATTGTCTCAAAGTTTTTATAAAGATATTGTTTTAGGTTTTCCATTTAAGTTCCGCTCGTTATATAACCCTCACGGTTTCTACTTTACGCTTTAATTATCGGATAGATCACGCACTTACTTGAGAGAAAAAACCGTCCTAACTGACCAATTCAATTTAATACCCGCCCATTCGCTGACATAAAAAAGGCAGGACTAAAAATGATCCTGCCCTGAGAGAAGGAGGGTTGACGAGGAAGTTTGATGACGTCACTTATGTTATCACTATCGGTATATATCTGGTGAAACTTTAATAATTTGATTGCCGAATTATTTGTGCGCAACTAACACTGCAAGAATAAGTTTGAAGGTATACAGAAAAAGAAAAATGGGTTACAGACCTAAATCTATAACCCATTAATTGTTTTGGTGCCCCCGGCGTGACTCGAACACGCGGCACACGGATTAGGAATCCGTTGCTCTATCCGCCTGAGCTACGAGGGCACTGCCCGACTTTCGGATGAAGGGCTTTAACATGATTCCGCCGAAAGTGTCAATTATTCTGTTACGGGTGGCCCAACTATGTAGTTATTCATACCCACCAATCGGCTTACTATTTTCTATCATTGCTTTTGATGCCGGATTCCTCCATTTTTTTATTTATAGGCGGCGCCCTTCAAGCAATCTAGGTCCGCCCGACACAGCAAAGGAGGAAGGCATGGAATGCAAGGACGTTGACAAGCTGAAACCGCTGGATAAACTTCTGGACGATCAGGTGCAGGAGTTCGATAGCGGTGAGGAGAGGAAGTGCGACAAGGATCTTGACGCGATGATCTGGAAACTCGGTGGTTACGAAAATGAGGAGCCCGTGCAGGCAGCCGACGAATTCCAGGAGGAACCTCCGATTGAAGAAGAACTCGTGGAGAAGAGAAATGTCCACGGCACCAGCGGCTTGCCTTATTTCATGGCTGAAGAGAACGTTGCCACAGCTCGTTCGATCAGCCCGGAGACGAGAAAAAGAAAGAGTAGGGCAGCCCGTAGCAACCTTTCCCGCAAAACAAAGTGACGGTCGGACCAACCTGAAATGGAGGTAAGATATGGTTCACAAGGCGCTGTTCGTGCGTCTGGAAGCAAAGCCAGGAAAAGAGAAGGAAGTGGAAGAACTCCTGTGCGGAGCCCTACCCATAGTTCTGGAGGAGCGGGCAACTGTTGCATGGTTTTCTACACGCCTGGGCCCGTCGACGTTCGGCATTTTTGATGCCTTTCCTGATGAAGAGGGCCGGATGGCCCACCTTGGAGGCAAGGTAGCGGCTGCGTTGATGGCCAGAGCCCGTGAGCTTTTGGCTCAAACGCCTGTCATCGAAAAGATGGATGTTCTGGCGGCCAAGCTTCCCAAAAAGTGATCAATGACAGGACTTGATCTGCGTGAGCGTGATAAAGATTCCTCACGGTAACTACAGGTGCGTTTCGATGATGCATTCGGCGCAGAAATTCGCGAGCTGGAGGTATTCGGCGGAAACGCCTTCAAGGGCTTCTTCCGGTATGAGGCCGACCAGCTCCGACTCCAGGATGGAAACGCCGCATGCGGCAGCCTTCTCCTTTACCACGTCAAATACTTTCCGGGGCGGTGTCACTTTATAATTGGTAAGGTTCATCGATACCTGCACGATATTCCTGCTTGCAAGGCGAACACCGATGGCCTTCACACATTGCAGACCGCCGCCGGACTGCCTGATGGAACAAGCGATGTCCTTTGCCACTTGAAGATTGTCGGTGTCAAGATTAATGTTATATGCGATGAGTGGCTCCCGCGCGCCGCAGGCAACAGCGCCGCTCCGCGGATTGAAGCGGGCCGGGCCGGCGTCCGGCATCCACAGAGGGTCTTCAAAGCGTGTTTTCAAAGCTTCATATTCGCCTCTTCTCAGGTCGGCTAATTCTCTCCTCTTCGGATCGAGTGCAGCCTCACCGTAAAAGTAGACAGGGATCTTGCGCTTCTCTCCTAATGCGCTGCCGAAGCGGTGCGCTAGGTCTACGGCGTCTTTCATTGTTGCGCCTTTCAGCGGGACGAAGGGTACCACGTCGACAGCTCCGATCCGGGGGTGCACGCCTTTATGTTTGCGCATGTCGATGAGATCAAGGGCCTTCTCACAGGCGGCAGTGGCTCCTTCCAATATCTCTTCCGGTTCTCCGATGAAGGTCAGAACCGTCCGGTTGTGATCGCAATCGGCGCATACATTAAGGAGCTTGACGCCCTTCACTCCTGAAGCCGCCGCGATGCTGTCTATCTTTTTCCTGTCACAGCCCTCACTGATATTGGGGACGCATTCGATAATTTTCATGAAAGTCATACCTGGTATATTTTCATCTCCGGCAATTCGATACACGTGAGCCTCCCTCCATAGACAGCGCCCGTGTCGATGTTGATCTTCGTCTTGTCGATGAGAGGCTTATCCAGGGAGACCGGTGTGTGGCCATAAATGACGGTCTTGCCGAAATCATACCGGGATTTGATGAACTCGAAGCGTATCCACAGGAGGTCGTTGCGAGCCTGCTGATCCAGGGGGATGCCTGGCCTCAGCCCGGCATGCACAAATATATAATCGTCAGTCTCATGGTATGTCCGGAGGCTGGCAAAGAATTCCCTGTGGCTCGGTGGCAGTATCAATTCATCCGCGCCTTCCCAGGAAAGGCCATACGACACCAATGTGTCCATGCCTCCGTTTGACATGTAGAGGTCTTCATCCCTGCGGTCGAGGCAGTAGTTGAGGAACATTTCTTCGTGATTGCCCAGGAGGCAGACGACGTTCCTGATGTTCTTCCTGATGTCTATAATGTAATCGATGACCCCCTTCGGATCGAGGCCGCGGTCGATGTAATCGCCGACGAAGACGAGAGTGTCTTCCTCTTTATTTATATCAAGCTGCGCCACCAGCCTGTCGAGGTGCGAGATGCATCCGTGGATATCTCCTATGGCGAATATTTTTCCCATAAAAAACTTTCTTAGTATTTAACACTATCGGACATCGAAGACCTAAAGGTCTGCACTACGTAAACAGAATAAATGTAGTGCAGGACTTTAGTCCTGCGAAGAGTGATTATCGCGCGTCCTGCTCGAACAGGGCGTCCACGAATTCCGCGCTTTTGAAGGCCTTCAGGTCGTCGAGCCTCTCTCCGATACCGATATAACGGATGGGGATACTAAGCTCTCTGGCAATTCCTATAATAACGCCGCCCTTCGCGGTCCCGTCCAGTTTGGTTAATATAATTCCCGTCACACCGATCTCGTCATTGAACATCTTCGCCTGGACTACAGCATTCTGGCCTGTCGTTGCATCAAGTACGAGGAGGATCTCATGCGGGGCGTTGGGCAGCTCCCTTTCTATAATCCGCTTCATTTTCTTGAGCTCTTCCATCAGATTGACCTTGGTGTGAAGCCTGCCAGCCGTGTCGATGATAAGCGCGTCGGTTTTCCGGGCCTTGGCCGCGACAATGGCATCGAAGACAACGGCGGAAGGGTCAGCGCCGGTCTTCTGCTTGATGAGCGGCGCATTCACCCTCCGGCCCCAGATCTCGAGCTGTTCGATTGCGGCGGCCCTGAAGGTATCGGCAGCGGCGAGCATTACAGACACTCCGTCTTGTTTCAGAGTATTTGCCAGCTTTCCGATTGTCGTGGTCTTACCCGTGCCGTTGACGCCAACCACCATGATGGTGATGAGCTCATTCGTGGGGACATGGAGGGGCGCCTCATTTTTTTTCAGTGTATCGGCAATCGTATCGCGCAGAACTTTCCTTAACGCATCTGCGTCTCCGAGATCGGTTCTCTTGGCCTGATCTTTCATTTTTTCGATGAGCTCATAGGTGAAGGCAGGGCCGACATCAGCCATGATAAGGGTTTCCTCGAGCTCGTCAAAGAGCTTCTGGCTGATGACCCTTTCCCCCATAAAGATTTCATCGATATTCTTGATGAAGGCGTTTCTTGTCCGCGCAAGGCCTGCCTTCAGCCTTTCAAAAAAGCCTTTAGTTTCGGTATCGCTTCCCATTTATTCATCCAGTCCCGAAATTCTAATTTTCCCCTTTCGCAAAGGAGGCAAGGGGATAGGACACAATTAATCTATAACCATTTTTGACGGGAGATGTAAAGGATGGAATGCTTAAGCGCGTTTAGTTCAAGGCCACGGAGACCATGGCGGATATACCCTGCTTCTGCATGGTGATGCCGAATAGATACTCTGCGACCTCCATGGTCTTCTTGTTGTGAGTGACCATGATAATCTGGGAGTTTGACGAGATATCCTTCACGAGGTTATTAAACAGGCTTATATTCGCATCGTCAAGGGCGGCGTCCACTTCATCCAAAACGAGGAAGGGAACAGGCCTGTATATGAGAATGGCAAAGATCAGGGCTATGGCGGCGAGCGACTTTTCTCCGCCTGAGAGCAGGCTGACACTCTGCGCGCGCTTTCCGGGAATGACGATGTCGATGTCCACGCCTGTCTCCAGTATATCTTCGGCATCGGTCAGCCGCAATTCGCCTTTGCCGCCGGGGAAGATCCTCGCAAATATTTCCTTGAAACATTCATTGACTGCTTCAAAGGTCTCCGAGAAACGCTTCCGGGATTCGACATTTATTTTTGTGATGGTCGCCTGGAGTGAATTAAGGGAGGCGTTCAGATCACCGACCTGGTTCGTGAGGAATTCGTAACGCCCCTTCAATTCTTCAAATTCGCTGAGCGCCAGTAGATTCACTTCGCCGAAGTTTTCGACAAACTGCCTGTCTTTATTCAGCTTAGTGGTCAGTTCCTCAAGGACGGGTTCTTCGAGGCGCTGAAATTCGGGGACGAGGGTCTGGAGATCGACATAGTATTTTTCCTGAATGCCTTGACGCAGGCCGTCTGCCTGGAATGCCAGCTCGCGATATGCTATTTCCAGGTCATTCGTTTCCTTTACGACCTGGTCGTGTGTCTTTTTGACTTCCCTGAGGTCCGCCTCACGGTTCCGGAGCAGAGCTTCCCGTTCCTGCTGTGAGAGTCTCATTTCCGAAAGTGTACCTTCGACGCCCTCATGATCCTTGTACAAATGTTCAAGGAGCTCTTGCTCGCGCGCTGTCTGGTTAGTTACGTCCTCAATCTCGTGGTCACTCTGCCCGAGCTCCGCAATTCTGGCTTCTATTTCACGGGCTGTCTCCGCCTTGTCGGCCTCCAGCCTCTCGATTGTCTTGAGGTCGGCGTTTCTCTTTTCTTCCAGAGACGCCAGTTGAATCTTTTCTCCGGTGAGATAATCTTCCTGGGTTTCCACGTCCGCCTTCAGCTTGTCCAGATCCTCCTGGAGGGCGGACATGGCGACGTTGATCGTCCTCTCCTGTGCCTCGGAGGAGACGATGAGCTTCTCTGCGACGGCGCATTCTTCCAGTGCTGCCGTCTCTTCCGCCTGATGATTGTCACAATTGAAATCGAGCACCTTTATTCTCTGCTCGATCCCTTTTATCTCCGACTCAAATCTCTCCACGTCTTTCCGCTTGCCGTTGACCTGGAGTTCGAGATCGCGTATTTCCGACCTCAACTGAAGCAGTTCTTCTTCCCATTGCAGGATGAGAGATGCGGCCTCCTTTTTCTTTTCAGTGTCTTCAGCAAGCGATACATTTAACTCATCAACCTCGTGTTCCAGTTCGGTGATCTCCCGCTTGGTCTTGAGCAGACTCTTGTCCCCGTTTGTCTTGCTTCCTCCCGTTAGAACTCCCTGCGGGTTTATGACGTCTCCTTCCGATGTAACGAAGGTGCCTCTGAAACCGTTTCGCTCCCAGAGGGAAACGCCGCTGTTGAGGTTCGGTATCAAGAGGACATCACCCAGCAGGTAATCGGCAATTTTTTCGAAGCCCTGCTGAACATCGACTACATCGAGGAGTCTCACCGCATCCTTGAGATACTCGGCGGCAGAGCCGTAACTCTGATGTCTCACTTCCAGCGGGACGAAGGTTCCCCTCCCCGAAGAAGAGCTTTTCAGATAGTCGATGGCCAGCATTCCGTCTCTCTGACTTCTGACCACCATGTACTGGAGCTTTTCTCCCAGCACGGACTCAACCGCTGTCTCGTATTCACGGGGCACGTCCAGAACATCCGCGACAAGGCCCAGGCAGGTCTCTCCAGGCAGCATATCGGGGCTGGCCACCTTTCTTGCCTGCATTATCGACTTCGTGCCGTCAGAGCACCAGGCGTAGCTTTCCTGCAAATCCCGGAGCGACGAGAGGCGAGACGATTTCATTCCCGCTTCATCCTTTATTTCCGAGATATGGTCGTCGATCTGCTGCAGATCATTCTTTGCCCGCTCAAGTTCATCGGAGGTCATGCCGGCGCTGTCCGTGAGATTCTCCAACGTCCCTTCGTCCTGCCTCAAGGCGGCAATAAGGGAATCGAGATTTCCGCGGGTCTCCATAAGCCTTGTCCTGTTTTCATTTGCCTCTCTGTCGTCCCGCTCTTTTCTCTTCCTGATATCCTCGATA
>Ga0335071_10008012_pt1 | contig 10854 bp, 12 predicted proteins | sample Lox_Sample_15_FD_206724 | JGI IMG/M metagenome (GOLD analysis project Ga0335071, IMG submission 206724) | Soil microbial communities from Loxahatchee National Wildlife Refuge, Florida, United States - Lox_Sample_1.5 | ecosystem: Environmental > Terrestrial > Soil > Wetlands | place: USA...
GGGAAACACGGTGATGACATTTTCGCCGAGGCTGGCGACCTGGGCCTCGACCTGCGCCTTGGCGCCGTTGCCGATGCTGAACACCGCGATCACCGCGCCGACGCCGATGATGATGCCGAGCGCCGTCAGGATGGAGCGCATCTTGTTCCGGCGCAGCGCGCGCAGCGAGATGGTGACCGTGTTGATGGAGCGCATCGTTCAGTCGGCGGTCAGTTTGGCGGCGGCCTCGGCCTCGAGCAGCTTCCGCATCTCGGCGTCGGCGCTGAGGCGGTCGGCCACGAGCTCGTCGCGCACGAGGCGGCCGTCGCGCAGCACGAGGTTGCGGCGGCAGAACCGGGCGATGTCGAGCTCGTGGGTGACCATGATGATGGTGATGCCCTGGTCGTTGAGCTTCTGGAAGACGCCCATGACCTCGACGGAAGTCTTGGTGTCGAGGTTGCCGGTCGGCTCGTCGGCGAGGAGGATCTCGGGGTCGTTGACGAGCGCGCGGGCGATGGCGACGCGCTGCTGCTGGCCGCCGGAGAGCTGGTTCGGAAAATGGTCGGCGCGGTCGGCGAGGCCGACGACCTCGAGGCTGCGCAGCGCCCGCTCGCGCAGCTCGCGCGCGGTGCGGCGGCGGCCATAGAGCATCGGCAGCTCGGCGTTCTCGAGGGCGGTCGTGCGGGCGAGGAGGTTGAAGCCCTGGAAGACGAACCCGATCTTGGCGTTGCGGATGTCGGCCAGCTCGTTGCGGCCGAGGCGGGCGACGTCGACGTCGTCGAGCAGGTAGCGTCCGCGCGTCGGCCGGTCGAGGCAGCCGAGGAGGTTCATCAGCGTGGATTTCCCGGAGCCGCTGGCGCCCATGAGGGCGACGAACTCGCCGCGGTTGACCTCGAGCGAGACGCCGCGCACCGCGTGGACGGCGACCTCGCCGGAATCGTAGATCTTGTGCAGATCCTCGATCTTGACGACGGCGGACATGGCGCGCGTGGTCCGGGGGCTAGCGGAAGCGCGGGCCGCCGGCGAGCGGATTGGCGGCCGGCCGCGCTCCGGCGGCGGCAGCGCCCGCCACGGTGACGCCGCTGACGACGGCGTCGCCCTCCTGGAGGCCGGCGACGACCTCGGTGTAGACGCCGTCGGTGATGCCGAGACGCACGCGCACCGCCTCGAGCGCGGGCTTCGCGGGATCGGCGGCGGTCAGCTTGTAGACCGTGCGCGCGGTGGTGGCGCCGCTGCCGCCGCCGCGCCCGCCGCCGTTGGTCCAGCGGCTGAAATCGACGTCGAGCCCGCGGTCCTTGGCGAGTTGCTGCGCCTTCTGGATCAGGTCGGGCGTCGGCGGCCCGCCGCCGGGGGCGAAGCCGACCTCGCGGAGCAGGCCGAAGGCCGCGCGGCGGGAATCCTGGCCGGACGCGGCCGGCGCGCCCGCGCCCGGGGTGCCGGTGCCCGGCGCAGCGCCGCCGGCGGCCGGGGCGGACTCGGCCGGGGCCGGCGGCAGCAGGTCCTCGGGGATGCGCGCCCGGAGCGCGCTGTTGGCGAGCCGGAGCACGCCCTGGTGCTCGGCCACCACGATCGAGACGTTGGCGGTCATGCCGGGCCGCAGCTTGAGGTCGGGATTGTCGACGTCGATGATGGTCTGGTAGACGACGACGTTCTGCTGCGTCTGGGGCGAATTGCGAATCTGGCTGACGCGGCCGCGGAACGACTGGTTCGGAAACGCGTCCACCGTGAAGCTGACGTTCTGGCCGACGGCGACGCTGCCGATATCGGCCTCGGAGACCGCGGCGATGATCTGCATCTTCGTCAGGTCGTTCGCGATGACGAACATCGTCGGCGCGTTGAGGCTGACGGCGACCGTGTTGCCGACGTCGACCTGGCGCGAGATGACGACGCCGTTGATCGGCGAGTAGATGGTGCAGCGGCCGAGGTTGACCTTGGCCGTGGCGAGGGCCGCGCTCTGGATCTTCACCTGGGCCTCGGCCTGGGCGAGCTGCGCCTCGGCCTGGTCGAGGTCGGCCTTGGTGACCAGGCTCTTGGCGAACAGCTCGCGCGTGCGGTCGGTGTTGACCCGGGTGAGGCTCAGGTTGGCCTCGGCGTTCGCGAGCTGCCCATCCGCCTGCTGCACGTTGGCCTGGTAGGTGGCGGGATCGATCTGGGCCATGAGCTGGCCTTCCTTGACCGGCGTATTCCAGTCGACGTAGAGCTTGGAGATCGTGCCGGAAATCTGGCTGCTGACGTTGACGCTCAACACGGGCTCGATGTCCCCGGTGGCCGTGACGGCCTGGACGACGTCGCCCCGGCCGACCGCGACCGTGGTGAACTGGGGGGGCCGGGCGGTCCGGACCTTCCAGAGGTAGGCGCCCGCGCCGACGACGGCGATGGCGGCGACGGCGACGGCGAGCGGTTTCCAGATTTGCGCGCGGGATGAAGTGACCATGGAGGCCGGGTGACGGATTTGAAGTTGGATGGAGGAATCGGCCTGCGGAAGATTCGCAGCCGCCGTGACTAAGACGCCGGCCGGGCCCCGAGGTAACGGCGCGCGCCGGGGCGGCGGCGGGGGCTCACGGCGCCGTGGAGGCCGCGCGCAGGGCCGCCGCGACATTGGCGGGCACGAACTTCGAGACGTCGCCGCCGTATTTGCTGACCTGTTTGACCAGGTGGGAGCTGATGTAGCTGTAGTCCTCGTTCGGCATCACGTAGATCGTCTCGATGTCCGGCCGCAGGTGGCGGTTCATGAGCGCCATGTTGAACTCGAACTCGAAATCGGACATTGCGCGCAGTCCGCGGATGATCGCGACGGCGCCCTGCTCCTTGGCGAAGTCGACCAGCAGCCCGGCGAAGGTCGTGACGGCGACGTTGGGGAGGCGCGCGAGGTTGGGGCGGATCAACTCGAGCCGCTGCTCCGCGGAAAAGAACGGGTGCTTCTCGGGGTTGTGCGCGACGGACACGAGCACCCGATCGAACAGGCGGGTGGCCCGCTCGAGCACGTCGAGGTGGCCGTTGGTGATGGGATCGAAGGTGCCCGGATAGATGCAGAGTCTCATGACTGGCGGCGGCGGCGGTCCGCGCGCTTCCCCGGGAAACGCGGGCGCACCGGCCGCCGATCGAGTTAGGGCCAAGGTCCCCGGAGGGGCAAGCGGGGAACGGATGCCGCCGGGCGGGCGGGTGGCCCGCCGTTCGGCGGCGGTTTGGAGTTCAGGGTTTTGGGTCCAGGGTTGGCTCCGGCGAACTCTGAACCCTGAACCCGGAACCCAAAACCATGGCAACGCCCGCCGGCGCGCGGGCTCCATCTCCGACCTTGCGTGCGGCGCCGGGGTCGGTCCATACCTTGCGCCGTGAGCCGACCACGACTGAACCTGCCGAACGTGCTGACGCTGACCCGCATGCCGCTGACCTTCGCGATCGTGGCGCTGATGTACGGCCGGTGGCCGGGGGCGGCGACGCTGGCGTTCTGGCTGTTCATCGCGGCGGCGGTGTCCGACTGGCTGGACGGGAAGCTGGCGCGGGAGCGCAACATCGTCTCCGACTTCGGCAAGTTCATGGACGCGCTGGCCGACAAGGTCCTCGTGCTCGGGGTGATGGCGGCGGTGCTCGATCTCGACTACCTGCGGCTCCCCGGCGTGCTCGTGATGCTGATCTTCCTGATCATGCTCACCCGTGAATTCATGATCTCGGGCCTGCGGATGATGGCGGCGGCGCGCGGCGTGGTGATGGCGGCCGAGCGCGGCGGCAAGGTGAAGACGATCATCCAGATGACCGCGCTCGGGTTCCTGCTGGGCGAGCCGATGTTCGCGCGCGACCTGGCGCTGATCTGGCCCGGCCCCACGGCGGACCTCGCCCTCGGGATCCACTGGATCGCCCTCGCGCTGCTGGTCGCCGCGATGTGGTTCATGCTTTCGTCCATGGCGGGTTACTACCGGAAATACCGGCACGTGCTCTTTGAGCCGCCCGCCGCATGAGGCTCGCGCAACCGATCTGGCCCCGGCTGCTGCCCTCAGGCTTCGTCCTGGGGTTCGCGACCCTCGGTCCGCTCGGCCGGCGGATGCAGGCGCCCGGGACCTGGGGATCGGCGGCCGGCCTGCTCTATTTCACCGTGTTCTTCTGGCCGCTCGGCTTCTGGCCGGGCTCGGCCGCCTGGGCCGCGCTGTTCAGCCTGCCCGGGCTTTACCTGGCGGTGGCGATGTGCGGCGAGGCCGAGTTCCGCCTGGGGCGCCACGACCCGCCCGAGGTGATCCTCGACGAGCTCACCGCGATGCCGCTCTGTTTCCTCGATTGGCCGGACCTCGCCGCGCAGTGGCCCCCGTGGATGGTCTTCATCGCCGGCTTTCTCCTGTTCCGGCTGTTCGACATCACGAAGCCCCTCGGCATCCGCCGGCTCCAGCGCCTGCCGGGCGGGTGGGGCATCGTCGCCGACGACGTCGCGGCGGCGCTGGCCGCGTGCGTGACGCTGCACGCGGCCGCGTGGGCGTGGCACGCCCGGTGAGGCGGGCGCCGCGACTGACAACAACGGTGGGGCGGGGTTTCCTGTCCGCCACAGGCCGGGCAGCGGCGGAATCCCCGCCAGATCCCGAAAACTGAATGAGCCGATCCGGCGGGCGTTAAGCCCGCCCCACCGCACCCAAGACCGGATCGGATGGTGGGGCGGGGTTTATCCCCGCCGGGTTTCCCTGCCGCCCTAGTCGCCCGGGGAATCCGACGGCGCCGACCCGTTGCCTCCACCCACCCGGAACGGGCGGCTCAGGCTGATCTCGCCCCGGAACCGGCCGCCGGTACTCAAGGTGTTGCCGTCCGGGCCGAACGTGGCGATGAGGGTGACGCCCACGAGCCAGCGCCCGCGCGCGCGGAATTTGAGGGAGTTGGGGAGATCCCACACGATGCCGGGCCGGGCCGTCAGGATGTACACGTGATCGCGGCCGACGACGCTCGTCGTCGTGCCGTCGACCTCGAAAGTGTAGTGGAAGGGCCAGCGGTCGTAGACGAGAGCCGGGCTCAGCGTGAGCGAATGGCTGTGCGGCTGGTTCCGCGCGAACTGGCCCGGCGTCGACGACTGCCAGATGAGGTCCACGTCGGTGTGGATGAATCCCATCAGGCCCGGCACGCCGTCGATCTTGTGCCCGAACACGATGTAGGGCGTGAGGTGGTTCTGGCCGTCGGTGAGATCGAGCGGGGGGCGGCTGACGGGGAAATCGGTGTTGATGCCGACGCTCGTGTCCCAGCCGGGCTTGAGCCACTTGTGCCAGGCATATTTCCCGCCGAGATGCAGCTCGCTGAAGCCGTAGCTGCTCTCGCCCCGGCGCAGGCCGTGGTGGGCGTAGGTGTCGAATTCGCCGTTCAGCTCGAAGTGATCGTTCACGCCCCAGCGCAGGCCCAGCGGCATCCGGAGGTAGCTCCGGTCGATGAGATCCTGGAAGCGCGGCAGGAAGCTCAGCTGCACGCTGCCCGCGCGCTCGGTCTTCGGCAGGTCGACCTCGAGGATGCCGGGGATGCGGAAGAGCGAGGGCTGGTGGCTTTCGATGGGGGCGAGCTCCGCCTCGCCCGTGGTGGTCTGCGCGGCGGCGGCGGCGGCGAGCAGGACGGCGGCGGCCAGGGGCAGGCCGGGCCTCCAGGGCCGGCGGATCATGAGGCGGATGGTTGAAGTTGGAATGGCGGTAGGACAGACAGCTGCCGCAGGTTTGGGTTGCCCGGGCGGGCCAGATTCAGGCCGCCGCGCGAGCGGCGGCCTAGGGGAGAATCTCCAGGCTTTCCATCGGCAGGCGCACGAGCAGGCCCTGCTGCAGGACGTCGACGGCGATGACGACGCCGCGCGGGCTCGCCGGATCGTCGACGATGCCCTCCAGGCCGTGGAGCGGCCCGCCCGCGACCTTCACGCGCGTCCCCTTCCGGAGCAGCGGGTGCAGGCTCAGTTCGAGGCCGGAGGCCACGACCGCGCGCACGTCCTCCAGCTGCCGGAGCAACCCGGGCTGGTCCTCGACCCAGAGGGCGCGCACGAGCAGGTCGTGCTGGTAGATCCGGTTCTTGGTCTCCGGCGGGATCTCCGCGAACACGTAGCCCGGAAACAGCGGCTTGGTGAAGCGCTTGGTCCGGTCGCGGTAGCGGCGCACGCTCCCGACGAGCGGCAGGTAGTGGGCGAACCGCTCGGCCTCGAGCAGCGCCGCGAATTTCTTCTCGCAGCGCGGCTTGGTGTGGCAGGCGAACCAGCGCGGTTCGGCGAAATCGGGGAGGGTCTCGGCCATGGGACGGGGCGCGCCGGGCGTCAGCCGGCGGCCAGCCGGCGCAGGGCCAGCACGTAGCCGGGCAGGCCCCGGCCGGAGATCATGGCCGCGCACGCGCCGGCCGTGATCGAGTGACGGCGGAAGGGCTCGCGCCGGCGGATGTCGGAGATGTGCACCTCGACCGCCGGGAGGCCCGTGCCGGCGATGGCGTCGCGCAGGACGACGCTCGTGTGCGCGAGGCCGCCCGGGTTGATGACGATGCCCGCGCACCCCCGGTCGGCCAGCGCGTAGAGCTTGTCGATCAGCGCGCCCTCGTGGTTCGACTGGAAAAAGGTCAGCGCCACGCCGAGCTGCCGCGCCTCGGCCCGGAGCAGCCGCTCGAGGTCCCGCAGCGTTGCGCGGCCGTAGATGGCCGGCTCGCGCCGGCCGAGCCGGTTGAGGTTGGGGCCGTTGATGATGGCGAATTTCTTCATGGCGGGCTGGGGAATCAGCTTCGCACAGGAGGTAGCAGAGGAAGCGGCGAGAAGGGAAGGATCGATTTGCGGGGGCCGGTCCGGTCTTCCCGTGGCGCCGGCGTCCCGCCGGCCATCAGGACTTGCCGGCCGGAGGCCGGCGCCACCTTACAGCGGGTTCTCCGTCGCGATGAACTCCCAGGGGAGGCGGAAACGCCGGGCCGCCGCGGCCGCGAGCGCGCGCACCCCGTGGACCTCGGTCGCGTAGTGGCCGCAGCAGTACAGGTTGAGCCGGTGGTCCTGGGCGTGGCTGAAGCACTCCTCGGGCAGTTCGCCGGTGACGAGCGTGTCCGCGCCGGCGGCCGCGAGCGCGTCCACCGCGGCGCGGCCGTTGCCGCTGCAGAAGGCGACCACCCGCGGCGCGGCGGCGCCGCATTCGATCGCGGTGAAGCGGGGATAGCGGGCGGCGAGCCGCCGCCGGATCTCCGACCGCCGCAGCCGGCTCGGCGCGATCCAGCCGATCATGGCCCCCTCGTGCGGCAGAAACTGCCGGCGCGGCCGCAGACCGAGCTCACGCGCGAGCAGGGCGTTGTTGCCGATCTCCGGATGCGCGTCGAGGGGCAGATGACTCGAGTAGAGCGCGCAGCCCCCGTGCAGGAGGAGAGAGAGCCGGCGGTAGGCGGCGCCGGTGACCGGGCGCGGCGGCCCCCAGAACAGCCCGTGATGGACGACGAGGAAGTCGACCCCGGCGGCGACGGCCTGGGCGAACGGCGCGGCACCGGCGTCGACCGCCGCGCCGATGCGGGTGACGCGGCCCTCGTTGGCCACCTGGAGGCCGTTGAGCGCGCCGGGGTAGTCGACGAACGCGGCGCGGCGGGTCCGGCGGTCGCAGTAGGCGACGACTTCGTCGAGCGTGGGCATGCCCCGTTCTATCCGGCGCCGCCGGCGATTGAAGGCGAAAATGCGGCGGGCCGGCGGGACGGCCTGGGGCCTAACCCTGCCGCGGGCTGCGCCTTTTCCCCTATGGGTCCCGGCCATCGGGCCGAATAGAAAGGAGGCGCGCGGCGGGCCGGCCGATGCCGGCCCGCCCGCTCCGCCGCCATGCTCCGTACCCACGCCCTGCCCGCCCGCTTCTATGCCACGCCCGAATACCGTGAGGGCTACGCGGTCGGCGCGCTGGCCGTCCAGTCCGGAGGGGCTCCGGAGAATCCCTACCTGCCGCACGATCTCCGCCACCTCGGCTGGGGGGATGCCTGTTACGACCACTGGTCGGCGCTCCGGGGCGGCCGGCGCCGCGCGCGGCTTAGCCGGCCGCCGCTCCGCGCCGCGGCGGCGGGCTGACGCGGCCCCGCCGGCTCAAGGGTCCGCCGGCAGCGTCAGCGTGAAGGTGGTGCCGGCGGGACCCGTGGCCTCGAGCGCGAGCGAGCCGTCGATCTGGCGCGCGAGCAGCCGGCTGATGGCCAGCCCCAGGCCCGAGCCGCCCGGACGACCGGAGCGGCCCGGCTCGAACAGGTGGTCGCGCAGCTCCGCCGGAACGCCCCGGCCCTCGTCGGCGACCGTGACGCGCACGGCGCCGTCCGCGGCGCCAAAGGTGACCGCGACCGCCCGGCCGGGGTCGGTGGCCTCGATCGCGTTCCGGACGAGGTTGCCGAGGACCAGGCAGAGCAGGCTGCCGCGGTGGCCGTCGAGCCGTTGGTCGAAGCCCCCGCGGACCTCGAACCGGACGCCCTTGCGCGCAGCCGCGGGCGCCTCGCGCCGCCGGACGATGTCGGCGAGTTCATGGCCGTCGAGCTCGTAGGCCGCCGGCGCGGAGTTCTCGCCGAGGAGGGTGACGGTCTCCTGGATCATCGCCTGCATGCGCTCGGTGTACCCGGCGGCCGATTCCCAGTCGGGCCCGGCGGCGCCGTTCGCGCCCCGGCCGGCCACGGCGGCGCGCAGTCCGGCGACGGAGCCCTGGAGGCCGTGGATCAGATGCGAGGTGATCTGGCCGAGGGCCGACGCCTTGGCGGCGAGCGCGAGGTCGAAGTTGGCGCGCACCAGGCGCTCGTTCCGCTCCGCGATGGCGCGCTGGGCGCGGTGCAGCCCGAGATAGGCGGCGCCGACGACGGCCGCGATCAGGAACCCGCCGATGCCGAGCGTGGCGGCGGTCTGGCGGTCGATGCGCCGGTCGATCGCCGCGAGCTCGCCGGCCAGCGGCCGCGCGTCGATGTAGTATTGGGCGAATCCGAGGACGGAGTTCGCGTCGCGTCCGTGGAGCGGCAGCAGCACCTCGAGCACGGGCGTCGTGCGCTGGGCCGGCGGCCCGCCCACGCCGGCGAAGTAGCGGTCGAGCGGAAACTCCGGGTTGTAGCGGCTGATGGTTTCGCGCTTGAGCAGCCGCAGATAATCGCTGAACGGCAGCTCCGCGATGAGCAGCGAATCCGGCGCCCAGCGCAGGGTGCGGCCCTGGGCGTCGAAGATGATGACGCCCAGCATGCCCTCCTGGCTGGCGCTTTCGAGCACGGCCGCGAGCAGATCGGCCGGGCCGGCCGGCTGGCCGGCCAGCGCGGATTCGCGCCGGGCCAGCTGTTGCTGGGCCACGGGGCGCAGCACGGCGGCGTCGCGGTCGATGATCGTCCGGTGGATTTCCGCGCGCAGCTCGGCGCGGTAGCGCACGACCAACACCGCGAAGATGGCCACGAGCAGGGCGCCCGCCGCCGCGGTGCCCCCGAGCAGACGCGTCGGGCGCAGATTCATGCCGGTCCGGGGGGCGGCGGCCGCGGGGGCGGGCGGTGGCGGTCGCTCACCGGGACGCACCCCCGGCCAGCGGCTCCAATACCTGGACGTCGCTGGCGTAATCCTGGAGCAGGGCGTTCAGCGGGCCGGCGGCAGCCGGGTCATTGTTCGCCGAGGCCAGCTTGGACAGCTGGTCGCGGATGGATTCCCGGGCTCTCGTCAGCGCCGCGATGCGCTCGGCGTAGTCCCGGTTGAAGCGGTCGATCGCCGCGCGGGAGTCGGCGCCGGCGGGCTGTGCCTTGATGCGGGCGGCGAGCGCCTCCTGGAGGGCGAGCTTCTCCTGGCGGTAGCCGGAGATCTCGCTCGCCAGCGTGGGGGGAACCGGGGGCTGGAGTACCCGGTTGGCCGCGGCCTTGGCCGGCGGTGGCGGCGGTGCGCCCATCGCGCCGGGATCCGTCGCATCCTTGTCGCCGGTGAAGAGCTCGTGCTCCTGGCCCACCAGGTTGCCGACAAAGGCCGCGTCCAGCTGCTTCACGATCTCGGGAGGGGGCGCGGGCATCGGCGCCGGAGCCGCGGCGGGCCCGGCCGCCGGGGCCGGCGTCAGCGGGACCCGCTCGTGCTGCCGGTCCGGGAAGTTGCGGCCGAAGTACTGCGCGCCGCCGCGAAGGAGGGCGGGCAGCACCTCGTCCATGTCCGACACCACGCTGCGCGCGCTCAGCTTCACCCGCCAGAGCAGCGCGGGCTCGCGGCGGGCCACCGCGGCGAAGTCATAGGCCGACACGATCACGAAATAGCGGTCGTCCTGCGCGAGATCCAGGGCGTCCTTGATCCTGGGCGTCAGGAACCCCGGCACCGGGGCCCAGTCGTTGGCAATCGGCCCGGCCCTGCGGGCGAGCAGGAAATTCTCGAGCGTGGCCGCGTCGAAGGTCGGGGCGCCGAGATAGATCCGCGCCCGGAGGTTCGGCTTGAGCTTGGTGATGCGCGGAATCTCCATCGTGCTGATGTTGATGCTGCCCCAGTGATAGATGAGCAGGAGCGAGGGCGAGCCCTGCGCCGGCGCCGGCTGGTAGCCCTGGGATGCGAGGGCCTCGCGGAGGTCCGCGCCGATGGCGGCGGCCGTGGGGGGCTTTTGCCCGGCAATGGGGTCACCGGACTCGATGTAGCCGCCGTCGTAGGCGACATAATAGGCCGGAACGCCGACCATCGGCGGCTGCACCTCCGTGCCTTTCTTGGTCTGCTCCGCGATGGCGACCATGTCGAACGAGCGGGCGCGCGCCGCGGGCAACAGCGGAAGAACTGCCGCGAAAAGAACCGTTGGTAGATAGAAACGTGCTTTCATGGTTGTGAGTGAACTGGGTCGCTCTTCTGCGGTCCTTGCGTAACCCGTGCCAATGCGGCCGTCCTGGCGGTGAGACATTGATGGTTAGGCGCTTGCGGCGCAAGTCCGCCGGCGCGCCCGTTTCGGTGCCGCCGGGAATGGCTGCCTGCGGCCAGAAGCC
>Ga0335071_10008013_pt1 | contig 10853 bp, 12 predicted proteins | sample Lox_Sample_15_FD_206724 | JGI IMG/M metagenome (GOLD analysis project Ga0335071, IMG submission 206724) | Soil microbial communities from Loxahatchee National Wildlife Refuge, Florida, United States - Lox_Sample_1.5 | ecosystem: Environmental > Terrestrial > Soil > Wetlands | place: USA...
AATTTCGAGATGGTCTCCGGCGCAATCGTGTACAGGCAGTAGGCTATGACGGTCGCCGAAGTCGCGACCGCCGTCATCTGGTCGAGCAGTGCCTCGGAGTAATTCTCGAGCACGGCTCGGTGGCCTGCTCCGCCGTCCTCCAGCGTGACCAGTTCGTGTCTGCGCTTGGCCAGAGATATGAACAGGGCGAAGAGGATAGTACAGACAAATAGCCACGACGAGAGCGTGACGTGGACCAGCACCGTACCCGCGATGGCGCGCAGCGCGAACCCGGCCGCGACCGTCATCACGTCCAGCACCACCAGACGCTTGAGGTAGAAGGAATAGGCAAGTTCGAGCAGTAGGTAGGCCAGGCCGACAATTCCGAACTGCCACTTGAGCGCGAAGCTGCCGCCGAGGCCGACCAGCGCAGCCACGACCGCCGCCACCTTGGCAACGCCGGGCTTGAGGCGACCGGATGCGATCGGCCGGAGCCGCTTCCTCGGATGCAGCCGGTCGTGCTCCACGTCCACCAGGTCGTTTACCAGGTAGACGGCACCGGCCAGCAGGCAGAATACAACAAACCCGCCGACCGAAAGCAGCAGGTAAGTCAGGTTGAAGAGGTGAAGCGAAAAGACCAGCCCGGCGAACACAAGCAGGTTCTTCGGCCACTGCTTGGGCCTCAGACTCGATATCAGCGCGCCAATCACGTGTCTCAAGTTCTATACGAAAACGAAGCGAAGTCAAACGCCGCCCGCTCGACAAACCCGCCTCGTCTTCGGCCGGCCCGTGGTCGCCCCGCTTGACTTCGGCCGGCCGTAAGGCAAGATACAAACAACCGACGTGGCAAATCGTATCAACTCCATCTTTACCGTTGAGGACACATTCCTCGCCTACGCGGTCGGCGACCACGGCCTCGCCCTGGCGTCCGAGGACGGCGGCGCGACGTGGCGCAAGCTCGTGCTCCCGCACTGCGGCAACCTGTACACCATCTCCTTCCCCGGCCAGGGGGACATAGGCTACGCCTGCGGCGACCTCGGCGCCGTGCTCAAATCCGAGAACGGAGGCAATACCTGGCGTCTGCTCGATACCGGCGTCCACGTAGATCTGCGAGTCATCAAATTCCGGCTCAGCCCGCAGACGGGCTTTGTCGCGGGTGACGCAGGCACGGTCTTGCGCACGGTCGACGCGGGCGAGACCTGGGTCAAGCTCGTTACCGCCACGGACCAGAAAATCATGGACATGGACTTCCCATCGGACGAGACGACCGGCTACGCAGTCGGTCCTAACGGCACCATTCTCAAAACCACCACCGGGGGCCGTGTCTGGTTCTCCCAGGCCGGCAACCTCCAGGGGGCGATGCCCTCGACCAATATCACCGCGGTCTTCTTTCCGAACGGGGACTCGGTCGGGTTCGCAACAACTGCCAACGCCGGGGTCCTGTTCACGCCCGACGGCGGTGAAGAATGGCGGCCTCTCAAGTTCGACTTCATGCCACCCGCCCTCTACTCCCTTGACTTCCGGTCCGATACAATGGAGGGTTTCGTAGGCGGCGCGCAGGGAACGCTGCTGCATACCAATGACGGCGGCGAAACCTGGCAGCGCCTGAACGTCGACACGACCGCCGACCTGTTCAGCATCCGCTTCTTCGCCGACGGCCGGAACGGCATCATCGCCGGCGACGAACAAACGCTCCTCTTCACCGCCGACGCGGGCCAGACCTGGAGCCCGAGCCGCATCCTCTAACCCGCAGCTCGCGTCTCGGACCTTACCCGCGGATTGAGTTCCGGCCTGTGCCACCACCACATGCTGCGACGACGACCGACGCGAAAACCCCGTACAAACCTCTCCCCGAGTCTCTGGCCGGGCCTCTGGCTGACCATCCATCTGCGTCTCCGAAGGGATCTTCTTCAGGGGACTCTCGGGCCTGGACGCCTCGTCCGCACCTGCCGCGACGAGTCCTGACTTGACACAGGAGCAAGGCCAGTCTAGAATTCCAGCGTGGGATTTGACTCCCCCACCGTATTGACGGAGACTCCGAGCAAGAACGCGGCATCTCCCCTTGACGGCCACGGAACAAAGTAAGGTGTGTCCGAGTTACCCGGGACCGACGTGTCGTGGAGTTTCGATGGCACTCTCATCCAAACCCGAGGCGCGGCAATGGCATCGGGCCGCGCCCCGATTTCACCTTGACTGTCAGGCAGTTTCCAGAGCAGCAGTACAGCTTGGGCAGAGGCTGCTTCGCTCAGGATGTGCGGCACTCACGGCCGTGCTGTGCCTTGCTGTGTCCGGCTGCACGCTCCATTACGAAAAGTCCGAACACATGTTTCCGCCGACGTCGGGGCCTACTGAGCTCCGACTCTCAATGAGCATCCAGAAGCAGCTGGTGCGAGCAGGCGAGCCCTTCCTGGTCACTGTAGCCATGCACAATACGACGGACACCGTTTGCATCTGGGGCTACGTGGCCCTTTCAGGATTCCAGCTGGTCGGGCTCAGAGGCGACACATGGGATTACCGACCCTATGACTGGGTCGAAGGCCGCTGGGGCGTAGGCGGACCGCCCCCGTTTTTTGGAGTCAGGCCTCACGACAGCGTCTACGAGCACTGCGCGCTGTGGCCGCGGCGTTTCTTTCACCGCAGCGACACAACCATGTCCATGTTATGTGCGGGGTCTTACCGCCTCATCGGAGGAGCATGGCAGTTTTGGGTACTCAAAGACAGCACGTGGGCAAGAATGCCGTTCATGCCATCGGAGTCGATTCCCGTGTCCATCGTGTCGGACTCAGGTCCGGGATATCTTGGAGCCTACCAAGGCCTCCTGGATAGGTGGTTCTACAGAAGTCGAACCCGGGCAGATTGGAAACAAAAGAAGGCGGCCGGCGAGACCCTGCTGACAGCCATGCAGTCCCTGCCGGTTGATGCGGATTCCGCCCTGCTCACCGTCGGCTATCAGTTGGCCGACCTTGCAGAGTACGGAGGTCACTGGACTGAGGCCCCCGCCATCTGCGAGTCCATCATCGCTCGTCATCCTCCCGGGACGCTCGCTGAGGACCTCGGCGGGTACCTCCCGCGCATGTACGAGTTGAACCAAATGCGCCAGACCGCCGACTCGCTGGTGAGAGTTTTCGTCTTGAGATACCCACGGAACGTCGCTGCGCTCTCGTACGAAGAGGGGCGCTGGCTTTGGTATGAACGCCTGCCTCTGCCTCCGGTATGGGTCAGGTGGCGCAGTCCGTTCCTGGGACTCCCCGGCCCTTGGAGTCCGTGGTGTGAAGAAGCACCTTCGCTTTGGTAGCTGGATGGAAGGAGTGGATCTCCATCCGGCAACGAAGTCAAAGACGTCGAGCCACGCACCGACCCTGTCCGCTGGTTTGACGCCGCGCCCGCGCCGGCCTGCATATCGGAAATGAGGACGCGCTTCTTGGTATTGGCCGGTCTACTGCTGACCGCGCTGCCGGGCTGCAATTCCCTGCCCGAGCCGCCGACTCCGACCCTTATTGGCCCGGACACGGGTTGGACGGGTCAGCCGACCGCGTTTCAGGCAACACAGCCGGTGTTACAGAACCCCGACATTGAGGCAGTGGCCTACTTTGACTGGGGCGACAACAGCGTAAACGGTGCGTACTCCGTAGGCTCCCCTTGCGAACATGTGTACTCGGGCGTGGGCAGGTACGTGGTGAAGTGCCGGTTTGAGTACATGCGGGAACACATGGACTGGTTCGTGACCGAAACCAGGTACGGCGACTGGTCCAATCCCTGCACGGTCAACATCGTCACTCCTTCCCAACGCTGGCGCATGAAGCTGCGGCTCTCAAACTGCACACGTCCAATCCACCTAATCCCCAGTCCGTTGCCCCCTGCTTTGACGCAGCGAATGACGCCACGCTCTGCAGTTTGACAAGGCCCTGACGGGTATTAGAATTCCACCACTGTGGAACCGATATTCATCACGCCTTTGATGCAAGCACCAGCCGCGGGCATCCCACCTCTGCCCTGGACCGTCACGGAGTTCAGTAGACTGTCCCCGAGATTCCCCGATGAATGAGCTGCTACTGGCGACCCAGCGCGATTTCCTGGTGCGCGAGAAGTTCCTCTCGATTCAGGACAAGGTGGAGATCATGAACCCCTTGAACCAGGATACAGTGGGGTTCTTCCAGAGGAAGCTGCTCAGCATCCCGGCGCTCTATTGCCTCTACAACCGGGGACTGCTAAACGAGATGATTGTACAGCAGAAACTCCTGGCGGTCCGGCCCACGTACAAGTTCTACACGGGCAACGACAACGACCAGCCGGACAACGCCGCCTACGAGGGCGCGCTGGTGAAGAGGATAATTTCGGTCGGGCCGAGCTACTGGTTCGAAAAGCCTGACGGCACGCGGCTGTTTGAGGTGCAGGGCGACCTGATAGGACTGACCTACGGCATCGTGCAGGATGGCAAGGAGATTGCGGACATATCGCGCACGCTCTGGGCGATACGCGACACGTATGGCGTCCGGATAAACCCGGAGGTCCCGAACCCGATGGCGCTGCTCGTCCTTTGCTCGGTGGTCGTCATCCACGCGATACACGTGGCGAGTCGGCGAAGAATCTAGCGGAGTTGCCTCGGACCTCGCTGTGACGACGTCAGTTCTGGAATCTCGCCGGGGCGCCCGTCTTCCTCTGTTACTCGTTGGGGCTGCATTACTGGCAGGAGCCGCCTGCGTGCCGCCGGCCGCTTTTCACGACGGACTGCCGGCCTGGTCTCTGGCCCCGAGAGGAATCGAGTGGCGGGTGGGATATCAGCACCTCTCCACTTTCGGTGCCGATTCCTTCGACTTCCTTGGTACGCAGTCTACCAGTTCACGCTTCAACGTCGGCTACCTCACCCCGGGCGTCCGCGTGGGCATGGACCGCAAGCGACTGAACGCCGAACTGGGATTGACTTCCGCCATGAAGACTGCGGGGGGATTCTCCGCCTTGTTCGGAGGCGAGTTCGGCCTCGGATACGATGACCGGAAGATAAGCGTGATGTTTCGCCCGAGCCTCTATCTGCTTGATGTCTACTTCGACGACGAACACAAGCCCGGCGCGGACGTAACTCCGCTGGGGCAAGTGTCGATGCTTGTGGGGAACGGATACCACGCGCGAGGGCTGAACTTCTCATTCGGCGGACGTGCCAGCGAGTATGACGCCGGGCCGGTCGCGTTCATCGGGTACAACGCATGCCCGGTGGAATTCCGCGCCGAACTCTCGTACATGGTCCCGGTGTCGTACTACGCGTCCGGCCAGGTTCTAACCGCTGGGATTACCGTCGCAGCGCCGACCAAGCCCGACAAGACATGTCGCTAGCCGGACCAGGTTTCCGCCGGCGCTTCGTCGAGCCGGTGGCAGTAGTCCTGACGCCTGACGTAGAACTCGGAGTGGCGGCTTCTGGCACAGATCTCGTGATCCCGTTACTCGCGCATCCAGACGTCCATCACCTCTTCAACCGCGTACTCGGTGTCTATCGAAGCCTGAGCCTCGGGCTACGAGTCGTGGTCCAAACCGCGGCGGAGGTCCCCCCGAAAGTCCCTCTGCAAATTACTCCGCGAACCGGTCGTCGAGTCTCGATGCGAACCGGCCGGAGAGTCGGATTCCAGGTCGCCGCAAGAGTCCGCCTGCGAGTCACCATCCAAGAGAGCCCGGGCGTCACGGTGCAGGTCGGCCGCGGAATCGCTGGGAAGACCCATCCGCAAACCCTGGCGAGACTCCCTTTGGGAATCGCCCCGGGAACCGTTCCGGGAACGGTTCCCCCTGTGGTTCGCTGGGTGTCGTTCTTGGCGAGGATTGACGTGCCTAACAGATTATATTTCGGCCATTTAGGTCAGTTCGGGATCGTCCCGGCTCTGCGACTGTCCTTCACGGCTTGTGCCACCAGATCTCGCACTCGGAAGACGGCCAGTCCGGGCGTCTTGCACTGACGTCCGGGCCTACTTGCCCTGCGGCTACTTCAATCTCCCGCGCCATCACGATCTTGGTGACGTGTCACGCCTCACGCTTCACGCCAGACGCTTCCCATACGAGGTAGACGCCACTCGCCGAGGCCCCGTGCGTCGTGAATCGCTTTCAGCGTTTCCGGGGCTTGCCCAGCCGTAGTGTTTCTCTGTGACGCCCCAGCGCAGGTCCACCTCGCCCCACGACACTCCGCGTTCTTCGCACATCTTGCGCGACTGCGAGAAGATGCGCTTGACCAGGATATCCCGCTCCCGGAACAGTCGCGGAATGTCGAGGAGATGAACACGCGGACGGCTCGTTCTCTGGCCACGGTCAGCTCCGGCTGTCATGCGTCAGATCCGCTTTGCTAGAATGGAGTCCAGAATTCCTCTGAATTGCTGGACAAGCGGCGCGTGGCCGTGTTCCGATGTGAGCCCGTACGGCTCGTCGGCAAGCGGCAGGGAACGCCGTCTGTGTCGTTGCCGTGAATGCGGCACCTTTCAGTCTACGGGAGCATCGTCGACAATAGGCGGTCGGCACATGGGACTCATGCGTTCGCTTGTTTGGACGGTAGCGACTGATGCTAGAACCTCCTCAACCCAATCCGCAACGTCGCTGAGTCTGTGCTGAGCGACCTCGGTTCTGGCCTCTTGAGCAAGACGGACCGCGTCCTCAAGTCGATTGGCAGACTCAGCAAGCAAGACCGCCCGGCTCACTAGGGACACTGTCAATCCGCGGTGGTCGCCCATGACGCGGCAGATTCGTTCCTGCCGAGCGTAGTACTCCCAGGCTCGGTACAAATCACCGTGGTCATGGAAGAGGAGACCCTGCATGCCGAGGTTCCACTGCAGCGCACTGTCGATTCCAAGTTCCAAGCATACCCTTTGGTGCTCCTTCAGTTTCGACATCGCTGCGGGTACGACGTCGAGGTCGACATAGGCTGAGGCCTGCTCACTCAGAGATGCCGACAGACTGGCCCCATCCTCCGTGTCTCGAGAGTGACGCTCGGCTTCTTCTAGGTGAGGCAATGCGCGCTCTGCATCGCCTCTCTCTCGGAGCGCTCGCGCCAGATCGATGAGCACGTGCTTCAGTTCATGGATGTTGCCGTTCTCTCGGCATGACCTTTCGCGTGCACGGAGGTCCGAGATGCTCTCGTGTCGGTTCCTCGTGGCCGCCCTCGAAGACCCGTCCCCTTTGACGCTGGTATGCCGTGGAGGTTGGGCCTTGGTGTGTTTCGGACCAGTTTCTACGGGTGCTTGGTTCGAGGGAGGACCGATCGGCGTGATTGCGTGTGGTTGGCCAACTGGACGTGTGCTGCCGCCAGTAGCCGGCAGGATGTTGAGCAGCGCTAGGCCGCCAAGCACCTTCGGGAAGGCAGATGCGGCGTTCGAGGGCTCAACTTCGATTGCTGTTGCCAGTACCAAGGCCTCATATACCAGTTCCTGCCGCTGATCCAAATCGTTACGAGTCAAACCAACAAGGAACGGGATGAAATCCTTGCCCAACTCCATAGCCCGGACGACTTCTCTTACAACGTAGTGGGAGCGAACCGTGCTCGGCGAAACGACTACCACGACCACGTGACAGTTGATGATTGCCCATCTGATCTGCAGCAGTGGGGATACTCCGGCGACCGCGTCCCGCTCATAGTACCATGTGCGATAGCCGCTGCTCTCAAGGTGCGAAGCTAGCTGTATGGCAGTACTGGAATCTTCGCTAGCATGACTGACAAAGACGTCGATGGTAGTCATGGATTCTGCACAGTGGCTATGCTGTAAGGCTATCCAATGTCCAAGGCTAGTCAACCAGGAACTTGCTCCCGTCACTTCGGTGTGGGTTGCCCACCGAGGGCCGCGGACTTGACTCCGGACTGCATTTGACATACATTTGGACCGGGGCAGGTGGCAGTCGGACTCCAGACCGGGTACGGCCACTCGGTGGACAACTCCGGCGGCCGCTCTGCATCCCACTGGAGGAATCATGTCGCTATTTGAACGGCTGTCCGAGGCATCAAGACGCAATGCGCTTCCGGGCGTGGTCGCGTACAACCGGATCGACGGCCCCGGCTCGAGTTTGGATCTGCGTGAGTTCCAAGAGGCCTTCTGGAGGCTTCCTTTCATACCGCGTAATCTGAGGGAGGATCCAGCGGCCACTTGGAGCAAGAACCTGCCGAGGACCGTCGGTATCACAATAAGCACCGGTACCCGCGTCGACGCAAAGCCGCATCCTGAGGGGCCAGGCAGAATTGGTGTCCGTTCGGCTGAGTACTTGGCAGAAGAAACCGACGGAGAGCCCGGCGCGATTCCTCCTACCAAGGGCAACTGGTTGCTCAAGATCGTGGACCTGTTCGGATTGTCTGGCGTGATGTTCGACCTGCACAATTTGCACGCTGGCACCCACTCCGCCGGGCTTGGCGGTTCCGCCACGGCCGCTACCGGTGTTTGCATCCTGGCGAACGAGCTCGCAGGGCGACCATTCTCCGATGCGCAGCTCGTGGCGATGGCGTCATTGCTCGAGCAGGATCTGGGCGTGAGCATCACAGGGACCCAAGAGCAATCCAACGTGGTCTTTGGTGGCGTACGGGACTACGTCTGGTTCCCTTGGGGGATTCCGGGGTGGCGGGAGGGCGGCTACGGCGAGTCGCTCCGGTTTGAACTGCTGCCTCCGGAGTTCTACGAGGATCTCGAGCAGAGGATGGTCGTATTCCACTCCGGGAAAGAGAGAGCCAGTTCGTCGGTGAACAGCGAATGGCGGAAGGCACTTGCCACATCAGACGGGTATGCGCATCACCGAACGAAACTTGAGATAGCCTATCAATACAGGGAAGGCATCAGAAGGCGGGATTGGGATCAGGTGCACGATGCCATTACTCGCTATCGGAGCGTGCGCACCCGGATCTGTCCCGCCTACATGGAGGGCTCGACCCAGATCGTGGGGTGCGCCGAGCATCACGGCTGTACGGGGTTCCCCCTGGGGGCTGGTGGAGGTGGAGGCGTGCTTGTCTTCGGAAAGGAGACAAAATGTTTGGACGACGCTCAGAAAGACCTAGTCACGAATGGCCATTTCCACAGCATCAGGTTCAAGATAAGACGGAAGGGGCACGAGCTAGTGAATCTGCCGCTTCAGACGGAGGCTTGATGAACAGGTTCTCGATTATCGACTGGAACATCGGTGGAGCACGGTATCTGGAGAAGGCCGACGATCGTGACGACGTGCGTCGCCATCTGAATCAGGATCTCCAGAGTCTAATACATAGCGAGGAACGAGGCCACCATGGCCTTCCGCACGTGATCGCACTACAGGAGATAGTGCAGTACAGAGAACCTGGCATGGAGCTGGTGGATCTCATAGACACGAAGTTGTTTCCTAGATACAACTACTACCCTTTTCCCCTGATAGACAGCGACCGACTGTCATCAAAGGGAAAATGGAACAAGGTCCAGAAACTCGGCGGCTGGCGCAAGGGGACGTATTTCGCACAGGGCAACGCCTTCCTAGTCAGGAACGACACGCCTCATTGCCCAGTGTGGGATCTATCAAGACCCGGGCGGTGGCCAAGGAGGGCAGACGGCCCAGAACGCCCACGCCATTACATCGAGCAGGTCGATTTGCAGTCTGGGCTGTACTTCGGGACACGTGACACCGAACCGCGGGCGGCGCTAGTCGCGCACTTCATCCTTGACTCAACCGGCTGCGGGGGCAAGCCGCTGGACGTGTTTGTCGTCAATCTTCACCTCACGACACTAACTATGGAACGGGAGGGCATACCCGAAATCGACGTAAGAGCGTCCCAGATCCGACTGGCGCAACTCAGAGTTGTCTTCGACGGCATCGTTTCGAGGTACAACACATGGGCGCGCGAGGGATTCACGGACCGTGGGAAGAAACGCCGGCCCGAACGTCACGAGACTCTCAACAGGTGTAATCCAGTGTGGATACTGGTGGGCGACTTCAATTTCACCGAGTCATCAGAGGAGTATGAGTGGATTGGAAGGATGAACTTCCTGGATGCCATACCGGACAAGCACGGCGGTACAAAGTCGCGCGGCGTCGGGTCTGTGGCCACGACAACGCTTGACTATATCTTCGCCGGGCCGAAGTTCATTTCGTTCAACCCCGTCATCGCACAGCAGGCCGTTGAGCGTGGCCTTGTTGAGCATAGAATCGAGGACTCCGACCACTTTCCTTGCCTCGCAGCGATTCCACTCGACGTTCCGGCAAAATAGCGCGTCCCGCTCCCGCTGGGCGCATCGAGCGACTGGCTGAGAGCCCGACGTGTGCGTGGTCGGGTTGTGAGTTGCTCGGTGTCTTGTCACGCTGGACGGCTCGACCCGCGTCGACGGGCAGGGAGGGCGAGTCCATCATCGCGCGTTCCTGACCACGCAGTGGGGGAACCAGTTTCAGTGGATGCTCGTCATTGCCGATCTGAACCTGCCTCTGCCTGGGGATTTGTTGAGGGCGGCGCGGACCACGGCGAGTGCTGCCTTGCAGGACCTGCCCGGGTCCAACCCGGTCGCGCTCACGCCTAGGGCAGCGATGGCGACCAGCGGAGTTTCGTGGGCGCCGAGACTCAGGCACTGGGTCATTGAACCTTGGATTGTCTTTGCTTCAGTTCTTCCTCGGTGCACAGGAAGTCAATCAGCTTGTTCAGTACAGCATCAAAGTACACGGGGTCGTAAACGACTCCGTTATGCCTCAGTAGGTCTCGCATGTCGGCCGGGAGTCCGTCGGCTCTTGGGAAGCGAAACCCGTCTTTCAGCACCGGAACGATGTTACGTCCAGTCTTGATGGCATGCACGATTTCTCGCCTCAGCCAATCTTCAGCGTCGCTGCAGCGGTTCAGGCTTCCCGGCACGAGAACCACGATGAAGTTGGGGGCCCTCTCTATGGCGGCCAGCAGCCTCTCGTCGAAGTAGTGGGAT
>Ga0335071_10008014_pt1 | contig 10850 bp, 9 predicted proteins | sample Lox_Sample_15_FD_206724 | JGI IMG/M metagenome (GOLD analysis project Ga0335071, IMG submission 206724) | Soil microbial communities from Loxahatchee National Wildlife Refuge, Florida, United States - Lox_Sample_1.5 | ecosystem: Environmental > Terrestrial > Soil > Wetlands | place: USA: Florida...
TACATCGCCACAAAAGCGGGGCTGGAATGGAATGAGCGGGGAGTGTTCGCGAATTCGACCGCGGGGCGACTTCGGCTCGAGCTCGAAGAGAGCCTCCGCCGGCTGGGAACCGATTATATCGATCTCTACCAAGTGCACTGGCCGGATCCGATGACGCCAATCGCCGAGACCGCGGCGCTGATGGCCGAGTTTCTGCGCGAAGGCAAGGTGAGGGCGCTGGGCGTCAGCAACTTCAGCACGGCGCAGATGGAGGAGTTCCGCCGCCAGGCGCCGCTCAGTTCCAATCAGATTCCGTACAACCTTTTCGAGCGCGGCGTTGAAGCTCGCATATTGCCCTGGTGCTCCGCCAACGGCGTGGCCGTGCTCACCTGGAGCAGCCTTTGCCGCGGAATGCTGGGCGGTCGCATCAAGCGCGATACAAAGATCGATCCGGGCGACATCCGCAGCGTGGACCCCAAGTTTCAGCCACCGCGCTTCGCCCAGTACATGACGGCGGTAGAGAGTCTCAGTGCATTTGCGAAAGAGCGATACGGCAAGACCATCATCGAACTGGCGGCGCGCTGGGTGCTGGACCGGTCAGGCGTCACAGTGGCCCTCTGGGGCGCAAAGCGGCCCAGCCAACTGGATCCTGCCGCAGGCGCACTGGGCTGGAGCCTGGATGAGGAGGCGATGCGCGAGATCGACCGCATCGTGGAAGGGTCAGTGAGCGATCCTGTGGGGCCGGAATACCTGACGCCGGGGGTCCGGGAGGGATAACGTTGCAGCCGCGGCTACACCCGGTCCAATTCGACGAAGAGTTCGCCGAGGGTGATGCGGATAGACGTTCCTTCTACCTTCAGTTCACCGCCGCGCACCTGCTCAAGTCCGGAAGAAGCGTGTGGCCTCATATCAGCCAATTGTGCCTCCATTTCCCGCCCGGCTCTGAGATACTAAATCAGTTATGCCGATCGCCAATCTGCAAGAAGCTGCACAGAAGATCGCTCAATTGCTGAACAGCCTGAACAAGCTGGGAGGTTTGCGCCTGAAGTACCGCATCACGGCGGGAGACGGCGCGCACGACCCGGAAGGGCTGGAGGGACGCCAAATCTACGTGGAGCTGGCCGGGCCCGACGCAACCCTGACGACCCAGCACAATGGCGAGCTGCTGCGCGCGCTTGAGACAATTGCCGCGCAGATGCTGCGCCTGGACCAGCGCGAACACGATCTGGTAAGCTTCGACGCCAACAACTTCAAGGCGCTGCGCGCACAGGAGCTGCGCATGGCCGCCGAAACCGCGGCCGAGAGGGTGCGCCGCACCGGCATGCCTTACAGCTTCCCGCCGATGAACAGCCGCGAGCGCCGTCTGCTCCACCTTGCCTGCCGCTCGCTTGAAGGCGTAGAGACGGCTTCGAACGGCGAGGGCCAGAACCGCTTTTTGGTGGTCTATCCCCAAGGCAAGACAAACATTCCGGTGGCGGCGCCTGTCAGGCCGCGGGGATTCGGGCGGCGGAGGTAATCAAACCAGATTTGATAAAGCCCGCTTCGCATTCGCGGAGCGGGCTTCGTTTATCGCGCCCAAATTAAACGAGCGCGGGCATCATCTCTGCCTGCGGGAGCTACCCGTTCAGCAAATCCTCGAGCTTGTTCAATGTGCGGTGCAGATCCTTGTCGGTGCGGCGCTGCTCATCGATCTTCGCGATCGAGTGCATCACAGTCGTGTGGTGCTTGTTGCCGAACTGGCGGCCGATCTCGGGCAAACTCGCTTCGGTCATCTGCTTGGTCAGGTACATGGCGATCTGCCGCGGGACAACAACGTTGCGAGAGTTGTTCTTCTGCTTGAGGTCGGTGACTCTCATGCCGAACTGCTCGGCCACGGCGCGCTGGATGGCCTCGATGGTGACCTTACGCACCTGCATGTCGATGAACTGGCGGAGGCACTGCTGCGCCGAGGCCAGGGTGATATCCATGTTGTTGTGCTGGCACCATGCCACCAGCCGTACCAGCGCTCCTTCCAGCTCGCGGACGTTGGTGCGCACGTTCGAGGCGACAAAAAGAGCCACATCGGTGGGCAGCTGCACCTGCTCGCTTTCGGCTTTCTTCAGCAGGATGGCGACCTTGGTCTCGAGATCGGGCGGCTGGATATCGGCGATCAGTCCCCACTCGAAGCGCGAGCGAAGCCGCTCTTCGATCTCTGTCAGTTCCTTGGGCGGACGGTCCGAGGTAATCACCACCTGCTTCATGCTCTCGTGCAGAGCGTTGAACGTGTGAAAGAACTCTTCCTGGGTGCGCTCCTTCTGCGAGATGAACTGAATATCGTCGATCAGCAGCACCTCAACCGTGCGGTAGCGGTCGCGGAAGCTGGTCATGCGATCGTTACGGATCGAAGCGATTAGCTCGTTGGTAAACTTCTCGCAGGTCACATAGCAGATGCTCGAGCCCGGCTGGCGGCGTTTGACCTCGTGTCCGATGGCATGAACCAGGTGCGTCTTGCCCAGCCCCACGCCGCCATAGAGGAATAGCGGGTTGTAGGCCTTCGAAGGCCTCTCCGCCACCGCCAGAGCCGCCGCGCGGGCAAACTGATTGCCGTTGCCGATCACAAAATTGTCGAACGTGTAGCGCGGGTTGAGCTGTGCCGCGGTCGACCAGTCGAAGCGTCCCTGCTCGGGAACTCGCGCCGGGGCGGTAGGAGCATGGGAGGGAACCGGGCCAAAGCCCCCGTCCTTGCGCTGCGGCGGAACGGAAGGGTCCTCCTCGGCCGTCACAAAACTCACGTCGTCGAATTCGAGCGAGTTGAGGTCGATTGCCTCCTGGATCAGATCGCCGTACTTTTCTCCGATGTGCTGGAACTCCTGTGACGGAACGCGCACATAGAGCGTCCGGCCGGCAGCATGGCTATACCGGGTCGGCTTGAGCCAGGTTTCAAACGACTGGCGGATAACTTTCTTCTCTAGGGCTGAGAGGATTTGGAGCCAAGGGTTCAAAGCTGAAGCAGTGGAAATCGCAAAAGCCATCGTGCAAGTCCTTACCGGCAATGTATGAAAAATTCGGGATCTGTTTATCAGCGACGGTTTAGCAACAGCCTCGCATGACACGAAGTCTGGGCTTCTTCGTCGCTCACTCTTCCGTCTGTGTACCGCTGGTCTGCCCCTGAACGGTTGATCTCGAGGCGATGAAAGCTAACCAAAAATTGGAGGTGAAAACTTTTCCTGGAACGGTCCCGATAGTAGCACAATTGCGGCTGGTTGCAATCTCTCTTTAACAATTTTTCTGAGGCTCGGAAAAGTTGCACCACGAATGGTGAAAGTTGAAAGAAGCAAAGCCAAAATCAGCGATGACGAGGTTACCTGAGCGACGGTTTCCGGAAAGAAGCCGCACTTTATCACATCGGGAATTTGCGCATTGCCGTAATGCGGGAAATCGACGACCCACTCACGAGATTTCTGGCTCAGGTGAAGCGGTCGGCTTTCCAGATGGCGTTCGCCTCCGAAACTGGATTCAGAATACATCCCTGAGATATACTCAAAGAGACTGAGACTTAAAGGATTTCGACTTCAGGAGGGGGCACGCACATGCCCAAGCGCACATTTCAACCCAACCGCCGCAGCCGCGTCAAAAAGCACGGATTCAGGACGCGCATGAAGACCAAGAACGGCGCCGCCGTATTGAGCCGCCGTCGCGCGGCGGGCCGCAAGCGCGTGAGCGTGAGTGCCGGAGTACGCGACTAGCCTGCTTCCCGCTTTTCCGATCGGTTTTGGAGTCACCCCGGGTTTCCGGCTCTCCCCGTTCGAGCCGCCCGGCGCTATTCATGAATTCATCTTCCCACCCAGCGCAGCGCCACAGCCTGAAGGGCGCGCGTCTGCGCCTGCACGGGGATTTTCAGCGTGCCTACGCGGCAGCCCGGAAGAAACAATCGGCCTCGATGAGCTGGTTCCTGGCCCCGCATGCGACCGGAGACACTGTCGGTCCCCGCGTAGGATTGACCGTGGGCAAGGTGATGGGCAAAGCGCATGAGCGCAATCGCATCAAGCGGCGTCTGCGTGAGGCATTGCGCCTGCACGTTGACGATTTGCCCATGGGCTTCGACCTCATTCTCCATCCACGGCGCGCGGTGCTGACGATGGAATTCGCGAAACTGGAGGCCGAGATCGTGCGTATCCTGGAGCAGGCGCGCGCCGGAGCCGGACGAGCGGCCCAGCAGGCGCCATCTCCCGCCAGGTTCGCATCGTGACGCGGCTTCTGCTCGCACTTCTCGGCTTTTACCGCCGCTGGCTTTCGCCCGCGCTGCACTCGCTCTCTCCCGGAGGGTGCAAATTCCTGCCCACCTGTTCGGAATATGCGCAGGTGGCCATCGCCACGCACGGTCCGCTGCGCGGCGGCATACTGGCGCTTTGGCGCCTTCTGCGCTGCCATCCGTTTACGCGCGGGGGCCTCGATCCGGTGCCCCCTGTTCCCGCCGGGCGGGCCGGCAAGGCACACGGGCGTTTCTCCGCGAACCATTACCATAAGAACAGCGGCGGCGACGGCAGTTGCCGCTCTTGAATTGACAGGACGTACCCATTGCCAGAAATACAGAATCCAAATCAATCGCAGGGCCCACGCGGCAGCGGCGGCGATATGCGCAGCACAATGATCTTCACAGTGCTGGCGCTCCTGGGCGTATTTGCGTACCAGTACTTTTTCCAGTCGAAGCAGAGCGGGACGCCGGCCACCAGCCAGACGCAGGGCCAGACCCAGCAATCGCAGGCGTCCGCACCCGCGAATCCCGCGGCTTCAACGCAGGCCGCGGCGAAAACCACAGCGCTGACGCCCGCGGTGACTGCCAATATGGAGTCGCCGGTCGAGATTGAGAATGGGCTTTTCAAGGTCGTACTCAGCAATCGCGGCGCGCTGATCCGGAACTGGACGCTGAAGCAGTACAACGATTCCTCCGGCAAGCCTCTCGACCTGGTACAGCCGCAAGTGGCGGCGCGTTTTGGCTTCCCTTTGTCTCTGTTAACTTATGAACCGGCCATCTCCTCGCAGGTGAACGATGCCCTTTACCAGGTGCTCGTCAACGGCGCTCCGCCTGCGGCCGGCGGTCGTGTGACAGCTCCGGCGACGATCACCTTCCACTATGCAGCCAACGGACTGGACGTGGTGAAAACCCTCCATTTCGATTCAAGCTACGTCGTCTCGATCGACTGTCGCGTGACGCGCAACGGCGCGCCGGTGCGTGCGCTCGTCGAGTGGCCTGCCGGCTTGGGCGACATGGAGGAGTTTGCGCCCAACTCGATCATGCGGTCGCAGGTGCGCACCTCGGCATACTCGTACTTCGCATGGTCGTTCAACGGCAAACAGGATACGGTGGTTGCGAAAAAGGTAAGCGGCAACGAGACGCTCGACGAGCCCTACCAGTACGCGGCCATCATGGATCTCTACTTTGCCGCGGCCTTTCTGCCCGATGTGCCGGAGCGCACGACGCTGGTGACGCTGCACAACACCATCGACCTGCCCTCGTCGAGCGATTCCAGCCGGAAGACTCCCGCGGACGTGGTCGGGATCGCCGTGGGCGACACCTCCGGCGAAACCCGCCTTCGCCTCTTTGCCGGGCCCAAGGCCATGGACGTGCTCAAGTCCGTCCACGCCATCGGCGCCGACGGCCGAGCCACCGGCCAGAACCTCGAGCCCCTGGTCCAGTTCGGCTGGTTCACAGTGATCGCCAAGCCGCTCTATATCGCGCTGCGCTTCCTGCGCGACCGGTTGGGACCGGGCGCTTACAACTGGGGCTGGGCCATCATCATCGTTACCGTCATCTTCAACCTGCTCATGCTGCCTACGCGCTTCATGATGATGCGCTCGTCGCTGAAGATGATGCGCATCCAGCCCAAGGTTGATGCCATCAAGCGGCGTTACGCCAACCTGAAGATGAACGACCCCAAGCGCACCGAGATGAACACGGAGATGATGGCGCTCTACAAGGCCGAAGGGGTGAACATGTACGGCGGATGCCTGCCGCTGCTGGTGCAGATGCCGCTGTTTTTCGCCTATTACCGGGTGCTGGCCAACGTGATCGAACTGCGCCAGGCCCAGTGGTTCTGGCTTACCGATCTTTCCATGCCGGACCCGCGCTACATTCTCCCCATTCTGATCATCGTCACCATGTTCCTGACCCAGTACATCACGCCTTCGCCGGGCATGGATCCTGCCCAGCGGCGCATGATGGCTTTCATGATGCCGGCTATCTTCGGCTTCACAATGTTGCACTTCGCCTCGGGACTGGCGCTCTATTGGGGAGCCGGCAACGTCATCAACCTGGTTCTGCAGATTGCCATCAACAGGTCGAGCATGGGCAAGGAGATGCACGCTATCGCCGCCCGGCGCGCAGCGAAAAAAGCCGGCGCGCACCAGGTTCGCAAGTAGGCGTTTCGCCGGCTTCCCAGCCGGCTCGAGCGCGGGCGTTCTCGTCCGCGCTCATCTCGCGCCACTCGATTCTCACGCGTCCCGGGTGTATCTTCATTTCGTGATGACACAAGCACAGGAAGTTCATGCCGCCCCGCGTCCGGCCCCCGAGGCCCAGGAAGTTTACAACCGCTGGATTGGGTTTCTGGATGAAGAGTTCACACGCCACCACGCGGCCGAACGCCGCGCCGAGATCGTGCGCGACCAGCTCTTCCAGCTTTACCTGGGCCGTCCGCACGGAACCAAGATGAACCTGGCCCTGACCTCCGAGTTGCCTGGAAATGTCCTCACGCTCTCGCTCGATCCGGAGAACGCGACTCTGGAGGCCGGCCATTACGCCGGAGTTGACAGCCAAAAATTCTCCGCTCTCAAGCCGTTGCTCTGGTTCTGGCAGATGTTCGACCGATCGCCTGTGGGGTTGAACCACTGGCTGGGACTGCGCTTCCGCCGCATGCTGGGCCGGCACATCTTTGCCCGCATGGGAGAGGGTGTGAAACTGTACCACGGCATCGAGCTGACCTACGGCTACAATCTCTCCATTGGAGACGGGGTCATCGTCCACCAGGGGGCTCTGCTCGACGATAGCGGCGGCATTGAGATCGGCGATCATGCCGTCATCGGATCCTACGCGCGCATCTATTCGCACCGGCATGATGTGTTGGACTACCACTCACTCCAGCCCCTGCCGACCAAGATCGGCGAGCGCGCCCGCATCGGCAGCCACGCCATTGTGCCCGGCGGAAAGCACATAGCTCCGGGCGAAGTGATTGGCAGCCTCCCGGCCGGCGGGTAACGACGGCAAACAGAAGTCAACGATCGCGCAAAGAGGCCTTGAAAAGGCGTCGGTGCCCCGCCCATTTCACGCCCTTTGTGAAGTGGGTGGGAAGACGCAAAGACCGAAGAGATGGGATTCACCTCAAACCTGTTACCCTGACCTTAGTGCTTCCCCGGAGTGCGCTTTGCAGCCGACCAGCTTTCTGATCGCCATCTTCGAGTTTGCCCTGCTGATCTTTTCGCTCAGCGTACACGAATGCGCGCACGCCTGGATGGCGTCGCGACTGGGTGACCAGACGGCCCGCATGCAGGGCCGCATCACGCTCAACCCCATGTACCACGTCGATCCGATTGGAACCCTGCTCTTTCCGGCGCTCGTCATCTTTGGCCCGTTCATCGGGTTCAGTTTCTTCAGCGGCTTCCTGATCGGCTGGGCCAAGCCGACCCCAGTGATCACCCGCAACTTCCGGAAGATCGTTCGCGATGACAATCTGACCACGCTGGCCGGGCCGGTTTCGAATCTGATTCTGGTAGGGATTGCCTTCGTTGCGCTGGCAATCTTCGCCGTCGTTGTGCCGAACGGCAGAGAAATTTTGCAGGCCTCGCTAATGGCCACGTTCAATCCTGCCGCTCTTCCGCTGGCCCACCCTGTGGCTCTGCTTTGCACATTGGCCATCCTCATCAACATGTCGCTGTTTTTCTTCAACCTGCTGCCGATCCCGCCGCTCGACGGCAGTCGCGTGACGCGGAATCTCCTGCCCTATCAGGCAGTGCAGGCGTACGACCGCATACCCATCTGGCTGAGCTATATTTTGATGATCACGGTGGGCAGCTTCCTGCTTCGCCTGCTGCTCTGGCCTTCGTTGAGCGCGATCTACTCGGCACTTTTGAGCCTGTAAATTCAGCCTTGCCGCGCCTCCCGCTACAATGGAGAGAGCCCTTCAGCAAACTTTGAAAGCCGGCTTTATTCTTTTTTCCCATCGGGACGGAATCGAAACATACTATGGCAGACGCACCAATTTCATCGGCAAAGAAGCGCGTGCTCAGCGGCATGCGCCCGACCGGCAAGCTCCATCTGGGCAACTACATGGGCGCCCTGGCCAACTGGGTCAGGCTGCAGGACCAGTACGAGTGCTATTTCTTTATCGCCGACTGGCACGCCCTGACCACCGACTATGCCGACCCCTCGCAGATCGCGCCCAACTCGATTGAGGCAATGCTTGACTACCTGGCCGCAGGGCTCGATCCGAACAGGAGTGTTTTGTTTTTGCAGAGCCGGGTGACGGTGCACGCCGAGTTGGCGCTGCTGCTAGGCATGAGCACGCCGCTTGGATGGCTTGAGCGTGTGCCCAGCTACAAGGAGATGCAGGAGAACCTCGCCAGCAAGGACCTGACGACGTACGGATTCCTCGGCTATCCGGTGCTGATGGCCGCCGACATTCTGCTCTATCAGCCCGATTTCGTGCCCGTGGGCCAGGACCAGCAGGCGCACGTGGAGCTGACAAGGGAGATAGCGCGGCGATTCAATCAGTTTTATAAAAAACCCGATGGCGGCGAAGTGCTCCCGGAGCCGAAGGTGCTGCTGACGCCTTCGCCCAAGCTCCCCGGCACCGACGGCCGCAAGATGTCGAAGAGTTATGGAAATACGATTCAAATGACCGACCCCGAGCCGGTGGTGCGGCAGAAGCTGAAGACCATGGTCACCGACCCGGCCCGCGTCCGGCGTACTGACAAGGGCGATCCCGACAAATGCCCGGTCGGCGATCTGCACAAAGTTTTTTCGACGCCCGAAACAATGGCGAAAGTGTATGAGGGCTGCCGGTTGGCGGGCATCGGATGCATTGAGTGCAAGGGCTGGGCCGCCGACGCGCTGGTTCGCGTGCTGCAACCAATTCAGGAACGGCGCGCAAGTTACAGCGAGCCTCAGGTGATCGAGATCATTCGGGAAGGCTCGAATCGTGCTGCCGCTCGCGCGGAGCAGACCATGCGCGAAGTGCGGGCAGCGATGCAGATGACGCTGACCACACCGGCGAAACCGTAAGCTCGCGCCGACCACGCAGGGAGCGCCAATGGCTGAACGACCCATGGCCGAAGCACCCTCGGCCGAAGAAAACGCCCCGTGGTGGCGGCGCGTCCTGCGCCGGGCTGTGGACGGTTTCCGCACGGGATTCGGTCTTTTCAGGCGTTCTTCAGCCCGCAAGCCCGGAAGTGGAACAGACACTGCAGGCAGTGAGGTTGAAGCGGACGACATCGTGAGCATTGTTCCGGAGTTTCCGGGACAAGACGAATCGGAACCTCAAGCTGCAGAGAGAGACGAAGCAGAAGAAGAAACCAAGTTGAGGGAAACTTTCACCAATCCCGAATCGAACCGCGGAGCCCTGGAGGAGCAGTCTATAGCGGCTGCGACTGCGGAGAGCGTGCCTCCTCAGCAACCCGAAGCAGAATCGACCGCAACGGACGAGCCCGGCGCGAATCCTCAGTCGGAGGCGGCGCAGGCTCCAGCAGCGGAGTCGATCAAGGCAGTGCTTCCTGCTGAGGCGAAAGAAGAAGAAACCGAGTTGAATGAGATTCTCCCCAACCCAGAATTGAAGGGCAAAGACGCCGAGGAGCAGGTTGCAGAAGCTGTGAACGCGGAGAGTGCAGATCAGGAGCAACCGGAGGCAATCGAATCTGTCGAAAACGAACGGAGCCCGATCGCCGCGCAAGAAGCTGCGCAGGACCCGGACACGTATTGGATAGAAGCAGAACCCCCGTCACTGGAAACGCATGAGACCATCGATGCGATTCCCGTTCCGCATGAAGAAGCGATCGCCGCGCCTCAAGCAGAAGCGAACCCGGATCTGGACAAAACAGGAACAGAGGAACCGGCGCCGGAAGAGCACGAATCGATTGAGCCAATCGCCGCTCCGCCATGCGAAGAGGTGGTCGTAGCCGAAATTGAAGAAGAAACCGCGGAGCCGGAATCAATCGAGATAGAAACATCGGCTGAGGAAATGCACGAATCTGTTGAGTTGAACGCCAATCCGCCGCGCGAAGAGGCGGTCGTGGCGGAACCTGAAGCAGAAGCAGACGCAGAGAAGAAAGAAACAGATCCAGGGGAGTCGTTTGCAGAGGAAGCACCCGCAGTGACCGAAGCCGGTTCGGTGGAACGGCTGAGTCAGATCCCCGCTCCCGAAGGGGAAGCGATCAGTCAGGCGATGGATACACCGGAAGAAATTGTTGTTGCGGAAACGGCGGAGGCGGACGAATCTCCAGAAAAGGAGCCTTCGCAGCCGGATGCAACTCTCGAAACGATGGAACGAGAGCAAGAACAGGGGGAGACGCGAGCGGAAACAAACGCAGCTCCTGAGCCGGAGTCCGCTGCCGAGGATGTGCCTGTTGACGAATTCGTGAAAGCTGAAGAACGGCCAGAACCTGAAGGGACGCCAGCCGAAGTGGCAGAAGTGATCGAGGAAGGAAAAACCTGCGGCCATGAGGAATCAATCGAGCCGGAAGTGCAAGAGCTTTCATCGTCGCTCGCGGAGCTCGTCGACACCGGCCCGGCAGAGTCAACCAACGTCTCCTCCTCTGCCCTCAACGCGATAGCGGCGCCTTCTGCGGAATCTGAAGAATCGGAGGTGGAACCGGAAGCACCTGCTGCGGAAGCACCTCCAGCCGCG